>Ga0172368_10002324_pt1 | contig 24407 bp, 22 predicted proteins | sample Lak11m_FD_114540 | JGI IMG/M metagenome (GOLD analysis project Ga0172368, IMG submission 114540) | Freshwater microbial communities from Kabuno Bay, South-Kivu, Congo - kab_022012_11m | ecosystem: Environmental > Aquatic > Freshwater > Lake | place: Democratic Republic of the Congo: South-Kivu...
ATTGGTAGTACCTATATTAGAAGCAGTAAAACTGGTTGCTCCAGAGAGCGTTCCGTTATTGAAATTCCAATTTCCTGTAAGACTACCGTTTGAAATGGTATTTGATGCAAAGGAAAGAGTACCTGATAGTGTTGCATTTGTTGTACCTACATTAGATAGGGAAGTGATATTACCTAAATTAAAGTTCCAATTACCATTAAAGTTACCATCACTTATGGTGTTAGTACCCAGATCTATAAGCCCAGAATTTATTGTTAGGGTTCCATCCGTAAAGGTGTTGCCACTAATAGTTCCACTAACATCTAACGCATATGCTGGGTTAGTTTTTCCTATCCCAAGGTTTGCATTCAAAATTGATATTTCATCTGTTGTATCATCTGAGAAGAATATTCTACCGGCATTAACTCCTAGTCCTAGCCATTGATTATTTGCAGAGGCATCTGAGAAGGCGTTACCGGAAGTGACTGATCCCACTGTTTCTATATCTCCACTTGCGGTAGATCCTACCCCACTTGCGGTTTGCCAGGATAATTTACCAGTACCATCTGTAGTTAATACTTGATTATTTAGACCATCTGCTGGAGGTAACGTGTATATTTGATTACCCGGAGCAGAGGAGGGGGCTTTAAATCCTAGATATGTTCCATCTGTTCCATATAATCTCAATTCCCCTGAGTTCTTTATATTTATTGCGTTATTGTTTGAATCAGGTATTACAGTTAAGGCAGCATCCGGGTTGGTAGTACCTATTCCGATCTTTCCTGTATTTGTCACCATAATTCTATTTATGCCACTTGTTCCTATTCCTACCCCAGTACTTAAGTACCCAAAATAGTTGTTTTGATTGTTATTGAAGGCATATTTATCACTTGTTACAGTTCCATTGATGCTTAATAGTGATAGTGCATTAGTAGTACCTATACCGACATTTCCTCCTAATATATGTATTTGTGAGTTACCTGGTGCTGTTGAGAATGCAATTCTTCCATCTGTCGACCCCAACCCTAACCATTGTCCGTCTGCAGTGGATATTGAATTAAAAGCTTGTCCAGAAGTTATGGATCCTATAGATTGAATATCTCCTGCAGAGGCACCTATAACTGTGTCAAAAGATGCTAATGCTTCTTGTACATTAGTAGCAGTCATTGCATTTGATAGGGATCCGTAAGATATTCCTATTCTTGTAGCTCCTGAAGCTAAAGCTGTGGAACCAAGTCCTGTTCCTGCTATATACAAATCTCCGGATACTTTAGCACTGCCGGTGATATCTAGTGCTGCAGTTGGGCTAGTATTGGCAATACCTACATTACCTCCGGCAATTACTGTTATGCCCGCGGTTCCGTTACTATCCGATATAGTTAATGGGTTTGTTATTCCAACAGATCTTAAGGCGGATAATGTTAAATATTTGGAAGTATTATTCCATATGAAGTTGGTGGAATCTGCTACAAAGCTAGAACCGTCTGTAAATTGTACTGCTCCCGCACTACCATCAGGGGATAATCCTCCTGCTGTTGCAATGTTACTCCAGGACCCATTGGCATTCTTTAATTGCAATATACCTGAATTAGCTCTAATACCATAACTTGAATCTAAATCTATACCTCCGGAGGTGTTATCAAAGTACAGATATTGTCCTATACCTACATCTCCTGCCACATTTAATAAGTTGCTTGAGTATACATTTGTACCTATTTGTACTAGGTTTGTTGCAGAATTTACGGTTAAAAGGTGATCTGCTTCGTCTACTATTAAACCATCTCCTTCTATATATACTTTTTCTGCATTGGAGGTTAAGGCTATTAAAGCATTTGTACCTGCTGTAAGTCTTATCTCTCCTTCCGTTGATGTTTGGAATTCTAGGTTACCTTGGGAAGCTGTCTGCCTTATTAAAGTGTTTGCCCCGGATAGCTCTACACTAGTTCCCCCTAGTATGACGTTGCCTGATATATTTCCGTTTCCGTTTACATCTAAAGTAGTTGCAGGACTTGTGTTGTTTATACCCAATCGTTTATTTGTATTATCCCAGTATAATTCTGAGGTAGCTTGTGTAAGTTTAGTTCCATCTCCAAATACTATCCCACCGCTAGTTACTGTAGCATTTGTTAAATAGTTTATCTCATTTGCATTTGCTGTTATTTGTGTTCCTCCTATTAATAGAGCTGTGGTATTTAATGTTCCATTTACATCTATAGAGTAGGAGGGTGTTGCAGTACCTACACCAAATCTTTTATTAGTGTTATCCCATATGAAGTTAGTAGTATCTTGTATATATTTAGTTCCGTTTCCAAAGGCTATTCCTCCAGAAGCAAATTCACTTTGAGATATATTGGCGAGGGTTTCTAGGGTAGATATCCCGCTTATTAGCGCGGATGAATTAGTTGCTAGGTCGTTTAATTGTTGTCCTGTAGCATTTATTTTTGTTCCTTTTATTGACCATTCCCCTTCAAAATTCCATTTTCCTCCGTAGATTAACTCCTCGGATAGGTTCTCTTGTCTGACTACTTTTTCTCCAAGTCTTACTTCGTTTAATCCTGTTCCTACGACATCCCCATTTACGTCCAAAATTCTTTCTAGTGTTGTTTCTGTTACGGTGTCTGCATCTTGTAGTCCTGTTAATCTTGCCACTCCCTGAAAGGCAAGTTCTGTCGTGGTAGTTATCCCGGACACCACTAAATTATCTTTTATATATGTAGGTACATTTATGTTGTAAACAAAATTGGTAACTCTATCCCTTATGCCTAATATATTTTTAGTGTTTGTTTGTGTAGATGTGCCTTTTACTGTTTTTTCATAATTATGTCTGTTAATAGCACCTACTGAGAAAAATAATCCTAACGCTATCATTCCCAACACTGCATATTCTAGATGGAAGTTGACCTTAACATTTCTTATTCTAGTTACTGCTGCCCTTGCAGTGTTTAGAATATTTTTATGGGCTTTTGCTTTTTCTGTTAATGGTTTTATATAGTGTGCATATCGTATTTTTTTGTGGGCTTGTTTTTCTTTCTCTAATACTTTAATAAATTCAATTAGGTCTTCCTTTTTAAATGCTCTATATCCGTTACCTAATCGTATTGGGGTTACTTTTCCTTCGTTTGCTAGGTTGCGTAATGTAGAAGGAGATACCTTAAGAAGTTCTGCTGCTTTGGATACATTTAAATAGTCTTCTTCTCGAAAACCATTTACGGGTTCTTGTATGTTGTGTTTAGTAGTTTGGGCAGGGCAGCTCATAACTTTTTATTTTGCCTTAGTTTAAGCAAAATGTAATGTTTAAAAAAATGATACAGTCTATCCGATTTGGGGTCAATACCTTGTTAAAATTTTTGTGTTCATTTGATAATTTCGCTAAATCATTTTGTATAAATGTCATAGTAACTTTGAGAGTATTTTCCTTCAGAGTTCTTTTCTAGCTCCGCTGAGTGTTTTCTTTACCAAGATGTCTGTTTCCATTCTTAATTTTGTTTTTTATTTTTTAGATTATTTTCTATATTCTTCCAAGATATTTTCCTTTGTAATTCCTTAAGTTTTTATGCGCATTCGAATACATTACTTACTGCTTTTTTGGAGACTCCATGTTTGTGGAATCATACCTTATGCAATTCTCTAGTTACTGTTGTTTTAGCAATAACAAGTTCAAATCTGTTACTCCCTTAGCTACTGTGCTAAAAAATAGTATTTATATCTTTATTGCCTTTTGATGAATGTTGTTACTGCAGTATTTTGTAAGGTTTTGAGAAATAACTTTCTGCCAGATGTGTTTGACTAATTCACCTTATATATTTAACATTTATACATAGATGTGCAAATCACTGCCTATAAAAACTAGCCTTTTGTTCATATTTTTATCTCTAGTTATTTCTGGGGTTTCCTTCGCTATTTCTGCTATATCTTTGCCTGTGGAACCTTATGGGGATGTAACTCCTGTAGCTGGTGGCATTGTAGTTCAAAAGGATGGCATCTATACCCTATCTAATTATGCTTATGATGCGAATATTGTGGGTGTAATAGTTGCTGATCCAGATATTTCTTTCGAAGATTTAAACTTACAAAATCCTAGTTTGGTTACTACTGAGGGTGAGGTTAAAGTTTTAGTTAGTAATGTAAATGGAAATATTAAAGAGGGGGATTATCTAACTAGCTCCGATGTTCCTGGTATTGCTGTTAAAGCATTAGAAAGTGGTCAATCCATTGGAATGGCTTTAGCAGATTTTTCCTCAGAAGATGTTGGATCTACCAGTATGATTTGGATTACCTTAGATATACGTATGAACTATGTCGATAAAAATATTAGTCTAAATGTCTTAGATGTTGTTCGTAAAAGTTTGAATTCTCCATTTATGACTCCAATACAGGCTCTTAGATATATTTTAGTCTTTATAATAGTTATAGCTTCTTTTGTAATAGGGTTTTCTTCATTTGGACGTATCTCTATGGAGACGGTGGAATCTTTAGGTAGAAACCCCTTAGCAAGTTCCTCTATAAGAAAAGTTATGATATTTAACTTTGTTCTTACTGCTATCATTATGGGTATCGGCTTAGGCATTGCGTATTTAATTTTAATATTGTAGCTTTTATATATGTTCGAACTGCTCAATAAAGAACTAATATTTAATTTGAATTCTGGAATAGCTCTATACTTTGTTTTATTCCTTATTTTCCTTTTACTTTTTTTCTTCATGATGGGTTATATTATTTCTAGATTGCGTGTTACTAGTAGTGTGAGTAAGAATGTTACTGATGATGCTTATCAACAAGCATTGCATATTTTAGATACTGCCAAGAAACAATCGCTAAAGCTTTATAAAGATTCCCAAAAAAGAGCAAAAAAAGTTATAGAAGATGCTTATTCTTTTAAAGCCGATACTTCTAAAGATGTAGAAGATCACCTGAAGGGTATTACAAAGGCTCAGCTAGCCGATTTTGACAGTTTTTTGAAGTTAGAGTTAAAAGAGTTTGAAGAGGGTGTTACTAAAGAAAGTAAAGCTAGCTTGAAAGTATTAGGTGACTTTTCTAAGGATTTAAAAAAGGAAGTAGTGGAAAGCATCCAAGACTTAAAAGAAAACATTGCAAAAGAAACATTTGAATCTCAAAAAATCGTAGATAAGAAAGTAGAGGAGGAGTACGCTCAATTAGAACTGGAACTCAAGGATTACAAAAAAGAACAGATTACAAAAATGGAAGATAGATTAGCTGCATTACTCGTAGAAGTTTCTGCTAAGGCTCTAGGTGTTTCCTTTTCTATTAATCAACATCAAGAGGCTATTCTAGCTTTATTAGAAGATGCTAAAAAGAAAGATTTATTGGACTTTTGATATGGCTACTGTTTTAGAATCAGTAAAAACAAAAGAAAGATCCCTCGAATTGGTGCGTTTACTGGATACTGCTCTTAAGGCAAGTTATTCCAAAAGTTTTACATCTGATAAGCTAAAGGATTTGCCTATAAAGTTGGACGATAGTATCTCTATTCAGGATACCCTTTCTAAGGCTAAAAAAGATATTTTAGAGGCATCCTTATTAGATATTACGGTTGGTATTCCTCTAGAAGATTCTTTTATTTCAAAATTGTATACATGGTTTTCAAATAATGGTTTGAAAAATTTCCTTTTGGATGTTCACGTAGATCCTTCTATACATGGGGGATTTGTTTTATCTTTGAATGGTAAATACTTAGACATGTCCTTTAGAAAGGTAGTACAAACGTATGTACAACAAAACAACTCGTTATAGTTCCTACTTAGAAAAAAGTGGCGAAATAGGCTTTGTTAGAGAAGTATTTCCTCCTATTATTATGGTAGACGGTCTTCCTAACGTGGCAATAAATGAGTTGGTTTGTTTCGAAGATGAGTCCCTTGGAGTTGTCACCTCTTTATCTGACAAAGGGGCCGAAATAATGTTCTTAGGAGAGGATATGATTGCACCTGGGAAGAAAGTTACTAGGACTCAGGAGTTTCTTGGTATACCTGTAGGAGATGATTTTTTAGGTAAATCGGTAGACCCTTTAGGTGTTCCTTTGTATGATAATGTCTTGATAAAAGATGTAAAAGAACACCGCCCTTTAGAGTCTCCTGCTTCTGGTATCAGTACAAGAGTTAAGATAACTGAGCCACTCGAAACCGGGGTTACTTCGGTAGATCTAATGGTACCTTTAGGAAAGGGTCAACGTGAACTTATAATAGGTGATCGTAAGATTGGTAAGACTGCCTTTTTGTATCAGACCATGATAACCCAGGTTAAAAAGGGTGCTATTGTTATCTATGCCTCTATAGGTAAGCAGAAGACATCCATTAAGCAGCTTGAAGAATTTATTAACCGCTCTGGAATAAAAGACAATATTGTCATAATTGCCTCCAGCGCTTCTGATCCTCTTGGTTACATATACTTAACTCCTTACTCTGCCATTACAATGGCTGAATATTTTAGAGATATGGGTAGAGATGTGGTTGTTATATTCGACGATTTGACTACGCATGCAAGATATTATCGGGAGATGTCCCTTATTGCTAAAAAATTCCCCGGACGCGAAGCCTACCCAGGGGACATATTTTATGCACATGCTAGATTGTTAGAACGAGGTGGGCTATTTAAGATTGGAGATAAAAATGTTTCTATTACCTGCTTACCTGTAGCCGAAACTATTGAAGGGGATATATCTGGATATATACAAACTAATCTTATGTCTATAACGGACGGTCATATATTTTTTGATAGCGATTTATTTAAGCAAGGTCATAAACCTCCAATAAATCACTTTTTCTCTGTAACAAGAGTAGGTAGGCAAACCCAGTCCCGTCTTAGATGGGGTGTGAATAGGGAACTAGTCAGCTTTTTTACACTTTTTAATACGACGCAGAACTTTGTTCACTTTGGTGCAGAATTAAATGAAGGTATAAAGGCTACCTTACAAATGGGGGAGAAATTGTCCTCTTTTTTCAACCAATCTGTAGAAGAAATAATCCCCCTGAAGGTACAGATATTGTTCTATTGTTTGGTGTGGTTAGGTGCCTTTAGTGTCGATGATAATGAAAAAGTTGCTAACTTAATGACAGGCTCCGCATCCTTATATGATAAAGATGCTGCTTTCAAAGAGAAGATTGATACCTTGGTTGTAGATACTGAGGAATTTAATATGCTGTTAGGAAAAGTTAGTAGTCAGATAAAAGATTTAGTATCGTTTTTGGAAACTGCAAATGGGAAAAAATAAGAAATTTACAGAAGAATTGAATACATTAAACAACATGTTAAATGTTGTTGAAACTTACCAAGAGATTGCAGCTATGCGTATGCGTAGAGTTAAAAAGTCCGTTTTGAATTCTCGTGAGTTTCTAGTCGACTTGAACAATGCCTTTAAAGCCGTTACGTTTGCTTACGAAGAGTATCTGAAAAGAGTAAACAAAACAAAAGAAACGGGGGAATTACTAGGTAAAAATGGAAGAGATGTTCTCGTATTAATGTCTGCTAACATGGGTCTATACGGCGATATAGTGAGACGAACGTTCTACCTCTTTCAAGAGGATGTTATGAAAAATCCCCCTGATACAGATATAGTTATAGTAGGAAAAGTAGGTTTAGATTTGTATAAAAATTCCGAACTTAGGTTTAAGAAACATACCTACTTTGATTTGTCCGACAGTGGGGTAGATCCTGAGCACTTAAAACCTCTATTAGATCTTGTTTTACAGTATTCTCAAATAAAGGTTTATCACGGTTTCTTTAAAAGTGTGTTGTCTCAGGTGCCTACCCAAACATTAGTTACTGGGGAAGCCGCTAATTTGGAAGAGAACTATGAAAAGGAAGGGAATATCATGTTTATGTTTGAACCTTCTGTAGAAGAAGTTACGAAATATTTTGAACATGAGGTTTTGTCCTCTGTTTTTGAACAAGTGACATTTGAGTCCAATTTGAGTAAATTCTCCTCTCGTATGGTTAGTTTATACTCTTCTAGTGATAATATTAAAAACTCTTTGAAAAAGGTTGATTTTGCTATGAAAAAATTTAATCATAAAGTGTTCAATAGTAAACAAATTTCTCGTTTATCGAGTTTAAGCATGTGGGGCTAATATGTCTAAAGGTTTTGTAACAGGAATAAGAGGAAATATTGTAATAGTAGAATTTTTAGGAGATGAAAAACCTTCTATTTATGATGTTTTAATATCTACTGATTCTAGTAAAGGCAAATTCTTGGTAATAAAATCAGCAGACAAAAATTCTTTCTACTGTTTATTGCTATTCTCATCTGTCCCTGTATCCAGAGGGTTAGAGGTAGAGAATACTGGTGTAACATTGAGCATGAAGCTTAGCACTGATGTGTTGGGTAGAGTACTTGATCTAGAGGGCAATCCAATCGATGGTTTGGGTGAAATTACTGGTGGAGAATTTTATCCACTGTTCCATGCATCATTACCTTATAGCAACATTGTTACTTCCAGAAGGATTTTAGAAACGGGCGTTAAGGTTTTGGATTTATTCGCCCCTTTAGTTGAAGGGGGTAAGGTTGGACTATTTGGTGGTTCTGGGGTTGGTAAAACTGTTCTATTAACCGAGATTTTGCATAACATTGTTGTGAAAGACACGGAACATACTTTATCTGTTTTCTGTGGGGTAGGTGAGCGTACAAGAGAAGGGCAGGAGCTATTTACTGAATTAAAAAATAAAAATATTTTATCATCTTCTGCCTTGGTCTTTGGACCTATGGGAGATTCTGCTACTTACAGATTTCTTACCGCATATGCAGGTGTTACTTTATCCGAATATTTTAGAGATGTAAAAAAGAAAAACGTATTGTTATTTGTTGATAATATGTTTAGGTTTGCCCAAGCGGGTAACGAGTTATCTCTTCTTATGAACAATGTTCCTTCTGAAGATGGGTATCAGTCAACTTTGTTTTCTGAAATGGCTTCTGTACATGAAAGATTAATTCCTAACGGATCCAACTTTATTACTACCCTAGAAGCCGTATATTTGCCCTCAGATGATATTTTGGATCAAGCAGCCCAATCTATACTAGGGTACTTAGATTCGAATATAGTTTTGTCTAGAAATGTTTATAGTGAGGGTAGATTCCCTGCCGTAGATATTTTGTCTTCCGACTCTAGTCTGTTAAATCCTTTAACGGTTTCCAAAGAGCACTACAAAGTTGTTACAGAAGCAAAAAGTTTAATAAAGAGGGCAACAGAATTAGAGAGGATAGTTTCTTTAGTAGGTGAATCCGAATTATCGGAGGAGGATCGTACTACATATGCTAGGGCAAGAAAAATTAAGAACTTTATGACACAAGATTTTTTTGTTACCGAGGAGCAAACAGCTAAACCCGGGGTGTATGTTCCTTTAGAAGTAACTGTTAGAGATGTTAGGGATATATTAGATGGTAAATTTGACACTATCTCTGAGGATAAATTTTTATATATAGGTAGTGCGGATTCTTTACGCGATCCTATTGCTGCTACTCCTGTAGAAAGTGTTAAATGAGTATAAATGTTAAACCAGAAGACCTTTTATCCGTTACTATCAAGTCCCGAAAAGAGTTGATTTTTGAGGGTAAAGCATACTCAGTAACTTCTTATAATGAAATTGGGTTTTTTGATGTCCTGCCTTTTCATACTAACTTTGTTACCCTTATTAGAGACTTTGTAGTGATAGACAAAGGGTTGCCTACTGAAAAGAGTGTTCAACTAGAGAAGGGGATTGTTACTGTTATATCCAATACTGTGAAAGTTTATGTAGGTATATGAAAACACCGGCTTACGCCGGTGTCTCTGTTTCCTAGTTTTATATTATTATTGTAACTCTGTTAAATCAACTTCTACAGAACTTCCCATGGAAGATACTACAAATGCTGCTTGTATCCATTCTGGTTTAGATTTTTGAGGTTTATTTTGTTTTAAAGAATTAAACAATGTTAGGAAATTAGCTGCTAAGTCCTCCGGTTTGAAACTCACTTTACCAATTATAGTATGTATTAAAGGAGCTTCTTTTTCTGTTTTTACTTCTACTTGACCTTTTTTAATGTTTTCAACTGCCTTTTCTACATTATCTGTAACAGTCCCTGTTTTAGGGTTCGGCATGAGTCCCGCAGGCCCTAAGATTTTAGCGGCTTTTGCTAACTTTGGCATATATCTTGGTTCGGTTACTATTACATCAAAATCTACTTTGGGCTGTAATTTACCCCTAACGATATTATCTATATCTTCCTCAGTCAATTCTAAATCTGCATTTGCAACCTTTTGTGATGCCAATACAGCTACTTTTTTAGTCTTACCTGTACCATAGGGTAGGGTAATACTGTATCTAACTGTTTGCCCTTTTTTGATGTCTAAATCCAAGTTAAAATGTACTTCTACAGTAGCATCAAATTTTTCTTTAGATGCTTCTTTAACTTCTTTTATAGCTTCTAATATTGTTTTCATTTTTCTACTTCCACTCCCATTGATCTTGCAGTACCTGCTATTATTTTTACTGCTTGTTCTAAATTATTAGCATTTAAATCAACCATTTTTGTTTTAGCTATATCTTCTACCTGAGATTTAGTGAGTTTACCTACTTTATTTTTATTAGGTGTGCCCGACCCACTTTTAATCTTTAAAGCTTTTTTAATTAAATCAGAGGATACAGGTGTTTTAGTTATGAAGGTAAAAGATCTATCTTCATATACAGTAAGTACCACTGGTATTACAAAATCACCCATACTCTGTGTTCTAGCATTAAATTCTTTACAGAAATCCATTATAGGAACACCGTGTTGGCCCAATGCGGGTCCGATTGGGGGTGCTGGGTTAGCTTTTGCGGCTTGTATTGCCAATTTTACTATTGCTTTTATCTTTTTTACTTTTGCCATATATTTTTTTAAATCCTATTAACTTGTTCGAAATCTAATTCGAGGGGAGTTTCTCTTCCAAATACAGAGACGAGCACTCTAACTTTGCCTTGGCTTTCGTTAACATCGTCAACTTTACCCAAGAAGTCCTTGAATGGTCCGTCATTTACCTTTACAGAATCACCTACGCTAAATTTAGCTTCAAATCTAGGTGTTTCCATTTGTGTAAATCTCATTAAAGCTTCTACTTCTTTATGTGGAAGTGGGGTAGGGGTATTACCCATACCTACAAAGCCTGTAACTCCAGGAGTAGATCTTACTACATACCAGGAGTCGTCGTCCATAAGCATTTGTACCATTAAGTATCCTGGGAATAATTTTTCGTCTACGGATCTTTTCTTGCCATCTGTAACCATTATTTTTTGTTGCTGAGGAACATATAAGGTGAATATTCTATCTGTTAGACCTTTAGCTTCGACCCTTTGTTTTAATGTAGTGGAAACTTTTACTTCGTGTCCAGAGTAAGTGTGTATAACATACCATTTAGCATCAGGATGTACGTCACCGTTTATGGTTACTACACCGTCTTTTTTTGTTTTCTTTGTTTCTTCTTGGTTCATTTTATTAATAATATAGTAAGTAACTCTTTAAATACATAGTCAAATATTGTTACGAATAGGCCAACTGCTAAGCTAACACCTATAACATAGCTCGTCAAGCGGATGGCCTCATCTTTACTGGGCCAAGTTACTTTTTTGACCTCAGAATGGGATGACTTGATGTAATCAATTACTCTAACCACGCAGAGATTTTAACATCTTGTTTAACTATAGTCTAGACTCCTTTTTAGTGCCTTGTATAATACTAGACATGCTAGATGTATTATTTCAAAATCCAATACTATTTATAATGTTGCTAGGAGCTTTAGTGATATCCATAACAATACATGAATTTTCACATGCCTTTATGACAGACAGGTTAGGGGATCCAACAGCCAGGTACTATAATAGGGTTACTCTAGATCCTCGTGCCCACTTAGATCCTTATGGCATGTTATTTCTGATACTTGCTGGTTTTGGGTGGGGCAAGCCTGTTCCTTTTAACACTATAAATCTAAAGAATCCTCGGGCAGATGGTGCTTTAATTGCTTTGGCGGGTCCCGTCTCTAATTTTCTACTAGCGTTGCTGCTATCCGTACTATTAAGATTTATGGACTTTGGTGTGTTAGTCAATGTATTTCTTAGACTTACAGCTTATTACAACGTGTCTCTCGGTGTATTTAATTTACTCCCTTTTCATCCTTTGGATGGGTTTAAGGTGCTATATGGTATGCTGCCTGTTAATATGGCGTGGCAATGGAAGGACACTGAGAAATATGGAGTATTCATCCTAATACTATTCATGTTTACTGGTTCTTTTTCCAAGATAATTAGCCCTGCCATAGCTTTTTTAGTTGGTATTCTGGGGCTATAGTGCTGTTGGCATTTGTTGTCACATTGACAAAAACTAACTAAACTACTATTCTCATATTAGTCCTGATGTGAGCGAGAAGCTGTTTTAATAAACACCTTCACCTGCATTTCTGGATCCCACGTAGATAGACTCCTTGGAGCCTGCCTTAGGGAGCCGCCTTTCTTTCTAAGAAGGGACTGCACATACAGTGGACGCCACATTGGGAAGGTCTTATTTGTGCATATAAATCCCGTTCAATTGAACGGGATTTTCTTTACCCCGTCTATTTCACTCCTTTTCACACTTTGTGTTACAAGAATGCCGTGCTCGTACCTTTTCTTGCAGTTTGTACAATATTCATTGCTGCTTTATCTCCTGGTCGCTTCGGAGTGTGCCCTCTAATATGTTAATCAATACCCCGGTCCGACTGCCAACACGTGTGTCGATGTGTGTGTTATTGCATTATTATACCTACATGTTATGAGTGTGGGTTCGTGCCTTGAAAAAGTACATTGGTTGTCTGATCGGTTACTGTAAACCCTTTCATATCCCGGTACCGCTGGAAGAAAATATTTTCTAGGCGCCACAGGCACTCTCCTGTACCGAAATGTTACTGGTTTATCCGTGTTGTCCTTTTCTTTTATATTTATGTGTATTTATAACCTGTAGCAATTGGTTATAATGTTGATGTTGCAATGTGTATGCTTGAATTATGTCGAGTTGAGCGTAGGGGGATTCGCTTCTTTATACTTCTTACCTGTTTTTGAGTTACTTTCTCTAATTTACATTTCACTTTTTCTGGTTATTCTAAAATTAAGTTTATATTTTATAGTTGATTTGTAATTGCTCCCTGTGTTGTTGTTATAACAGCTAAAAAACCGTGTAGGCCCTAGGATCAATTTTAAGGCCTTTTCAGGAAATTTCTGGGTTTAGTGCCTGTACTTTTTTCTCTCAATATTTTTATTTTTCCGCTTTACTTTTGAATATTTTACTTTGATATTAAGTAATTTCTTTACCTCCTTTGTCCTGTTTTTTGTATACCCCTTGCTGTTTTACGAAAATATGTCTTTTTTCTTCTTATATAAACAAATACGTGTGTTTTTATCACTTCCATTGAGTGTCTGATTGGGGCGTGCTTTCTGCTTATACTACGGCCATATCTGCCTATTTTGGGTGTTAAAAATGGCCTGTTTTTTTGCTTGTTACATCGGTCTTATTGTCCCGCTTATTTTGAGTCATTTACCCCTTGTTATTCTATGAAAGTTTATAACAACTTACCCTATAACTATATCCGTAAAGTTTCCTACTTGGTCCGGGTTTTTGATTTAGATAAAAAAGGAGCACTGACAGGTCTAGTCTGCCAGCGGGTTGCCGTTTGCAAAAATGTATTTAGTAATTTAACCAGCACTTGGTGCGGTGTTATGCTAATGGTTTCAGTAGTACCTTCCTAAAATTCTTTTTGATACGTATTTCCTTCTCAGATATTTTTACCATGTGTGTTGTTTTTTACTCAAGGTCTAGTACAGTACCCGTTTTTAGGTAACTTTGTCCTAGAGTTGTGTATAAATAAAATAATGTCTATAATTTATGTATATGAATAAACACAGTTTGTTCTATAAGAGACTATATATATTTCTTTTTATAGTATCTGCTCTTGGTTTTAGTCATACTTTCTCTTCTTTTGTAAAAGAAAGCCTTCTAAATTCTTCAGATCGGGGTAGTGTAGCTGGTGTATATATAGAACATCCTCCAGTAACAGTGGAGTTGCGTACTAACGATAAAAAGATCGCTGAACGAATTGTATCAGATTTGTCCTCAAACAAAAATGTTGTTGTGAAAGGTATAACCTACATTTCTAGATCGTATCCTGTTGATCTATTAGTAGATTTAACAGATGGTTCTAAAATAGCGGATGTTAGCTCTGTAGAGAATACTGTAATGCTCGGGGCTACTACTGAAATGCCTTCTGGTGAAGTTCCCTCTAACTCCGATATATTACTAATTGTCACTTCCAAGTAATATATTTACGGCCTCGTCGGAACTTTTAGTTCCCATTAATTTGACGCGTAATTCCTTTGATCCCTCAAAGTCTGTTATATATATTTTGTAGTATTTTTTCAGGATATCGTATTTCTTAGTTTTTCCCCATGCAGAAGAGAATAGTTGTATATGTTTTATACATAAATCTATTCGCTCTTTTTCCGTTAATGGGGTAGGGGATATGGTGGAAAATGCCTTTAAATTAGAAAATATACCTCTGCCTATCATTCCTCCTTCCATACCCCTACAAGACAGCGTATTTTCTATATCTGAGTAATCTATTAGATCACCGTTTCCGATTAGTATGCTATCTTGATTTATTTTATTCCTCATTTCTGCTGTTTTTATTGCTTCCTCCCAATGTGCTGGGACTTTAGACTGCTCTTTAACCGTTCTAAAGTGTACTGTTAATGCGGCAATGTCTTGTCCCAATAAAAACCCAATCCATTCTTCTGTAGTTATTTGATTGAAACCAATTCGTGTCTTTACGCTAACTGGTATATTTTTAACCCCTTCTTTCGTAGCTTGAATTATTTCTTTAGCTAAGTTTGGGTTTTTTATTAATGCGGAACATGCCCCTGTTTTTATTACATTGCGTTGAGGGCATCCCATATTTATATCCACTCCATCAAAACCCATATCTTCTACCATAGTAGCTACCTTGTTAAAATTTTCTGGTTTTATGCCCCATATTTGAGCTACAGTAGGTTTTTTGGATGGATATCTATCTAATCTATGTACCAATGCCTTTTTTCCTTCTGACATCAACCCTTCGCAATTAACAAATTCTGTGAAAAACACGTCTGGAGGTGCTACTTCCTCGATTATTTGTCTAAACACCTTATCTGTAACATCTTCCATAGGTGCTAGTACTGTAAATGGCTTTGGTAATTCCTTCCAAAAGTTTTTCATACGGGTATTATACAGGGTAATACATAAGAGCCTGCTACTTAGAAAAAGACAAGGCTAATTCCAGTATACAGGCTCGAAGTGCAGACAAATGCAAGCATTCATCTGCACCTTCATTTATATTACACGACCCCTCACGCGTCAAGACATATTTGTCATATAGTTGGATGCCCAATTTCTCCTCTTACGATAGAAGAAAGATTTTACTTCCTCCCAAAGTTCTGGGAGAAAATATCCAACATGTAGACGAGATACCTCGAAGGGCAACCCCAAAAGTGGTCTCTCCAATGTCTTGACGATTTGATCTGCGGTGACATTCACGTTGTCCGTTTTAAGGAACACTTCGATATGTTCTCCTCCATGAACGTGTAGTGTGGAGCATGATTCGATGCGCACCAATATATCATTGGGCGCCACTCCAAGGTGGGGGAGTTTCTCCTGCAAGGTTGCTACTATAGCATCTTGTGCCTCTAATAAGGCTACTTCCATACGTGCTGATGTGGGAACGATTGTTAGGTAGGCCATTTCTTTCTCCTTTAAAATGTTTTTGGTATTTTATTCAATATTCGCTATAATTTCTATGTGATGTTCGATCCATCAAACACATTAATTGAATCCTTAATTTCTTATGGTATTGAAGAGGATGCAGCCAAAATATACCTGTATACTAGTACAAATGGTCCTAGTACTGCTTTAAAAATAGGTAAGGAATTACATATAAACAGAACACGAGTGTACCGGTTATTGGACAAACTTTTATACAAAGGTTTGATTGCTCAACGCATGGGAGATCGTGGCTTTGTGTTTGTAGCAGAACCCTCTGATAGATTTAGATTACTTATTAAAGAAAAAGAGTTGGAACTACACTCTCTCAAAGAAGATCTGCCATACCTTTCCGCTCAATTAGATACTCTTATTCCGAAAGGAGTAGAGAAGTCCAATGTAATATATTACGAAGGAACTAGGGGTTTGAAACAGGTAACATGGAATTCACTTAAGGCAAAAGATACTTTGCGCATTCTGGAAATATCTAGTGACATGTCTGCTTTTTTGGATCAAGAATTCTCTGAGGAGGTACGAAGAGAGTTAGTTAATAGGAAGATCCATGTAAAACAACTAACTAATCTTACAGAAATACCTAGTTATACAAAAGTTACAGAAATGATCACGAATTTTTGGGAGGTAAAACACATACATCAAGAAGATTTAAAAATTAGTTTTGAAACTCTTATATACAATGATGTAGTTACTCTATATAACACAAAGGGTAGAGAAGTATTCTGCGTAGAAATACATGACTCCTATTTAGCAAATATGCAAAGAGATATGTTTGATTTTATATGGAAGAATGCAAAAGAAATGTTAATAAAGGATGAGTTTGGTAATGCGATTTTATGGCAGGGGTAGCAGGAATCGAACCCGCGCCAAAGGTTTTGGAGACCCTTGTACTACCACTATACTATACCCCTAAATTACATTAAGAATTATACACTAAAACCACTTTATATTATTTGTAAACTCATGATAGAATTCATCTTGACCTTAAGCCTTCTTAGCTCAGATGGTTAGAGCGACGGTTTTGTAAACCGTAGGTCCCGAGTTCGACTCTCGGAGAAGGCTCCATAAAGTATGCCGGGATACCAAAGCGGTCAACTGGGGCTGACTGTAAATCAGCTGGCTTATGTCTACGGGGGTTCGAATCCCTCTCCCGGCACCATGTGCCCACTTAGCTCAGTTGGTAGAGCACATCCATGGTAAGGATGTGGTCGGCAGTTCGATTCTGCCAGTGGGCTCCAGAAATGATTGCATTTTTAATGCAGTCATGGTTTAATTCCTACTGTTATGTCTAAAATTTGTGATATTTGCGGAAAAGGATATTTAAAAGGCAACCTCGTTCCTAGAGGTGTCGGTAAACGTGTTACTCGTAGAACAACTATGAGACAACAACCTAACTTAAGAGTTAAGAGATTAGACTTAGGTGGTAATACTATTTCCGTTCAGATGTGTACTTCTTGTTTAAAAAGACTAAAAAAAGATAGTGTTGTAGAAACTAATAAAGCTGCTGAATAGTTTATTTTGTATAACCGTTTAGAAATTCTTTCCAACTCATTTTGTTTTTACCTTCTACTTGTAATGTTTGTATTTCTAAGTTATTGTTTATCATTTTCCCCTCGAATATTTTTACAGTGAGGTTTTCTTTTGAAATATCCTTTAGATTTAATCCCTTAAACCTTGTTAGATGTTTCATATGAGTCCAGAGGATGGGTCGTGGATAAAAAGCTCTTATCTTTCGTTCTATGACTTCAGGGGACTCTTTTAACTCAGTATAGGCATCTTCTTTAAATATAATTGTTTTCTTAGGTTGGATAGTGGAGTAGGTATATGTAGCATCTCCCTCATTTTGAACTATTTCCTTCAACATACCTTTCGTCCACTGGTTAACAAATTTATCCATGCTAATTATATTCAAATTCAAAAGTTGTTCAAACAGATCCCCGGATGCTTCGTTACCTACCAGAGCATACCTTTCCTGCATTAATATGTTGCCTTTGTCCATTTCTTTGTGTACCAATTGGTAGGTTATTCCCGTTTCTTTATCCCCATTTAATATGGAAAATTGTATTGGACTGGCCCCCCTGTACCTAGGGAGTAGAGAATAGTGTATATTCACTAATTTGTTTCCAAATGTTTCCAATATTTCGTTAGGGACTATGAAGTTAAAATCTACAACAATTCCTAAATCAGGATTTACTTCTTTAACCTTTTCTAAAACAGTAATTAGATCTTTTCCTTTTAAATTGTCTATTTGGATATATTCTCTCTTGTTTTCAATACACCACTGTTTAACAGGGTTTTCTTTAATATTTTGATGACGTCCTACTTCTACATCCTTTTTCGTAATACATAGTTGTATATCTGTTATCTTATTTATCTCTTCGAGTAAGGGTACCATTCTGTCAGATGTACTAAAAAATATTGTTTTTATCATCCTAGTTTTTTAGTGGCGTATAAATTATCTAATTCTCTTTCTGTTTTCTTTGACCCTATTATCTTTGAGGTGAATACAATACCATTCAAGTGGTCTACTTCATGTTGGATAGTTCTAGCAAAGAATCCTTCTGCGTCTATTTTTACTTTATTTCCGTTTTCATCTAGGGCATCTACGCGTATCTTTTTGTATCTTTTAACCAATCCAAATGTATCTGGTACGCTTAAACAACCTTCCCAGTCCATTGCTTGTTTTTGAGAAGATATTTTAATGATAGGGTTGACAAGAACGTACTCTTTAAATGTTTCATTTTCTCCTTCGCCAATGTAAAAGTCTCTAACAACACATATTTGTTTATCAATCCCCACTTGATTTGCTGCTAATCCGGCTCCGGGTACCTCACTGTTTTCCAAGGTATCTTTTATATCTTTTATATACCCTTTAATTTCCGAATTTATTTCAGTAACCTTTTGACATGGCTTGTCTAATATTGAGTTTGGCGCAATAACTATTTTTCTTATAGACATTGGGCAATTATAACATTTTACGCAGTAACAAATGATATAATCATCCCACAAATCCCATCTTGGAGAGTGAAAAATGTTATTTCCTAGCCCCCAAAAGTACAATATCGTGTGGATTGTTCTGGTGCTCCTTCACAGGGCGAAGTTTGTCCTGAATGCAGAGCAACCAATCCTCGAAGTAGACGCGGAGTCAAGAAATTTCCGCTATTATTTCTCTGTTCAGGGTCCTTTTGCGGAAGTATTCTTCCGCCCTTGGATTCTGCAATGGCCCTTCAAATGGTTTCGTCTTCCGTTCAATCCCACGTATTTGTGGGAGGTTCTCGAGGATTACCCGGGTGTTCAAAACCAGGGAACCTCTCTGACCCTGCGACACGGGAAGTTTCTTATTACGTCGTTCTACGTACGGAAGTAGTTTCCAGGTTCCCCCGCTCTTAAAGAGTGGGGGAATCATACTATTTGTATTACCCATACATTAGTCATATAATGACACAAGCAATATCATCCGATTTCTAGTAGAGGAGACTGTCATGACTATTCCGTTGTTCAAAGAAATTGATGCTGAAAAAGTGCAACAGGCACTCACTCCGTATCTCGCGGCGCTTCCCAAGCAATATCTAACCTTTGCGGAAGCTCTGAAGCAGGTCCCCGACCTGTTCAAGGCTATTACCTCTCTGCTTGATGGAGCGGGAGTTCCCATGCAATTTGCGCGTTCTTTCAGCAAGGCAATGAAGGGTGAGTCTTTCGACCGCGACTCTGCCTTGCAGGCAACGATTCGTCTGCGCGAGTTGCAGAAAAATGCCGAGAAGTATGTTGCTGAAGGAGATTCTTTGCGCTCCTTTATCCGTGGAATGCTCGATGTCTTCGAATCGCGGGACTAATGTTATCCTGGATCCTCTGTGCTTGCACGGAGGATCCTTGTACTCTTATTACGTGTGTTATACTCAAACTTGTATTTTAAAAAATTCATGTATAAAATGCTGCCGATATGAAGTTAGTAATAGTTGAATCTCCTACTAAAGCAAAAACTTTAGCTAAATTTTTAGATAAGAATTATGTAATAAAGGCCTCCATGGGTCATATACGGGATTTACCTAAAAGTGGTCTGGGTGTAGATGTAGAAAATAATTTTGTTCCAGAATACGTAGTAGCAGATAAAGGTAAAAAGATTTTAAACGAATTAAAAACTGCTGCTAAAGATGCGGATACTATTATATTAGCCCCAGATCCAGATAGAGAAGGGGAGGCTATTGCCTGGCATTTAAAAGAGTTATTAGAAAAGAAAAAAGAGAAAGTAGAATTTAAGAGAGTAGTTTTCCATGAATTGACTAAATCTGCTATTGAAGAGTCTTTTTCACACCCGGGTGTCTTAAATATGGATTTAGTATATGCTCAACAAGCTAGAAGAATTTTGGATAGATTAGTAGGTTATAAATTATCTCCTTTATTATGGAAAAAAGTTAGGTTTGGCTTATCAGCAGGTAGAGTGCAGAGTGTTGCAGTTCGTTTGGTAGTTGAACGTGAAAGAGAAAGAACTGCATTTAATATTGAGGAATATTGGAGTATTGATACCGCGTTTAACGATGAACATAAAAAAAGGATGTTTTCCGCAGAATTAGTTTCTAAAGATACTATTCCAAATGAACTTACTGCTACTAAACTAAAAGAGGATATTTTAAGTGATTCCTTTAAGATTGCTTCCATTAAAAAAACAGAACGTAAAAAGGCAGCATATCCCCCTTTAAAGACATCAACCCTTCAACAGACGATGGCAAATCAATTTGGATTTACTGCTAAAAAAACAATGTCTGCCGCCCAAAAACTTTTTGAAAAAGGTATCATAACTTACCACAGAACGGACTCCTTGAATTTAGCTCCTGAGTTTGTCTTTTCTGTTAGATCTTTTGTAGATAAAAACTTTGGGAAGAATTACTTACCCGAAAATCCAGTTTTTTATAAAACGAAAGAAAAGAATGCTCAGGAAGCACACGAAGCAATCAGACCCACAGATGTTTTTAAATTACCCAATCACTTGAAGAATATGACAACTGATGAACTAAAAACGTACACTGTGATATGGAAACGTGCTATAGAAAGCCAAATGTCTAGCGCTCTTTATGATCAAACATCTATGACAATTGTGTCTGGAAAAGGATACCTTTTTAAAGCTAATGGTTCTGTAATTAAGTTTGAAGGCTGGTTGAGGGTAGACTCTTTCTTAGGTTTGGATTCAAATGGTTCCGATTTGATTCCTTTACCTGAGTATTCAGAAGGGGAATCTGTATTTATAAAAGAAATAAATCCCACACAACATTTCACCCAGCCCCCCGCACGATACAGTGATGCTACCTTAATAAAAGCCTTGGAAGAGTTGGGTATAGGTAGGCCTTCTACCTACGCTCCCACACTATCTACCATTCAGGTACGTGGTTATGTACTCAAAGATGGAAGATATTTTGTACCCACAGATGTAGCTTATGTAGTAAATGATTTACTCATTAATAATTTCCCCGGTATTGTGGATTACGAATTTACTGCAAAGATGGAAAACAATTTAGATGAAGTAGCAGAGGGGAAAATAAAATGGCAACCTCTTATAAAAGAGTTCTATGTACCTTTTGAAAAAGAATTAGTAGAGAAGGATAAGCTCCTTCAGAAACAAGATGTAACTACATTGGAAGTAACAGATAAAAAATGCCCAGACTGTGGGAGTCTGCTAAATGTAAAACTAGGAAAATATGGGAAATTTTTAAGTTGTTCGAACTATCCCACATGTAAATATGCAGAACCTTTGGAAGAAGATAAAGTATTAGGGGAGGATGGTAAAGAGATTGCTGATTTTGGTAAGTGTCCTAATTGCGATACTGGGGTTTTTATTTTGAAAAAAGGTAAATTTGGTAAGTTTCTTGCTTGTAGTAACTATCCAAAGTGTAAAACAACTCAGCCGTTTTTAGAAAAGATTGGTGTAAGTTGTCCTAAATGTAAAACAGGAGATGTGGTCTTGAAGAAAGCTCGTGGAAGGGAGTTCTTTGGTTGTAGTAGATACCCCGAATGTGACTTTAGTAGTTGGGCAGATCCGCGAAATCCTAAGTTTGTATATGATCCAGAAAAGCATAGTGCAAAAACAAAAGTAAAAAAAGAAGTAGAACCCGCTAAAAAGCGGGTAAAGAAAAAGGCAGTGAAGCAGAAGGTTGTAAAAAAGAAACCGAGTAAGAAGACTAAATGAGATTTGGTTATTTATCTTTACTGTAGTAGAATTCCCCTTAGCAATTCCAATCTATTCATGGGAGAGTGTATCATGACAGAAGCAGAACTTCGCAAGGTAATGACTGATGATGGGCAGAATGCCATGGCTGTGGAAGCCTTCAACGCAATTCTGGCGTGGAAGGATGGCTTGAAGCACTTGGAGGACATGTACCATGGCCGCTTTGGCGGTCAGACTGGTCCCCGCTATGACACCGGTGAAAAGCTTGCCGGGGCATGGAAACGCTCTCAACGCATTATCGGAAATTTTGCCTACGAGATGCAGTGGTTTTAACCGTATCCCGTTGGCAGCGCCTCGCACTTATGTGCGGGGCGTTTTGTTTTTTACTGCATTAAGTTTTTCTTCTCTTCTAACTTCTGCGGATAATCTTTCTAGTCCTGGATCCTGCATGTTAACAAATTTCATACTGTTACCTACTATTGGATTTACACTTTTTATTAATCTATATATCTCCTGCGCAATCTTTCTGTATGAAGGGTGTCCCTGTGGGGAACTTCTTAATTCACACAAGTGGAATGCTTCACGTAAATTCATTTTCATTTTCCATCTAACTAAATGTCCGTGTGTTACTACATATTGTGCTTCTTCTGGAAAATCTTTTTCCAGTTTCTCATAAAGTGTTTGGGTTAAATCCATTGCCCTTTTATACAACCTATCTTGTTTCGCTTCTATGATATCTTTAGGTATTTCGTATCCGTGTTGTGTAGTAAATAATTGTCTTTCCTGTGTTAACATACGGTGTCTTTGTAGATCTTTATACGCTCCAAAATCTGCCATAATTTCGAAGGTATAGTATGTGGTTTCAAATGCTTTGCCTACTTTATGCCATCTTCCTTGTCTATGTTTTACATATGTATTAATTACTTTTTTTATATCCTCATTTTTTATATTGTTTAGTATTTCTTCATAGGGTAGGTGAGTGTTTGTATATATTATATTTGCGGCTGCTTCTTTATCCCCATTTGAACTGTATTCTAATAGCTTAACATAAGAATTAGAATTACCTTTTGTACTTTTGTCATACTTAGCCGTGAGCTTATTAATATCTTTTGTGGTGTTTCTAAGATACTTCAAATACTCTTTACCTTTTTCAGATTCTATTCTCTCCACAAAATTATCAATATATTTCTTTGCTTCGGTATGTATGTCTTTGGCATAATTTTGCAATTCTTTAAGAGGTTGGGCATACATCCTAGTTAATAAATATTCTACGCTTCTACCATTTGCCAGTATTCCAATATTTGTTTTTGTAGCTAGGGGTAACAATCCTCTTATAGTATCCAACGCTTTAGCATTTATAGAGTTTTCATAGGCATTATCAGATACATCTACGGGTTTTGGATATTTGTTCTTAAAATGTTCTTTCATTAAGGGTAGTAGCTTAGTATATGTATCAAAAAGATTATCCATTGCTTTTATATATTCTTCTGAATACTCGGATTTCATTACTTTTGGATCTTTATAGTATTTGTATTGATTGTTTTCTTTAGTATCAAATCGTACATATCTAGTGGATTTCTCTAAAGGAGATACGCCAATTCTCCTGTCCTCAATAAATTTAGCTCCTAATACACTAATATTTTCTATACTTATATGTATAGCAGCTAATTCTGCAATAGAGTCATCGCCATACATAGCTAACCATTTTCCGTAAAACTCCTTGGCTTTTGTTTCATTTACCTTGTCTATTTCCTCGTTTTCTAAATAATCTTTAACAAATAGTTCTCTAAGGGGTAGGGAAGACCTGGAATATTTTGAAAACAACGCGCCCTTTAATACCTCGGGCATATTTTGCAAAACAAATACATCCTTGTTTGTATTAGAGAAAAACTGTTTTAAATTATTCATTTCTTCACTTTACGTGGAAAGTTTTTTTATAGCCAACAATAATTACGTGTATAAATTTTTGAAACTAATTTAGATATATCTTTCTAAGGTAGTAACAATTCTATCGAACACTTCCTTTTCTGTACCTTGTGCATCTATGTTTATCCATTTTTTGAAGTATCCTTTTACCTTTTGTATCTTTTTGTACCCCAACGCAACTTTTTTATAAAAGTCTATTCCCATAGATTCAAACTTATCTCCGCCATGATCAAATACACGTTGTAATCCTATTTCTATTGGTAAATCTAAGTAGAGAACTATATCTGGTATAAATCCTTCTATAGCTTTCTTATTTATTTCTAAAACGTTTTTAATACCCAAATCGCGTCCCTCTCCCTGGTTTGCCACGCTTGTTAAAAAGCTTCTGTCAGAGATAACGATAGTTTTTTTCTTGTCACTTTGTTTCACTATTTTTCGCAGGGATTGTGCTCTTGCAGATGCATACAAATACGCCTCGCATACAGGTTCCATTTCTTCTTCATATTTTGTTCCTTGAACAACTTTTCTAACAGCCTCTGCTATTTCTGTTCC
>Ga0172368_10002325_pt1 | contig 24405 bp, 23 predicted proteins | sample Lak11m_FD_114540 | JGI IMG/M metagenome (GOLD analysis project Ga0172368, IMG submission 114540) | Freshwater microbial communities from Kabuno Bay, South-Kivu, Congo - kab_022012_11m | ecosystem: Environmental > Aquatic > Freshwater > Lake | place: Democratic Republic of the Congo: South-Kivu...
AAGAGCGATCCCTTCCATCTCCCAACTTAGGAAACAATCGGGTAGAATACAGGCCAGATCGAATTTATCCGAGGTAAGCCCTTATGGCAACACAAAATGAAATGGGTGTCTGGGATCATGTCAATGAGCTCCGCCAGCGCCTTTTTAAAGCTGTGATCGCACTGGTCATAGGTATGTTGATCAGCTTCATATTTGCTCAAAACTTGATCGAATTTTTGGCGGTCCCTCTGGGCGGCACAACCAACCTGCTGGCAATTGAGGTGACGGAACAGGTCGGGGTGTTCTTCCGTGTTTCGTTATTGGCTGGCTTTATCTTGTCTTTTCCAGTCATTTTCTACCAGGTCATTGCTTACATTCTTCCTGGACTTTACCCGAACGAACAGCGTATGCTGCTGCTGTTTATCCCTATTGCCACCTTACTTTTTCTGGGCGGTGTTGCGTTTGCTTATTATGTCATGCTGCAAAGCGCCCTGCCCTTCCTGACGACTTTTTTGGGGTTCCAAACCAAGCCTCGTATTTCCAACTACATTGATTTTGTTACCAATCTCATTTTTTGGGTCGGTGTCAGTTTTGAAACTCCTCTGATCGTGTTTGCCCTTGCAAAATTCAAGATCATCACCGCCCGCGTCTTGATCCAACAATGGCGCTATGCCCTGGTTGTGATTGCCTTAATGTCGGCTGTCGTCACCCCTACCCCCGATCCAGTGAATATGGGGCTTCTGATGTTACCTCTCACAGGCATCTACCTGCTAAGTATCTTGATGGCAAGTTTCGCCAAATAGCACAAAAATAAAAAGCCCCCAAACCGGGGCTTTTTATTTTTGTGAGTCGCCAGGTGGTTAATCGATTACAGGCCGCTTTGGTGCTTGCTTGGCAATACTTGGGGCTGCATTCCCACCAATTGCGACTGGCGATGCACTTAAGGCCGGTGTTCCGTCAACCAAATTGACTTCAACACTGCCGGCTTCTCGCAGCGATTGGTCGATCTGTTGGTTTGCGTCCTGGATGGCTTGTTTCGTTTCGGCCGTTGCGGCGTTGGCAACGTCTTTAATTTCTTTCAAGTCTTCTTCGAGGCCTGTATCCCTGACCAGCTTGGTGGGCAGCTCCCGAATCTCTCTGGAATACCCCAGGATCTCACGCCACATAGGCGATTGAACAAATTGCCTGATCCATGTTCCAATCTGCCTGGCAGTTTTAATCATCCCCTCTGGCCCAAGCAATAAAAACATCACGACCAGGATGAGGATAAATTCCAGGGGACCAATATTCAAGATATTCATATCTTGAATTAGCCTTCTTTCTTTTCCTCGCCTGACATATTCTCTTCCTTTACTTCATCCTTTTTTTCTTCAGGGCCCTTCAACCCTTCCCTGAATGCCTTAATTCCTGACCCTAGTTCACCACCGATTTTTCCGATCCGGCCAACGCCAAAGATCAGCAAAATAATGATCAGGATGATAATCAGCTCTGGGGCGCCAAGATTAAATGGCATAGTTGTCTCCTCGTTAAGTTTCGCCTATTATACCTGATTGATAGGATTGCTTACTTAAATGATGCTTAAAGAAATGAAGATTGCAAATACATTTTATGGCTACGCGAATTTTAAGCCGCGATTCGTGAATTTACCTCACTATTGATTTGCCCTTTGGTTTATTCTGGGATAAACTTATCTCAATTTCACCAGGCGGAAAAGGATTCTTATGCAACCAACGCTTGTTCACCTTGCTGATTTGATGTTTGGCGAACGGGAAAAATTGCTCATTGAGCAGGGCGCTTTCAAGGTTTACACATTTCGCTTCTCTTCTGGAACGTGCGCTCTCCGGATTGTGAACGCACGCGGTGAGCTAGTTTGCCTGCCTTTCCAGGGACAGCAAATTTGGTCGGCTGTTTTTGATGGCCGAAACCTGACCATGAAATCGATGTTCGATCAGCCCAAACCAACCCAGACGTATCTCGAAACTTACGGCGGCTTTCTGCTTCATTGTGGAGCAACTGCAATGGGCGTTCCAGGTCCCGGCGATTCACACCCGCTGCATGGCGAATTACCCAATGCGATCTATCAAGCTGCTTACCTGGAACTTGGCGAAGATGCGCAAGGCAGTTACGTTGCGCTTGGCGGAACTTACCGCCACACAGTTGCCTTCAACTACAATTACATTGCCCAGCCAGTAACCCGGTTACATGAAAACGCCGCACTCGTCCAGGTCGAAATGACCATCACCAACCTGAAAAACACGGATATGCCGCTGATGTATCTGGCGCACGCTAACTTCCGTCCAGTCAACGATGGCCGCCTGGTCTACTCAGCTGTTGCCAATTCGCAAAATGTGCGCGTACGGACGAATATTCCCTCGCACGTTCATCCGCTGCCAGGTTATAAAGAATTTCTCGACGACCTGCAACAAGACCCTTCGATCCATCATATTCTGAAGAAAGGCCTGGCGTTTGATCCTGAAGTCGTTTTCTATATCGACTATCTGGCCGATGAGATGGGCTGGGCCCATTCGCTTCAGGTGCATCCAGACGGCAGTTCCGATTACATTGCGCACAAACCAGCTCAGCTGCGCAAAGGCGTGCGCTGGATTTGCAGGACCGCTGACCAGGATGCGCTAGGGCTCATCCTTCCCGCCACAGCTGAACCAGAAGGCTACAGTATTGAAGATTCGAAAGGCAACGTCTTGCGCCTGCCCGGCAAAGCCTCATTCTTCCTGGAAATGGTCATGGGGCTGTTGACACAAGCAGAGACAGCTTCGATGGAACAATCTATTCAAAATATTATTGGAGGGCATGTATGAGCAGCAAAAAATTGAACTTGCTCGCATTCGATCTAGGCGCGGAAAGCGGCAGGGCAATTCTGGGCGAATTTGACGGCAATACGATCACGCTGAATGACGTGCACAGATTCCCCAACACGCCCGTCAGTTTGCCTGGCGGCCTGCATTGGAACATATTGGGGTTGTGGGCTGAAATTAAACGCGGTCTGGCCAAAGCCAGCCAGCAGACTAACAACAATCTTGCCAGCCTGGGTCTTGACACCTGGGGGGTCGACTTTGGTTTGTTGGACAAGGACCGGGTGCTTCTCGGCAATCCATTTCATTACCGTGACCCTCGCACAGATGGGATGGTCGAAAAAGCATTTGAAAGAGTTCCCAAAAACGAAATTTTCTACCAGACCGGCATTCAGTTCTTGCAACTGAACAGTCTGTACCAGCTTTATGCGATGGCCCAAAGCAATTCCACCGCACTCAACGCTGCTCGGTATTTCTTGACCATTCCAGACCTGTTAAATTTCTGGTTCACTGGCCGGATTGTCAACGAATTCACCAATGCGACAACGACCCAGTGCTTCGACACCAGGCGCAACACATGGGCTACCCCGCTGTTAGAGCGTCTGGGGATCCCAACCGGCATGTTTGGCGAGGTGATCCCCGCCGGCACGGTCCTGGGCGACCTGCTTCCCGCCATTTCCGAAGAATGCGAAACCAAGGCTATTCCAGTGGTCGCGCCTGCCTGCCACGACACAGGCTCCGCGGTTGCGGCAGTGCCGGCAACAGGAAACAACTTTGGCTGGATTAGCTCGGGCACCTGGTCAATCATGGGTGTTGAAGCCCCATCACCGGTTGTCAATGAGAAGTCTCTTGAGCTTGAAATGACCAATGAAGGCGGGGTTGGTTATACCTACCGCCTCTCGAAAAACATCATGGGCCTGTGGCCCGTGCAGGAATGCCGCAGAACCTGGGCCAAACATGGGCAGGAATATTCCTATGATGAATTGACCGCGATGGCGGCCCAGGCTCCATCCCTGCGTTCTGTGATCAATGTAGACCACCACGACTTCTTCCAGCCAGGCGATATGCCCTCACGCATCCAGGCTTATTGCAAGTCCACCGGGCAGCCGGTTCCGGAAACCCATGGCGAAATCGTTCGCTGCGCGTTGGAAGGGGTAGCGTTGAAGTATCGCTCGACGCTCGACAACCTTGAAACATTGCAAGGCGGCCCGTTGGATGTGGTCCATATTTTAGGTGGCGGCACCCGCAACAAACTGCTCTCTCAGTTCGCCTCAGATGCCATGAACCGGCCAGTGGTGACCGGCCCCATTGAAGCGACCGCCACTGGCAACCTGTTGGTCCAGGCGATTGCGCTTGGTGAAATATCCTCGCTCAGCGAAGCACGGACTGTTGTCAGCCGTTCTTTTGAGGTGGTCGACTATCAACCTGCGGCAAATCGCAGCCAGTGGGAAGATGCCTACGCCACGCTTTCGAAACTACCATAAGCTTAGATCAAGACACACAAAAGGGCGGGTTTCACCCGCCCTTTTTCGATCACTTTTTATATTCCACAAGCATCTGCTCAAACTTGCGAATACTATCTTGAAGAACGCCGGGACGGTTACGCTCAAGCCAGATCTTTTTATACCGCTCTAGTAAATCGCTCATATCATTGTGCAGGGCAGCGGCAGACGGCGCGCGCGCATCCCCGCGCACGAACATAGCCCGGTTGCACGCATGAATGACCAATCTGCCTGCCAGGTCGTATTCCTCCCGGATGAGACCTGCGTCCGCCCGGGCCATCCGTTCGTTCTCCAAATGGCCCATGGCGGCAACCGCCTCCTCGCGCATTTTAATAATGTTCTCGGTGTCCACCTGGGTGTAATTAACCAACTCGCTGATGGGCATCTGTAAAATTTTAAATGCCAGACTGGCGTTATGCAGCATCAAGCCGGCTGATTGGTACACATTCCCTAACTTGAAGGCCAGCATGCCCATTTCACCGGTTGGGTCTTCAAATGCAAACCGGCTAACTGCGCGAATGATGTCCATGCCCTGGCTGGCTTCAACCGACCAGGAATAAGCCGCGCCAGCCGCAAAACCGAGGAAACTCACTGGATAAGGCTGCCAGTGCCCGTTATCCCCCCAATCTGTATTCAGATAACCAATCGCGCCGTTTGCCCGCGCGCTCTCGGCTGCCGAAACCAGATTTCGCAGCGCATTGTCGGTCCGTCCAGCCAATGTATTCCACGCTGAGGTGCCAGGGCACACGTAAAATGGAATGCCCGACGCCGCAAAAATTTGCCCGTGCTCACCGAATGGATGGTCAGCCTCATATCCCCACTCGAGGGCGATCATATCGCGGGGCAATTCAGGTACCAGTTCAGGATGCTGGATAATGATATCACCCCAAAACTGAACGGTTTTACTTCTTGCTTTCAGATCGGAGTACAGCTTTAGCAAGAAGTTGAGATACACTCGTCCAGTTCCCATCGCGTCACAAACTGCTTTGCTCTGTCCAGATCCAAGGTCTACGGTCTCATCACAGCCGATATTTACCATCTGGCTTGTGAAGTGCGGCAGCAATTCATCATACAGCCCTGTAATGAAACTCAGGCTATCCGGCAGAACCGGCGCAATGCTGAATGGCCCTTGCATCGCCCCCCATGGCGTCTGGATTTCGCCATGGTTTTCAGCCAGATGAGCATAGGCAGGATGTTTCAACCAGCGCTGCAAGTGCCCAAAAGAATTCTGATTTGGCACAAGTTCTATGAACCGCTCGCGGCAGTACTGGTCAAGCACCAGAATCTCCTCGCCGGTGATTGGCGATGCGTCTTTCCAGACATCAGGATGCCTGCGGTATGCAAACGTATGCTCCGTATACAGCTGAACCTGATTGATCTTCCAGCTTGCCAGGCGGTCGATCAGTTCAAACAGGGTTTCCATCCGGTACACTTTATCCCGGCTGATGTCAAGCATCACACCGCGCGCATCAATATCTGGCCAATCTTGAATTTCAAGACACGGTACCTCGCGCCCAAACTGGTTGATGAGCTGGTTGAGCGTCGCTACGCCATAAAATACACCGGATGGGTCGTGCCCTTCAATTAAGACTTGGGTCTCAGTGATGTGCAGCCGGTATCCTTGCTGACGCACTGACCTTTGCGGCGCAATCCGCAAAATGACGCTTTGCAGCTCGACAGGAACGGCCATGCCAGCCTGCAAATCCCAATTTAATTTTAGACAATTCCAAAGCGCATTTTCAAGTGAATTTCCAGCGGAGATTAATGCCTGAGCTGGGCTTGCGTCAAGCAAAACCAACCCCTCATCTTGAAATTGAAAGCATCCCTCCCCTAAGAACAATTTTTGAGGCGCAGGTAACAGCATGATCTCCAAAGAACTCATATTTTGCTCCTGTCAATTCGAATGTTTTCGGGATTGCACCAAAGCATTGGTCAAAAAAATCAACCCAATGCCGACCAATAGAAGTGGCCAAAAACGACCTAATGCTTGAGGCGCGCGAAATATTCCCCATAAAGCGAGACCCAGTATGGTATTTGCAACGAAGATCCACAGCCCAATTCGAAACATCACGCGAATCCCCCTCAACAACGATCCTAACATCATCCCCAATCCAACGGAAGCCGGGATCAGCGCCCAAACGAAAGCCCAACTTTCCCAATCACCTGTGCGGACTTGATATAAAAAAATACTTCCCAGAACTGCCAGGATTGTGCCTGGAATGATCAGGCCAGGTAAGCGGTTAAAAAAACCTGCAATCCAAAACAACACAGCGGCGCCAAGCAAAATGAATGGCCAGTAAAATCCGCCGAATACGGATTGAAACCAGCCTGGTTGGACTTGGAGGAAAAAAAGAAAAACTCCTGCCACAACAAGCGATGCGCCCAGAAAAAGATTGCCGCGCGGTTTTCGCATAATAACCTCGGTGTGGAAATGACAACTAAATTATAGCGCAACCAATCCCAGCCGTGCGCCTTTACGCAGCGCCTCGGTTCGATTGTTGACATTCAATTTTGAATAGATCGATGAGATGTGAAACTTAATCGTGTTTTCACTCAGCCGCAAATTCTTTGCGATTTGTTTGTTGGCCATGCCCTGTCCGAGCAGGGCAAGCACTTCCATCTCGCGCTCCGTCAGTGGCACATCGTCCTGGCTCGCTTCTTTCTGGTCATGTCTCATCGTCTCCTCATCTTGAGGATTCAACGCTAGATCCAAAACCGACCCCGCCGGAGAAAGAACTACCAGACCGCTGTCAATTGCATGCAGCGCGTTTTTAAGCTGTAATGCGGATGCATACTCAGGCAGTATGCCCCAGCCATGCTGGCGAATTGCGCGCCAATCAATCCCATCCCCCGGTAAATCTTCATCCCCCACCAGCAAAAATCCTTTCGCGCCCCAAAAGCACTCCCGAAACCCGGTTAATATCCAATGCAGATCTGCCGCTGGCGCGACCCAGATCATATCCGCACATGGCAGGGCCGAATTGGTCCCCTCTATTCCGCGCATCTCATCAGAAATTTCAAAATCTGAGTCTCCGTCCAGTAACGACCGGATACCAGCTCTGAAAGCAGTTGAGATTGATGCAATGAGGATGCGGATCATAGAAACCAGTTTAGTTATTCAACCAAGAGGGCATAGCAGACTGCCCGCTATGCCCTCTGCATTTCAGTCCTTCTCTCCAATCATAAAATGCAGCGACAACAGATTTCCGCCGCGCAGCACTTTTACTTCAGTCTGCTTGCCCGCCACATCACTGCTCAATGCGCTGAACAGTTCATCCTGATCTTCGGTTGGTTTCCCACCCAACTCAACCAGGATGTCGCCGACCAATATGCCGCCTTGGTCTGCCGGCTTGCCGGTTTCCATACCAACCACAAGTAATCCGTGTTTTTGGCTCAAATTCTCTTTCTGAACGATGGATTCCGCCAGCTCGACAACCTGGCTGCGAATCCCCAGAAAGCCGCGTTTCACTTTACCGTGAGCAACAAGCTGTCCCATCACCCCCATCGCGATCTGAACTGGTATTGCTAACGATGTTCCGCCTACCAGCCCCGAAGTATTAATACCCACGATTTCGCCGTTAAGCGATACCAGCGGTCCGCCTGAAAAACCCGGATAAGGCGTCGCATCGGTCGCGATATAGCGTTCAAGTACCGAACCACGCATCGTCCTTAACCCCTGCCCTAACGCCACGACGATCCCAAATGAAGCCTGCACGCCTTCTGGTTCCGGTTTTCCAAGTGCGATCACAGGCTGACCCACACGAGCCGGTTTTTCCGCCGCCTGCAACCGTCTTTCGCCGCTAACGGCATCGATTTTCAAAACTGCCAGGTCTGTACCTGGATCACGCCCAACCAAGACAGCTTGCGCTGTCTCGCCATCAGGTAACATCACCTGAATGTGATCTTCGAACTCGATACCATGGTCAACCGTTAAAATGTTTCCACCGCCCACCAAAATTCCGCTGACTGACATGCGTTTGCGCGCATTGACCAAAACCGTCAGGGCTGACACCGCCTCAACTGTTTCAATCATTCCCTCTGACAGGGATCGCAGAAATTCGCTTTGAAAATTTTTTGTGTTCATTTTTACTCCTTGAACACAGGATACCCTTGATCACGTCGGGCTGTCCACACCCGTTTGGGTGGTTCGTTTCCCGTATAAAAGGGTTGGGGTTAAAACAACGCCACATTTACCCATTACAATTTGCTCGCAGTATAATTGCTGCATCCATGAATGCAGACAATTTTACTCTTTCCTTTTCCTATCATCGCGATGCTGCCAATGCTGTGCTTGCCCCGACACCTATCCCGGTCCAAACAGAGCAACCAGTTAATACTGATCCGCCGACAAGCTGGGTGTTTGCAGGCGTTTTATTGATTTTGCTAATCCTGATGCTTTATAAAAGCATTAAACGCTCCATCCTCAGAATATTAAACTCGAATAAAGCAGCAGGTTCAAAAAAGAAGTAAAAAAAGACCGGCGTTATGGCCGGTCTTTTTTTGTATCACAATTCACCTAGAAGTTCTTTGTCGCGCTTCGACTGCTTCCCGCGCTCCTCAGTATCCAAAATTCGTTTTCGAATTCGGAAACTGGTTGGTGTAACTTCGAGCAATTCATCTTCGGCCAGGTACTCAATTGCCTCGTCCAGACTCAGCACTCTCGGTGGTGTCAGCCGGACTTCAATATCCTTGTTCGAAGAACGCATATTGGTTAGGTGTTTTTTCTTGCACACATTTACATGCACATCCAGGCCGCGTTGTGTTTCCCCTATGACCATACCCTCATACACATCCACGCCTGGCCCAAGGAACAAAGTCCCTCGTTCTTCAGCGGTTTTCAGACCATAATTGGTCGTGGTGCCATTTTCCCAGGCGACGATCGAACTGCTGTTGCGCGAGACGATTGCCCCAGCCATTGGCCGGTAGCCGTGGAAAATGGTGTTCATCACACCCATACCGCGTGTCGCAGTTAAAAACTGGTATCGAAATCCGAGCAAACCGCGGGTCGGCACAAGGTAGGTCAAATGCACCGTTGTGTCTGGATTGTTAATCATATCCAGCATTTTCCCCCGCCGGGTCCCAAGCATCTCTACCACAACCCCAACCGTATCGGCGCTGGTGTCGACATGCAGTTCCTCAAACGGCTCCAACATCTCACCGTCTTCGCCCTCTTTAAAAATCGCCTCTGGACGAGACACCTGGAATTCAAAACCCTCCCGCCGCATCGTTTCGATTAAAATAGCAAGCTGGAGTTCACCTCGGCCAGAAACCAAAAATGTATCAGCCGACTCAGTTTCTGCCACACGCAGAGCGACGTTTTTCCGGAGTTCGTCAAACAACCGCTCGCGCAGCTTACGGCTTGTGGCCCATTTTCCTTCACGCCCCGCGAAAGGCGACGTATTGACGCTGAAGGACATCCGTACGGTGGGTTCCTCGACTCGAATCTGTGGCAGCGCAATTGGGTTTACCGGGTCCGCCAGGGTTTCACCAATTGAAATACCCTCAAGTCCGGCCAGCGCAACAATTTCACCTGCGGTGGCCTCTTCGACCTCCACCTTCTCCAACCCTTGGTGAAGGAAGAGATAGCGCGCTTTTTCCATCACGATTTCGTTGTCAAGTTTAATCCTGGCCAGTGTCTGGCCAGCTTTCATTGTGCCCGCGAAAATGCGGCCCAGGGCGGTGACGCCGCGATATTCGTCATAACCGAGATTTGTCACCAGCATCTGTAATGGTGCATCCGGGTCCACTTTTGGGCCGGGAATATGCCGTAAAATCGTTTCAAACAGAGGCTTAAGGTCTGGACTCAAATCCATTGAGAGGCCAGCCTGGCCGGTTAGACCATTCGCATAAATGATTGGAAAGTCTGCCTGATGGTCTTCAGCGCCTAATTCAACAAACAGGTCAAAGGTTAAATTAAGCGTGCGGTCCGGCTCAGCGTCTTTGCGGTCCATCTTGTTGATCACCACAATCGCTTTATGTCCCATTTGCAGCGCCTTCTTGAGCACAAAACGGGTTTGTGGCATGGGTCCCTCTGCGGCATCAACCAGCAACAGCACCCCGTCAACCATGTTCATAACCCGCTCTACCTCGCCGCCGAAGTCCGCATGTCCAGGAGTGTCAACAATATTGATTTTGACAAGATCTCCAGTTTCGGGATCAGGAATAACAACCGCAGTGTTCTTGGCTAAAATTGTGATTCCACGCTCACGTTCGAGCGCGTTTGAGTCCATCACACGCTCCATAACTGCCTGGTTCTCACGGAATACACGCGCCTGTTTCAGCAGAGCGTCCACTAATGTTGTTTTGCCATGGTCCACGTGCGCGATAATGGCGATATTTCTTAAATCTTTTCGCTCGATCAGCATAAAGTACTTACCTGCTTCCCAACATTGATCGTCAAAAACTAAATCCTGCGCTTGTAAGCAGGTTTAAAGAGCAATCAATGATACCAAATAGAACGTATTTTGAAAAGTGGTTTATTCATGGCTATGCGAAATTAATCACCGGCGAATACCGCGCCTCATCAGCAGCAAATACACACCGAAAATGATCATAGCGATTGAGCCGGTATTGCCTATGAAACTCGCTGCATTGTCCGGGCTTCCACCAATGTAGAGCCCCCAACCGACCATGGCCAAAATTCCTCCAGGAATTAACGGCCACCAGACGAACTGATCAATCACAACCCGCGAAAATAATGTAATTAATCCCCATCCTAACGCAAACCACACCAACATCACGCCAGTCTGTGATAATGCGCTGCCGGCACCTGCGTGTCCCCATGCAAACGCGACCCCAGGTCCAATTCCTATCAGAAGACAGCCAGGGATAATCAGGCCAATTAATCGTTTGAAAATTCCTATTGCCAGAAAAACCAGGCCTAGACCGGTTAGAATGTATAAAACATAATCAAAAAAAGTGGAGTGGGTGAACGTCATCGCAAATCCCAGGCCGCCGACTGCCGCGAGTGGAATTAATGGCCACCATACCAGTCCGCGATATAAAATGATCCCTGCCGCCGAGATCAAACCAAAACCAGAAGCCAATCCGATCGCTGCCAGACCGAGGCGTTGAAGGATCGACATTGTTTCCCCAACTGCATAAGCTGCGGCTGCGCCAAAACCAGCTCCCAAGATGATTGAACCTGCTATGACGTATCCACGCCCTTGAGTGCGCAGTCCCACACCCATCAGCAGCAGTCCAGAAAGAACCGGCGCAAAAACTGATAACCAGGGCACATGCAATATTTGATCAACCAAAATCATACCGCCTGCCATGCATAAAACAAGTCCCAAGATTTGCTGCCACTTTAAACGCTGAAAGAATCCATTCATATCTTGAGCTGGAGAAGTTTTAGGTGCGTGTTTCATATCATAACCACATGAATTTACTATCAGATAGATCGCTGGTCATACTCCAAGTCATCCATTTCACTATGACAGGATGCCTAATTCACGTGCCTTCAAAACTGCCTGCAGCCTGTCCTTGACGGATAATTTCGCCAAAATACTGGAAAGGTGATTCTTAACCGTACCCTCAGAGATAACTAATTGGTCCGCTATCTCTTTATTGCTAATCCCTGTGGCCACCACCCTTAAAATCTCCATTTCCCGTGGCGATAAAGCCTCAGTCAATTCAGCCGATTTCCCGGCCGGTGCTTTCGGCAGACGGGAAAACTCTGCAATTACCTTGGCTGTGATCGATGGCAACAGAAAATACTCTCCTCGCGCAGCTGCGCGGATCGCCTCAAACAATTTATCCGAAGATACATCTTTTAACAGATACCCAATGGCACCTGCTCGCAAGCCGTCAAAAACCAGATCCTCATCGTCGAAGGTGGTCAGCACGATCACCCGCGTTTGAGGCAAGATATCCCGCAGACGCTCCGTAGCCCGCACACCGTCCAGGCCTGGCATTCGCAAATCCATCAAAGTAACTTCTGGCCGGTGCAGCACTGCCAGCCGCACCGCTTCTTCTCCATTGGCCGCTTCACCCACTACCTCGAATTCAGGCTGAACAGATAGCAATGTCCTTAATCCCTCACGAAATAACGCCTGGTCATCGACAATCAGAATTTTAATAGCCATAAACTACCCCGGTAAACAGATATGCACAAAAAAACCATGATCGCGAGCTGATCGAATCTCAATCTTTCCGTCCAGCAATTGAACACGTTCTTTCATTCCTATCAATCCAAATCCGCCCTCAAGATTGTCACTTCCGACCCCGTTGTCACGGTAGGTAATGGAGACGACATCTGGCGAAGTATAATCCAGATCAAGCGCCATATTGGATGCGTGCGAGTGCTTCAAAGCATTATTCACACATTCTTGAGCCGTCCGTATAATCGTCAATGAAACTTGGGCAGATAAGAAGCGCTCCGAACCAATCACGTTGAACTCAACCGTTATGCCATTCGCCTCACATATTTTTACAACATTCATCACCAGGTCAGGCAGCGAACCCACGTCCGACACGTTTTCACGCAACGCAAAGACCGACTGGCGCACATCGACCAGGGCTTTTTGGGTTAAGGACTCGGCATTCGCCAGCAACTCTCCTGTCCGCGCCTCATTTTTTGCACTGAGTACAGCTCTCGCCGCCTTTATCTGCATATTCAACGCGGTTAGATGGTGACCCAGGCCGTCATGAATCTCGCGGGCCATGCGGTTGCGTTCTTTACTGACAGCCAAATCCTCCGCCTGCAGTGCATAAGCACGCAGTTGGCGGTTCGCCTCCTCAAGCTCGTGCACCAAGCCCTGCACCTCATGCCTCGCCTGTTCTTCGCTGACAGCCATCTGTGTAAACACCAGGATAAAGAGCTGACCAGCCACAAAAATCGGCATGGTCGTCCATACCTGATCCCATCCACCAGTCAACATCCGGATAATTACCGAGCAAACACTTGCAATCGCCGCGTTGGTGATATAACGCATCCCCTCCGGAAGTAGAACAACGCTGTGTCCAGCGAGGGGCAGCAGGATCATCGCGTTGAAGCCTACCCCTCCACTCAAATAGATAATCGAGCTTCCTAAAATGACTTGAGCTGCAAAATAGGATGTTCTGAGCAGCGGATTGGCCCGTTGGGCTACAAAGGCATACCCATATACCCCCAGACTAATATAAAGCACACCTAACACGATCATCACCAGCAACACACCGACTGAGATCGAGTGGATCGTGCTAAACATTGTAAAGTAAGCGGCCAACACCATCACGGCAAACGCAAGGTCTGACCCGCCGCCAGTCCTCATCAAACTTAGCGCAGGAAAGATAGCATCAGCCTTATGTGGATGATCCTGATTCACATAAGGCATTATAGTTTATAATGTATCAAATACCTGACTTGGGAGTACAGCATGCCAATATACGAGTATGTTTGCAAAGATTGTGGTCACCAATTCGAAAAAATTCGCAGCATGAAAGAAGCCGACCAGCCGATTCGCTGCAAAAACTGCCTGGGTGAACATACTACCCGGGCCATATCGGTATTTTTTGCCAAATCGGACGGAAAATCGGTAACATCCAGTGGGGGCTGTGGGGGTTGTAGCGGCGGTTCGTGCTCGTCTTGCGGGCACCACTAGCCCGAGATGAAATCTTTTAACGGCAAACTAGCCCTGATCACTGGGGGCTCGAGTGGAATTGGTCTGGAAGTTTCCAAATTGTTGGCCGCCAAAGGCTGCAGCATTGCTATTCTCTCGCGAGATTCAACCAAATTAGAGGCTGCGGCTCTTGAAATCTCTAAAACCCGCCTTTCGTCTGGTGTCAAAGTCGCAACAATCCGGGCGGATGTTTCTGATTATAACGAGATCACTCACGCTCTATCCACATGGATGGCCGAAAACGGTGTACCAGACCTGGTCATCAATTCGGTTGGAACAGGCCGTCCCGGCTTGTTTGAGGACCTTGACATCACAGTCTTCCGGCGGATGATCGAAACAAATTATTTAGGCGACGTGTGTGTCACCAAGGCCGTTCTTCCCGCCATGCTTGCGCGTGGTTCAGGTCACATCGTATATATCTCCTCTGTCGCTGGTTTTCTGGGCATGTATGCCTATACTGCCTATGCTCCCACGAAATTCGCGGTTCGCGGCTTTGCCGATTCGCTGCGCATGGAAATCAAAGACCGCGGCATTCAGTTGTCGGTTGTTTTTCCGCCAGACACACAAACCCCCGGCCTTGAATACGAAAAGCCTTTCCAGCCCCCCGTCCTGGTAGCCATGAACGAAAATGCGCCTGCGATGAAAGCCCATGACGTCGCGACCGCCATCCTCAAGGGTGTTGAAAAGAATCGCTACATCATTACACCCGGCAGCGATTCAAGTCTATTTTTTCAACTGGTCGGTCTGTTAGGTGGTGGGCTGGTTTATAAGGTTGTCGATATTTTTCTGGCCGACGCGCGGCGCAAGGTGGCTGGAAACCAGGCCAAATACAGACGTCAACAAGAATAACACCCAGATCAGGCAGGTCATCAACAGGTGCACGAGCTGCATCCAAATTGGCGCAAGCAGCAAGACATTGATGCCGCCGAAAATGATCTGGACAACAACCAACGTGATTAATACCCTGGACATTTTATTCAGCATGATCGAGGGGTATTGGCTGCTCAACCGGTAACCGAAGTTTGAGATGAATAATCCGGTGAGTATCGCGATGCCTGGATGAAAAATGCGCAGCCGCACAAGGTAGTTGGAAGCCGCCGCGATATCCGCCTGCAGACCATGCAGTAAAGAACGAGCCGGAAATAAGGTATCCCCCAGCGCGGCGATTGCCCCACTGGCCCCCAACAGCATCATCGCCGCCGCCCCAACCCAAAACAACCTGCGATTTCTCCGGTCAGGCCGCCATTTTTCAGGTTCGCCAATGCTGCTCCAAAAAGCTGTTAGCACAATACTTCCCAGTAATAGAAATGTATTGATCAGGTGCGCGATCATCGAAACTGCCCGAACAACGCTTGCGTTTTGGTCGACCAGTTCAAATAAAACCAGCCCAGCGCCCAGCAGCGATTCTGTGATGATAAACACGCCAATTGCTCCGCTCGACCAGCGCAGCAGGCTCTTTTTCGGATAAATCCTCCAGATCCAAACGATCAGCACAGCGATCAACGGCAGTGTGAGGCCGCTGGTAAGACGGTGGGTCAACTCAATTAAAGTTTGCACTCTTTGAATTTGCGGGATGATTGCATCTCCATTGCAGGTTGGCCAATGCGAACCGCATCCAGCCCCAGATCCGGTGGCGCGCACAAATCCGCCATAGACGATCACAAAGATGTTATAGGCCAAAACGATCCACGCATATTTTGCATGCTTAGCAATATTAGACATTCTCTTCGGCACTCCTTCACATGATTTCACACACCAGTCACACCGCAGGTAATTCTAAAGATTACCCATGCCCGTGTGACCTCAGCCACATTTTATTTGATATGGGAGAGGCTACACTCAAACTAACCAATCATCTTGTCAGAAAAGGTGCGATATGAATATTTTACTTGTTTATCCAGAATTTCCGGATACATTTTGGAGTTTTAAACACGCGCTCCGTTTTGTACTTAAAAAAGCTTCTTCACCGCCGCTGGGGCTGGCAACGATCGCCGCGATACTTCCCAATTCCTGGTCAAAGAAACTGGTTGACCTTAACATCGAAAAGCTCAAGGACAAAGACCTGGCCTGGGCTGACATGGTCTTTGTCTCCGCCATGGTGGTCCAACGCAAATCAACCTACGAGGTGATTAACCGCGCAAAACTGGCTAGCAAAAAAGTGGTCGCGGGCGGACCAATATTTACAGGTGAATGGGAACAGTTTCCTGAGGTCGATCATTTTGTCTTGAACGAGGGCGAGATCACGCTGCCATTGTTTCTGGCCGACCTCGCTAAAGGCAATCCACAGCGTGTGTATACATCGAACGAATACGCCGATATCACGACTAGCCCGGTTCCGGCTTGGGAACTGGTCAAAATCCATCAGTACGATTCACTCAGCATCCAGTACTCCCGCGGCTGCCCCTTCAATTGTGATTTTTGCAATATCACCGCCATGCTGGGACACCGCCCCCGCACAAAAAGCTCCGCACAAATCATCGCTGAACTGAATAAAATCTACCAGCTGGGCTGGCGCAGGAATGTATTCTTTGTGGACGACAATTTCATCGGTAATCGAAAGCACATCAAAGAAGAAATTCTTCCTGCCCTGATCGAGTGGCGCAAGGGCAAAATTGGCAACCATTTTTTGACCGAAGCATCCATCAACCTGGCTGATGATCAAGATTTGATGCGATTGATGACCGCGGCAGGTTTCAACTCGATCTTTGTCGGTATCGAAACGCCGGATGAAACCAGCCTGAAAGAGTGCGGGAAAGGCCAAAATACCCGTCGCGACCTTGTTGAAAGCGTGCACATCCTTCAACAGAATGGCTTGCAAGTGATGGGTGGCTTTATCGTTGGCTTTGACAACGATACGCCATCCATCTTCCAACGCCAGGTCGACTTTATCCAAAAATCTGGCATCGTGACAGCGATGGTGGGTATGCTGCAGGCGCCTTATGGAACCCGGCTCTACCAGCGCATGCAAGACGAAGGCCGCCTGGTGGATGAAATGACCGGTGACAATGCCAACGGCACCACAAACATACTGCCTAAAATGGGGATGAATACCTTGCGCAGCGGTTACAAAACCTTGATGAATGAAATATACGCCCCCAAGAAATTTTATGAGCGCGTAAAAGTATGCCTGAGCCTGTATAATCCACCAATCGAGCCTGTTGTAATCCGCTCCGAAGAAATTTTCGCTTTTCTACGTTCGATTTGGATCCTCGGCTTTCAAGGTCCTGCTCGCCATCATTACTGGGATTTATTTTTCTGGACACTCCTCAATTACCCCAAGAAATTCGCTCTGGCAATCACCTTCGCCATTTACGGCCACCATTTCCGAACGGTCAACGAGCTAAACGGATTGTAAACTTCTGCTTACAGTCACTTCAGCGAGAGATAATCAATCTTCAAAACGGAGCCAGCAATTTTTGTTCCTGCTGGTTCCGTTGCAGAGTGGCGCAAGCAGTCAACATACGATTCTCAAATTGCCCCCTTCGGTTCAGCAAACTTTCCCCGTATAATTGCCTGATGGCACTGAACCCGGGCTACGAAGAACAGGTCAAGAAAAATTTTCGTTTCAATTTCACAGTCAACCTGGTCGATGTTGCTGCATTTATGTTTGGCAGCAGCTTTATGTCAACCAGCGCTGTGCTGCCCATTTATGTTAACCATTTCACCCAAAATCCGCTATTAATTGGTTTAATCTCAGTGATCGGTTCGGCCGGGTTTCTACTGCCCCAAATCTTTACGGCAAACCTGGTAGAACGTGCGCCGATCAAGAAATTTTTTCCATTCAACCTTGGTTTGTTCCTTGAGCGTATTCCGGTCATGCTCCTTGCCCCCGCCGCATTTCTGTTAGCCGCTAACCATCCCACTTTCGCATTAATTGTATTCTTCACCCTGATCGCCTGGCAGAATTTTGGCGCAGGTGCATTGATGGTCGGCTGGCAGGATATGATCGCAAAAATCATTCCTGTGCACAGCCGCGGAAAATTTTTTGGCCTATCGAATTTCATAGGCAATTTCTCAGGTATTCTTGGCGCCATGACGGTTTCCTGGCTGTTAGCCCGCAATGAATTCCCCACAGGTTTTGTCATCGCCTTTGCATGCGCTGCCACGTTCAACATGATTTCATGGGGTGCGCTTGGTTTAACCCGCGAACCGCGCGACCCAGAAACAAAACCGCAGGTCTCCCACACCGACTACTTTAGAACTCTGCCTTCAGTCATCCGGTCAAATCAGAATTTTCGCAACTATCTGATCACCCAGATCACTTCAGTATTTGGCAGCATGGCAGCCGGGTTCCTCTTGGTGTATTCGATTCAAACCTGGGACATGACCGATGGGCAGGCCGCCAGTTTCAATATTGCTCTGCTGCTTGGACAGTCGATCTCAAACCTGTTCTTGGGTTTCCTGGCCGACCGTACCGGGCATAAGTTTGTTTTGCAGATCAGCATCGCCGCCAATATTCTGTCGTTCATTCTGGCCCTGGTTGCGCCTTCTCCGGCCTGGTTCTATGCAGTTTTTGCCTTGCGCGGCGTCAATCTCGCTGGCAATTTCATTTCTGGGATGAGCCTGCCATTGGAATTCAGTGAACCTAAAAACCGTCCGACATTTATTGGTCTGACCAGCACAGCAGCCGGGCTTGCCGGTACCTTCGCACCCATCATCGCCAGCGGATTTGCCAGTGCGTTTGGCTACCCGACGCTTTTCGCGATTTCCGCTTCAATCGCTGCGATCGCCTTTGTTTTGATGCGCTGGGTCGTCCGCGACCCGCGCCACATCCCGCAGACCGCGGGCCAGCCTCAGCCTTCAGAAATTTAGAGATGCGGATCAACTTTTTATCGATCCCCGCCTGTTTCCATCTGCCGTAAGGAGTTTACCTGTGACTTTTCCAAAGCCTTTTTTTCGTTGGCGGCCCCATCCCTGGCATGGCCTGGATATTGGCCCCCAGCCTCCCCGCATTGTTCACGCTTACATCGAAATCACCCCTTTTGACCTGGTAAAGTATGAGGTCGATAAGGTCACGGGGTATTTGCGCGTCGACCGTCCGCAGCGCAGCTCATCCCAACCCCCCACCCTGTATGGATTTATCCCGCGCACATACTGCGGCCCAGCGGTTGGCAAACTGTCCCCCAGCTCGCTCAAAGGCGATGGCGACCCGCTTGATATCTGTGTGATCAGCGAACGCCCGATCACTAAATCCGAAATTGTGCTCAATGCCCGTGTCGTTGGCGGTCTGCGCATGATTGACAACAACGAAGCGGACGACAAAATTATCGCAATCCTGGCCAATGACAGTTATTGGGAGAACGTCAACGATATCGGCCAGCTTCCGCCGGTGCTGGTCGAGCGCCTGCGCCATTATTTCAGCACGTACAAACTTGTCCCTGGCAAAGAAGCTCAGACGTTTATTGAGGCAGTGTATAATGCGGCAACCGCAATGGAAATCGTCCAGGCTTCCATCGAAGATTACGAGCATATGTTTGGATAACAATTGGCGATGGCCAAATCAAAAAGTCCGCTGCACTCAAATAGTGCAGCGGACTTTTTTGCGATTGATCTTTATTCAACAATTTGAACGAGTTCCGTGCCTTTTTCAACTTTCTTGCCGGGGATCGCTGAAATTTTAGCCACTTTGCCTGTTACGGTCGCCTTAATTTCCATTTGCATCTTCATCGATTCAAGAATGACAACCACATCACCCTTTTCGACGGATTGACCTTCAGCGACATTCACTTGTATCACCATGCCAGGCATTGGAGCAGTACATGCGCCTGCGGTAGTTTGCGCAACCGGGCGGCCCTTGGCGGCGTCGTTGCGTTCCACCTGAACCGTCACATGTCTCCGGTTCACGCTCACCGCCACTTGATTGCGTTCTTTCGGCCTTAAAAGCATTTCAAGCTGCTTGTTGCCTTTTTGCAGCAGAAAAAGACCTTGCTCGTTTAACTGCCGAAGTTTCAAATCCATCGGCTGGCCGTTCACCATAAATTCGTCGTTCTTGATGTCGACTTTGTATTCATTCGGACCTACTGTGACAAAGTAAGTGGTCATTTCAGCCTCCTAATACGAACCGCGCATTTGCTCTCTCCAGGCAGCTATGCGCCAATAACTTGCGCTGACACTCGGTTGAGCAGCGGACTGATCTTTTGTGTAATGCGTCAGCAGCGCAGCCGCCAGTGCCATTTCCTTTTCCAAATCACCTTCTGCCCTGACGGGGATAAGCTTCAAATTATCCAGGTAGGTGGTGTCCGCTGTGCCAACCTGGAAACTTTCGCTTTCGATAATTTGCGACAGAAATTCAAGATCGGTTGGCACGCCGGCAATCTGGAACTCTCCCAATGCTCGCTGCAGCCTTCGGATCGCGTTTGGCCGGTCAACGCCCCAGGCGATCACCTTGGCCAGCAGCGAATCATAATCCGTCGTGACCGGCATACCGGTGTAAAGTGCGCTGTCAACCCGCACACCTGGTCCGCCTGGTTCCTTGAGATAGTTAATCTCGCCAGAAGCGGGCAAGAACCCGTTTTCCGGATCCTCAGAAATCACACGCGCTTCAATTGCCCACCCTTGCATCTCCACCTGATTCTGGTTATAGCAAAGCTCTCCGGTGGTCGCCAGAATTAACTGCGCAGCCACAAGATCTGTGCGTGTCACCATCTCCGTAACAGGGTGCTCCACTTGAATTCGTGGGTTGACCTCGATAAAATAATACTCGCCATTCTGGTCCATTAAAAACTCGATCGTCCCAAGGCTGCGATAATCGAGGGCTTTGGCGATTTTTAATGCATCATCATAAAGGCGCTGGCGTTGATCGGGTGTCAGGTTTGGTGCTGGCGCTTCCTCAATTAACTTCTGCCGGCGCCGTTGAATTGAGCACTCGCGCTCACCCAGGCCAAGGTAATTACCTTGGCCATCGCCCAAAATTTGCACCTCGATATGCCGCGCGGATTGGACCAACTGCTCCAGGTAGACCGTATCGTTTCCAAAAGCCGCCAGCGCTTCCTGTTTGGCAGCCTGGTACATGCGGTCAAACTCTTTTGCGTTGCGCGCCAGGCGAATTCCTCGGCCTCCACCCCCTGCCACGGCTTTAATCAAAATCGGGTAGCGGATCTGGTTGATCAAATCGGCAGGCACATCCCCAGCCAGCGGACCATCTGACCCCGAAAGCACCGGCAGCCCGGCTTCTTTCGCGACTTTCCGCGCTTCCAATTTGTCCCCCGTCATTTCGATCGTCTTCGGTGTCGGGCCGACGAAGATCATCCCCGCGGCTTCGACAGCCGCCGCGAACTCAGCATTTTCCGATAAAAACCCATATCCAGGATGAATTGCGTCAACCCCAAAATCGCGCGCAGCGTCAATCACTGCCTGGATGTTTAGGTAACTCTGCGATGCTTGCGCGGGGCCAATGCACACCGCCTCGTCAGCATAGCGCGTGTGTAAGGCGTGCTCATCGCTTTCAGAATATACTGCAACGCTTTTAAGGCCCAATTCCCTGCATGTGCGCAGAATTCTGACAGCGATCTCACCCCGGTTTGCCACCATTATTTTCATTGCGAATTCGCCTCTACAGCGGGATGTTTGTATGCTTGCGGGTAGGAGTCGCTTCGCGCTTATCGCGCAAGGCTTCCAAAGCCGAAATGATGCGGACACGGCTTTCGCCTGGCAGAATGATGTCATTCAAATAACCGCGCGATGCCGCAACAAACGGGGTCGCAAGATCCTCACGGTAAGTCTTCACCAGCTGGGCACGCACTTCTTCGGGTTTTTCGGCCGCGAGCAGTTCTTTTCGGTATACCACCTGAACAGCGCCTTCTGGCCCCATTACCGCAATTTCTGCATTCGGCCAGGCAAAATTCAAGTCTCCACGCAGATGTTTGGAACTCATTACGATGTATGCGCCACCATATGCCTTGCGCAAAATGATCGAAACCTTTGGGACCGAGGCCTCCGCGTAAGCAAAAATCATCTTTGCGCCATGCCGGATAATTCCGCCGTACTCCTGGTCCGTGCCAGGCAGAAACCCCGGCGTGTCAACCAGGGTCACCAGCGGAATGTGGAATGCATCGCAAAAACGGATGAACCGCGCGCCTTTATCGGATGAGTTAATATCCAACACTCCTGCAAAAATGGCTGGTTGGTTCGCCACGATTCCGACCGGATGACCGTCCATGCGCGCGAACCCGACTACAATGTTCTCAGCATAGTCCGGTTGCACTTCCAAAAACTCTCCACCATCTACCAATTCCTGGATAACCTCATGCATGTCGTACGGTTTTTGCGGGTCATCCGGAACAATTTCTGATAACCGGCTGGTCATCCGGTTTGGAGAGTCAAACGAGGCTTTGTAAGGCGGGGGCGTCAGGTTATTGGATGGCAAATAAGACAACAGCCAGCGCACCCGCGCCAGCACAGCTTCTTCACTTGGGTCGGTAAAATGAACGACGCCACTCTTTCCGCCGTGCACATATGCTCCGCCTAAAGTCTCGAAGTCAACATCCTCGCCAGTCACAGTCTTGATCACTTCCGGACCGGTGATAAACAGGTATGAATTCTTCTCAGCCATGAAAATAAAATCGGTGATGGCCGGCGAATATACCGCGCCGCCCGCGCACGGCCCTAAAATGACCGAGATCTGCGGGACTACACCCGAGGCGCGCATATTCCGGTAGAAAATTTCACCGTAGGCTGCCAGCGAGTCCACCCCTTCTTGAATTCGCGCACCACCCGAATCGTTGATGCCGATTACCGGGGCGCCGTTTTGATAGGCCAGGTCCATTAAACGGGCTATCTTCATGCCGTGGGTTTCGCCAAGCGACCCACCTAGAATTGTGAAATCTTGGGCGTAAACATATACTATTCTGCCGTCAATCTTCCCCCAGCCCGTGACCACCCCGTCTGTCACCGGATGAGATTTTTCCATTCCAAAACCAGAAGCACGATGAGTGACAAACTGGTCAGTTTCCATAAACGTGCCAGGATCCAGAAGCGCGGCGATGCGTTCGCGCGCGGTTTGTTTCCCTTTCGCGTGCTGTTTTTCAATTTGCGCCAGGCCACCACCCTGCTCTGCTTCTTTGCGTGAGGCGATAATGCGGGCTTCTGTCATGAATTTGCGAGGCTCCTGGAATTCTGCAAGGTCGTCAATCGTTTGAATGAGTTTTTCTGCATGACTTGAAAAACCCTCAACAACCAAGTTCGTTGCGAATTTCACGGATGAACTTTAAAAAAGACTGGCGGGATCTCCGCCAGTCTGATCAAAAAAAACGCATTAATCGTTTCGCCTAACCACTTGCATCCCGGCCCGAAATGCTTTTTGATTAACCTCCAGGTGTTTGGCCGGAACCCGTGCTTCGACCGCCGACAGCGCTGATTCTTCCGGAACGCCCAACATCGCAATGAGTGCGCCAATGATGACCACGTTGGCCGCACGTCCATTTCCAAGCGCTTCTGCGATTGACAACCCGTCGACCCACTGCATTCCACCCGCCAGTCCGGTAAAGCCCGAACAGATCTGCGCGTCTTCAGGGTAAATTGATCCGCCGCTGCTCACGGTCACCGGCGCAATCGCATAGTCGTTGATTAAAACCAATCCGCCCGGCCGCAGGAACTCCCGGTAACGCACGGCTTCCAGTTTTTCAAACGCGATGAGAATGTCCGCGCTCCCCCTTGGCACAATCGGTGAAAACACCTGTCTGGCCCAGCGTAAATTGGATACAACACTGCCGCCGCGCTGCGACATTCCATGCACTTCGGCTTTTTTCACATCATAACCCAGCTTCAAACCCGTCTCAGCCAAAATATCGCTTGCCAGAATGGTGCCTTGCCCACCCACGCCGACCAGTAGAAAATTGACTGGTTGAAGGTCGATGTAAGAAATTTTCGTCATGAGGATCCCATCCTTTATGCCGCGCCAGAGCGTTCTTTCATTTGTTCACGGAACAGAATCGCATCACGCGGGCAAACCTGCGCGCAAATTTCACACCCCGTGCACAATTGTTCGTCAATCACAGCCAGGGGCCGGTCATATTGCGGATCGTGCTGCTCGGATTTCAAAATCGCCGGACATCCGATTCTGAAGCACATCGTGCATCCATTGCATTTTTGACTGATCACTTCCAGCGCCATCCAGCGCTTACGCGCGCCCAGCAGTAGCGCGCACTCTTCACGGGTAATCAGCACAGCCGGTTCATCGGTCTTCATCCAGGCTTTCAGCGTTTTTTCGATCTCTTCAACGTCGTGTCCCTCCAGGGTCTTGACCAAACGCACGCCAAGCGCACGCACCAGCGGTTCAATTTCCAGGACAGGCGCATCTTTTTCGAGCAGGGTTTTACCGGTTCCAGGATTTTCCTGGTGTCCCGTCATGCCCGTGATCCGGTTATCCATGATGATCGTGATCACATTGCTTCGGTTATATACCACATTGATCAAGGCCGGAATGCCAGTGTGGAAGAAAGTCGAATCGCCAATCACAGCCACATGGCGTTCTTTATCGCCCGCAATTGCGGCTCCATGCGCCACTCCGATGCT
>Ga0172368_10002326_pt1 | contig 24401 bp, 18 predicted proteins | sample Lak11m_FD_114540 | JGI IMG/M metagenome (GOLD analysis project Ga0172368, IMG submission 114540) | Freshwater microbial communities from Kabuno Bay, South-Kivu, Congo - kab_022012_11m | ecosystem: Environmental > Aquatic > Freshwater > Lake | place: Democratic Republic of the Congo: South-Kivu...
CCTCTCGGGCGGCAATATGCAGAAGGTGCTGCTGGCGCGTGCCCTGTCGCACGCCCCGCGCGTGGTGATCGTCTCGCAGCCCACCCGCGGCCTGGATATCGGCGCCACCGACTACGTGCGCGCCAAGCTGCTCGAACAGCGCGCCCGCGGGACCGCCGTGCTGATGATCAGCGAAGACCTGGACGAAATCCTGGCCCTCTCCGACCGCATCGCGGTGCTCTACGAGGGTCATGTCGCCGGAATAATCTCCGCCCGCGATGCCACCCCCGAAGGCTTGGGCATGCTCATGTCGGGCGCGCGCGAGGTGCAGCATGCTTAACTGGAAGATTGAACGCCGCCCCGCCCCGCTGTGGGTGCGCCCGCTCATCCCGCTGGTCAGTATCCTGGTCACCTTCCTGCTGACCGGCATCCTGATCCTGGTCCAAAACGCCAACCCGCTCGAAGCCTATTATTACTTCCTGGTCGCGCCGCTGGCGGGCAAGGTCAGCGCGATCGAAGTTCTGGTCAAAGCTACCCCGCTCCTGCTCACCGGCACCGCGGTGGCCTTCGCCTTCTCGGCCGGCTACTGGAACATCGGCGCGGAAGGCCAGTTCCTGGCCGGCGCCATTGCCGCCGCCGGTCTGGGCATGGGCCTGCACAACCTGCCAGCCGTTCTGGCCATTCCCATCATCATCGTGGGCGGCTTCCTGGCCGGCATGGCCTGGGCCGCCATCCCGGCCCTGCTCAAGACCCGCCTGGAAGTTGATGAAGTTGTCACCACCCTGCTGATGAACACGATCATCCTGTTTATCATCAGCTTTCTGCTCAACGGCATCTGGCGCTCGCCCGAATCCGGCTGGCCCCAATCCCCCGAGATCGCCGCCAGCGCCATCTTCCCCAAGCTGATTCCGCGCTCGCGCCTGCACCTGGGCTTCTTGCTGGCCTGGCTGGCGATCGGGGCGACCTGGTTCATCATGCAGCGCACGCCGTTTGGGCTGCGCATGCGCGCGGTGGGCCTGGGTAAAGATGCCGCGCGCTTCGCCGGGATCAAAGTCAACCCGACCATGCTCACCGCCGCCCTGATCAGCGGTGGAATCGCCGGGCTGGCCGGGGTCAGCGAGGTGGCCGGGATCCACTACCACCTGATCGAAGCCGTCTCCGCCAACGCGGGCTACACCGGCATCATCGTCGCCATGTTGGGCGGCCTGAACCCGCTCGGCGCCGGGCTGGCCGGGCTGTTTATCGGCCTGATCGAGACCGGGGCGCAGTCGGTCAGCCGCGCCATGGGCATCCCGATTTACCTGGGCAACGTGGTCGAAGCCGTGCTGCTCTTGGTGACCCTGTGCGCCTTCACGCTGCAAAACTACCGCATCCGGAGGGCTTGATGGATACCTTTCTCGTCGGTTTGATCGCCGCTACGCTGCGGGTGGCCACCCCGCTGATCTTCGGCACGCTCGGAGAGCTGTTTTGCGAGCGCGCCGGCATCCTCAACCTTGGCATCGAAGGCACGCTGTTCCTCGGCGCGTTTGTCGGTTTTGCCGTCGCTTTCAGCAGCGGCTCGCTCTGGCTCGGCCTGCTGGCCGCGATCCTGGCGGGCATCCTGGCCGGGCTGCTGATGGGCGTGCTGGTCGTGCGCCTGGGCGTCAACCAGCACGTCTCCGGTCTGGGCATGACCCTCCTGCTGACCGGACTGTCGCTGCTCGGCTACCGCCTGCTCTTCGGCGAGCGCAGCGTCCAGCCCTCGATCGCCCCCTTCCCCAAGCTCGCCCCATTTGGCGGCCTGCCCGTGCTGGGCCCGCTCTTCGAGCAGTACGCCCTGACCTACCTGGCCATCCTGCTCATCCCCTGCGTTTGGTACGTGCTCTACCGCACCACCTTTGGCCTGAATATGCGCGCCGTCGGCGAAAACCCCGAAGCCGCCGACGCGGCCGGGATCCACGTCTTCCGCACCCGCTTCGCCGCGCTGGCCATCGCGGGCGGGCTGATGGCCGCCGGCGGCGCGTTCCTCTCGCTGGCCCAGCTCGGTTCATTCATTTTCGGCATCGTTGCCGGGCGCGGCTGGGTCTGCATCGCCCTGATCATCTTCGCCAATTGGGAGCCGGTGCGCGTTCTGTGGGGCGCGCTGCTCTTCGGCGGCGTCTCAGCCCTGCAGCTGCGCCTGCAGAGCCTGGGCGTCAAGCTGCCCTACGAGCTGTTCCTGGCCCTGCCCTACCTGGTCACCATCCTGGCCCTGGCCCTGGCCGAGCGCAGCGCCTCCGCCCCCGCCGCCCTGCTCAAAGCCTACCGGCGCGAATAGAAAAAGGTGGATGGTGCGGGCGTAAAGCCTCCCGCACTATCCAAGCGCACCTGCTTCGGGTCGGAAATCAGCTGATTAGTTTCCTGCGTAAACGCGGGGATGTATAATCGACAAGTGTCGATCCATTAATGGTAGTGATTGAAAGGAATACTTATCATGCCTAAATCTTTACCCGGCCGCAGCTTCCCCCTCGGCGCGCGCGTTTCCAAAGCCGGGGTAAATTTCTCTCTGTATGCCCGCGATGCCGAAGCGATCGAACTGCTGCTCTTCAACACCCCAGAAGACAGCCGTCCCGCCCGCATCATCACCCTCGACCCGCGCGCCAACCGCACCGCCCACTACTGGCACATCTTTGTGCCCGGCCTGAAAGCCGGGCAGCTGTATGCCTACCGCGCTCACGGCCCGTACGACCCGGCCAGCGGCCTGCGCTTCGACCCGCAAAAGATCCTGCTCGACCCCTACGGGCGCAGCGTGGTCTTTCCCTCCGGTTACGACCGCGGCGCCGCCTGCCGCCCGGGCGACAACACCGCCGTCGCTATGAAGAACGCCGTCGTCAACCCGTCTGAATACGATTGGGATGGCGACCTGCCGCTGAAACGCGATTTCTCGGAGACGGTCATTTACGAAATGCACCTGGCTGGCTTCACGCGCAACCCCAATTCGCAGGTCAGCCCGTCCAAACGCGGCACCTACGCCGGGTTGGTCGAAAAAATTCCTTATCTGAAAAGCCTGGGTGTCACCGCCGTCGAACTGCTGCCGGTCTACGCCTTCGACCCGCAGGACTGCCCCGGCGGGTTGACCAACTACTGGGGTTACAGCCCGGTTTCGTTCTTCGCCCCCCATCCGTTCTACAGTTCCGCCCGCGAACCGCAGGCCATGCTGAATGAGTTTCGCGATATGGTCAAAGCCTTTCACCGCGCGGGGATCGAGATCATCCTGGATGTCGTTTACAACCACACCGCCGAAGGCGGCGACGGCGGCCCGACCTTTGGGTTCCGCGGCCTGGCCAACGACGCCTACTACATCCTGACCGGTGACCGGCGCGACTACGCCAACTACACCGGCACCGGCAACACGCTCAACGCCAATCACCCCGTCACGCGCCGCATGATCAGCGACAGCCTGCGCTATTGGGTCTCCGAAATGCACGTCGACGGCTTCCGCTTTGACCTCGCCTCGATCCTCTCGCGCGACGAAGACGGCGCCCCCCTGGCCAGCCCGCCGGTGCTGTGGGACATCGACACCGACCCCTACCTCTCCGGCACCAAGCTGATCGCCGAAGCCTGGGACGCCGGCGGCCTGTATCAGGTCGGCTCATTCATTGGCGACCAGTGGAAAGAATGGAACGGGCGTTTCCGTGACGACGTGCGCGGCTATATCAAGGGCGACCCCGGCTGCATCGCGCGCCTGCCCAACCGCCTGCTGGCCAGCCCCGACCTCTACGAGCGCGACAACCTGGAGCCCGAACAGAGCATCAACTTTGTCACCTGCCACGACGGATTCACCCTCAACGATGTCGTCACCTACAACAGCAAACACAACGAAGCCAACCGCGAGGGCAACCGCGACGGCAGCGACAACAATCTGTCCTGGAACCACGGTGAAGAAGGCCCCAGCGCCAACCCCGAAATTGAGAACCTGCGCGCGCGCCAGGTTAAAAACTTCCTGACCATGACCTTGCTCTCCCTCGGCACCCCGATGCTCTGGATGGGCGACGAAGTGCGCCGCACCCAGTCCGGCAATAACAACGCCTACGCGCTCGACAGCGAAGTGAACTGGTTCGACTGGTCGCTGGTCGAAAGACAGGCCGGCCTCCTGCGCTTTGTCTCCGGCCTGATTAACCTGCGCCAGCACTACACCGTCCAACCTGAAGATACCGACAAAACCCTGGCCCAGATTCTGCACGAAGACAGCATCACCTGGCACGGCACATCCCTCAACCAGCCCGATTGGTCACCCGACTCGCGCGTCCTGGCCGTGACCATCGCCAGCCAGGATGGTGCGCGCAAAACGCATATGCTTTTCAACACCTCCGCCGAGCCGCGCGACTTTGAGCTGCCGGGCGCAAACTGGCGCCGGGTCGTCGACACCAACCTGGCCGCCCCGCACGACTACGTCGACCCGCTTCACGCCCCCAGCCAGCCAGGCTCGGCCTACCGCGCCGCGCCGCGCTCGATTGTCGTGCTCATCGCGCGCGCCGCGGTATAATCGGCGCATGGATACTCTGGATTGGATCATCGCCGTTGCGGTCGTCGGCCTTATGGGGGCCGCGGCCTATTTTATATACCCGCCTTATGGAGTGATTGGCGGAATCGCGCTCGGCATCTTCGCAATATGGAAGGCCAAGAAACAGCGCGACCGCGCTCGTGGCAGACAGTAGCTGCTTCTCAGCGCTTTAGGGCTTTAAGAGCCCCAAACCGCGCACGATCTCCAGCAGTCGTCCGGGATCGACCACAAACAGGTAGGCGCTGGTCACCACCAGCGCCGCCAATGCCAGCCCCAGCACGATCAGCAAAAAAGTCCCCAGCAAACTCGGCTTTTCTCCCGTTTCGGACGCGGGCGGTCGGCGTTTCTTTGCCGCGGCTCCTGAGCGCGCTTCGCCGCTGCGGCCCTGCTGCTCATCCAGTTTTACCTGTTCGCGCAGCGCGCGCACGTCATCATCTTCCACAAACGGAGAAACAGAAGCTTGCCCCGAGCTGGCCTGGCCATCAGTCGCCCGGGCTTCGCTCGAAGCGGATGTGTTGGGTTCTGGGGGGTTGTTGTCTGGCATGTGGGCATCCTCCATATCCATTATACCCACGCTGCCCAGAAAACACCTGCTTTTCGAAAAACATCCCTTTACCCCAGCCTCGCCACCACCTCCACCCCGTTCAGCGCCATGTGATACAAAAACATCGCGTGGATCAGGTCGCCGTCGTGCGGCAGCCCGCCTTGCGCGGCGGCCGTCGCCACGCCGCGGTCATAAGTCTGCACAGCCGCGGCCGGCGTCACCACACGCCGCTGCAGCTGGCGCGCGTTGGCGTCCAGGCGCAGGTGCATCGCCAGCTGGTAGGTGCACAGGTCAGTGCAATCACCCACCACAATGAAAGTGTCCACTTCGGGGTGAGCCGCCATCCACTCGTTCAGCCCGGTGTGCAGCCCCGAGTGGATCGAGTTTTTCGGCATCCGCACCATCTGCGCATAAAACGGCAGAGCCTTGATCTCATCGATCGTCTCGGCCTCGGCCGTGCCGCGCACACAGTGCGCCGGCCACTGTCCAAACTCCACCGCGTTTTCCTCATGGGTATCCTGCAGCAGCAGGATATGGCGCACCCCGCGCGCCCAGGCCGCCTGCATCAAGCGCACCACCGGCCCGACGATCCCCTCCACGCGCGGGCTGTACAAAGCGCCGTGAGCGCAAAAGCCGTTGATCATGTCCACCGAAACCAGCGCCGTGCGCGCCGGATCTTGGACCACACTCTCCAATGAGTGCGCGGGCAATCCGTCCAGCCAGTTGTCCAGAAAATTTACAAATTCCGCCGAGCGGTTGAGCAAATTGTCAGGCATGCTTCCTCCACCAGTATGTGTAATCAATACACTTATTGTACGATCCACAGCGATTTTGTCAAGGTGGGAAATTTGTAATAGACAAATTGTAACAAGCGTGTATAAAAGAATGTTAAAACGGCAATGATACATTAACGCGCAAATCTTAAGAAATGTGCTATTCTGAATGCATCATTGTCTGAGGAGTCATTTTTCATGGCCGAGAAGATTTTAATTGTCGACGATGATCCCGATACCCTGCAGTTTCTCAAGCTGATTATGTCCCGCCAGGGCTACGAAACCATCACCGCCAAAGATGGCATCGAAGCGCTGGAAAAGGCCAACAGCGAGCTGCCAGATTTGATCATCCTGGATGTCATGATGCCGCGCCTGGACGGGTTTGAAGTTGCCCGCAGCCTGCATCGCCGCGCCGAAACAGCGCTCATCCCCATCTTAATGTTCACCGCGCGCACCCAGGCCGAAGACAAGGTGGCAGGCTACGAGTCGGGCGTAGACCTGTACCTGACCAAACCGGTCCACCCTATGGATCTGCAGGCCAACATCAAAGCCCTGCTGCTGCAGCGCAAGGCGCGCAAGACCGTCATGGCCGAACGCGGCTACGTGATCGGGGTTGTAGCGGCCAAAGGCGGCCAGGGTGTTTCGACGACGGCCCTCAATTTCTCCATCAACTACAGCAAGCAAAACAAGATCAAAGTGATCGCGGCAGAAGTGCGCCCAGGTCTGGGAACCTGGACGGACGAGTTAAATTTGCAGCCGCAGCGTACACTGACCGACCTGCTTAAGATGAATCCAACCGAAATTACCCAATCTCTGGTTGAAAACTCTTTAACGATGGCCAATCAGGGCGCGCGCCTGCTGCTCTCCGGTGGGTCATACCATGACTCCGATCTATGCTCATCCATCACCCAGTATGAGTCCATCTTCGCCCACCTGTCCCATCTTGCCCCGCTCGTTGTGCTCGACATCGGCACGCCCAGCATTGCCTCCATCCAGATCATTCTTGATATTTGCGACGAGTTGGTGGTGGTCACCGAACCGCAAGTCCTGGCGGTTCGCCGCACCGGCCGCATGATTGAAGACCTGCGCAAACAAGGCTTTGGTTCTTCCAAAGCACTAACCCTGGTCAGTTTGAATCACACCCGCGCTGACACGATTATGAGCGTCACCCAGATCGAAGCAGCCGCGAAACTGCCCGTTTCGCTGGGCATACCGCCTGCCAATGAACTCGCCGCGCGCGCCGTTCAGGCGGCAATGCCCATGGTGACTCTCCAGCCCGAGGCGCTGGTTTCACTCCAATTTAATAAACTGGTCGAGATTGTCTCGAAACACGTCCGCGCCTGAGCCATTACCGCCAGTCTTGAGCTGACTGACCTTGCAGCAGCTCTAACCAAAATTCCACTTTACAGAAAAGGAAAATAAACTATTGAATTATTCAAATTAATCTTTTATAATATTAGTCATCTGCAATTGTTGAGATATGGATTTTTGATTAAGGCGGCGTAGATACTCAGGCCATCAATTGGTCGCTTGCCCAGCGGGGATGGGCGTGCCTGAGAGGAGCCAGTAGCGAAACCGGCCTTTGGGCTGGTTTTTGAATTAAGGAGGCGAAATGACATTACCCAAACCTGCATCAGCGTCGGACATCCCGGGGGTCGATCTCGACGAAGTTCATGCGTCCAACCGCTCGACCGTCCTGGTCGTCGAAGACGAACCCGACACGGTTCTGCTGCTCAAGCAAATCTTGCGCATGGCGGGATATGACGTACTGGGCGCGCTCAACGGGCTGGAAGCCGTGCAGAAGGCTGCCGACGCCAAACCCGACCTGATCTTGCTGGACCTGATGATGCCCGACCTGGACGGCTGGCAAACTTTCCAATATTTGCGCCAGACCACTGACGTCCCGGTGGTGATCATCTCCGCGATCCACAACAAAGAAGACGTGGTCCGCGCGCTGCGTATGGGCGTAGACGACTACCTGACCAAACCGTTTATCAACGCCGAAGTGGTCGCGCGCGTACAGGCCGTGCTGCGCCGCGCCCGCCCCTCGCGCAAGACTGACCGGCTGGTCTTCCCGCAATCCGACCTGGTCATCGATTTTGGCACCCAAGAAGTCATCCTGCAGCAAAAGCACATCCAGCTGACCGGCAAAGAATTTGCCATCCTGGCCACCCTGGCCCGTTCCGCCCCGGATGTGGTCCAGTATCGCGCCATCGCCGAAGCAGTCTGGGGCAAAGACAACCCCCAGGTGCGCAACCGCATTAAGTACCTGGTTTATTTGCTGCGCCAAAAGCTGGAGGACATCTCCGGCAACCCGGACATCATCCAGAATATCGACCGGCTCGGCTACAAACTGCGCACGTCCTGACGCGGCCCACCCCCGCAAAACCTCAAAAGCCCCCAGCATTGGCGTTGCCGCCAGCGCTGAGGGCTTTTGATTTCCCCGCGCCAGCCGCCGAATTTGGCAGCCAGGCTTCTCGCTTTATTTTGATCCTCTCGTATAATTGAAACTATAAGCCTGAGACGCGCTCAGGTGCCCGACATAATGCGTTGGCGAACCGCCCCCGCCAGCGCCGCGATATGGAGCGATGCCGATGACTGACCACGCCGCGCAGCCGGTTCAACCGGTCGATCTGGATGCCCACAGCCTCTATCTCAACCGCGAACTCAGCCAGCTTGAATTTCAATGGCGAGTTCTGGATGAAGCCCGCGACCCGTCCAACCCGCTGCTGGAGCGGATCAAATTCATCGCGATTGTCGGCTCGAACCTCGAGGAGTTCTTCATGGTGCGCGTGGGCGGGCTGCGCATGCAGCGCGACACCGGCGTCACGGAATTATCCCCGGATGGCTTAACCCCTGCCCGCCAGCTGGCAGAGATCCGCAAAGAAGCTCAGCGTCTGATGGAAGGCGCTGAAAGTTATCTGCTCACCCAGCTCTACCCGGCGCTCAAGGAAAAGGGCATCTTCGTGATGAACTACAGCGATTTGAGCGCCAAACAAAAAGAGGGTGTCAACGAATACTTTGACGAGGTGATCTTCCCAGTATTAACTCCGCTGGCCTACGATCCCGGGCATCCCTTCCCGCACATTTCCAACTTGAGCCTCAACCTGGCGGTCATCGTTAAAGGCAAAGATGGCGCGCGGCGCTTTGCGCGCATCAAAGTGCCGCCCTCGCTGCCTCAGCTGGTCCCGATCAAGCGCTCTTCGGGCGGCATGCGCAAAGACGGAACCGTCCCGCGCCGCCACTACTTCGTCTGGCTCGACCAGGTCATCAAAGCCAACCTGCAGGCGCTCTTCCCCGGCATGGAGATCATCGAAGCCTATCCTTTCCATGTCACGCGCAATTCCGACATGGAAATCCAGGAACTGGAAGCCATCGACCTCTTGGACATCATCGAGGAAAGCGTGCGCAAGCGCCGCTTCGGCGCGGTGGTGCGCATGCTGATCCCGCGCAACATGCCGTTAGAGATCAAGAAAATCCTGATCGACAACCTGAAAATTGACCCGAACGATGTCTATGCGTTGAACGGCCCGCTGGTGCACAGCAGTTTAATGGAGCTGGCCAAGATCGACCGCCTCGACCTCAAAGACCGGCCCTTCTTGCCCAGTGTTCCAGCCCAGCTCAAATCCGTCGACGCCTACAACCCCGGGCAAATTTTCGAGGCCATCCGCGAAGGCAACATCCTGCTCCACCACCCCTACGATTCATTCAATCCGGTCGTCGACTTCCTGCGCTCGGCCGCCAAAGACCCCGCCGTGCTGGCGATCAAGCAGACCCTGTACCGCGTCGGCCAGAATTCCCCCGTGGTCAATACCCTGCTGGATGCCAGCCGCGAATACCGCAAGCAGGTTGCGGTACTGGTGGAGCTCAAAGCGCGCTTCGACGAGGAAAGCAACATCGGCTGGGCGCGCATCCTCGAGCAGGAAGGCGTGCATGTCACCTACGGGCTGCTTGGGCTAAAGACCCATTCCAAAATTGCGCTGGTGGTGCGCAAAGAAGGCGGGCATATCCGCCGCTATGTCCACCTCGGCACGGGCAATTACAATCACATCACCGCCAACCTGTATGAAGACCTGGGCGTATTCACCTGCGACGATGCAATCGGCGCAGACGCCACCGACCTGTTCAACTACCTGACCGGCTACTCCACCCGCGAAGACTACCGCAAGCTGCTCGTGGCTCCGATCAACCTGCGCCGCCGCTTCGAAGAAATGCTGCGCCAGGAGATCGAACACGCCCGCAAAGGCCAGAAAGCCCGTTTGCTCTTTAAGATGAACGCATTGGTCGACAAGCCAATGATCCGCCTGCTCTATGAGGCCTCTCAGGCCGGCGTTAAGGTCGATCTGATCGTGCGCGGCATCTGCTGCCTGCGGCCGGGCATGCCGGGCATCAGCGATAACATCCGCGTTTTCAGCATCGTCGGCCGCTTTCTCGAACACAGCCGCATCTATTACTTCTACAATGCCGGGCAGGAGGTCATCTACACCGGCAGCGCCGACCTGATGCCGCGCAACCTTAACCAGCGCGTCGAGGTGCTTTTCCCGGTCGAAGACGCACAGATGATCCGCCACATCCGCGATGACATCCTCGAGCTCTACCTGCGCGATAACACAAAATGCCGCATGATGCAGCCGGACGGCAAGTACATCCACCTGGCGCCCGCCGACCACGAGACGCCGCTCAACACGCAGGAGATGTTGATTTCCCGCGCGCGCGCCCAAACTGAAAATTAAGCTGTTTTAACCGCTTGCAGGCTTTCTTCCAGCAGGCGCGCGTCCTCCGCCAGCATATCGGGTTTATCTTTGGGATACACGCCCACGCACACCGCATCGTTGGCGCGCATCCGGCTCGCCGCGAAGGCGAATGCCTCGGCCGGGTCATTGCGCCCCGCCGCCAGGATTTTGTAATGCACCACCGGCCTGGATAGGCTGGGGATCAAATCGGTCATCGCCTTGCGGTCCGCCTCCAGATACTGCTCCACCGCCCCGGCCACATGGTCGGCGCGCTGATCGCGCGGGGTGGGGTTATAGTAACAGCACAGGTAATAATCCAGATCCAGGTTCTCCTCTGCCCAGGCGATCACCCGGTGATTGTGCGCGGCGATCCCAGCCAGCATGCCCTTGCAACGGATCAGATCCAAAGCAGGCTGAACATCGTCGAGTTTGCCCTGCGCGAACTGATTGTCCATCACGCCGCCGTGCAAATGGACCGCCTTGGCGTGGTACGTATGCGCGCGCTCAATGCAGGCCGCGTGGCTGCCAACCTCCGGGCAGGTCTGGGCGAACCACTGCAGCGTGCCGCCCTCGTCGCGGTATTCCATCAGGGTGCGCATCACATGAAAATCGGTGCGCGCGATCAGCGTATTGATCCCCAGCGCCTCCGCCGCGAATAAAGTCTGCTTGATCTGGTTGGACGAAAAAAAGTGGCGCATTTCCCAGTCGCGCTCGATGCTTTGATGCGAAAAACCGCTGAACGGGTTGCTGCCCAGGATAAGGCGGCTGACAGTGACATCGCCGATCTGTGCATATAACATACACTGCTCCTTCAATTCTAACCACTCAGTATATAAACGTACCCGCACCCGGGTTTACTCAAATTTTTCCATACGCGCGCAGCACGCACAGCGCGCGCAGCGTGCCATACGCGCGCCACTCCAGCAGCGCCGCCGCCCCCGGCGGCCCCCAGCGCACCGGCCAGCCGCCGTCGGATTCTTGCTGCGCCGCCAGGTCTTGCAGGTGCGCCTCGATCTGGTCCCCCCGGAAAATCGGGCGGCAGTAAGCGGATGGCGCTGGCGCAAACTGCAGCGGGGTCAGCCCATATCGATCGACCGGCGCCTCCGCGCAGTAAAAATTGGCCTGGGCCAGGTCCCCGGCCAGCTTGTCAAACAGCCCCTGGGCTGCCGCGCGGTCTTGCATACTTTCGGCCAGGCAGAACGCATTTTGGATGCTGTGCGCATCGTCCAGGCGCTCGCTTAACAGGTAAGCCAGGCAGAGCGGCTCCGCGGCCGCCAGCCATGGGTGAACGACGCCCTGCCAGCGCGCCAGCCCCACCAGCCCGGCCAGGCGATCCATGGCAGGCTGGGTCGCCTGCCGCGACCAGTGCCCCGCATGTGGGTAATCCTCGAAGGTTTCAAACAGAGTCGGGATGCCGCGCTGCAGATCGGCGTGCCGCGCCAGAAAATCGCAGGCTGCGCGCGCCAATCCACCGTCGCGCAGACCGCACTCATACAGCGTGCGCAGGCCAAACTCCACAAACAAAGGCTGGCTGTCCGGCGCGCGCACGTCCGGCTCCAGGGCCTGGCCAAAGCCGCCGTCTGCATTTTGGTAAGCGCGCAAAACCGCGACGACCTGCCCTGGCGGCCCCTCCATAAAACGCCAGGTAAAAATCGCGCGTTCCAACAATCGCCCGTTTTCCCAGATAAACCGCCGCCCTCTTTCCAGCACTTCGCGCATCGCAACGCTCCTGATCGCAAATTCTACAAATATTATAGCCCTCTCCGCCGCTGCAGCGGGGTCGTCCCGCCGGGCATGACCCCGAATTTTTGGGTATCGACTTCCCATAAAAACAGTCTTTTTTTGCTATACTATTTGCTGCCCCTTATTACAAAGGGGCAGTGATATCCACGAAACCGTTGCGGGCGAAACTGGCACATGCTTTCCAAACTGCGCACATTCTTGCAAGGGACAATTCCTTTACGGACCGTCATCATCGTGCCGGTTGTTCTTTTGATTCTGGCGACGGTCGGTTTGACCACCTTCCTGTCCTATATCAACGGCATCCAGGCCGTCGAAGAGATCGCTGCCCGCTTGCGCGAGCAGATTGCGGTTCAGATCGAACAGCACATCGTCAATTTTCTGGACACGCCGCGCCGCATCGACCTCACCAATCGTGATCTCATCGAACATGGCCTGCTCGACCCGACCAACCCGGTCATGCTCCAGCAGCACTTTCTCTCTCAGGTACAGCTCAACCCGACCATCACCAGCATCTATTTTGGCACCCCGCAGGGCGGCATCGCCGGGGCCGGGCGCGAAGGTCCGGGCGGCTCGTTCTACGTCTATGCCACCGACGAGTTCAAGCCGGGCATTTTTCGCAAATTCAGCGCCGATCCGTCCGGCAAACAAGGCGGGCTGGTCACCAAAGTGGATAATTTCGACGCGCGCACGCGCGTCTGGTACCAAAAAGCTGCCGCCAGCAGCGCCGTCAGCCTGAGCGACGTCTACATTCTTTCCACTGGTCAGGATATGGCCATCGCCACCAGCCTGCCCGTCTACGACAGCAGCGGCGCTTTCGCCGGGGTTATCTCGGTCGACCTGTTTCTCTCGCACCTCAACAGTTTCCTGAACAGCCTGGTGATCAGCCCGTCCGGCCAAAGTTTTATCATCCAAAGCAATGGCCTGGTGGTCGCCAATTCGGTCAATGAGCCGACCCTGTTTGCCAGTCCCAACGATGGGAAAATGCAGCGCCTATCGGTCCAAAACAGCCAGGATCCGCTGATTCGCGCCGCCGCCCAGCACATCTTGACGGAAGGTGGCGAACACGCCCAGATGCTGCCGATTTCCAGAGATTTTACCTTTGAATTAAACGGCGCCACACAATATGCCCTGGTCCGCCCGTTGAAAGATAAAATCGGTTTGGAATGGTACATTGTCGTGATTATCCCGCAAGACGACCTGATGGGGAAAATTAGCGAAGCCAGCAACACCAACCTTCTGATCAGCCTGGGCGCGACACTGCTCGCCGTGCTGGTCAGCGTACTGGTGGCGCAGCGCATCACCTATCGCATACATCACCTTGCTGAAAATGCGCACGCGCTGGCGGGCGGCAGTTGGGACGAGATTCAAGTTGGCTCTTCGCGCATCCGTGAAATTTCGCAGCTGACTGAAGCCTATAACCTGATGGTCAGGAGGCTGCGCCAGAGTCTGGATAACCTGGTGGTTGAAATCAACGAACGCAAGCAAGTGGAAGAGACGCTGCGCATCAGCGAGCAGCGCTACACGCAGCTATTTATCGAAGCCAAAGTGCGCGCCGAAGAATTAAGCGTGATCGATCAGGTCGGCCGGATGGCGGTCTCGACCATGAATTTTGACCAGATGCTGGAACGGCTGAGCGAATATTGCATGAAGGTGCTGGATGTCAGCGTGTTTTACGTGGCCACCTATGACGCGAAAAGCCACACGATCCACCACCCGCTGTTTATTGATGAAGGGGAAAGAGCCTATGTTCCGCCGCGCAATGCGCGTTTGCAGCCCGGGCTGACCGGCTACGTGATCAACACCGCCAAGACTCTTTACATTTCCGACACCAGTCTGCCTGAGGTCGCCGAACGCTATCAGATCATTCACACCAGCGGTAAATTTGCAGCATCCTATGTTGGCGTGCCAATGATCGTGCGCGGGCGGGTAGTCGGCGTGCTTTCTATCCAAAGTTATGAAGCCAACGCTTACCGGCCTGAATCGATTCACTTGCTGGAGATGATCGCCGACCGGGTCGCCGCGGCTGTGGAACAAAGCCAGCTTTTTGCCCAAATTCAAGCCAATGCGCGCTTCCTGGAAGGATTAAACGATATCACCCGCGCCTCTTTGGAGGCGGTCGACCTGCAGGCGGTTTTGCTCGTGCTGTCCCAACGCTTAAACCATCTGTTCGACGCCGACACCTGCTATATCACCCGCTGGGACGAGGATGAACAGCGCGTCTTGCCCATTGTGGCTTCCTACGACATCAACGGCCAATATCCCACAAAAATATTTGATCCTGAAGAGAAAACGGTAACCCAGGCTGTCTTAGAACTCGGCAAGCCGATTGCCATCCCGGATGTTTCCAGCACTCCTTACCTCAGCCCGCTCATCGCCTCCCAATTCAGCTCCAAGTCGCTCCTGGGACTGCCGTTGATCGCTGGCGATCACAAGTTCGGCGCGGCGCTGATCGGGTTTGACAATCCGCACGAATTTTCTGAGCAGGAGATGGTGATGGGCAGCCTGGTATCCAACCAGATAGCCCTGGCTATCGCCAAATCAGAACTGGTGGTGATCGATCCGTTAACCAATTTGATGAACCGGCGCGGCCTGATCAGCATGGGCAACCGCGAGATAGACCGCAGCAAGCGCTACTTCACCAACCTTTCGGTCATTTTTTGCGATCTTGACCACTTCAAGAGCATCAATGACCGTTATGGCCACGATGCCGGCGACCAGGTTTTGAAAATCACCGCGCAGCGCATCCGCAAGAATGTGCGCCTGTTCGACATCATTGGCCGTTATGGCGGAGAAGAATTTGTCATCCTGCTGCCGGAAACCGCGATCGAGGACGCAACCATACTGGCGCAGCGCCTGTGCGATGCGCTTAGCAAAACGCCCATTCACACGGACCACGGTCCAATCGAAATCACCGTGAGCATTGGCGTGTCGAGCCTCAACCAGCGCATCCAAAACCTGGAAAGCCTGCTGCGCGCGGCCGACGAGAGCATGTATGCGGCTAAGATGGCCGGGCGCAACCAGGTCAAAGTCACGTTCGATTAGCGGCCCGCCAGGCCAAAACACTGCTGCGCCAAATGTGACAAACCCGCGCATGAATTGCCGCCAGTTTTTGCTACAATAAGATAGGCAAAGTCCCTCATGCCGTACCAGCGCGAGCCGGCCGGGCAGCATAGTTGTGAAATTGCAACGTTTTTTCCTGGCCCCATGCCCGAATTAGGAAGTAAGATATAATTTGATCTTACAGATAAGCATGGTCGTTTTTGGTCCGCGTGCCCGATCTACTCATTTTGGCAAACGCCACAGCCCAATCTCCGCTATTTTGTTCGGTTCTTCTTGGAGGAAGAAAATGAGACTATCAAGCTACAAACCCCTGGTAATCTTGATCACGGTCTTGATGCTGCTATCACAGGCCTGCGCGTTCATGGGGACCCCCACCCCAACCGAAGCGCCCAAACCGACGGCGACCGAAGAAAAAGAAGAGCCGACCAAGGCTCCCACCAAAGCGCCGGCCAAAACAGAACCCACCAAAGCCTCCAACGAACCGGCGACAGACAGCGGCGCAGTCAACAGCCTGAACAACGTCAAGAGCGCCACGATTCAAATCCAGGCCGAAGGCACCTTCATTGACCCGAAAGTGGGCCTGGTCGTCAATGGCGCCGGGCGCGGCTCGGGCTTCATCATTGATCCTTCCGGCATCGCCGTCACCAACAACCATGTCGTCACTGGCTCGGCCCTGCTCAAAGTCTGGGTCGGCGGCGACCAAAGCAAAACCTACAGCGCGACGGTCCTCGGCGCATCCGAATGCTCGGACCTGGCCGTGATCAAGATCGAAGGCGCCGACTTCCCCTACCTGCAGTGGCATGATGGCACGCCCAAAGTCGGCCTGGAAGTCTACACGGCCGGTTTCCCCCTGGGAGACCCCGAGTACACCATGACCAAAGGCATCATCTCGAAGGAAAAGGCCGACGGCAAAACCAGCTGGGCCTCGATCACTTCCGTGCTGGAGCATGACGCGCGCATCAACCCCGGCAACTCCGGCGGCCCGCTGGTGGATGCCAGCGGCAATGTGATCGGCGTCAACTACGCTTCTAATCAGGCCAGCCAGTACTTTGCCATCGCCCGCACCGAGGCGGATGCGGTCATCAAAGAACTGAAGACGGGCAAAGACGTAACCTCGATTGGCGTGAACGGCCAGGTCGTGATGAGCGAGGATCGCACGCTCTCCGGCATCTGGGTTTCCTCGGTCAAGAGCGGCTCGCCCGCCGACAAATCCGGCGTACAGCCCGGCGACATCATCACCCAGATGGAAGGCCTGGTGCTGGGCACCGATGGCACGATGGCCGACTACTGCCAGATCCTGCGCTCGCACAAGCCCACCGACACCCTCAGCCTTGTGGTTCTGCGCTGGGCTAACCGCGAAATTCTCGAAGGCCAGCTGAACGGGCGCGAACTCAAGGTGACCGCTACCTATGGCAACGGCAACAATGGCAACAACAATAACAATGGCGATGTGACTGAAATCAGCGACGATGCGGGCGTGATCACTATGACCGTCCCCAACACCTGGGAATATGACGGCAGCGCCTGGGAAAGCTCATGGTCCATCAGCGGCGGGACTTACCCCTTCAAGGCCCAGACGATCACCGCCTCGCCGGATGTCAACGCGTACAGCAACGGCTGGGACCAGTACGGCCTGTTCGTGGCCACCTCGCGCGATTGGGGCAGCATCGGCGGCTACGCCAACCTGATTGAGGGCGTCCAGGATTTCTACTCGGATTGCAAATCCGGCGGCCGTGATAACTACAAGAGCGACAACTACGAGGGCATGGTTCAGTATTACACCAACTGCGGCCCCAACCGCGGCAATGCCCTGGTCCTCGCCCTGCGCCCGCGCGTCAACCAGTCCTCTTACCTGGTCTTGATCGAGATGAAGTACTCATCTGATGAGGAGTTTGACCTGCTGGACGCCATCTTCGGCACCATCACCGTCAATCCCTGATCTTTAACGGGTTAAAAAATACTGGCGCCGCAGTGCGGCGCCAGTATTTTTTTAACCTTCAGGTCAGGACTGCGTGAGCGCTGTTACCGCGCGCGGGGTCTTGACCACAAACCAGGCCGCTACGAACCCTTTCGACCCGTCGATATCGCGCACCTGAATCCATTGATTGACCACCCCGATTTTCGCTTCAGCGCTCTCGGCCGGCTCCAGTACCTCCAGCTCCGCACCGGCTGGCATCCGTTTGACCAGGGTCAGCGGTGAGACCACCGGCTGGCTGCGCAGCGCAACCCAGGCATCGGTCGTGCGCACGATCAGCTGCATGGGCTGCCCGGCGGGCGGAGGCGGCGTTGGCGGTGAGGGGGGCGTGGGTGTCGCCCCCAGGGGCGGGTTGGCCGGTTCAAGTGCGACAAACCAGGCCGCCACATACCCCACTGCCCCGGCCACATCCTTGACCTTGATCCACTGCCCGGTCACCCCAATCCGCGCTTTGGCCTGCTCGGCCGGGTCCGCGACCGAAAACTGCGTGTTGAGCGGCACGCGCCGGATCAGGCTGGCCTCGCTGACCAGTGGCTGCGAACGGAAGGCCAATCCATCGGCGGCGGCGTAAACCACCAACGCCTGGGGCTGCGGCTGCGGCGGAATCGGGCCTACAGGCGGCTGGGGTGAGCCCGGCGCCGTTTGCGAAACATACCAGGCCGCGGCATAACCCTGCTGGCCATCGCCGTCCACCTGGACTTGCAGCCAGTGATTAAGCTTGCCCACGGTGCCGCGCGCCGCCGCCGGGTCATCCAGCACAATCAGTTTGGCCCCCAGACCAACCCGCTCGATCAAAGTCTGGTCATTCACCAGCGGCTGCGTGCGCAGCGCCAGGCCATCGGCAGTCGCATAGACGATCAGCGCGTTCGCCGGGATGGGCTTGCGCGCCACGGGCGGTTTTGGCTTTGGCGCGGCCGCCGCGCTGAAAAACAGCGTATCCAAAATGATCCGCTCCGGCCCGCCCGCGAACCCATAACGGGACGTCAGCAGCACCGGGCGCGTCTCGGCCGGGAACGGCCAGGGGTCCAAAATCAAATAATCTCCGCCTTGTTTCTCCACCAGCACAATCCAATGGTCTTGCACCCCAGGCACCGGCGAATAGTCCACTTTCACGATCACCGGTTCACCCGCGGAAAGCGCGTTATCAATCTCTCCCAGCGGGGCCGGGGGGTTATTGCATTGGATGCGCTTGCTGTACTTGACCTGCGCGGCCACGGCCGGCAGCGCTCCAGGGATCACCAAAGGTCCGATAAACCCTCCCACCCCTTTGAGTTTTTCGTTCAGCGTGACAGGTGTTTCATTCGCGCCGAACCCGTTCGCCACCATTGCCAGGCAGGTCAGCAAACAGCCAAACTGGCCAATCGTCGATTCACGGTCAAATCCCAACAATGTATCTTTCCAGGCCGGGTCGGTTTGCGAATAAGGTTTGGTTTGAAACATGAGGTCTACTCCTGGCCACTAATTTCCATCAAACGGGATTGTATACTCGACGTACAGTTTCTTCAAGCCCGTTTCACCCTCGATCGCCGCTTCGGCGATGCCCAATTTTCCCACAAATTCATCCCACTGCGCCTCACTCAGGCGCATCAATTCGGGGCGGGCGGGCTTGCCGGGGTCATCGATGCGCAGGATGCGGCCCTTGGTTTTCTCCCGCAAAACCTCCAGCAGCGGGCCAAAAGGCATCTCCTCCCAGCCCTTGTCCTCAGCCTTGGCTTGATCGACCGGAATCATGGCGACCAGATCGTCGCGATTCATCAGGTCCAGCCCCAGTTCGCTCAATGTGGCATTGTGGCTGCCATGATGCCCGACCTTGTATAAGACCGTGCGTTCGAGCAGTTGATGCGCGGTGATGGCCGCGCTGCTCTGAGCGCCAGGCAGCTTCCAGCTCAAATCCTTCCACGACAGCCAGTTGCCCACCTGCGCGTCCGCCGCGAAGAGCAGCACCTTGCCGCTGCCGGGCTTGCCCAGCTCAAAGGCCAGCACCAGGCTGGTGTTATTGGTGTCGCTGTCCAGGTTGAGCGCCAGTTCACTGGTCACGTCCAGCCAGTCCGCGTCGATTCTGCGCCAGCTGTTTGCGGCTTTACCCTCAAAATTGTAATAGGTCTCAAAAAATTTGGCGTCCCTGGCTTCGCGCGTGCGCTCTTCCTGGATCCGGTACATCTCCTCAAAAGGATAGGTCAGGTCTTTGATGCGGCTGTAGCGCGTGTCCAGCCCGGCCGGGCTGAGCGCCGCGTAGAAACTGTCTTCCCCACTGTTGGCCGCCAATTCATAGGTTTTTCCCGCGCGGGTCGGGTCGTTCATGCGCAGCAGATCGACATTCTCCGGCGGCCCAAAGACGTACACCCGCACATCCTCCACGCCGTCCAATCCCAGCGGTGGTTTGCTCGGATAGCAGTAGGTTACCTCCGACCCGCTCCGCCCGCTCAGGTAGTTGACCGCGTCGCGCGTGGTCCTGCGTCCCGGCTCGCCCGCATCGAGCGCCAGGCTGTCGCCAAAGAAACTGAGCACCTCGCGGATCGAATTTTGCTGGGTCCTGACCGCTTTATCAAGCGCAGCCTGGGGGCTCATGCGCTCGGTTGCCTGGCGCAGCGCCTCCAGCTTGGCCGCCCGGTCCTTGACGATATTCCAGGAGTCTTTGGGATCTTCCGTCCAGCCCAGCCAGATCCGGTCGATTTTGAAGGAATTAAACAGATCGCGGGCCTGATTAAATCCGGAGACATGGTCCCAATGCTCGTGGGTCGCCACCACCAGGTCCAGATGGCCCTGCGTCGTTTCGTGGATGTGCTGGACCACCGCGTGGGTCAAATTGCGCGCGTTTTGCGTGCCCGAAATCACGCCGCAGTCAATCAGCACGTGAAACTCCGCGCGCTGACCGCCCTGGCGTGGAAAAGTCAGCAGAAAACAATCGCCGAGCCCCTGGCAATACATGCGCACGCGCACCTGCGCGCGCGCCGCCATTTCGGCCGGTTTCGCGGCCGGGTTAAAGCGCTCTTCCTCATTCGGTCTCATCGCATCACCTCTCAAGCTCCGCGGTGCAGCAGCGCAAACGGCTGGCTGAGCGTTTTATCTTTGAATGGCGCGAAATATGCCGCGCGCAGGCCGCCCTGGACACTTTCGAGCATATATTCGCGCTGTTTTTGCAGGCGCACCTCATCCGTGACCGGTTTGACCACGCGGTACTGCAAGCGCAAGGTGTCCAGATCGAGGATCAGCGTGCAGCCGCCCCGGAAGGGGATCAGCGGGGATTTCGCGTCAGCCGGGTCGAGGCGCACCTTGCGGTACTGCGAGATGGTCACGACCATCTGGTTGAGCAGGTTGCCATCTGGCCCCACTCGCTGCGCCGGATAGACCGCCCCGACCTCAAATATGTGCCTGCCGTCGGAGCAGGGCTGCAGCCCTTCGGGCAGGTTTTGCGGGTCCAACGCCAGGCCGGTCAATTGGGCAAAGCGACCCAGGTCAGCGCGGTTGGACGTGATGTAGTTTTCCAGGCGGATACGGTAGCGCAGCATCTCGTTATAGGTGCTTTCCCGGTCGTAAAACATTTTGCGCCGGTTGGCCACATAGCGCATTTCACGCGAGATGCGCTCAAAGAATCCGCTTTCCTCCTTGGGCGCGGAAGGCCAGCACAGGCTCTCCATCGCCAGGTTGCGCACATCGTCCGGGTAAATGCCGCGCTTGCGAAACGCCTCGATCATCGCCACGCGATAACCGCGGTCGTCATACGGAACCAGGTCCATGTCAGCTGTGATCAAGGCGCGCAGGTAGTCGCCAAATGTCATCGCCACCGGCGGGCAGTAATCCAGCGCGCGGATGCACATCATCAGCACGTGCTGGGCCGCCCGCGAGGCCTCCAGCGCCAGGCGGTTGACCAGGTCAGGATGGATCGCCCCGTTGGGCAGCACGCCCGTGCCGCCCGTCGCGATGCGCAGCAGGTCGGCGATGCGGCTTTTATAAATCGCGATAAACGCGTCAAAAACAGCCGCCACCAGGATCGCGCCGCGCGCGTGGGGTTCTGTAACGCGTAGAAATTCGGCCGGGTTGGGTTTCAACGGCTCCCAAGCGCCGCTCTGCGGGTTGACTTTCCCGATCGCGTCGCGCAGCGCGCCGTAATTGCCGATCGCCACCCCAAACTCCTGCGCCAGCTGGCCAAGCATATTCGGCGCGCCCAGGTCGCCGCGCGTGCGCGCAATTTGATGCTTCAGCACCTCTGGAAAGCTGAAATGCTGGAACAGCGCGACGATATCCGAAAACGCCTCGTGGAAAGCCAGCGCGTCCGGCCCGGTGTTTTCGATGAAACGTCGCTGAAATCCATCCAGGATAGCGTGCGTGGTTTCGTGGGCGATGATATCATGCGAAAGGCAGGAAAAGACCGTTCCGCCCGCCAGGTGCGCGCCGGGCTGGCCAGGAGTCGCGGTGAAATAGCCGAACAGCAGCGCCTTTTTCTTGGGGTTGTAAAAAGCGTTGGCTTCGCGCAGCGCGTGCGGGTAAATGCGCAGACGCTGCACAAATTCTTCGGTCTTATCCCCGTAGGAGCTTTCTACGGAGTGCGAACGCCACATCACCCTCCGCCCCAGCGCCTGCTCGAAATTGCGGATGGTGGTCATCGCCACCGCGTAGACCATCTGCTGGTGAAACTGCGGGTTGCCCACCGATGGCGCCAGCCCATCCTGAGCGATCAGGTGCGGGTTGCTCAAATCCACCGGGGCATAAAAGCATCCGCTGGGCGGGTCGTAATCCACTACCTCTACATACTCGCCCACCGGCCCCGGCTGCAGCCCGTCTTCCCAGGGCGCTTTATATACGATCTCATTGATCCCCATCGTCTCAAGCTGGGTCGAAATGCTGGGGTCAAACGCGTATCCGCGCAGACGGCGGAACGGCGGTTTCGGAATTGGTGCGGAAAAAGATTTCATGCTTCCCTTTCACGGCTGGCCATAATCATCCAGGTATCTCGCCACGCCTGCGGCCGCGCTTTCGCATCGCCAGCAGCCATTAATCATCTATCTATTATACACAAAGTAAATAATATACTATCTATAAACTGAGGTGTCGAGCGTGAAAATGGTGCTCCGCGCCAAATTCACACAAACTCATCCTCTTTTTCTTGAGAGGAAACTCTCATCTCAAGAAGCAGGATCGGCTGCGGGGCTGCTGGCGCTCTGAACAGCCTTCCTTGGACGAAACCTCGGTTCCAACGGACTGATCGGCAAAGCTATTGTAGAATAGAATAATATATCTCGCAAACTGCAATCATCATGCGGGGTGAACTCAAAAATGGGGAGCCTTGTTGGTATCCAATGCGCCTTCGATGCATTGAGAACCAATGCCCCTTTCTTAAGGATCCACGATCTGCTATTTCGTACAGGAGAAGAAATGCCACAGTATCCACTTTCATTGTCGTTCAAAATCGTTGTTTTCAATCCGCAGGTCAAGGTAACCGATGCGGCAGGCAGCCTGGTCCTATACGTTAAGCAGAAAGCCCTGGCGCTGAAAGAATCGGTCAAAATTTACGCGGATGAAGCCCAAACGACCGAGCTGTTCGCGATAAAGGCCAACAAAGTCATCGACTTCTCAGCCCAGTACAACATTACCACGCCAAACGGGCGGCAGATTGGTACCGTGCGCCGCCAGGGGCTGCGCTCCATCTGGAAAGCAACCTATGAAATTCTGGACGCCAGCGGCAACCAGATCGGCCTGATTCACGAAGAAAACGCCTGGATCAAGGTGCTCGACTCGATTGTCAGCGAGATTCCCTTTGCTGGCATGTTCATCAATCCGGCCTACCTGGTCGAACTGCGTGGAAATACGGTCCTGTACCTCAAAAAACAGCCGGCCTTCTTCGAGGGCAAATTTAACCTGGAGCAGCGCGGCCCCATCGCTTCCGCCGAGGAAGAGTCACTGCTGCTCAACAGCATCATTATGATGCTTCTGCTCGAGCGCAGCCGCGGTTAGTCAAGTCAAACCAACCCCCATCGTTCGAGCAATACCTACGGGTTCCGCTGCGTGTTGAACGTACGCTGATCCAAACATGCACAAAGCCTCCAGCCAGGCTCGCCTGGCTGGAGGCTTTGTGTACCGAGAGAAAGCCGCGGGTTACAAACTGCCTTTTTCCTCGCGAATGTCCACGATCTTGTTGACCAGCGGCGCGAGCGCATCTTTCAGCTCCTGCAAGCCCACGCCCGCCACCTTCAACGTCACAGCGCGCCGGTCGCTGCTCTCACCCTGGATCGCCCCCATCCCGTTGATGTTGCCGCCCAGCTTATGGATCGCGCCAGTCAGGTCATTCATCTTGCCCGGCACATCATCCACTTCCACCGTCACCCGCACGCCCGGCGTGCGCGCGCCCAGCATCTCCAGGAAGATGTGGAACAGGTCGGTCTCGGTGATAATCCCCACCAGACGGCCCTCGCGCAGCACCGGCAGACCGCCGATGCGTGAATCTGCCATGATCCGCGCCGCTTCTTCGATCGTCGTGTCTTCCGTCACTGTCACAACCTTCTGCGACATGACCCGCTCGACGGTGATTTTGGAGAGCAGGAAATTGATTTCCCATACGCTCAAGGTTGTCGCATCGGAGGGTGAAGCGTTCATCAAGTCAGAGTCGGTCACGATCCCGACCAATTTGCCCTTACTGTCTACCACCGGGTAGCGCCGCACTTTGTCTTTTTGCATGCGCGCCAGGGCATCTTGCACGGGAACGTCTTTGGTGATGGTCAAGACCGGGTGTTTCATCCGTTCGGACACTAACATGGCAAACTCTCCTTTTGCTGGGGCAGAGATAACATTGACAATGCAGGATAGATCGTTATATCGATTCTACATCAAGTTTCCAAAAACATAGCCGCGATCTTCACACATAAGGCAGCCGAGGATGATCAAAAAACATTGCGCCTTTTCGGTGAAACACCTGCCGCACCGCTGGCGGTAACAGGCGGGACTGATGGCCAGTTCTGCGAAAGTTCATTGCGCTGGCCGGTTTAGAGGCGGAACCACTCAAAAAAGAGCGCATACAACAGGCTGGCGATGGCACAGGTCAGCAGCATCACCGGCAGCCCGCGCTTATTCCACAGGC
>Ga0172368_10002328_pt1 | contig 24382 bp, 19 predicted proteins | sample Lak11m_FD_114540 | JGI IMG/M metagenome (GOLD analysis project Ga0172368, IMG submission 114540) | Freshwater microbial communities from Kabuno Bay, South-Kivu, Congo - kab_022012_11m | ecosystem: Environmental > Aquatic > Freshwater > Lake | place: Democratic Republic of the Congo: South-Kivu...
ATAAATTTTACAAACAAGTTATTAACATTATGTTGCTGTTTATCATATAGATATAAAATATTTTCCTATCCGTATTTTAGCTAAATTTGGCTGCATTTCAATTTACCAAAGTAGAATTAATTAAGTTCCGGGTAATTCTTTTCAAAGAAACGAAGATATTGCGGTATATCCTTGTTCTTATACAGAACAGGATAATTTTCGACTGAAATCACAAAATTAAAGTACTCACCTGCATTATCAAGTTTAGTGAAGATATATTTGCTGTTGAGAATACCGAGAAAATAATCCATGGCAGTCTTACTGTTGTTAAAATTGTTCACTGTTATCATCTGACGGCCTTCATCAAGCACCAAACTGTTTACCATCAGGTTCTCAAGGTCGTGAAATTTTGAATTGTAGTCCGATAATTTCACCTTAAGTGCGTCAACATCCACACGTTCTTCGTTTACCACCAACACATAAAAATGGAGGGCATTGGGATCAAATTTATACAATTTTGCCGTATTATCCGCTATAGTTATCGAATCGGTTACTATGGGCTCTCCCTGAGAATTTTTTTGGGTTCCGAGGAAGGCCAGTACATTTTCGGCCATTGGCTTGACCGTACTGTAAGGATAGTCCTTGATCACCTTATTCATGGCCGTAACAAGGGAATCGACTACTTCAATCTTCCCAAGCGCCATGGCACGCATGTAATCGAATTTCGGCATCAGCAAAGAATCAGATCTGTACTTTGCACGTGCAATATCGGCGTTATTGATGACCATGTAGTATTGCTGATTTGTAAATGCTTTGTAAGTGTCAATGTAAAGTTTTGATGCTTCTGATTGACGTGCATTGATCTCTTTATAATAATTCGGATTCACAAGCAATTTGGCATAATCACTGGAAGGATAAAGTGTAAGGATCTGATTTTTATACTGATCACTTTTTGGTTGATTCTGAAGGTGTGCATAAAGCTGACATAATTCATAGGCCGATTGTATCTTATACTTATTTTCGGGAAACCGTTCAAGCAGTGCTTCAAAAGTTTCGGTTGCATTCCCGTAATCACCAAGTCCTTCAACAAATATGAACCCTGCCTGGTAGTATGCCTCAATGATCATGTCGTTGGAGGCTTTGACTTTTTCTTTGGTAAAGGGGATATCGGTCAGGTAATATTCACGCTCTTTGGGATTTTTTGATTTCGCTGATAGTTTTTTCCCGTCCTTGGTGGTGTCTCCCGGAGCACCGGCCAAAGTGTCGGTTTTTTCAGTCTCTTCGGTAAAGCTTACAACGGTTTTGTCGGTGAGAAACCAGTTGTCTTCAAATTTCCGGCGGCCCCATTTACGCATAAAGGTTGAAAAACCGGTTGACATGATCGTTGGGTTGTAAAAATACCACCGCCCTTCTTTCGATTCTCCGGGTTGTTGTTCCTGGCCCGAACCCGGCCCGAATAGAATTTGCGATTCCCGCATCAGTTGCTCTTCAATCTGTTTTTGCCTTTCTTCGGCTATGATCTTGCCGATGATCTCATCGATGATCCTGTTTCTTTCAACCTCAGGCATGGTAGCTAGTTTCTGCAAACTATCCTGTCGTTGGATCACCTCAAGGTTTTTGACCAGGTCGGTCAGGGTACGGGTTCGATTGTACAATTCCTTATAGTTCGGGTAATCTTTAGGCAGGAATTGCATGGTACTGTCATAATATGCCTGTGAAATAGTATATTCGCGGGTACCGAAGAAAATATCAGCCAATTCCAGTGAAGAAATGGCTTTTTGATAATTGTTCGTCTTGCTGGTGCTGACAGATTTTTTATAATATTCAATGGCCATGGCAGAGTCAGAATCTTTCATCGAAATATGTGCAAGAGCATAATAGATCTGATCCTGATAGTCCTTATTTTTATCGTCCTTAAGCATTTTTGTCAACTTCTTGACAATGAACTCCCGGTTCCCGGTTTTTGCATCATAGCATTGCGCCAGGTTGATCTTTGCATTGAACTCCATCTCATACGACTTGGCATGTTTAATCACATATTCATACATCTGTGATGCTTCACTCAAATTACCCTGAAGCTGATGGATCTGGCCAAGTATGAAAACGCAACGGGTCCGCATGGCGCCTGTAGGATTCAGTTCCAGGGCGCGGGTTAGGTATGGTACTGCGCCTTCATAGTTTTTCTGCAGAATAAAATACTGGCCATAGGTCAAATTAACTTCGGTCTCATATTTTTGTGGGGCATCTCCCTTATTAATTTTGCTGAGCAGCATGTCAAGCATGGGTTCTGCCCGGTTATAATCGCCAATTTGAATGTTTGCCCTGGCCTGCCAAAGCATTGCTTCGTATTTGATCTCGTTGTAATTGTATGTTTTGATCACAAATTCGAAAGTACGCCTGGCCATTGCATAGTCCTGTTTGTAAAAATAGCTTTTACCGATCAGCAGGTAACAGTCATCAATCCAGCGCACATACTCCCTCCTGTTGAAGGGCATCGAATGTTTATTAATGCCCTTGGAAGCTTTTTTTATGGCAATGTCTGCAAATTGGGATATCTTCGAGGCACTCGCCCTGTCACCATAATAGTAAACTGGCAGAACAAGGGCATAGTTGTCTTTCAGAGTGGCCTGCTGTTCCTTAATTCCCTGCCGAAGATTATCCATTCCATTCCAGTACACATTGTAATGCGCAGTAAGATTGTGATAGGTCCTGCGGACAAACGTATTTTTCTTGGTAGAACAGGCATTGAACAGAAGAGAGCCGCATAAAATACATATCCATGCGGCGAAGGTATATTTCGTCGTCGATCTCAAAACACCAGGTGCATTTATTGTAGTATTAACTTTAATTCTACAAAAATATTTTAATTTTTTGAATAATGCAGAAAGTAATAATTGAAAAGTTCAATGGTTGACCCCATACCCTTAACTCCATTCACCAAACAGGAAGATCAAGTATCTGCCTCTTTTTTGAGACGGGATCAGACCGGGATCATACCCCGGACAGCGTCGGAACGTTGCAGGATTGCATAATTTTCCGATATTTGCAGCGTTTTCAGGATCAGTATGTGACACATGGCATTGGAGAGAAAAGACAGGAAGAAAGGAAAGTGGACTGAAAAATGGCGAAATAAATACCGCCTTGTTTTCATGACGGATGATACCCTGGAGGAGCGGTTCACTTTCAGACTTTCGAGGATGAATGTATTTATTGCATTGGGAACCCTGGCCATCGTCCTGATTTTTCTGACAAGTTTTTTGATCGCTTTCACTCCTTTACGGGAATATATACCCGGATATACCAATGTGGGTTTGACCAAGAGACTGTATAAACTTCAGTTGAAGACTGATTCAATCGAACGCGACCTGATCGCAAAGGACGGGTTTATCAATAATCTAAGGGATATCATCAATGGAAAGGATTTAAGTACCGACAAGCCTGTGACAAAGGATACTTTAAAACGGTATGGTAATATTAAGATCAAACGGTCAGTAGAAGACTCGATGTTACGACTTGAGATCGAGAACCAAAACAAATACAGCCTGTATAAAATGGAATCCATTGAAAGTACAAGCCACAAAAAATCTTCCATTGGCGGTGTACTCTTTTTTACTCCATTGAAAGGGATCATAACAAATATGTTCAATCCGGTACAAAAACACTTTGGAGTGGATATTGTCTCCAGGCAAAATGAAGCAGTTAAAGTAGTGCTGGATGGTACGGTACTTTTCAGCGCCTGGACTCTGGAGACCGGGTATGTGATCGCCGTGCAGCATTCAAGGAATATATTATCAATTTACAAGCATAATTCAGCCATCCTTAAAAAAGTTGGCGATTATGTCAGGGCCGGTGAACCAATCGCGATCGTTGGCGAAACAGGTGAACTGGTAACCGGGCCTCATCTTCATTTCGAATTGTGGAATGATGGCAATCCGCTGGACCCGAAAGTATACATTACATTTTAAACCTTGGCACCGATCATTTGAAAAAAAATCTCGCAATTTTAGGATCGACCGGTAGTATTGGTACCCAAACGCTTCAGGTAGTGCGCAACCATCCTGATCTGTTCGGCATCGCGGTACTCACTGCGCAGGGAAACTGCGACCTGTTGATAGCACAGGCAAAGGAATTCAATCCCAACGCGGTCGTGATCGGCAATGAGAAATGCTATCCGAAGGTTGTTGAAGCATTAAAAAATTACCCGGTAAAGATATTTACAGGCTTGAATTCCATCGCTCAGATCGTAGAGATGGATGAAATTGACCTGGTGGTTTCTGCCCTGGTTGGCTATGCCGGGCTGAAACCAACACTCAATGCAATCGATGCAGGTAAAAATGTGGCGCTTGCCAATAAGGAGACATTGGTCATCGCGGGAGATCTTGTAATGGCCGAAGCCCGGAGGAAAAATGTTATGTTGCTGCCGGTCGATTCCGAGCATTCTGCTATTTTTCAATGCCTGAAAGGGGAGCGAACTGAAAGCGTGGAAAAAATCTATCTGACAGCATCGGGGGGGCCTTTCCTGGGAAAAACCCGTGATCAACTGATTGGTATTACCAAAGATGCCGCATTGCATCATCCCAATTGGAAGATGGGCCATAAAATAACCATTGATTCGGCTTCCATGATGAATAAAGGCCTTGAAGTGATTGAAGCACGCTGGCTTTTTAACCTCCGGCCTGAACAGATCGATGTGATCATCCACCCGCAGTCTGTGATCCATTCTTTAGTACAATTCATCGATGGCTCCATGAAAGCGCAACTGGGACAGCCTGATATGAAATTGCCGATACTATATGCTTTGACTTATCCACAGCGGATTACATCCGATATGCCGCGATTCAGCTTTGCCGATTATCCGTATCTGTCTTTCAAAGCTCCGGATACAGCGGTATTCAGAAACCTGGCGCTGGCCTATGAAGCGCTACGGCAAGGAGGGAACATGCCTTGCGTTCTGAATGCGGCAAATGAGACCGCAGTCGGCGCGTTTCTGTGCGACCGGATAGGATTCCTGGGCATTCCGGAAGTGATAGAACATTGTATGAGTACTGTTTCGTTTATCAGGAATCCAACATATGATGACTATGTCGGCTCGCACCGGGAGACCCTGGAACATGCCGGTGAATTTATCGTGAATTTAAAAAAGTATTAATTTGTAATTTATTTACATCGCATGGAAATCGTTATAAAAATCATCCAGTTATTGCTAAGTTTATCGATACTTGTGATATTTCACGAGTTTGGCCATTTTATTGCAGCCCGTATATTTAAAATCCGTGTTGAGAAATTCTATTTGTTCTTTGATCCCTGGTTTTCACTGTTCAAAATAAAAAAAGGCGAAACCGAATATGGTATCGGATGGCTTCCGTTGGGAGGTTATGTGAAAATTGCGGGGATGATTGATGAATCGATGGACCGAGAACAGATGAAACAACCTCCCCAGCCATGGGAATTGCGTTCCAAACCGGCATGGCAACGATTGATCGTGATGTTGGGGGGCGTAACAGTCAATATCCTGTTGGCCATTTCCATTTACGTGATCATGCTTGCAGCCTGGGGAGAACAATATCTTCCGGCATCTGAAGTAAAATATGGAATTTCAGTGGATTCTGTTGGGAATCAGATGGGGTTGCGCAACGGGGATGTTATTCTGTCTGTCGATAACAAAGTGGTTGACGATTTTGCCGCCATTCCGAAAACAATCATCCTTGAGGAGGCTAAATCAGTACAGGTCCTGCGCGACAACCAACCGGTCGATGTATTGATCCCTGAGGGTTTTATCAGTATGTTGATTAAACAGAAAACCCCTGAATTCATTGCCGTCAGGATCCCGTTCGAAGCCGCGAAATTCACAGTCGGATCGCCGGCCGAAGCCGGCGGTATGAAGGTCAATGATAAGATTATAGGATTGAACGACTCGATCCTTCCCTTTTTTGACCAGTTCAGGGCCACGATACAACAGTATAAGAACAGTGCCGTCAGGGTGATCGTATTGCGTGGAAGCGATACCGTCCGCCTGACCGTGGATGTTCCGGAAGCTGGACTTATCGGGGTTTATCCAAAAGGGCCCGCGAATTATTTCACTTTTAAAGAAAAGAGTTACAATGTGATCACCGCCATACCTGCCGGAGTAGTGAAAACATTTGAACAGGCCGGAAATTACATCAAATCCATCAAACTACTGTTCTCACAGGAAAAGGCATATGAGTCGGTTGGCGGTTTTATCACCATTGGCAATATTTTCCCATCTACCTGGGATTGGGGGGCTTTCTGGACCCTGACTGCTTTTCTTTCGATCATGCTGGCTATTCTGAATGTTTTGCCAATTCCGGCTCTTGACGGAGGACATGTGATGTTTCTACTTTATGAGATCATATTCCGCCGCAAACCGAGCGATAAATTCATGGAATATGCTCAGATTGTCGGGATGGTCATCCTTTTCGGATTGTTGATCTTTGCAAACGGACAGGATATCATGAAGCTGTTCAGATAATCACCAGGACGTGAAATAGTGAAATAGTTAAAGTAAAGATAATTTTCTTTTGCACAATGCAAACATGAAATGGTGCGTTACTGTTTGTAACATTTCTATCGAATTCCTGTATAATAAGCCGGGTATAACTTTAAAGATGTTGACTTAGATTTGACAGAGTTTAAATTGCGTCTCAATGGTGGTAGTAATAAAAAAAACTGTACTTTTATCCCGTTTTTCAAATAAACCTAACAACCTTTTTTTGACGTTGCATACATCTTTTCATCTCAATAAATTTACTTTTAGGGTTTTATCTCTCATTGTTTTTGTTGGCTTACAGGCAGGAATTAAAGTATTTGCCCAGCAACCGACGCTCATTACACATTATATGTTCACCAACATGGCCACAAACCCTGCATTCGCCGGAGGAAGCGGAGGTATCAATATTACCGGACTTGTACGCCAGCAGTGGATGGGATGGAAAGATAATGACGGGAACAAGTCGGCGCCACAAACCTTTTTATTAACGGTTGACTCACCCATAAGGAAACTTCACGGCGGCCTGGGAGGATCTATCTCACAGGACCAGATCGGAGCCTTTAAAAATATTGTGTTAAAACTCGGATATGCATACAAGATGGAGGCATGGTCAGGAGACATCGCTTTCGGATTGCAGGGAAGTCTGCTGAATATCAGTATGGATGGATCCAAATTCAACCCGATCGTTGATGAAGACCCAGTGCTGAATGCGCTTGAAGGAAAAACCAGTGATATGTCGGTCGACGCCGGATTAGGCGTATTTTATAATGTGCCCGATAAATATTATGTCGGGATATCTGCCGAAAATATTTTGCAAACTGAAGGGAAAAAGACCCATTATAAGTTACGGCGTACCTATTATTTAAATGGTGGTTATCAATGGACCGTTCCTGATTACCCGGCTTTTGAGGTTCTGCCGTCGGCCCAGTTTATGTATGACGGAGCCGTTCTACAACTTAATGCCAGCGCCCTTGTGATGTATAACAATAAATTTTACGGAGGGCTTGGTTACCGGCTCCAGGATGCAGTATCTGTGCTTGCAGGCGTTTTTATCAAAGGGATTCATATTGGAGTGGCTTATGATATCAGTACATCTGCTTTGCATAAGTATAACAGTGGCGGACTTGAAGTCATATTGAATTATTGCTTTAAAATTGACACCGATAAATTCCGGAAAAGTTACAGAAATACAAGATTCTTGTAAAATAAAAACAGTAATTTTGCCGTTTTTCAAGGGCAAGTTGAATATTAACATAATAAAACTCAATACGTAGCGTTATTTTTCATCCATTAATCTGCCGACAAATGAAAAAACTGCTCATTTATACCGTACTGCTCATCTTTCTTGGAAGCTGCGGTAACTCAGGAAACGGTGAGCTTACGGGAGTAAAGAACCGAAAGCGATACTATTCACCGGATCCTTTTGGTATGGTTTACGTTCCCATGGGTTCTTATACCATGGGCGTCAGTGATGAGGATATGCCATACGCACAACTCAATAACCCCAAAACGGTTACTGTATCTGCATTTTATATGGACCAGACCGAAATTACGAACAATGAGTACCGGCAGTTCGTTTATTGGGTCAGAGACTCCATTGCACGCAGGATCCTGGGTGAATCGAAACCCGAACTCTATTTTATCACGGAAAATAAAAAAACAGGCGAACAGTTTGATCCGCCATATTTGAACTGGGAAAGCAAGCTGGAGTGGGACTCGGATCAGCAGGACGACCGCGACGCGCTTGCACAAATGTATCTCCCTGAAAATGAACGCTATTTCAGAAGAAAAGAGATCGATACCCGTAAACTGTATTTTGAATATTATTTTGTTGATTTGAAAGCTGCATCCCGCAAGGATTTTTCATCGCAACCCGACCCCAAAGAAGCCAGTCTGGCCAACCGCCCGCAAGGTTTGAAAGACCGTTCGGTATATGTACGCAAGGAAGTGATAAATGTTTATCCGGATACACTGTGCTGGATCCATGATTATGCTTACTCTTTCAATGATCCCAGTACTGAAAAATATTTCTGGCATCCCGCTTACGATAATTATCCCGTGGTTGGCGTTAACTGGAGACAAGCCAATGCTTTCTGTATCTGGCGGACACAACTTAAAAACAGTTCCCTCAATGGAAAGAAAGGGGAGACCTTCATCAGCGATTTCCGTTTACCGACCGAAGGTGAATGGGAATGGGCGGCACGCGGAGGTTATGAAGCAAATCCTTATCCCTGGGGCGGTCCTTATACTCGCAATGATAAAGGGTGTTTCCTGGCAAATTTCAAACCATTGCGTGGAGATTATATTGCAGATGGTGGTGCAACAACTGTTATTGTGGCCCATTATCCCGCGAACGATTACGGATTGTATGATATGGCCGGGAACGTGGCTGAATGGACGGTGACCGCCTTTCACCCCTCCTCGTATAACTTTTCCTGGGACCTGAACCCGGACTATAAATACAATGCTAAGGATACCGATCCTCCTGCATTGAAAAGGAAGGTTACCCGGGGTGGATCATGGAAAGATGTTGCATATTTTCTGCGTGTTTCAACACGCGCCTATGAATACCAGGATACCTCCAAGTGCTATATCGGTTTCCGTTGTGTCCAGAATTTCCTTGGCCGCCAGCGCGATGACAATCCGTCAAGGGCTTCAAAAGTCTACAGGTAATATTAAAAACTCAATTACTTAATTAATACTTAATCCTTTTAACAATGGCGTTATTCGATCTTTTCAAAACAAAGGGCTATAAGAATTTTATGTCCAAGCTTTATGGCTGGGGTGCTGCTGTAGTCATTATCGGGGCTTTGTTTAAAATAAACCACTACACCGGTGCAGACGTCATGCTGATTATCGGCTTGGGTACGGAATCCCTTATATTCTTTTTCTCTGCGTTTGAACCGCCTCACGTCGAACCGGATTGGAGCCTTGTCTATCCCCAACTGGCGGGAATTTACCACGGTGAGGAAGTTGATGACGGCAAAGCATTCGGTACCAGGGACACCATTACGCAGGAGTTGGACAAGATGCTGGAGAAAGCAAAAGTTGGCCCTGAATTGATCGCAAGCCTGAGTAAAGGGCTGACAAACCTGTCGGAAACCACTGCAAAATTGTCAAATGTTGCAGATGCATCCTTTGCTAATGAAAAATATGTGACCACCATGAAAGGTGCCACAGAATCAGTAACCATACTGAATGAGTCATACCGCAAAACAGCACAGTCCCTTGATCTGAATGTACGGGCTTCGGAAGAGCAGCTGACCCATATCAAATCAACAGCCAAAAGCGCAGCAACTCTCTCTACCATGTTTGCCGAAGTGAGTGAATCACTAAAAGAAGATGTAAATGCAAATAAGGCGTTTTCTTCCAGTATCTCAAACGCCGCGTCCGCGGCCAATACTTTTATAGAAAAGTACAACGAATCGGCCGCCCTGCTTTCAAAAACAGCAGAAACCCTGAGTGGTTCGGCGGCAGGAGGTGCCATCTATAATAAAGAACTTCAAAGGATATCCACCAATCTGTCAGCTCTCAATGCATTATATGAATTGCATCTTCAGAGTTCCAACAAACAAATGGAAACAACTAACAACTTCAATAGCATTATGAATAAGTTCGCTGTTAACCTGAATGAATCCATGGCCAATACCGAAAAATTCAAATCTGAAGTGGATAACCTCACCAGGAACATCGCCGCACTGAACAAGGTTTACGGCAACATGCTTTCAGCAATGAGTGTTGGCGGAAAATAATTTAGGATTCACCTGATAAATAAAATATATAACTAAATGGCTGGATATAAAGAGACACCGAGGCAGAAGATGATCGGGATGATGTATCTTGTTCTTACTGCACTGCTCGCATTGAATGTCTCGAAACAGATCCTTGATGCATTCCTTGTGGTTAATGAAAGTATGGAGACCACGAATGAAAACTTCGCAAAAAAACTTGATAATACTTACTCGAAATTTAAAATTCAGTATCAGCTAAATCCCAATAAGGTTGGCCCTTATTGGGATAAGGCCCAGCAGGCACACCTTCTTTCCGATAAGTTGGCGAAGTATATCGACAGTATCAAATATCTGGTGATCATGCGTACAGATAAACTCAATTCGATGCAGGAGGCCAGAAATCTGAATCTGCGTAATGCCAAACGAAAAGATAATTACGATGACCCGACCAGGTTTTTTATCGGCAGTTCGCCGGATGGATCGGCCGGGGAAGCCAAAATACTGAAAGAAAAGATTGAAAACTATAAAAAGCAGATGCTTGATCTGATCGACCCCAAGTTCAGGGCTTCGATAAAAATGGGAATGGATACGCAAGGCCCGTTTTATGATGCCGATGGTATGAAACAGAATTGGGAAATGCATAATTTCTACCGCACCATCCTTGCCGCCACGGTAACTATATTAAATAAGACAAAAGCTGAAGTGTACAATGCCGAGTTTGATGTGGTTAACCATCTTTATGGTTCCATTGATGCCTTGAACTTCAAATTCGATAAGATCCAGGCAAAGGTAATTCCCAGGAGCCGGTATGTATTCCTTGGCGAAGAATATCAGGCAGAAATCCTGGTTGGCGCTTATGATACGAAACAGAATCCTGATGTGAGATATTCACTGGGCGCAGATACACTGACACCCGGCAATTACAGGAATGCTACATCCCTTGAAGGGTCTGAAGGCCTGGTGGTACTGAAACTGGCAGGTTCCTCAGAAGGATTGAAAAAATTTGCCGGAATAATCAAAGTCGTCAGCCCGTTGGGTGATACCATGGCGTTCCATTTTAAGGATGAGTTCATTGTAGCCAAACCCGGCATAACCATTTCACCGAGTAAAATGAATGTTTTCTATATCGGCGTCGACAACCCGGTTGATATCAGTGTTCCTGGCAGCCCGGAACGCATTGTTCCTACTGTTTCCGTCGGTACCATCCGTCTGGAAGGGAAAGAATGGATCGTGTCGAACCTTCCAACTTCAGGCACGCGTAAAGCAGTGATCACGGTAAATGCCGTATTTTCAGGTAAATCAAGAAACATGGGCTCCTATGAGTTCCGCCTGAAGACAGTTCCCGACCCAGTGATAAAAGTGGCCGGTAAAAATGAGGGATTCATATCAAAAAGTTTACTGATGGCAAGCCCTTACCTGGTTCCTGAAATGCCGCCGGGATTTGACTTTGACCTTAAATACGTGGTCACTTCATTTACTTTTTCAACCTCTACCGCTGCAGGAGAAGGAAATGACGTGAAAGTACAGGGTAACCGGTTGACCGATGAAATTGTCAGATCGATTAAAAATGCCCGTAAAGGACAGCGTATCTGGTTTGACGATATATATGCCAAAGGCCCTGACGGGGTCCGGAAAGTTAATGCCAGTCTTAGTTTAAAATTGAATTGATATTATTCATAAGGAGGTAATATGAAAAAAGCGCTTTTCCTGGTCTTGTTCTCTGTTTGCTTATGGGGAACCAGCCTTACATCCTATTCACAAGTCCTGGAAGGCCCTCCCAGGGATGGTGTGTATGATAAAACCGCCATCACACAGGTACAACCAATTCCCTATCCCTATCTTCGCGAAGCAGATGTCGTTTGGACCCGCAGGATCTGGAGGGTACTGGATCTGCGTGAAAAAATGAACCAGCCTTTTTACTTTCCGGAAAAACCACAGAACGATTGGCGCAGTTTTGTTCAGATCATCATGGATGGCCTGAAAGAGGGAACCGTCACGGCATATTCAAGCGAATCGGATCAATTCCTGGTACCACTTACATTCAAGGAACTTCAGGATAAACTTGAATCGACTGACTCTGTCAGATTACCCCGGCCGGATAATCCTGATATCACATTCGACACCGTTATCAAGACGGAGTTTGATCCTTCAAATGTTAAAAAACTGAAGATCAAAGAGGATTTTTATTTTGACAGGCAAAGGTCACTCGTTGAAGTCCGCATCCTTGGAATCTGCCCTGTGGTGGATGAGATCGATAAAAACACAGGGGAGAAACGGTTTGAAAAGAACTTGTTCTGGATCTATTTTCCTGAATGCCGCAACCTCTTTGCGAAAAACGAAATGTTTAACCTGAAGAACGGTTCCGCAGGAAGAATGACCTACGATGATGTCTTTATGAAACGCATGTTCTCAAGTTATGTTTACAAGGAAGAGAATGTGTACGACCGGGCCATCAATGAATATTCAACAGGGGTTGATGCCCTCCTCGAATCGGAAAAGGCCAAAAATAACCTGTATGAATTTGAATCAAATCTCTGGGAATACTAGTCAGGATAGTTGATCCCGGCTACATGTCCGCACAATTTCTTGAAACCCCGATCGAGTATCTTAAAGGTGTCGGGCCGGCCAGGGCCGACCTGCTGAAGAAAGAATTAAAAATCCACACTTTCGGGGAATTGCTCACCTTCTTTCCTTTCCGGTATGTCGACCGGAGTAAATTTCACCTGATCGCCGATATCAGGGACGACAATGCTTTCGTCCAACTCAAGGCCAGAATTGTCCATATTCAGACAATCGGAGCTCCGCATCACCAGCGGTTGGTGGCTACCGTGCGTGACGCCAGCGGAGAAATTGACCTGGTGTGGTTCCAGGGAATAAAATGGATATTAGACCTGTTAACGCCTCAGCAGGAATATGTAATCTTTGGCCGGCCCGGAATATTCAACGGTCGTTGGAATATACCACACCCGGAATTGGAAATTCCAACCACACAACCATTGCCATTGAATGAAATCATCAGACCGATCTACAATTCAACTGAAAAACTCAAATCAAAGGGACTGGATTTCAAAGGGATCGGCAAACTTGTTAAGACTATTTTGCTGAATGAAAGATTTGTCATGCCCGAAAGCCTGACACCTGATATCCTTCAGCGGTTGAGGCTGATCAACCGGCAGGAAGCTTTCGTCAACATACATTACCCGCAAAGTCCTGAATTGCTCAAAAAGGCCCAGACGAGGCTGAAGTTTGAAGAGTTGTTTTATATCCAGCTCAGGCTTGCAAAACAACGGTACGGCCGGTTGCTTAAACATGAAGGCCATCAATTTCTGAAGGTTGGCGATTATGTGAACCAGTTTTATCATCATCATCTCACATTCGAATTGACAACTGCACAAAAGAAGGTGATCAGGGAGATAAGGGCCGATCTTGGTTCTGGTAACCAGATGAACCGGCTGCTGCAGGGAGATGTTGGCAGCGGAAAGACCCTGGTGGCGCTGATGACCATGCTCATTGCCCTGGATAACGATTTCCAGAGTTGCCTGATGGCACCTACTGAAATACTCGCCAGGCAGCACTACAATACCATCTATGGAATGCTTACCGGGCTTGATGTTGTTGTGAAATTGCTTACCGGTTCCACAAAACCAACAGCAAGACGTGAGATCCAGGAGGGATTGCAAAATGGCAGTGTACACATCCTGATAGGCACGCATGCCCTGATTGAAGAAAATGTTAAATTCAACAGGCTAGGACTTGTGGTAATCGATGAGCAACACCGGTTCGGAGTTGCCCAGCGGGCAAAACTCTGGGAGAAAAATATAGTCACACCCCACATTCTGGTCATGACTGCCACACCCATTCCGCGTACACTGGCCATGACCCTTTATGGAGATCTTGATACTTCCGTCATCGATGAATTGCCGCCCGGCCGGAAACCGATCGTCACCAGGCATGTTTACGAACCGGACCGGGGAAAGGTATTCAGGTTTATCCGCGAAAAGATCAGCGAAGGGCGCCAGGTTTACATCGTATTCCCCCTGATACAGGAATCTGAAACCCTTGATCTGAAGAATCTGGATGATGGTTATAATGCCATCGTTCAGGAATTCCCGCCTCCTCAATTTGCGGTAAGTAAAGTCCATGGCCGGATGAAACAACACGAGAAGGACGATGAAATGATACGTTTTTTGGACCGCAAAACCCATATCATGGTTGCCACGACCGTCATCGAAGTGGGCGTCGACGTTCCCAATGCCTCCGTGATGGTGATCGAAAACGCGGAACGCTTCGGCCTGTCCCAGCTTCACCAGTTACGCGGCCGGGTCGGCAGGGGAAGTGATCAATCGTTCTGCATCCTGATGAGCAGTTATGAACTTTCGGCCGAAGCAAGAAAACGCATCTCTACCATGGTGCGGACGAACGATGGTTTTGAAATTGCTGAAACCGACCTGCAACTCCGCGGACCCGGCGATCTCCAGGGAACACAGCAGAGCGGGATCATCGAACTGCGAATTGCCGATATCGTTAAAGATGAAAAAATATTGAAATATGCCCGGAATATAGCCTCAGAGATCATCGGCAAGGACCCTGCCCTGGTAGCAAAAGAAAATGACATTCTGGCACTTCACCTGGTCAATATGGACAGGAAGCAGCAAAATTGGGGACTGATCTCATAGAAAGTACAGTTTTTATTGCTAATTTTGCCCTCTTAATCCATAAATAAAATGAAGATTTCCTATAATTGGCTTAAACAATACCATGACCTCCCTTTGTCACCTGACAAGGTGGCGGAAATGTTAACAGGTTGTGGTCTGGAAGTTGAAAGCCAGGATATATTTCACTCCGTGAAGGGGGGATTAAAAGGAGTTATAATCGGTGAGGTCCTGACCTGTGAAAAACACCCCAATTCCGATCACCTCAGCATAACCACGGTAGATGTTGGATCCGGAGGTGAACCGTTAAAAATTGTGTGCGGGGCATCCAATGTTGCCAGGGGCCAGAAAGTGGCAGTAGCAACCATCGGAACCACTTTGTATTTGCAGGACAAGGAGTTGACCATACAGCGAACCAGGATCAGGGGTGAAGTTTCTGAAGGGATGATTTGTGCGGAAGACGAGCTTGGGCTTGGGAACTCCCACGACGGGATCATGGTACTTGAACAAACTGCCCCTGTCGGGATGCCCGCGAGTGAATTTTTTAATGTTGAAGAGGATGTAATTTTCACCATCGGACTGACCCCGAATCGTGTCGATGCTTCTTCTCACCTGGGTGTGGCACGCGACCTGGTCGCCGTGGCTAACAATTCCGGACGCGATGATCCCTCTGACTGTGGGCAAAGCAAATTGACCATTCCTGATGTTTCAGACTTCAGGATTGATAATGACGGAAGGCACATCAAGGTGATCATTGAGGACGAGGAAGCATGTCCGCGGTATTCGGGGATCACGGTTTCAGGGATACGGGTTGCCTCATCACCGGACTGGTTGAAAAACCGGTTGATCAGTATCGGATTGCGGCCGATCAATAACATCGTCGACATCACCAATTACATCCTGATGGAACTCGGACAGCCGCTTCACGCATTCGACTGCGATCGTATCACGGGGAATAAAGTCATTATTAAGAAGTTTCCGGCAGGGACGAAGTTCGTTACCCTGGACCATATAGAACGCAGTCTTTCGGAAACCGACCTGATGATCTGCAATACAGCCGAACCAATGTGTATTGCCGGTGTTTTCGGAGGTGTAAAATCGGGTGTGACCGAAGAAACAACTTCTGTTTTTCTCGAAAGCGCTTACTTTGATCCAAAGCATATCAGGAGGAGTTCCAGGTTTCATGGGCTTCAAACCGACGCTTCTTTCCGGTTTGAACGTGGAGCAGATCATGATATGACGGTTTTTGCTCTCCAGATGGCGGCTATGATGATCAAAGAGATCGCCGGGGGAGAAATAACCTCAGAGATCGTAGATGTTTATCCGGGCCGGCTGACTCCCCAAATCGTAAACCTGTCTTATAAAAACCTTGACCGGCTGATTGGGAAAGTCATTGACCGGGAAGTCGTGAAACGGATCCTGACCGATCTTGGAATTGTAGTCCTGGAGGAAATTGATCCTGGATCCGGGATCCGGATGAAAATCCCCGCCTTTAAAGTAGATGTTACACGTGAAGCCGATGTGATTGAGGAGATCTTAAGGATTTACGGCTATAACAATATTGAACTTCAGGACGAATTAAAAACCTCATTGGCCTACACTTCAAATCCTGATCAGGAGAAGATTCAGAATCTGATAGCGGATTATCTGGCTGCCAATGGATTTAATGAGATCATGAATAATTCACTTACCCGGTCGACCTACTATTCCGGGAACGCTGATTACCCTGTTGAACGATGTGTAAAAATGTTGAATCCGATCAGCCGTGACCTGGATGTCATGAGGCAAACATTACTTTATGGCGGACTCGAAAGCATCGTTTATAATCAAAACCGCAAGATCCCGGACCTGAAGTTGTTTGAATTCGGCAGGGTGTATTCGTCCGGAATTTTTAATGATGAACCGCTGCCTGGATATCATGAGGAAATGCATCTTGCCGTTTACCTCACCGGTCGTTTACACCCTGAGAACTGGAATGTTACAGACAAACAGGCAGGATTTTATGATCTGAAAGGTTTACTGGAAGGGATTTGCAATAAAACAGGTGTTGCCCCTGACCAGATGCAGGTTCAACCGTATAAATCAAGTCAGGTCATTGACGGATTGCAATACTTTCTCAACGAAGAAAGCATCTTCATAATTGGTTCAGTAAACGCTCAGGTTCTGAAAGCATTCGACTGCAAACAACCGGTCTGTTTTGCGGAGATCAACTGGGATCGATTGTTTGCGCTGATACCACGGAAAACCTTGCAATATATGGGAATTCCAAAATTTCCGGAAGCCAGGCGCGACCTTGCCCTTTTGGTCGATCAGGGGATCACATTCGACCAGATCAGGAAACTTGCCTTTCAGACCGAGAAGAAGCTGTTGAAAAAAGTCGGCTTGTTCGATGTCTATGTCGATGAAAAAATAGCATCCGGAAAAAAGTCCTATGCCCTGAGTTTCGTCCTTCTGGATGAAGATAAGACACTGAAAGATAATGAAATAGATAAAGTCATGGAGAAACTCATTCAGGCGATGGTCCGTCATTTTAATGCACAGCTCAGATAATTTATCCATGGATATACAGTCGATAAAACAACGCTTTGGCATCATCGGAAACTCACCGATACTCGACCGGGCCATTGACATTGCCCGCCAGGTGGCCGCCACCGACATTACGGTGCTGATCAGCGGCGAAAGCGGTACAGGAAAAGAATTTTTCCCCAAGATCATTCACCAGTTGAGTGCCCGGAAGCATGGACCATATATTGCCGTGAATTGTGGTGCAATTCCAGAAGGTACGATCGACTCGGAACTTTTCGGGCATGAAAAAGGATCATTTACCGGGGCTCATGAGGCACGCAAAGGCTACTTTGAAGTGGTTGACAGCGGTACCATCTTTCTGGATGAAGTTGCTGAACTCCCGCTTGGAACACAGGTCAGATTGTTGCGTGTGCTGGAATCGGGAGAATTCATGCGGGTTGGCTCATCAAAGGTGTTAAAGACAAATGTACGTGTGGTCGGTGCGACCAACGTTAATATCCCGGATGCCATTTCGAACGGAAAATTCAGGCAGGACCTTTATTACCGCCTGAATACGGTTCCCATCCTTGTTCCGTCGCTTCGTGAACGAAAGGAGGACATTTACCTGTTGTTCAGGAAATTTGCATCCGATGCCGCCGAGAAATACCGCATGCCGTCCATTCAACTTGATGAAGATGCCCAACAGGTCCTCAGGAACTACCGATGGCCGGGAAATATTCGCCAGCTTAAAAATCTGACTGAGCAGATCTCCATCATCGAAAAGAACCGGATGATAGATGGTGCCACATTGCTTAAATATATGCCGCAAGGTCATTCCAGTGAGCTTCCCGTGCTTTATAAAGGCGAAGATTCGGCGAAATTCAACGAACGTGAGTTGCTTTACAAAGTGCTTTTTGACATGAAAAAAGACATGAATGATCTGAAGCAGTTGGTAATGAATCTGATGCGAAATGAAGATGACATCAATAACAACCTGGGAGAAAATACACACCTGATTCAACGCCTTTACAAGGATCTGGAAGAAGTGAAGGAACCCTCCCATCCGGTCATAGTAAACCGTCAGGATAAAAGGTTTGAGGAGCAGGACCCGATCCAGGAACACGAAGAGATAGTGGAATCGCTCTCACTAGAGAAAAAAGAGATTGATTTCATTAAACGGGCCCTTACGAAACATGAAGGTAAACGCAAAGATGCTGCCAATGAACTTGGAATTTCAGAGCGAACTTTATACAGGAAGATCAAGGAATATGACATCGAATAATATTGTCTGCTTTTGGGGATCATTTGAAAAGGTGCTGATCCGACTAATTCACCGGAGTTCGGGATTTTTGGCATTAACCCATGTAATTCCCCTTCTGGTTATAGCCATGATGTTTATGAACTCCTGCCGTATGAGTTATTCATTCACTGGAGCCTCTATCTCACCCAATGTCAAGACAGTATCGATAGCGTATGTTGCGAACAATGCCGGTTTGGTCGTGCCTACATTATCAAGAACCTTTACCGATGCGTTACGCAATTATTTTACCTCCCAAACGAACCTGGTACTGGTCGATCAGGGCGGTGATCTCAACCTGGAAGGAACCATTACGCAATATGCTGTTCAGCCTGTAGCCATCCAGGGAAATGAAACCGCGGCACTTAACCGCCTCACCATCATTGTGAACATGAAATTTACCAATAAAACAGATGAAAAACAATCCTGGGAACAGGACTTCACCCGTTACCAGGATTATTCCAGTACGTTGAATCTTTCGTCGGTTCAGGAAGGACTCATCAGCGACATAACAGATCAGCTTGTTCAGGATATTTTCAATAAAGCCGTAGTCAATTGGTAATTTATCAAACAATGGTTCTCCCGGTATGTTAAGTCAGCAATTTTCAAAATTATTACATGATCCCGGTATAGTTGGCGAACAGAGCATGATGTTACTTGAAGATCTTGTGATTCAATACCCTTACTGCCAGTCGGGACAACTTTTGCTTGCCTGCAATTTTTTCATCCGGAACAACCCGTCCTATCCTGACCAGCTTAAGAAAGCAGCAGCATATGCAGGCGATCGCCGCATCCTCAGGGAGTTGATCTGGCGGGCAAAAACTTTACTGCCTCTGCAGGATGACCAGGGAACAAGTGTCATCCCGTTTCCCGTATCCCGTATCCCGCAATCAACGTCTGTATCACCGGCGAATGGACCTTCATCACCATCCTATGAAAAAATGACCCAGGAGGAACTTCTGGCGATTGTTAAAAAGCGGTTGATGGAGATCGATGCTGAAAGAAAACAGGAGCCTCCCCCATCCCGCATCCCGGATCCCGGATCCCGTTTCCCGCATCCCGTATCCCGCATCCCGCATCCCGCATCCCCTACTACGACCTCTTCGCTTATAGATAAATTCATCCGTGATGAACCCAGGATTTCCAAGCCGAAGAGTACCTTTTTTAGTCCTTCCGACAGTTCCTTTCGAAGTAACTTTGATGAAGAGGAAATAGTGAGTGAAACGCTGGCTCAATTATATGCTCAACAAGGCAATATCCAGAAGGCCATCCATATTTATGAGAAATTATCCTTGATTAATCAAGAAAAAAGTCGTTACTTTGCAGCCCAAATTGAAAAACTCAATACATAAACGTCAATTTGAAAATCGTATATCGAAATCGTAAATCGTAAATCGTAAATCGAAATGGGTCTTTACATTTTAATCTCCGTCCTCATCCTGATCGTCTGTGTTTTGATGGTATTGGTTGTATTAGTTCAGAATTCAAAAGGTGGTGGTCTTGCCTCAAATTTCGCCTCATCCAACCAATTCATGGGAGTTCGAAAAACCGCTGATTTCCTTGAAAAGACAACATGGACCCTGGCTGTAACCCTGCTTGTGCTTAGCCTTTTTTCCATATTTGTCATACCCAAATCACAGGCGAAAGCTGAATCCTCCCAGAGTGAGATCCAGAAGCAGATTGATGAAAGTAAAACCGCTCCGATCCAGGATTTTCAAGCACCGCCCGCACAGAAGAAATAACAGTAACTTCGTTCACTTTCCACCAAGTCTAATTGTGTCAGATTGGCAGTCCGGTGTGACACATTTATTTTATTTATAAGGATAAACTGAAAAAATGTCCAGATTTATCCGTCAATTTTCTTTTGGCATAACTTATGACAAAGTTGGTTGACCCGCTCAAAAAATAAATAATTACAATGTTTAACTTAAATTATAACGTAAAATGGCAAAAGTAAAGATTAAACCGTTGGCCGATCGCGTATTGGTTGAAGCCGCCGCGGCAGAAGACAAGACAGCCGGAGGAATTATTATTCCTGACACGGCAAAGGAAAAACCTCAGAAAGGAACTGTTGTTGCTGTTGGTCCCGGGAAAAAGGACGAACCCATGACCGTAAAAATAGGTGACAATGTGCTTTATGGCAAATATGCCGGTACAGAGATCACCATTGATGGTGAAAATTATCTTATTATGCGTGAATCTGACATCGTTGCGGTAATTTAACCATGAAAATGCACATAAGAAACTAAAAACCAATATTATAAAAAACTAAGACAATGGCAAAAGATATTATCTTTAGCATAAAGGCAAGAGAAGCGTTAAAGAAAGGCGTAGATGAACTTTCGAACGCCGTGAAGGTAACATTAGGACCCAAAGGGCGTAATGTTATCATTGACAAATCATACGGATCCCCGGTCGTTACCAAGGATGGGGTAACCGTTGCAAAAGAAGTTGAACTGAAAGACCCTGTTGAAAACATGGGCGCCCAAATGGTGAAAGAAGTCGCTTCCAAAACCAGCGATCTGGCCGGCGATGGCACAACCACGGCCACCGTCCTGGCACAGGCAATTTTTACTACCGGTCTGAAGAATGTTACGGCTGGAGCCAATCCCATGGATCTGAAACGGGGAATAGACAAAGCAGTTGCAGAAGTTCTGAAATCTCTGAAAGCGCAAACCAAACAGGTTGGCGACAGCATGGAGAAAATTGAGCAGGTTGCTTCGATCTCGGCCAATAATGATAGTTTCATTGGTAAAATGATCGCCGAAGCAATGGGTAAAGTTAAAAAAGAGGGAGTGATCACCATCGAAGAAGCCAAGGGTATTGAAACTACGGTTAAGGTAGTGGAAGGTATGCAGTTCGATCGCGGTTACATCAGCCCTTATTTCGTTACCGATACCGATAAAATGGAAGTAGTGTATGAAACCCCTTACATCCTGATCTATGATAAAAAGGTAAGTGTAATGAAGGATCTTCTTCCGGTATTGGAAAAGGTCGTTCAGGCCGGGCGTCCCCTCATTATCGTCAGCGAGGACGTAGAAGGTGAAGCTCTTGCAACGCTGGTTGTGAACAAGATCCGTGGTACACTGAAAGTCGCGGCCGTTAAAGCCCCGGGGTTCGGCGACCGCCGCAAAGAGATGCTTGAAGATATCGCCGTATTGACCGGCGGTACGGTGATCAGTGAAGAAAAGGGTTACAAACTGGAAGATGCTACCTTACAATATCTTGGCCAGGCTGAAAAGGTGACCATTGACAAGGAAAATACAACCATCATCAATGGCAGTGGGAAAAAGGAAGAAATTACCGCCCGGATCAACCAGATCAAGACACAAATTGGTACTACCACTTCCGACTATGATAAGGAAAAATTACAGGAACGCCTGGCTAAATTAGCCGGTGGCGTTGCCGTGATCTATGTCGGCGCTGCATCTGAAATTGAAATGAAAGAGAAGAAAGACCGTTTCGAAGATGCTCTGCATGCAACACGCGCTGCTATTGAAGAGGGGATCATCCCGGGTGGCGGAGTCGCTTACCTCCGCGCACAAAAGATCATTGAAAAAATGAAAGGTGAAAACGAAGACGAAACCACCGGTATCGGAATCGTTCGCCGTGCCCTCGAAGAGCCTCTTCGTCAGATCGTGGAAAATGCAGGCCTCGAAGGTTCAGTGATCGTCCAGAAAGTAAAGGAAGGTAAAGATGACTATGGTTTCAATGCCCGTACCGACCAATTTGAAAACCTTTATCAGGCCGGCGTTATTGATCCTACAAAAGTCGCCAGGGTCGCCCTTGAAAACGCTGCCTCTATCGCGAGCATGCTTCTGACCACCGAATGCGTACTTGCTACGCATAAAGAGGAAAAGCCTTCCATGCCCCCGATGAATCCCGGAATGGGCGGAATGGGTGACATGTATTAAACTATAACAACCTTGTAAAAAAAAGCCCTGTGAGATCAGGGCTTTTTTGTTATATTTTTGCAAATGTTGTAACGATCAAAATTCCCGCATATGAGACATTATTTTTATTTGCGCGGTTATTTCCTGTTCCTCGGCATATTGAGTATGCCATTGACTGCTCAATTGCAAACTAAACCATATAATCTTCCCATCGAACCCGATTCTAAAAAAATCATGTATCGTGAAGTGGTTGAACAACAGGGAACAACGGCGTATCTTTACGATAAGGCTGTCGAATGGTTCGGTTACTATTATCCGAATGCTCAATCCGTATTTACAGTGCAGAATAAGGAAAATGGTAAAATTGAAGGTATCGGCCGGATGAAGATTTACTATGACGATGAAACCGCAGGGATCAAACGTGATGGCGGACTGGTTCTTTACCAGATAAAAATGGAACTGAAGGATAATAAGTACCGTTACACCCTGACAGATTTTAACCTGAAAGGGCAATCACGCTATCCGATCGAAAAATGGATGAACAGAACCGACCCGGCATATAATTCAAATTGGGACTCGTACCTGTTTCAGGTTGATACCACCATGCAGCGACTCATAACCTCCATGAAGGAAAAAATGAAACCGACCGTTATCAAAAAAGATGAGTGGTAACCTGCCGACTGATATCAGGACATTGTCTGAATTGGAGTTGGAGCAATTTTTTCTTCTGCAGGGAGAAAAGAAATTCAGGGCAAACCAGGTCTATGAATGGCTTTGGAAGAAATCCTGCCGGTCGTTCGATGAGATGACCAGCCTCCCCAAAGTAGTCCGGCAACTGCTGCAGGCTCAATTTACTTTTCATACGGCACACCCTGAAATCCGGCAAAAGAGTGCCGACGGAACGGTGAAAACAGGATTCCGGCTTCACGACGGGTTGATGGTTGAAGGTGTGCTGATCCCCTCCGGCGACCGGGAAACCGTGTGCATCTCATCACAAGTGGGATGTGCACTGGGTTGTAGTTTTTGCGCAACCGGACAGCTTGGATTCACCCGGAATCTGACCGTAGGCGAGATTGTTGACCAGGTAATCCCGCATCCCGCATCGCGTATCTCGAACCTCGTCTTCATGGGTATGGGCGAACCCTTTCTAAACTATGAAAACGTGACCGGAGCCATTGAAAAGATAACCTCAGCAGACGGTCTGGCCATGTCGCCGCAACGCATCACAGTCTCCAGTGTGGGAATTCCCAGGATGATCAAAAAAATGGCCGATGATGATGGAAAATACCACTTTGCCTTGTCATTGCATGCGGCAACCGATGCAAAACGAAATAAGATCATTCCGCTTAATCTGAAATATCCTTTGAGCGACTTGACAGATGCCCTCAAATATTACCATAAAAAAACCGGTAACCGGTTCACGGTTGAATACATTCTTTTTCATAATTTTAATGATTCAGTAACAGATGCAAAGGACCTTGCCATGTTTTGCAGAAATTTTCCGGTAAAAATAAATATCATTGAATACAATCCGGTCGGAGGTTCTGGTTTCTCAAAGTCAGAACCTGATAAAACCAGGGCCTTTGTTGATTTCCTTGAAGGTCGTAATATGATCGTCAATGTCAGGCAAAGCAGGGGAAAGGATATCGATGCAGCTTGCGGTCAACTTGCAGGGAAAAACTTAAAACTTAAAACTTGACCCCCCTCCGAGAAGGGGTTTATAATAAAACGAAAAAATTGATGACGATCACTAAAAATAGTACCATGGAAAATTTTCTGCCCCAAATGGGCTGTATACTGATCCGTAGTTCAGGATA
>Ga0172368_10002329_pt1 | contig 24375 bp, 16 predicted proteins | sample Lak11m_FD_114540 | JGI IMG/M metagenome (GOLD analysis project Ga0172368, IMG submission 114540) | Freshwater microbial communities from Kabuno Bay, South-Kivu, Congo - kab_022012_11m | ecosystem: Environmental > Aquatic > Freshwater > Lake | place: Democratic Republic of the Congo: South-Kivu...
ATCATTTCTATATTATTTTAAATTTGATTCAAAATAGTTATAATAAATTTTTTATAAAAATAAGTACTAATATTGTTGTAAATTAAGAACGAAGGAATACTGTCCGGATTGCCTGAGGCTCATTTGTTAATAATAAGTATAAGCTTCGATTCTCGCCCTTACAATATTCTTTCAATATGATAACCTTCGAAATAATGGGCACAAAACCTTGAAATCATTAATTGAGGCATTTCAAGGTTTATTTCTTAGGCTAGCCATTCATAACTGTTCCGCTGATCGTCCCATTTGGTTTTAAAGCGAGCACAACGTTATGATTTGTTGCATTGTTCGCAGTTACAACAACACCAATACTGGTATTGGCATAATATGTCGGGTCTTTTCTTACTGTAATATTATATGTACCAAAATTGATTTCCCATGAATAATTACCATTGGAATCTGTGTTGTTACTAGCATCATTTATAAAGACAATTGATCCTGGAACATTTGAACTAATGTTTATGTATCCAAGAGACCGGACAGTAAGGGTTGCGATCTGGGGAGCGCTCCATTGCCCGCCAATATCCACACCACGGACAAATATGTTATGATCACCGTTTGAGAGATTACTTGTATTCAGAATTGCATTTACGTTCTCCCAGGTATCATCAAGCGCATCAAAAGAACCATCCGTTGGATTCATTGGAATTCCATTGCCCTGACCCGGATCATTATCGACATAATATTCAGCGCCTCCAACACGTGATGCACCACCAACTATTCGAGTATCGTTGACCCTGGAAGTAATAACCACAAATTCTCCTTTGACAATGGTGAGTGAAAGCTGATTATTCAGATAGACCGTATCAGCAAAACCCCCTGTACCAGCAAATGTCATATCAATATTATGCCTTGCCAGAGTATCCATGCTGCCATAAAATTCATCGATCTTGTGGCAATTCCAATTAATATTACAGGACGAATAAGCTTCCATTCTCGTTCCAGTAATGTTTGGAGCTTTGTATTTTGATGCAAAGGTTTTATGGCAGTCTTTACATAAAACCACTGGCATCGAAAGTGAACTATTATGCAGGGTATCTGCTTCACCTGAAGGTATGTGACACATATTACATTTAGCAGTAGCTGTATGCGGCGTATATATCTGTTTATTCTGCACTCCATATTTTGTTTTATTCATTGAACTATTATGGCAAATGTCGCATGCTGTATTATATGTTCCAGCTGTGGGTTTAACAAGGTTGGTCATAATACCATAATGAAGAGCTTTTCCCAATGTTGAATTGATGGTGGTCCTCGGATCCGATATATTTAAACTATTAACGTGGCAGTCCTCACAATTCATTGTAGTTACTGAAAGGTTAGCTCCTGGAATGTGCTGGGCCACTTTTGTGGATTTTACAGTCTGGTTCAGGTGACAGTCCCGACATAAATAAACATTTATCCCTGGCATTGGTTTATAATCTGCAAACATTCCAGTGATATTGAAATGACATACCAGGCAATCAGAGTTGGTAATACCACCATCGGTATTGTTGACATCCCTGTGCATACCAAATGAGGCCGAATCGACCTTTGCTATAGCAGAACCATTGATTTCATGACAGGATAAGCACTGTCTTAATTCAAAGGTCTCAACTGCACCGTTCCTGTGTTTAATATGTGTTCCTGTTCCCGCTCCAGCCCCGTGGCAGTCATCACATAAAGGATCTTCAGGATGACTATTGCCGTTCCTTGTAATAAAAATTCTTGGGGGGAGGGTGTGACAATCACCACATACTATTTTGGTTGTGTTCCAGGTGGGCGTGGAGGAATTCATATCATTAGGATTCGGATCGTGACAATATACTGTACAAGTGCCTGAAACAAAACTGCCGTTTGAGGCTAAATTCGTTAAATTGATCTCTATCTGACCATTCCTGTGGCCAGTCTGTTTGCCTTCATCAGAGTTATTTCCGTGGCATGTTGAGCAACTGACATTTTGTGTAGAATGTTTTATATGGTTACCTGTAGGAGGCACACCGCTTTTATCTGTGGAATGGCATTGGTTACAAAGACCTGCCGTGCTGGTGTTCCAGGTTGAATAGCCGACCCTGGCGCCCTGGCTAAGATTGTATGTATGACAAGAAACATTTCCACAAGTATCGTCGCTGCCTGTTGTAAGATTCTTTACATATATCCCTATTGAAGCTGAATTATTTGTGACAACATCGGCGTTGTCCCATTCACCTGGATGACCTGACTCATTCCTTCCTCCGGTTGAATGACAATAGTCGCAGCCTGTTTCGGGAGCGCTGTAACCTTTCTCTTTATGCAGAACGTGGGATCCATCAGTATTAGGACTTCCTGTGCCATTTGGCGGTTGGTAGTGGCACCTTTCACAAAAACTACCGGTGGCCTGGGTAATCAAGCCGCTGAAAACCGAAATAGTTCCATGGCACTTTTCACATGTTACATTCAAAGTTATATTATGTAACGGCCAGGAAACGGCAGACCCTTTGGATACCTTATAAGTAGTCCAATTGCCGGTTGTATTATCTTTATATATTCCATAATTGTTGTCCGGACTGACTGCATATCCGGTCATATTTCTTTGGATTGTCTGGTCATGGCACCCCACACAATCGATTTTTCCTTTACAAAGCAAAACGGTATGCTCAGATGCTTTATGGCACACTTCACAACCAGTTACACCTGATGTTGTGTTCCTGACCTCGAATTTATGTAATTCGTTGTTAAAGCTTGAGTTCATATGACAATTTGTACAGGTGAAATTGACTGTATCCTTGTGAGTCCCTGCGAACTTGCTGTCGTGGGAAGTGCCTGTATGGCAATTCTGGCACAATATAGTAGCATTGGCAACCTGTTCATAGACAGGGTAACCTGCAAGAAAACTTGCGGTCGAGTTATAGAATGCAACCGGGAAACCGCCTGGACCTGTGTTATTGGGGAATTTCCTGTCGTGCAGGTTATGACATACTCTGCACTGGATACCCTGCCAGTCCGGCTGGGATATCAAGGAACTCTGGTTGGCGCTTGCATTGAAATTTGCCGGAGCTTTGCATTTAGCACAGGACACCTTGTTGTCGCCTGACATGTGCAGGGATTGGGCATGTCTGCTTTCCAGCCAGCTCGTGGCTGCTTCATCGATCTTGCCTTCAGCACCGGTTGTTGCATTATATTCATGGCAGGTTAATGTGCATGTATAGTACGGAAACATGCCTATGCCAACGCCGCCATTTGTCCTGACCGGCATTCCTGACAGATTATATTCATAGAAATTATGTTCAACAGTCAAGTTGTGGTCGTGGATATAAAGCGATGAGTTCAGACTGAATGCCTGGGTGGTGTTTGCAAAGTGACACCTGGTACAATCTGATGAACTTGAATGTCTTTCATAGAAGCCACCTGCACCATCGATATGACAATTCCGGCATGTGTTGCTTTCGTTGACGATGTAACCCTTTGTTCCTGAGGTGTGACCTTCGACCGGTTCGTATCCGGTATGGCACATTGTGCAGTTAGGAGCACCTTCATTCAAGGTCTGGTTATGCTTTGATAAGCTTAATGCGCTGCCATATGAAGCGTGGCAATCGGTACAGCTTAATTCCGGCAAGATAAGATTTGCACCGTGGCATTTGTCGCAGTTCACTTCCACGCTGATATTATGTAGTGGCCAGCTTATTGCCAAACCGTGGGAGATCTTGCACGTCGTCCAGTTGTTGGTTACTGTATCTTTGCAGATAACATAATTATTGTCCGGACTAGCGGCATAGCCTGTGGCGTTCCTTGAGATGGTCTGGTCATGGCATGCTACACATTCCACTTTGCCTGTGTGCTTGGATGTGTACTGGAAGGTATGGTTTTCGGATTTATGGCATACTTCACAGCCTGTTACGCTTGAGGTCGTGTTCTTGACTTCGAATTTATGAAGTTCATTGTTGAAGCTTGAGTTCATGTGACAGTTGGTACAATTGAATCCTGCCGTATCCTTGTGTGTTCCTTCGAATTTGCTGTCGTGGGATCCACCGGTATGGCATTTCTCACACAATTCTGTTGAGCTGTTTACCTTTTCGTAGATCGCATAGCCTCCAAGGGAACTTAAGGTGCTGTTATAGAATGCGATCGGCATGCCGCTTGGGCCGGTATTGTTCGGGAATTTCCTGTCGTGCAGGTTATGACATACTCTGCACTGGATACCCTGCCAGTCTGGCTGGGAGATCAGGGAACTCTGGTTTTCGCTTGCATTGAAATTTGCCGGAGCTTTGCATTTCGCACAGGACATCTTGTTGTCGCCTGACATGTGCAGGGACTGGGCATGTCTGCTCTCAAGCCAGCTTGAGGCTGCTTCATCGATCTTGCCTTCGACACCGGTTGTGGCATTATATTTGTGGCAGGTCAGTGTGCATGTATAGTACGGGAACATGCCCACGCCAACGCCGCCATTTGTCCTGACCGGCATGCCTGACTGGTTATATTCATAGAAGTTATGCTCAACTGTCAGGTTATGGTCGTGGGTGAATAATGAGGAATTCAGATTGAAGGTCTGGGTGGTGTTTGCAAAATGACACTGGGTACAATCTGCACTGCTGGTATGTCTCTGGTAGAAGCCGTTTTGACCGTTTGCATGGCAATTCTTGCATGTTGTGACATTGTTTACTATGAAACCATTGTGGCCGGAATCGGTATCATAATTTACGTGGCAGGTCGTACATGCAGGAGCAGCTGCGTTCTTTGTCTGGTTGTGCATGGAATTGTTGGCGGCATTGACATATGTTGCATGGCACTGGGCACAACCAGTTTCTCCGATTCCAAAAACGGGTGCGATCTGACCACTGAATACTGAAAGTGTAGGTTCGCCATTTGATCCATGGCACTTGTCGCACCTTACTGATTTTGTGACATTATGCAATGGCCAGGATGCTGCAGCGCCATGGGATACTTTGTAGGTTGTCCATTCGTTGGTTGTCAGGTCTTTATAAATACCATAATTATTGTCCGGGCTCACTACGTAACCTGTTGCATTCCTTGACACAGTCTGGTCATGGCATGCTACGCAATCCACTTTTCCGGTATGCCTGGACGTGAACTGGAAGGTATGATTTGCTGAATTATGACATACCTCACAGCCAGTTACGTTTGAGGTGGTGTTCATGACCTCGAATTTATGCAATTCAGTGTTAAAGCTGGAGTTCATGTGACAGTTGGTACAGTTGAATCCGGCTGTGTCTTTGTGTGCGCCTGCGAACTTACTGTCGTGGGATCCACCATTATGGCATTTCTCGCACAATTCGGTTGAACTGTTTACTTTATCGTAGATCGCATAGCCTGCAAGGGAACTTAAGGTGCCATTATAGAAGGCGATCGGCATACCGCTTGGGCCGGTATTGTTCGGGAACTTCCGATCGTGTAGATTATGACATACTCTGCACTGGATACCCTGCCAATCTTCGGCTGAGACATTCGGATTTGTTCCTTTCATACTCTCGTTATAGTTCACTGGAGATTTGCATTTGGCACAGTTATTCTTGTTGTCATTGGATAACGGATAACGCAGGGATCGGGCATGGTTACTTTCTAACCAGCTCTTGGCTGCTTCATCGATCTTACCTTCAACACCCGTTGTGGCATTGTAATCGTGGCAGGTCAGTGTGCATGTATAGTACGGGAACATGCCAACGCCTACGCCGCCATTTGTCCTGACAGGTATTTCTGACTGATTGTATTCGTAGAAGTTAGATTCTACAGTCAGGTTGTGGTCATGGGAGAATGATGATGCATTTTCACTGAATACCTGGGTTGTGTTTGCAAAGTGGCATGAAGTACAATCCGATGAACTTGAGTGTCGTTCATAGAAGCCGCTTTCATTTTGTATATGGCAATTCCTGCATGTGTTGCTTTCGTTTACAATAAATCCTGTATGTTGTGTTTCATAACCTGTATGACAACTTGTGCATGTTGGTGCGGCAGGATTCTCTGTCTGGTTATGTTTTGATCTATTTGCTGAATTCATGTATGATTCGTGGCATTGGGCGCAATCCAAAAAAGATGGTGCGCTCACGTTTGTGGTGATTTGCGTTATATTAGTAAAAATTGAATTTTCGATCGAAGTAGCTGTTATGGTTGTCGTATCAGAAGCGTCTTTTTGTGCTGTACTGTTTGCAGTGATCGTAATATTTGTCTGATTACTGCCTCCGGCCGGAACTGAAAGTGTGGTCATACCCAGAACAGAGGATGAAAAATTTGTTGTATCCGAATCTGAAATACTTAATGAATAATTGCCGTCAGTAGTACCGGTATTATTAACCGTGAGGTTATAAGTATAATTAGTTCCCGCTGAAACATTCGCAGATGAAGGTGTCGAATTAATTGTGACGTCATATGTTATTGGAGTCTCATCGACTGTTAAATATGAATTTATTTTATTCGCATAGATTCTTGCATTTGTATTACCATGAGTTTTTGGATCAAAATCAAATTGCAACATCAATCTATGATTCAGAGGGATGATATAAACCGGGCTGGAAATAGCATATGAGTATGATGTATAAGTCGCTCCACCACTGAGTAATATATCCTGGCTTGATCCTATCAAGGTTTTGGAACCATTTGAAGGGTAATAATCATAAAGTCGAACAGAAAGGTTGGGGTAGGGGCCTGCACTCGCATATATAAGAACTTTTCCAGCAGGATTAGCATTGATTCTTGTATTAACAGAATAATCTGTGGTAAAATACCATCTTGAATGATTATATAATTCATGTGGATGGTCATTTGTCAGGGCTCCCCGGGAATTATTACCTGTTTTATCCAATAATGCAGTTATTATCGGCGGAATGTTCTGGTTAACCCCTGCAACATTTGTTGTTCCGTCTGCGCCAATATTCACTCCTGCAGTTGCATTGAGGTAATAGGTGACACTTGTTGCGCCTGCTATTTCGCTCATTAACAAAATAGAAAAAAGTATTCCTGCAAATAATATCCCGAAACGTTTTATTCTTGTTGCTTCACTTGCATATTTGTCCCTGTTATGCAATAAATTACCCATCCTATCCATCATAATTTTCCCTTCACTGATTTTACATTTGTAATTGTCTATGACTGATGAATGATCCTATCTTTTTCTGTTATCAGAGCCTTTTGAATGTAAGAATGATAAACGAAAAAATATGATGGAATTCCAAGTTCCTCACATTGAATCATCCACTCAATTTAACCCGTTTTTATCCTTATGATAATAAGATATTAGGGGGATATATAATTTTCTAATTTGATTGTGAGTTGTAGAGTCCGGAAATTATTTCTCCGAAACAAAATAGTTTTATAGCCATAGCTACATATATATTTTAAAGGGGGTAATTAACTTTGGATACAGAAACTTCACATAAAACCAGACGAATTGCAATAGCATGCCAGGGCGGCGGCAGCCATACTGCTTTTACAGCCGGTGTATTGAAACGGATCTTGAAAGAAGAAAAGAACAAATTCGATATCGTTGCATTTAGCGGCACATCAGGAGGCGCTATTTGTGCGCTCCTTGCATGGTATGGTCTCCTGGCCAATGATAAGAAAAAATCCATCAGGTTACTGGATTCTTTCTGGCAGGACAATTCGGCGCGCTCATACTGGGAGAGGATCATGAATGAATGGATCTTATGGTCTGCCCGCATGCCGGAATTAATGGCTATTCCCGCAATGAGCACGTATTCTTATCCGCCATGGGCGCAGGACTATTTGAAAACGCTTCTTGAGAAACATGTTGAATTTGATAAACTCGGAACGCTTATCAAGAAATCCAGCCCGAAATTATTTATCGGTGGTGTTGATGTTAGCTCAGGTGAATTTAAGGTATTCAAGAGCGATGCCAGAAACCATGAAATTAGCGCAGGGGCTATACTTGCCTCAGCAGCGATACCCACACTTTTCAGGGCTGTGCATATCGATAATAAGATATACTGGGATGGGCTTTTTTCCCAGAATCCACCTTTGAAAGATTTCATCAAAGGTCATTATGAGGACAAACCAGATGAGATATGGATCATTCAGATAAATCCCAGGAAACGGGAAGAAGAGCCAAAATCAATAAAGGAGATAGAAGACAGGCGTAATGAACTTGCCGGAAATCTTTCACTTAACCAGGAAATTGATTTCATTGAGACTGTGAACACATGGATTGAAATGAAGATTCTGCATGACAAATCATTCAAAAAAGTCAAGATTGTAAAAATTGAGATGGAGCGCGATCTTGATATGGCTTCAAAGCTTGACCGCAATGAGGATTTCATTAAAGATCTGATGGATTATGGGGAAGAGAGGGCAGGGAGACTTTTTGAATAATTGGCCTGCCTCTATTTTCCAATTTAACAAGAAAACAATTCAAAAACGCGATAGTGCAGTCGCATTATCGCCCAATCTCACGATTTAACTATTGCGCACGTTGTACGGCGCGATTGTCAAATTGGCGCTCTATCCGAAATAACTATACCCTGCTCCACAGGGCTTAACCTTGGTTTCCCGCGCCCACGGCTTCGACGAAATGCGCTCATCCGTTTTCCAGCGAAGCGCGAAACGGTTGCGTTCGTCGGGCGTGTTTGTTTATTATTAGGATAAGAACAATTCAACAGAGTACTGGAATAACCTTTTTTTAAACTGACATATACAAACCTGTCCTTGATAATGCCAAAGGTTTTATCAAAGTTAACATATAATATGTGCAAGTCATATGAACGAAATATCTACAATGGTCTTTTATTTATTAAGCACAGTAGCTCAAGTTTTTGCAGCAATCTTGGGTTTCTTTATTGTAGGGCAAATATATATCCATGAGTTAATAGGCAAATTAAATGAAAAAAATGAAGCATATCAGAAAGAAACAGGTTGCAAGGGAATTCCTAATATACTAGTCAAGGATAAAGTCACGGAACAAGTTAAGAATATATATAAATTACTTATATTAATAATATTACTTTCATTTGCGGGGATTTTCTTGAATGTCTTCGATTTTATACATGAAAATATGATTTCGATACCTATGAATTTGATATTACCTATAATAATCTTGGTTCTTTCTATTTATGTAATGAAAAAACTCTATGATTTTATTTCAACTTGGTTTGGATGATCACTTTTGGTTTTGATGTACATTTCCAACGAGAGGAGAATTTTGTTTAAATTCTACAAATAAACGTAACTACAATTAACTATTATTTCATATTAAACTATTTCGGGTTGTTTTAGAAAATCAGTAAGAAGTGTTGCACATTGACCAAACTACCATCACAAATTGAAACTTCCTCATATTCAGAATATGTAAATATTCAAAACTCCCCGAAAACCTGTGCCCCCATATGAACAACAATACCGTCTTTTGTGATCTTATATGGTTTGATAGCATCCGAATGTTCCGTCATACGCATTTTTGATACTTCTATCAATCGGACGATGGATTTCATGTCACTTCCCCGAAGATTTCGAAGTGTTATTACCCCATCAGATATGTACTCTATCAATCCGAATCGTGATTGATATGCTGATTCCCTGCCGGATTCGGATACGATCATAGATGTTGTTCCACTGTCTTTTACTATTTCAACAAGATTAAACAATTGTTTTCTTCTTTCTCCTTCATTATCAAATATCATTTCATAAAGGGTAATAGGGTCTATCACAAGCCTCTTAGGAGCAAATTCTTTTATTATTTGGGGTAATTCACTCTCGATTTTTGTTACCATAGTCTTAAGACCTGAAGGATTCAACCTTATTAATTTAAGAGCCCCGCTCTCGATATGAGATCTAAGATCCCATCCAAATAAAGCTGAACATTTAATGAGTTCTTCTTCTTTTTGTTCAATGCTTATATAAATACATTTTTCACCTTTGGCCAGGCCCGAATGAATGAATTTTAATGCCAGTGTGGATTTACCTGTTCCGAATCCTCCGATTATGGCAGTAACACAACCCTTCGGTATCCCTCCACACAACATTTCATCAAGATCTTTAATACCAATTTCGACGCGTTCCATGTTATTATTACACCTTATATATCTTAATTTTTTGACTACCTTTTCCCAAAAGATACTATCTGTTTAACATTGGTCACCTGAAAACCCGTATCAGGCATGATCTTAATTTCAAAATTCGCAATATTATCCTTCTCCAGGGTTGGAAGAAGTCCCCCAAACTTTTTAATATACATAATTTGCTGTCTTTGTGCAACGCCAGTTTCCACCCACTCAAAAACCAGCGCCCCGTCGGCGCAATCTATGATAGATTCTTCTTTTTTCCCCTCAAAAACATTCTTGGTCAAAATAGCATATACAACGCCGTTCCACTGTTTAGCCTTCTTTTGAAGCGCTCTCAGGAAAAATAAAAGCTCGTTCCAGGACTTAAATTCTTCAAAATATTGGGCAAGCGAAGTTAGTGAATCAATGATAACAAGACCATCCGATGCATTCTTATCAAGAAAAGATACAAGCTCATCAAGAAGATTTTCACCTGACTTCGGTTCAATGAGCAGCTCAAACGATATTTTTTCAGATAACCATTTTGAGGGGACGCATGAATTTGAGAAAAACTGCTTCGAAGAATCATGGAAATTTAAATTGTCTTTGATAGCGCAACTATTCTCTTTGGAGAAACCAAACGCAATTTCGTTCACAATATCTTCTTTTGATCTTGTCATTGAAACATAACTTTTTTTTTGATCAAGTTTACTCAGAATCAATGTAGTGTATGCGAACTCAATATTGCCGGCTCCCATCTCTCCCAGAAGTACTATGAACGAACCTGATGGGAATCCGCCTTTAATTATGGGGTCTAATGATTTAATGCCGGTAGCTATTCTATGTTGTTCCATAATTCTAAAAAAGATATAAGTAATTAAACATATTTAAACATATTTAAATTAAAGTGATAGGATGATCAGGATGACGGGAGTTAATATAATGTGTGACAAAAAATATTGGGAGAGCCTTTAAATGAAAATTCGCTCAAATAGGGGCTTTCTTGATATTTATTCTTAAATATAGGGTAGATTTATTAACCTCTTATGATTATTATGGTATATATGAAATGAAGAATTGTGGATATAAGATGTAGAGCTCTTAAATGATTTATAATAAAGGATTCAATATGAATGTAAGGATAAACATTTGATATAAATGGCTCAAACTGAAGATCAAACCGGAATTAATACTGTTATAGAGCAATCTGCAAAAGCTGATGCTGAATTAAAAAAACAACGAAAAACAAAAGCCAAAATTAAATGGTCGGGAAAAAAAAAGCAATCCGCTGAAAAAGAAGAAATTAAATCATCTCCTGAGCCTGTATCTGAAAATATGATTCCTGAAAAGAAATATACTTCTTTTCCTGTGATAAATAAACCACTTGTTACCTTCAAAGGCTTAATCAGATTTAAGGGACTTGAGCGTTACTGGAAGAAGACATTGCCTGAGATACCCCCCTACGAATTTTCAAAACATGGCGATCTTCTAATTTCGGAAATACCAGAAGGTTTACATGAAATTGAGCAATATTGGATAAATCAACCATATATTCGTGTTCATATTCTAAATAAAATCCTGGTTAAAGAAATGATCTATTATGTTATGGAGCCTGCGCTTTCACCTTTTGAGAGAATGCTTCTTGAGAAAATACATGAGGATCTGCTGGATATACTAACAGAAGAAAAAGCAATTTACAAAGAGAAACAAAAAAAAGAGATATTAAAAGAACATGTTCCGAAGCTACTGAACCAATATTCAAAATCATTAAAAGAACAGACAATATATAAAATAATATATTATTTGGACAGGAATCTTCTGGGATATGAGAAAATCAATTCACTGTTGATTGATCCCATGATAGAAGACATATCCTGCGACGGCGTTGGTATACCGATTTTTCTATTTCATAGAAAATACGGGAACATAAAAACCAATATTTTATTTGATGAAATTGAGCTTAATTCGTTTGTGATCAAATTATGCCAGAAAGGACGTAAGCACATATCACTTGGTTCACCGCTCGTTAACGCTACACTCCCGGATGGGTCGCGTCTTCAGGCAACGTTCGGCCGTGACATAACTACTCGAGGAAGTTCATTCACCATAAGAAGATTTAAAGAAGATCCCCTTACTCCTATTGACCTGATAAATTTCAATACATTATCTTTAGAACAGATGGTTTATCTGTGGCTTGCGGTAGAAAATAACAAAAGCCTCCTGATCGCAGGCGGTACCGCTTCCGGAAAGACGTCAACGCTGAATTCCATATCATTGTTTATTCCGCCGGCATCCAAAGTTGTGACCATAGAAGACACACGCGAACTCACATTGTACCATGAGAATTGGATAGCCGGAGTAACAAGAGAGCCTTTTGCAAAGGGCGAGAGTGAAATTGAGATGTATGACCTGTTAAAAGCTGCATTGCGCCAGAGACCTGAATATATAGTCGTGGGCGAGGTCAGGGGAAGTGAAGCGCGGACTCTGTTCCAGGCTATGAGTACGGGGCATACTACATATTCTACTATACATGCCGGAGATGTTCAGGATGTGATCAACAGGCTGGAAAATGAACCGATAAATGTTCCACACGCTATGCTAAAGGCGCTTGACATAATTGCCGTCCAGATCCAAATGGTTGTAAAAGGAAAAAAAAGCAGGAGATGCCAGCAATTAGTAGAGATTACAGGTCTTGATCCCCGCACAGGCAATATTAGGATCAACGATATGTTCAAATGGAATCCGCTAACTGACAGTTTTGAAAAAGGCAGTGAATCCTATGTAATGAGCAATATCATGCATGATAAGGCCTGGGACGTGAATCGATTACAGGAGGAAATCGAAAACAGAAAAGCTGTTCTTCAGTATATGATAAATAACAATATCCGTGACTATAAAAGTTTTGCTAAGATAATCAATGCATTCACTATCGATACGCAAGATGTCATGACGAAGCTGAAAAATGATCAATTAAAAGAGCTTGCCAACTTATGATCAGTTCAGACATAGGGAATAGACTTTTTGGAAAATGGGTATATGCCAGGACATATACTGATCTTAGAGAAAATATAAGGAAAGCGCATATTGCACGAAATGTGCATGGATATGTGTGCAGTTCTTTGTTTTATGCACTCATCGCTTGCTTAATATCTCTTTTTTTTGGATTTATCATAGCAAGGCATCTAACAGGAAACATCTTAACGACGTTTTTAATCACCGCAATTTTGGTATTTGCATCAGGATATTTTACTTATAGTTTATTGATTTCTTACCCGTCTTTTCTGGCAACAAACCGGTCACATCGAATTGATCAGTCAATTAACCATACTGTTACGTTTCTTTACGCATTGAGCAGGGGCGGAATGAACATACTTGACATGTTCAAGTCTTTAAGTTCATACACTCATATTTATGGCGGTACTGCGGAAGAAATATCCCTGATCGTCCGGGATATGGAATTTTTCGGGATGGACATAGTGACTGCTCTTAATAATGCAAGCCAGAGGACGCCTTCAAAGAAGTTCAGGGATTTTATCGATAATCTCATCTCAGTGATAAATAGCGGAGGGGACTTAAGTGGGTTTTTTAAAAGCAGATCTGAATTCTATCAGGATACATCTGCCCAGGATCAGAAATCTTTCCTTGAGACTCTGGGGGTTTTTGCTGAGGTTTATGTAAGCGTCCTGGTCGCAGCGCCTTTGTTCCTTATAGTAATAATAGTGGTAATGGGATTACTGCAAGGCGGGATTGAATTGTATTTATCTATAATAATATATGCTATAATACCCATTGGCACCCTGCTATTTTTGGTATTGGTAGACACTATTTCAGGTATCAGTGAAGAAATGCCTGTCATCTATACCAGTGTCAAAAGGCTGGAGGTTTATAAAGACGCCCCACAACTACGGGTTGAACCCGAATCTGCAGATATAAATAGCCTGGAATGGTACGAAAAACGATCTAAAATAAAAAATATCCTTCTTCATCCCTTTAAAATATTCTTTGAAAAACCAGATAAAACCTTCATTATTACCATTCCAATTTCTATTATATATCTGTTTTTCAGTATAAGGGATTCAGCATTGACATTACAGTCTTTAAAAACAGTAGATAACTATTTTTTAGTGGCCATTCTCTTTATCATTACTCCTTTTGCTATTTTTTTTGAGATGCGAAAAAGCAAATTAAGAACACTTGAAGATAGAATGCCTGATTTCCTAAAACAGCTTGCAGGAATGAATGAGGCCGGATTGACACTTACACAGGCTATCGCATACACGTCTGAATCAAATCTCGGAGTGCTTACTTATGAGATAAAAAAGATACACCGTGCTATTGAATGGGGTACGATAACTATCGACGCGTTATTGAAATTTGAAAAAAGGATTGAGTCAAGCGCAATTTCAAGGGTGATCACCCTTATTGCAAAAGCCAGTGAGTCAACAAGCGATATTCGAAGTGTCCTGTCTATTGCAGCTAAAGATGCAGATATTGGACAGCGATTGAAATCTGAAAGGTTCTCTAGCCTGTTAATATATGTCATGATAATTTATCTATCATTTTTTGTATTTTTATTCATAATCGTGGTGCTTCTTGTATATTTCCTCGCAAAAATGCCATCAGGCAACGAGGCAGCCATGTTTAAAACATCAAGTCTTGCCAATATAAAAACACTTTTTTATCATGCTTCTCTGTTACAGGCATTTTTTTCAGGGCTTATCGCAGGACAGATGGGTGAAGGAAACCCGCGTGCAGGATTGAAACATTCTATATTGATGCTGGTCATTGCATTTGTCGTATTTGCATATTTCCTGCAAGGGGTTGGATGAGATGACGCAAAAAGGGTTTCGAAATATTTTAGACTGCGAATCAGCAGTAAGTGAGATCATTGCCGCCATAATGCTTCTGGCAATTGCGGTTAGTATGATCGCACTGATACAGACGGAATCGGTGCCCGAATGGAATAAAGCGATAGAGATGGATCATTATAATGTTGTTTACGAAGATTTCCTGAAAATAAGATCCGATATAGAAGATGTTGCTTTGTTCCAGTTCCCAAAATCAAGTGTGATCCACATGGGGGCTCACTATCCGGACAGATTGATATTTATCAATCCTGTTGGCACTTCAGGCACCATTACTTCAAATGATGTATGGATAAATGTGAGTTATACCAATTCAACCGGGAATAATACATATTATAATTTTTCTTCAACCAGTATAAAATTTGAGCCGAATTATAACTATTATTCCAATGCTGCGTCTCTTGTATATGAGCATGGGCTGGTTATAAAAGATTTTACTGATAACAATTATCTGTATACAGATACCGACCAGGATATTATCTCCGGTAATACTATAAATATTGTTAATCTCTCTTATCCACTGGAATCCGCGTCTTTTTCAGATATAAAAACAATAAATTATAATCCTGAATCAATCTATTCTGACGAGAACATTACTAATGTGACAGTTACTTTTTATACAAATTATCCCCTGCTCTGGAAAGAGCTTTTCAAAAAATATACTTTCAGTTCTGACGTTGCGGATAATAATACTTTAAAATTTAATATTCCGGACAATTTTTCGATCAAGGCTTATGCCATCAACGGATCAATTGCTTCAGGGACGGGGGTTTCTATAATACCAACATCCACAGCAACACCTACCCCGACGCCCACATATTCCTATGTTTCTATCTATGATATGTTGAATATTACAGGAAATGTGACTGATTTCCCGGCTGCCCGGAATGCTGACGATGGAGGAGCATCGGCAGTGCTTACCGAATCTTTAGTTGAAAATATGCCGGATTCTGAAAATTACAGTTATGTTACCAGTAATATTACGACAAATGGAACAATTACAAACTTCGTTAATATGCGAAACAGCACAGATTCGGGAGCTTTCGCAAATCTGACTGAGGGGCATGCTTTGACAAACCAGAGCAACAGGACAATGAACCCTGCTAAGCTAATTACAATTGGAACGCAATCGGGTTCGTATGCTCCCTCGAATCTCACTTCCATTGATGGAACTATAGACATCACTATCCCTGGAGTATCGTGAATCAAGAGGATTACATGACTAATAGAATAAATTTGAATAGAAAAATCAAATATGCTATCGTTTATGGAATTCTGTTTCTAATGCTTTTTAGCAATGTCGTAAGTGCTGCTCATACTTTTGATAATAGTGCAACAGTCGGAACAACTCAATTTCCAACTTCGCCTAACCCAAGAACTGTATCATATACGGCGGGAAATGGAGCTACATTAATGGTTGTAACTATATTTGTTAATACAGGCTCTAATACAAGAGACGGTGGAGCACCGACTTATAATGGAAAAACAATGACAGCTGCATATAATGAAATTCCTGGTAATTCAAATTATGAATCCTATCCTGAAATATGGTATTTGTTATTAACTCCTGATGACACAGGTTCAGCATATACAGTTTCAGTTCCGAATACAGGTTCAGATCGAATCCAATTTCAAGTAGCAACATATAAATCAGCAACAGGCGTGTCTGCATTAGATGGTAGTCCAGCTACTGATATACAAACTTCAGGTTCAAATCCCTCAGCAAGTGTTACTACAACAGCCAATGGTGATGTAATTGTATCTGCACTGGGAGATGGATACCAATACGCTCCAACAGCAGTAAATGTAGGTTATATATTGTACGCAAACGATGCAGGTCCATATTCAGCATCTACTAGTTATTATTTACAGCCATCAGCAGGTACACGAACAATAACCTGGACACTATCATCAAGTAGCCATGTTTTAGTTGTTGCAGCATTTAAAGAAGTGAATCCATTACCGACCACTGTAAGCATCTCTCCAAATAGTAAAAATGTAGGCGATTCAGGTTTCACCATGACAGTAACGGGAACGAATTTCGTTTCGGGTTCTACTGTGAGAATTGGGGGATCAAATCGCGTGACCACATATGGAAGTAGTACTTCGCTCACTGCAGCTATTCTAACCAGCGATATGACATCTGCTGCAACTCTCAGTATTAATGTTTTCAATCCTACGCCAGGTGGCGGGACATCGAATGCTCAGACGTTCACTGTAACCCCAGCCCCAACATATTCTCTGAATACCACATATACATTCAGCGAAACAAACTCAAACTCAACATGGCAGAGCATAAGCATAAAGGACAGTTCATACGGTGACGTACTCGCCAATGTCAGCATTCTTAATGCCACAAGCGGCAGATGGGAATCGATTCTCACCAGCGCATTTACCGACGGGATTTCTCCCGGTGAGCATGTGAATGTTATTAAAGGGGCAAGCAGCAATGCCAGCAGCTACGATGCCGGAGGCGGTCAGATAAAAATCAAGTACAACTGGACTAATTCTGCATCAAATAATTATCTGGGTGTAGATCTGATAAATGTGACTGTAATGTACAAAAGTACATACCTTCTTAACATCACCACGAACACACTCTCGGTTCCTGTGAATTATTCGAATTACTATCTTGAAATAAACTATAGCCACGATGCGAATGAAACAGGTTATGATGTTTATGTTTACAACGGAAGTGTTTGGAATCTTAAAGGAAGTCTTACCTCATCTGCATGGACTCAGGCCAATTTCACACTCAGTAGCTCAGAAGTAATAAACGGGAATGTGAGTATAAGATATCTAGACCAGACACCTGCGGGAATTTCCCAGGGCAACCTCTACATCGATTACCAGCGCATCGGATATACTTCAGGAATTTCCGGAAGTTACAGGCTCAATGTGACTACGAACACTTCAGAAATACCCCAGACCGCTAATCACATTCTTCAGTTGAGATACAATGTTTCAGGGGATAATTTCACATTGCAGATATGGAATGGATCGTCGTGGAACAATAGGACTACTCTAAACGATATTTCTCTGTCTTATCGCAACATTACTCTACTCTCAAATGAGTTGATACCCGATGGTGTTAATAAGTCTTATTCGCTTGTTCGCTATCTGGACTTGAATGCAAGTGCAACACAGCAGGGCACGATTTATCTTGATTATCAGAGGATTTACAATGTTTAGGTAATTCATACAAAAAATCAGCTCGATTCATGTAAAAACCAAAGTATTATATGTTTTTAAGTAATTATAATAATAATGAGGTCGATCATTTGGAATATCTCGAAAAAGAGTTATCTAATTTACCGAAGCATTTCATTGTCCTTATAGTTTCAAGTTCAGAGAATTATCTAAAAAATAATCTTGAACTACTAAAAACAGTACTGAATGAAAAAAAACAATCCGGTATTTATATCAATGTAAGCAGGAGCTGTGAAAATATTTCTGAGATGATGATATCAAATGGTATAGATATCTCGCAACTTTTTTTCATAGATTGCGTAACTTTAAATTCAGGATTTAAACCTGTTAAAAAAGACTCGTGTTTGTATGTGAACTCGCCGTCTGACCTGACTGAAGTCTCGATTGCCCTGGATCAACTTGTTCAGACAATACCAACTGATGGGAGGTTCCTTTTTTTAGATTCACTTTCAGCGCTCCTTATCTACAACTCACCAAATATAACTAGCAAGTTTGCACATTTCCTTACAGTCAAATTGAGGCAGTGGAAAATCACAGGGATCTTAATAACTCTTGAAAAAGAAACGGATGATAAACTACTCTCGTTACTAAGCCAATTCGCTGACAAAATAATTTATCCTGAAAAGGGGGTATAGTGTTGGTAAATAAATCAAATGAAACGATAGCGTATGTATCCATAGTCATATTAGGCATAGTTTTTTTCATGATAATAACCGGAATTGTGCTTAAGAACAAAGAGGAAGTAAGGATTGAAGAAAAAGAAATCGGTCTTTCACAAGAGATTTCCAGGATTTCGAGTACTTTTGAAAACTGGCTATCACGTGGGGATTCCGATACTATTTTTTTAAGCAATGATGAAGATATCAGAGGTTACGCTGAAACATCAAATGTATCTTTAACAGATGGTTCAACAGAGCTTTTTTTAGCTTATGCAAAAGCTAAAAAAAATTTTTATCAATTAGAATTTATAAATGAAACCGGGCAGGAACTGATAAAGATATACTATGACCCTTCGATTTCGGATTACGCAGCTATGCCACGTGAACAATTATCTGACTTAAGTAATGTTTCGTACTTCAAAAAGACAATGGAGTTACCCAAAGGTAAAATATATATTTCAAATATTCACCCTGTAAAACCTTCATCTTCTGGTGTATCTGATGAAGTTATAATCACATATTCAACACCAGTTATCAATTCAACTGGCTTTCGGAAAGGAATTGTGATTGTGAGTTTAAGAGTTGATACGATACTTAATGATTTAAATACGGAATTGTTGAGTGAAGAACATGATGAAGAATATTATTTAGTGGATCAAGATGGATATTATATTTATAATTCTAAAAATAGGGCTAAAGAATTTGGACAGTACACAGGAACTGAAGAAAATCTCAAGAAAGATGAACCTGATAATGCTAAAATAACGTTATCCGGGACTGATGGAAAATCGCTGGATATAGGTAATGGGCTAACTGAATATCGCACTTACCGCTATAACCCCGCCAATATGTCGCAATACATGGTGATAATTGGTGTAAACAAATTCGCATTAATCTATCAAATGCTGCTTGATGGAATTGTGATGGTTATTGGTCTGATATCATTTGTATTCTTTATTTATGCATATAGGAATTTCATAAAAGGCGATTTTAAAAAGTTACTTCGCTCGATGATTTTGATAATATTATTATTTAGCACATACAAAACCCTTGAAATTTCTGAAACATATTTTGAAGAGGTTGAAGGAATATTTATTGTTGAGCAAACAGCATTGATCTTTAGTATTTTAATGATTATTGTGTTTGCTAATCAACTCCTCGAATTTTCCAAAATGTACGGGTTCGCGGACAAAAAGCCATTCAAAAAATGATCCCCGGAATTAGAAAAGATTATACTTGCACGGGTACTTAAGCAATCTCATGTTCATTGAAATAGACGGCTGGATGGCAAAACTAAGGTTTTCTGCGTGCCATTTCATCCCGGATCACCCTAAATGCGGATGTCTTCACGGGCATACCTATGCAGTAAGCGTGAAGCTTGAGGGTGAAATAAAAGGCGAGTTCATTATTGATTTTGATACTATCAAAGTGATAGTTAACAGGATATGCGACAGGCTTGACCATAAAATCCTGATCGCTGAAAAAGATTCGCGCCTTCTTATAAAGAAAAGTGACAGCGTATCGATAGAGATCATTAAAAGCAAGAAAAAATATGTGCTTCCTTTTGAAGACATCATGTTCCTGCCCACAAGATCAGCAAGCGCCGAGGAGCTATCCCAATATTTTGCAACAAATATTAAAACCGCCCTGGAATCAAGTGGAGTCGATAATATCCAGAAAATAACAGTGCGTGTTGATGAAGGGATAGGACAGGGCGCAGGCTTCGAATACGAATATTAGTTCTTGTTTTGGGCATTGAAGAAGTTATTTCAGGAAATGATAGTACCATGAGCAGTTTTAAAAAGAAATGGGGTCTAACGATCGAAGCGCTGGTCATTGTTTTCATTCTGATTGTCCTCAAGGCAATAATTATCATTTATGACCTTGAAGTGGCAACTGCGAGCCCCCTCATTCCCGCGCTTGTGGGAGGGGTCATATTTACAATAGCAATAATATTTACAGGTACGCTTTCTGATTACAAGGAGAGTGAGAAAATACCCGGTGAACTCGCAGCATCCCTCAAAGCCCTCTATAATGACAGTAAAGTATTGCCCATTGATGATGAAGTTACTTCCGGCATGCGCATCCACATAAAGGCGCTTTTGCATGCAATAAATTCAAACTTTCGGAAAAACAACTGGGATTTGCACGAAATAAACTCGACCATGGATGCCATCAACAATGATATCCGTCTCCTTTCAGGAAAGGGCATGGCACCTCCTCTTATCGTGAAATTGAGAGTCGAACTGATAAATATTGACAAGATATCAAACCGCATAAAGACAATAGCTGAGACCTCATTCATCCCGGCTGCCTATGGCATCGCAGAACTGGCAGTGGGAGCGGTTTTGATTTTGCTGCTTTTTTTAAAAACAGAACCGATCTATGAAGGATTTGCTCTGATCGGCGCGACATCATCCCTGCTTATTGGCCTTATCCTTTTGATAAAAGATATGGATAATCCCTTTGAGGTAGGAAAAAAAACCTATGCAGATGTTGATTTGAGCCTTTTGTGGAATCTAGAGGAATTTTTGAAAGACTAATATTTAAGTACGCATAATACATTATTACCATAGTGATGTCATGCTCAGCCTGATAATATTCCTTTTCTCCATAACCGTGCTACTGTATGCAGGTCTTGGTGTTTATGTACTTAACAGGAACCCGAACGAACGCAGCAACCAGATGTTCGCCATTATTATGCTTGTCTTCATTATATGGTCAGTCATTATTTATAACATAAATCTCCTGGCCAGCGGTGCACCTCTCACAGAGATATTCCCGGCTGTGAGGATCCAGTTTGGCGGTATGATACTTGCACTTTTAGCTTTTGTCTATCTCTCTTTCCCTGATAGAAAGGCAGCGATGAAAAGTCCTCTATTGCTGCTGGTAAGTCTATTATCCACATATATTCTATACTTGATATGGACTACGGATATCATGCAGATGGAAGTTGATGTTTTCACTATCATATCGGGAAACATGCGAGATTATTTCCTATTCTCATCTGTTTTCGGGATCGCAGGTATCTGCCTACTGCTTCGTTATTACATGAAAAGCAAATATAAACAGCCCCGCCAGGCAAAACTCATTACGGCTGGCGCGATAGTGGCCATCCTGGTCTGTGTGACCGCAAATATAATTCTCCCAAATTTCTTCAATATTTACTTGATGGGATTAACCATTTTTGCTCCTGCTGTCATGGGTATTTTTTTTGCTTATGCGGTGTACGAATATGGTTTCTCCATAAAGCCTATGCCTGAGATCTCGCCGACCTCGTTTTGCGGAATGAATTGCATTGCATGTGTCGAATATAATAACCTGAAATGCAAAGGGTGCAGGTTCGAAAAAGACAGATACATGAATTGTGAAATTTACCAGTGTATGATAAAGAAGGGAAGCTCAGGATGTGGAGATTGCACCGAAATATTAGACTGTAAAAAGCGAACTGAAATAGCATGGAACTGTTTTATCCGGCAGCCTAAAAACATCCTCCTTCCAGGCACCTACCTTGTTGAAGAGAAAGGCTATGAAATCCTGCTTGATTCAACGAAGACGGGGACGCTTGGTATCGTCGTTACCGAAAAGCTACCTTTAAAAGTCAGGCAAGAGCATGGACTTAAGACCACTGCTATAGTTTGGGTGGCGAATGATCCGGACGGGATATCTCCGGAAAATCTGGGACGACTTGGTCTTATGCTTGCCAATTCTATGAAAAAAATGGAAGCTTCAGGAGGCGGCGTCGTGCTCCTTGATGCTGTAACAGAATTGATAGAAACGAATGGGCATGAAAAAGTCCTGAATTTTATTAAACTTCTCGATAGCGCGGCAAGAGCGCATAAAGTGACATTGATTATAGCCCGCGCGGGTGGGGAATTTGAAGGCATACTGAAGACGGAAATCGAATATCTGAAGCTGTGAATTATGATGGGAATACAGGGGGACACTAAAAGAGACCGGAACATTCAAGACGAGGAATCCCTGGCAAAACTCCTGATAGAGTATATCATATTCAAGCTTAACTTGCAGAGGATTTTATTCCTGCTATCTTTCCTGTCTTTCGGAGTCACAGATGGCCTCTCTGCAGTATATATGATAGATAAGAGGGGTTTAGCGGGCGAGGCGAATCCCCTTATACGGTTCATGTATGCCTCAAGCGGGAGCAATGGTGTCATTGGAATCAAGATATGGCTGGTCTTAATCATACTTTCTTTTGTAAGGAACATATCAAAGGGCAAAGAGAATTACTGGATGATCAATGGCTTTTTATTCGCACTATTCGTGTGTGGCGTGATGGCTACAGGAGCGAACCTGATGGCGGCCAGAGGCCTTGAACCCCCGGATGCACGCACTATCATCGCAACCTACCTGTTCCTGGTGGTGCTGTTAACTATGATCGGGGACGCAATGGACAAGCTTCATTTATGAACGCCAATTTCATATAGCTTCAGGCATATTATAACCTGGATATTATGGCAAACGTAGCGATCATTGGAAGCGAAAAATCGGGCAGGACAAGCCTTGCAGGAAAGCTGGGGAAAAAAGGCACCGAGTCGGATATCACACTCTACAATTTTGTGAAAGGAGATAGGATATATGCGTTCGTGGATTCAAATGGTTATCCATCTTCTTTTAAAACGCTTATCCAGGCGATCAATCTCTCGGATATTGCGCTAGTATGTGTTCCTTCAAGCGGTCTTAATGTGCAGGTGGGAGAGTGCATCGTTGCGCTTGACATGCTGGGCAATAAACGCGGAATATTCGTGATAACAATGTCAGATAAATCGAATCCGAATGCTATTTCGGAATTATCCGAAAAGATCAAAACCATAGTAAAAGGCACAACTCTTGAAAAGTGGGAATCTATGGCGATCTCAAATACTACATTTGAAGGACTTGATGCTCTTAAGGAAAAAATTTTTGCACTTGGTGAAGAGACTCGTACAGCAAACGCCGCAAAAATAAATCTTCCACCAAGGGTCATAGTCGATCATTTCTTTAATGTAACAGGCATCGGATGTGTGGTACTGGGAATTGTAACGCAGGGAACCATAAAGGAACATGATAAACTGACCCTTTATCCCACGGAAAGGCCAGCCGAAATACGCTCTATCCAGAGCAACGACGTTGATATGAAATCAGCGCCGGCAGGGACAAGGGTGGGACTTGCATTAAAAGGAGTCCAATCCAAGGAATTTGATCGAGGCTATTTGCTCTCCCAAAAAGAAGAAGTTGCATCGAAATTCAATTTGAAATGCCATCTTACGAAATTCACTCTGGGGCTTGGCGTTGGAGATGCTGTCCACCTGTTCGCAGGAGTCCAGGATATTCCTGCAACGATTAACTCAATGACCATAGGCGGCAAGGATGCAACACAGGCGCCGCCCGGTTCTGATTGTAATGTCGTGCTCACAACACAAAAAGCCATTGCGTATAGGAAGGATGACCGTCTCCTGATAATCCAGCTTAATAATCCGAAACAGAGGGTGGTTGCTGGTTGCGATGTTGTATAATATGAGAATATATTGCAATTGAGATCGAACATTTCGAAGGAATGAATAATGACACAAAGTTCTCCCGATGATGATAAAGGGTTACTGCAACTTATTAAGTTAACAAACTTCCTGTCCTTTGGCCCTGAAA
>Ga0172368_10002335_pt1 | contig 24345 bp, 16 predicted proteins | sample Lak11m_FD_114540 | JGI IMG/M metagenome (GOLD analysis project Ga0172368, IMG submission 114540) | Freshwater microbial communities from Kabuno Bay, South-Kivu, Congo - kab_022012_11m | ecosystem: Environmental > Aquatic > Freshwater > Lake | place: Democratic Republic of the Congo: South-Kivu...
GGGGCCGGGGGGTGAGGGCCGCGGGACGGTCGCGACGGGCCGGACGCGGCGAGAAGTGCACCCGCGGAGGAATGCAGACCAGGGGCGTTTCAGAACGCAAGGCCGACTCCCACGCGGCCCTGGCCGCCCCAGTCGAGCCGCGTCGAGCCGTTCACCTGCAGCGAGCCGAGCCATGGCCCGCCGGCGACCTCGACGCTCCACGGACCGACGATCGCCAGCGACACTGCGACTTCCGCCATCGCCTGGGGGCTTGCGACCCAGTCGACGTGCCTCGTGTCCGGCACGTGCAGCGCCTCCAGCCGCTCGACCTGCTGGCGCGCGACGTCCTGCACGACGAAGCGCGCGCCGATCCCTGCGGCCGCACGCACCGAGCCCGCGCCCAGACGCAGCTCCAGCCCCGCGAGAAGCGAGGCCGCCGGCTCGTGCTGCGAGATGGTCCAGTCGGTGTTGGCTTCCTGGGTGGAGGCGTACGCCAGGCGTCCGGCGACGAAGAAGCGGCCCGACGCGGTCCGGCGCAGGAGCTGCGCGGCGCCGCCGACCGCGACGCCGGGCAGGGCGGAGGGCGAAACGGTCCAGAGCGAGCCGCCCAGTTCCCAGCGGGACGGTGCGGGCTCGTCGGCGCGCGCGGCGCCGGCCAGAAGGGCGCTCAGGAGGACGATTCCGGCAATCCGCAGCATCGGCGAAGGCTCCCGCGCACCCGCCTGGTGCCGGGGCCGGGCCGGACGGGCGATCCGGCCTGCCTTCTCTAATACGGATCGGCCGTCGCGCCCAGCGGACGGCGCGCGTGGCGGGGACGGTAGGGGCGCAGCACCCGGCGCCGCGGGGAGGTCGCGTGCACGACAGGGGTAGTGGCGCCGGCTGCTGCGCCCGGGGCCGCAGCACCCGGCGCCGCGGGGAGGTCGCGTGCACGACAGGGGTTGTGGCGCCGGCTGCTGCGCCCGGGGCCGCGGCACCCGGCGCCGCGGGGAGGTCGCGTGCACGACAGGGGTAGTGGCGCCGGCTGCTGCGCCCGGGGCCGCGGCACCAGGCGCGCCGGGAGGTCGCGTGCACGACAGGGGTTGTGGCGCCGGCTGCTGCGCCCGGGGGCCGCGGCACCAGGCGCGCCGGGAGGTCGCGTGCACGACGGGGTTGTGGCGCCGGCTGCTGCGCCCGGGGCCGCGGTGGCGAAAGGTCCTGCCGAATCGTCAGGACCCGGCGACGAGTTCGGCGAGAAACGACGCATGGGCACGAATGCTCGGATTCGGCGCCAGGCCGCGCCGCAGTCGGCCCGCCCGCATCCGGTTCCGGGCCGTCCGAGGGCGGGACGCACCCCCGGCGCGGCCGCCGCTACCTCGGTCCGCGCGCGATGTGGTAGCGCTCGAGCTTGTTGTAGAGGCTGCGCCGGCTGATGCCCAGGATGCGCGCCGCCTGCTGCTTGTTCCAGTCGTTGGCGTCCAGCGTGCGGGCGATCATGGTGCGCTCGATGTCCTTCATCCGCGTGCCCAGCGGGATGCGCACGTAGTCCGAGTCGTCGGCGCTGCCGGCGACGAGCCGCGGCAGCAGGTCGGGCGTGAGCTTCCCGTCCGCGCTCATGATGACCATGTGCTCGACCACGTTGCGCAGCTCGCGCACGTTGCCGGGCCACGGGTAGCGCGCCAGCAGGTCGAGCGTCTCGGGCGCGGCGCTGACCTCGGGCTTGCGGTAGCGGCGCGCGAACTGGTCCGAGAACGCCCGCACCAGCGGGGCGATGTCCTCGCGCCGGTCGCGCAGCGGCGGCAGCCGGATGGGGAACACGTTCAGCCGGTAGTACAGGTCCTGGCGGAACTGCCCGCCGCGCACCAGCTCCGAGAGATCGCGGTTGGTGGCCGCGACGACCCGCGCGTCGGTCCGGCGCTCCTCCTGGCCCCCGACGCGCACGAAGCGCATCGTCTCCAGCACGCGCAGCAGCGCCACCTGCGTGCGCGCGTCCATCGTGTTCACCTCGTCCAGGAACAGCGTGCCGCCGTCGGCCGCCTCGAAGTGGCCGGGCCGCGACTCCACCGCGCCCGTGAACGAGCCCTTCTCGTGGCCGAACAGCTCGCTCGCCACGAGCTCCGTGGGAATGGCGCCGGTGTGTACCGCCACGAACGGCCCGGCCGAGCGCGCGCTGCGCCGGTGGATGGACGCCGCCACCAGTTCCTTGCCCGTGCCGCTCTCGCCCCAGACGAGCACCGTGGTGTCGGCGCCGGCGGCCACCTGGATCTGCTGGAACACCTGCTTCATGGACCGGGAGCGCGCGATGAAGCCGTCGAACTGCACCACCGCGGTGCCGGCGTCGGTCCCGGCGCGCAGCGGCAGCTCCTCGGGCACGGACTCGAGCATCGTCGCGACGAGGGCGCGCAGGCGGCCCGGGTCCACGGGCTTCACGAGATAGTCGGCCGCGCCGGCCTTGAGCGCGCTCACGGCGGCCTTCATCGACGCGTGGCCGGTGATGATGACCGCGGCGGTCTGCGGCGAGCGTTCGCGGGCCAGGCGCACGAGGTCGATGCCGCTCTTTCCGGGCATCATCAGGTCCGCCACGATGGCGTGGGCGGGCTCCTGCGCGAGCTTCGCGAGGGCCTGCTCGGCGTCGGGGGCGGACTCGACGCGGTAGCCGTCGCCGGCCAGCAGGGCCTCGATCGACGAGGCGAGCTCGGTATCGTCGTCCACGACGAGCACGCGGTAGCGGCCGGGGCCGCTTCGGCGGGCCAGGGGGCTCTCGGCCCCGTCGGACGGGATTTTCAAGGCTTCGGCGGGCATGAGGACTCCGACTGTTCCGTTGGGAGAACACGGACGCGCGGGGAAAGCGCGTCCCAAGGCTATGCACGCCCGGCCCATGCGCAAGTCGGCGCTGGCGCGGGCCGCCGGCGCACGCTGTGCTACGGTGAACGGATGCCGGAAGGGTGGCAGTAGTGGCTGCAGACGGCGGGACCGTGGCTCCTGCCGCTGCTGGGGGCGTCGGCGCTCGTCGAGTACGTGTTTCCGCCGTTTCCGGGCGACACGATCACTCTGCTGGGGGCCTGGCTGGCACTGGAAGGCGTCGCCTCGCCGGCGGCGGTCTGGGCGACGGTGACGGCGGCCTCGGCGCTCGGGTGCGGCGTCACGTGGGCCTTCGGGGCGTGGCTTTCGCGGCGGGCGCGGCGGCCGGGAATCGTCGATCGTCTGCCCCGCTGGCTGCCTGCCGAGGCTCTGGCGCGCTTCGAAGCCCAGTACCGCCGATGGGGGCTGTGGTTCATCGCCCTCAACCGTTTCCTGCCGGTGAGTCGGGCGCTCTTCTTCGTGCTGGCGGGCTTCTCCGGGATGAAGCCGGGGCCGGTGCTGGCGCTGGGGACGTTTTCGGCGGCGGTCTGGAACGCGCTGCTGCTGGCGGCCGCCTGGTCGGTGGGGCACAGCCTGCCGGCGCTGCAGCGGCTCTACGAACGCTACCAGCACATCGCGCTCGTCGTCCTCGGCCTTGCCGTGCTGGCGGCGCTCGTGTTCTGGGTGCGTCGGCGCGCCGGGAGGGGATCTCCTCGCGCTTCCGGCAAGAAGCCGCCGGCAACGCGAGGGGGCTGATGTCGAGGCGGGCACGGCGGCCCCCGGGAACCTCCGCGCGGGTGGTCGATCAACGGTCCCCCGTCGGAGCCGGACGCGCGTGCATTACTGCGCCTTCGTCCGCCGCTTCCGCGCCATGTCCACCCTGCGGCGCACCTTGCGCAGCAGTTCCTCGGGCTGCGCGGGCTTGGCGACGAAGTCCTCGCCTTCGGGGATGCCGGGGCCGTCGAAATATCCGCTGCTGTAGAGCGATTCGACGCCCGGAAAGCGCTCGCGCACGAGCCGCCCGAGCTCGACGCCGCTCATGCCGGGCATGACGATGTCGGTCAGGACCAGCGACACGGATTGGCCCTGTTTTTCAAGCGTTTCGAGGGCTTCCGCGGCCGAGGCGGCCTCCAGGACCACGTAGCCGTGGCGCCGCAGCAGCCGCGACAGCGACCTGCGCACGCCGTCGTCGTCCTCGACGAGCAGGATCGTTTCGCCGCCGCCGGCCGGCATCTCCGCGGAATCCGCTGCTCTGCGGTCCGCGTCCTGCGCATCCGCCGGCAGGTACACGTGGAAGACGCTGCCCGCCCCGGGCGTGCTCTCGACGCCGACGTGCGCGCCGTTCTGCTGAAGGATGCCGTACACCACCGAGAGCCCGAGTCCCGTGCCGCGGCCCGGGGGTTTCGTCGTGAAAAACGGCTCGAAGACGCGCTGCAGCGTCTCGGGCGTCATGCCCGTGCCCGTGTCGGCGACGCTCAGGCGCACGAACGCGCCCGGATTCGCCACGGCCGGAGTGACGGGCGCGTCGGCGGCGAGCGTGCAGTCGCCCGTCGAGACGACGAGCCGCCCGCCGCCCGGCATCGCGTCGCGGGCGTTGAGCACCAGGTTCATGATCACCTGTTCGAGCTGCGCGGGATCCATGACAACGGCACGCGTGGGCGCGAGCTTCCACTCGACCGCGACGTTCTCGGGGACGAGCCGCCCCAGCATCTTCGACAGTCCGCCGAGCACCTCGTTGGGGTCCAGCCGCACCGCCTGCACGGGCATCGCGCGGCCGAACGCCAGAAGCTGGCGCGTGAGCGATGCGGCGCGCATGGCGGCCTGCCGGATCTCCTCCACGTCCGCGCGCCAGCCCGTGCCCTGCGGCACCTCGGCGAGCAGCGCCTCGGCGTTGCCCAGCACCACCGACAGGATGTTGTTGAAGTCGTGGGCCATGCCGCCCGCGAGCTGACCCAGCAGATCCATGCGCGCGGTGCGTTCGAGCCGCTCGGCGAGCCGCGCCCGCTCGGCCTCCGCGCGGCGCCGCTCGCGGATGTCGCGCGCGACCACCAGCATGGCCGGACGCCCGCCGTGAAGGAAACCGGACGCCGTCACTTCCGCGTCGACCCGCTCGCCCTGCAGCGTCAGGAACGTCTCCTCCATCGCCGGCACGGGACCCAGTCCGTGCGCCTGCCGGCGGATGCGGTCGGTCACAGGCGCGTGGAACTCGGGCGCGACGAAATCCAGGACCGGCCTTCCGATGAGCTGTTCCGGTGCCGATGCCCCCAGCAGCCGCGTCGCGGCGGCGTTCACGAACACGAACCGGCCGTCCTGGTGTACGACCACGGCGTCCGGCAGCAGGTCGACGAGCCTGCGGTAGCGTTCCTCGCTCTCCTGCAGCGCGCGCTCCGCGTCGCGACGCGCGGTGATGTCGCGCACGAACAGCACGTCCAACTCGTGCCCGCCCCATGCGATGTGGTTCGAGATCGTCGAGATCCAGCGCCGCCTGCCGTCCGTCGTCGACACCTCGGCATCGCCGGAAACCGAGCCTTCCGCACGCAGGCGTGGCCAGAAGCGGTTCCAGACCTCCGGGGTGATCGCCGGGTCCAGGTCGGCGGGGCGTGCGCCCAGCAGACGCTCCTTGGGCGCGCCCACGAGCGCCGCCGCCGCGTCGTTGAGGTACGCGATGCGTCCGTCGCTCTCCAGCCAGAAGATGGCCTGCGACGCGCGGTCGATGGTGAACTGCGTGAGCCGCAGCGCCTCGTCCGCGCGCTCGCGCTCGGACACGTCGCGGTGGATGCCCAGGAAACCGACGATGGCGCCGTCGCCGTCGAGGATGGCGTTGTTCGACCCCTCGACGGGGATGATCGTCCCGTCCTTGCGTCGGTTGCGGATGACGCCCGCCGCGGTCTTCCCGGACAGGAGCGTGCGCCAGAACGCAGCATAGTTCTCGGGCGAGAGTAAACCGCTCTTGAGGATGCGCGGCGTGCGGCCCAGCGCCTCGTGGGCCGCGAATCCGTACACCTGCTCGAAGGCGCGGTTGACGTAGCGGATGGTGCCGTCGGGGTCCGTGATGAAGACGGCGTCGCTGGACTTCTCGATGCCCCACTTGAAGCGCAGCAGCTCCTCTTCGGACTGCGCGGCGCGCGTCGTGTCGCGGATGATCGCGAGGAACCCGCAGGGCTGGCCTTCGGCGTCGAGGCGCCGTGTCAGGCGGGCGCGGAACCGCCGCGCACCGCCCGGCAGGTCGTCGAGCCAGTACTCGACGGTCTGCGGCGGTGCGCCCGCTTCCAGGGCGGCCAGGGCCTGTGCGCCGCGCCGCGCGATGTCCGGCGGCAGCACGGTCTCGTCGAGCCTGCGGCCCAGGAAGCTCTCGGGCGGGGCCAGCATTTCGCCCACGCGCGTGCGCTGCACGGGTTCGGAGAGCCGCCCGTCGCGGTCCAGCACGAGCACGAGCGCGTCCAGGCCCTCCAGAATGGAGCGGAAGGTCCCGAGCAGTTCGCGATCGTCCGGCGCCGAGCGGCCGGTTTCCGCCTCGTTACTCAAGCAGACCTCGCGTGCGGGCCCTCCGCCCGTTCGTTCTCTGACCGTCGCTTCCACCTTGCACAATGGAAATTCTCCACACCCCGGGGAAAACCGCCACGGCGGCCGGGCGTCTCGGAAGCGAGATGACCCGCTTCCACGCGGATCCGACGTTTGGCACTCGGCTTGCCTCGCCACCGTTCGCGGTTCTCTTCGCACCGCGCCAGTCGGAGCGGCGGCCTCTGGCCGCCCGTCGGATCGTCGGCCTTTGGCCGAACGTGGAGCGGCGGCGTTCGCCGCACGGAGCCACCCATGCAGAATCCTCGCCAGGTCGTCGTCCCGCTTTGTCTTGTCGCCGCGGCCTTTCTGGTCATCGCCGTCGGCACCGGGTGCAGCTCCGCGACGAAGCCCTCGGCGGCGCCGTCGGACTGCACCTCGCGCCCGGGTGCGGACTGCGTGGTCATCGCGTCGAGCGTGCCGCCGGGCTCGGCGTGTGCGGCGGCCTTCGCGCGGCTCATGGACGAGCGCGAGCTGCGGGCACGCGTGCAGGACGGCGTGGCCCGCGTGACCGTGCCGCTGCACGGGTCGTCGGCGTGTCCGCACACCGGGCAGGTGGCGCTGGACCTCGTGGACGTCGTGGCCTCGCCGGAGCGCGTGGTGTCGGTGAACGCGCGATGGTTCAGCGTGGCCGCGGGCGAGAAGGCGCTGGAGCTGCCGCTGTCGGGTGTCGAAGGAGCGGGCGCGGCGCTGGCGCGCTACGTGATCTCGTACCGCGTCTCGGTTCCGGCCGGCGAAGTCCGCGGTCGGCGCAGTCTCATGGACGCGGTCGACAAGCTGCAGGTGGTGATGCTGGCGCCGGAGACGCTGCCGGCGGGTGCGCGCACGCATCTGCGCGTCATCGCCCGCGATCCGCGCACGGGTGCGCCGCTGGCGGGAGCGCTCGTCGTCGCCTCGGCGGAGCCCGCCGAGGGCGCGCCGACGGAGCTGTGGCGCGGCAGCACGGGCGAGTCGGGCGAGGCGCTGGTGACGTTCGTGGCGCCGGAGTCCTCGGGCGAAGCGCAGCTCGCAGTGCGCGTGAGCCATCCGCGCGGCGAGGAGACGGTCCGCACTCCGCTGCGTCTGGTGCGCGATCGTAGAATTCTTCTCACCACGGACAAGCCTCAGTACCAGCCGGGCCAGACCATGCACCTTCGCACGCTGACGCTGCGCCGGCCGTCGCTGGCGCCCGAGGCGGGCAAGGACCTCGTGCTGGAGATCCGCGACGCGCGCGGCAACAAGGTGGCTCGCAGGAAGCTGCTCACGGATCGCTTCGGCATCGCGGCCACGAAGTTCGAAATCGCCTCCGAGGTCAACAAGGGCGAATGGTCGGTGCGCGCGATCATGGGCGAGACGTCGGTCGAGAAGAAGCTGAAGGTGGATCGCTATGCACTGCCGCGATTCGCGGTGACGATCCGTCCGGACAAGCCCTACTACCTGCCGGGCGACAAGATTCGCGGCGAGATTTCGGCACGGTACTTCTTCGGCAAGCCCGTGGCGGGCGGCAAGGTGGACCTGCGCGCTTCGGCGTCGGGCGAGGGGCTTCCGGGCGAGTTCGCGCACGTGCAGACGACCACGAACGAGTCGGGACTGTGTACGTTCGAGCTGTCGCTGCCGTCGCTCTCTCCGGCGGCGTTGGAGAAGGGCGCCGCGGTTTCGCTCACGGCGACCGCGACCGACGCAGCGGATCACCCGGAAACGAAAGCCGTTTCCGTTCCTCTGGCGGCCGGCCCGCTGGTCGTGACCGTGCTGCCCGAGGGCGGCGCGGCCGTGCCCGGGCTGGAGAACCGGTTCATCGTCGCCGTCGCGGACCCCGCGGGACGCGCGGCGGCGGGGGCCTCGATTGCCGCATCGGGGCCCGCTTTCTCCGCGACCGCGACCGCCGACGCGCAGGGCGTCGCGTCGCTCGTCTGGACTCCTCCCGCCGAGGGCGGGACCGTCGAGATCACCGCGACCGCGCCCGGCGGCGCCTCGCACCTGCGTCGCTACTCGGTCGCGCCGGCGCCCAACGGCGCGCTCGTGATCCGCACGGACAAGGCGGTCTACCGCGTCGGTGAAACGGCGCGAATCGAAGTGCTCGCGCCGGCGGGCGTCGCGAGGGTGTTCGTGGACGTGCTGCGCGACGGCGAGTCCGCGGCCGCACTTTCCCTCGAACCGAAGGATGGCCGGGTCTCGTATCCGCTGGAAATCACTCGGGAATTCGCCGGTGCGCTCCAGCTCGACGCCTCGTACCCGGGCACGCGCGGCATCGTGCGCGCGGCGCGGCCGGTGTACGTCGACCCCGGCAACGACCTGCACGTGGCGGTGGCGCTGGCGGGCGCGGATGGAGCGGCACGCACGCAGTTCCGGCCGGGCGAAGAGGCGCGCGTGCGCTTCACGGTCACGGGCGAAGGCGGGCAGCCGCAGGCCGCCGCGCTGGGCGTCGCGGCGGTGGACGAGGCGGTCTTCGCGCTGACCGAGCAGCGCACCGGCCTGGAGCGCGTCTACTTCAACCTGGGTTCCGACAAGCTGCGCGCCGATGGTGTTGCCGGCTTCACCGCCGCGGACGTCGTGGGTTCGAGCGATCCCGCGCGGCGCGAGCAGGCGGCGCAGATCCTCCTTGCGGCGTCGGGCTCGGTCCCGGGCCTGGGAACGGAAGTGGACTCGTACCGCACCATCCAGAAGTCGGCGACGGTGCTGCTGCAGCCCCGCGTGCAGGCCGATCTCGACTCCGTGCGCCCGGCGGTCCAGGAGGCGTGGCGCAGCGGACGCGTCAACTGGCAGAACTACGAAGCGGAACTGCCTCGGATTCTGGGCGAGAAGATCGATCCGTTCGGCCGCGCCTACGCGGCGTTGGTCGCCGACTGGAAGGCGACGCTGACTTCCGGAGGACCCGACGAGACCGACGGCACGGGCGACGACCTCACGCTGACGGTGGAGTTGTGGCGCCTGCTGGACTGGTGGTGGGGCGACGCCGACGCGATGGCCGGCGCGGGCGGTCCCGCGGGCGGGCCGCCCATGGCGCCCGAGGCGGCCGAGAAGAACGACGACGCAGGCGGTGCACCGCGCGTGCGCAGCTACTTCCCCGAGACGCTCTTCGTGCAGCCCGCGGTGCTGACCGACGCGTCGGGTCGTGCGGAGATCGCGATTCCGCTTGCCGACTCGATCACGACCTGGCGCATGTCCGCCCTGGCGAGCACGACCGGAGGGCTTCTCGGAAGCACCGACGCACCTCTGCCGGTCTTCCAGGAGTTCTTCGCCGACGTGGATCTGCCGGTTTCGCTCACTCGCGGCGACGAGGTTTCTGTTCCCGTGGCCGTACACAACTACCTGACGCAGCCGCAGAACGTGACCCTGGAGGTGCAGCCGGCGGCGTGGTTCAGTCTGACGGATGCTGCGACGAAGAGCGTGACGCTCGCGGCGGGCGAGGTCGGCGCGGTGCGCTTCCGGCTGCGCGCCGAGCGGCCGGGACGGCAGGAACTCACCGTCGTGGCGCGCGGTTCCGGCGTTTCCGACGCGGTGCGTCGCGGCGTCGACGTGGCTCCGGACGGGCGCGAAGTGACCGCCAGCGCGTCGGGTCGGCTCGCGGGTCCGGTGGAGACGACTTTCGACATTCCGCCCGAGGCGCAGGAAGGCGCGACCTCGCTCGTCGTGAAGATCTACCCGGGCGTTCTCTCGCAGGCGGTGGAAGGGCTGGACTCGATGCTGCACATGCCCGGCGGCTGCATGGAGCAGACGACCTCGACGGCGTGGCCCAACGTGATGGTGATGAGCTATCTGCGCCGCTCGGGGCGCTCGAATCCGCAGATCGAGGAGAAAGCAGGGCGATACCTGAACGCCGGTTACCAGCGCGTGCTGACGTTCGAGAAGCACCCGGGCGGCTTCGGCTGGTGGCCGAACGAATCGGAGCAGCCGAACCGGACGCTAACGGCCATCGGCCTCATGGAGCTGTACGACACCGGCCGCGTGACGGAAGTGGATCCCGAAGTGCTGACGCGTTCGCAGACGTTCCTCGCGGCGTCGCAGCAGGCGGACGGATCGTGGCCCGCGGGCGACGCGCTGCACGCGGGCAACGAGACGCTCGCGGAAAAGCCCGAGCGGGCGACCGCGTTCATCGCGTGGGCGTTGGTGCGTGCGGGGGATGACACCGGTGCGGGCGCACGCGCGTTGGCCTTCCTGCGCGCTCGGATCGACACGCTGGGCGCGTACGAGCTGGCGCTGGCGGCGAACGCGTTCCTGTCGCGATCACCCGTGGATCCCGACGGCATGGCGATTCTGGAGCGGCTGGAGGCGATGAAGACGGCGGACGAGCAGGGCACGCGCTGGGTGCCCCAGACCGGCACGTTCACGGGCGCGCGCGGCGACGTGGGCACGGTGGAGGTCACGGGCCTCGTCGCGTCCGCGATGATGCGCGGCTCGGCGCATCCGGAGTCCGTCGAAGGAGCGCTGAGGTGGCTCGCGGCGAAGAAGGACGCCATGGGCAACTGGTACGCGACGCAGGCGACCGTGAACGCGCTGCGCGCCTTCGTGGACTCGCTGCAGCCGCAGGGCGGCGGGACCGCGGCGCACATCGCGGTGTCGCTCAACGGCGTGCCGGCCGCCGCCTTCGACGTGACGCCGGACGACTCGGACGTGATGCGCCAGGCGGATCTGTCGTCGCTGGCGGTGCCCGGGGCGAACCGGCTCTCCATTGAATACACGGGGACGGGTGCGCTGCTGTACCAGGCGGTGGCGAGGCACCATCTGCCGCGGGACGGGGCAGGCAGTGCGGCGCCTCTGTCGCTGGACGTGTCGTGGAACCGGACGGCGCTTCGCACGGGCGAGATGGCGACGGCGACGGCGGCGGTGACGAACGGCGGCGCGGCGCCGATGGATCAGGTCATCGTGCAGCTCGGGGTTCCGCCGGGGTTCTCGCCGTCGCAGGAGGATCTGGACGCGCTGGTGCAGCGCGGTGCCGCGGCGCGTCACGAGACGGCGTCCCGCCAGGTGACCTTCTACCTGATGGGTCTGGCGCCGGGAGAGCGGCGAGTGCTGCCGGTGCGGATGCAGGCGGGGACGGCGGGCTCGGTGCGCACGCCGCAGTCGAGCGCGTGGCTCTACTACGCGCCGGACGTGCGCCGCGCGGTCGATCCCGTGGCGATCGAGGTGACCGAGTAGAGGGTCGGAGCGGGGGGCCGCGGCCGGATTCCGCATCTCGACGGCGTGCGCCCGTGCCAAGCCTCCGGGCACCGAGTTGGTCTCGGACGGGCCCGTCGAATGAGCGACTCCTCCGGTCAGCCTCCCGAGTCGGCGATCGTTCTCTACCGCACCGAGGACGGCCGCAGCCGCATCCGCGTGCGGCTGGACGGCGAGACGGTCTGGCTGACGCAGATGGGCCTCGCCGAGCTGTACGGGACAACGAAGCAGAACGTCAGCCTGCACGTGCGCAACATCCTAGAGGACGGCGAGCTGCGGCGCGAAGCAACTGTCAAGGACTACTTGACAGTTCAAACCGAGGGAGAACGCAGGGTTTCCCGCTCCGTCGAGCACTTCAGCCTCGACATGATCCTCGCGGTCGGCTTCCGCGTCCGCTCGCCGCGCGGCGTGCAGTTCCGAAGATGGGCGACCGAGCACCTTCGCGAGTATCTCGTCAAGGGGTTCGTGCTGGACGACGAGCGGCTCAAGGGACGCGACGGGTTCGCCGACCATTCCGACGAGCTGCTCGCGCGCATCCGCGACGGCGCGACACGAAACCGGTGCCCCGGCGCCAGGCCCGATCTTCGCGACGCCCGCAACGCCCTCCCCCCCCCGACCCTCTCCACCGGGCCGCTGTGCGATCGAAAGGGCAGTGCGATTGTGGCCCGTGTGGAGAGGGGTCGGGGGTGAGGGCGGCTCGCCGGTCCGCACGACGAGCCGGATTTGGCGCCCGCCGCCCCACCGAATACTGGCGTACATGTTCGGTGTGTTGGGCGCCGATCGCTCGCGACGGACGGGCGTCCCGTGGTTCGGCAGGCTCACCATGAGCGACGCGCCGCGAGCACCACCTTGCTCTAACAGATCCCGACAGGCGCGGCGCACGACGGGCACGCCCATCCTGCCGACTCCGTTCGCCGCTCCGCCCGACTCACCGAACATGTACATATCGGCTTCCCGGACGCCGCAACCCCGCGGAATCATTCAGGAAACATTTTCGCCACGTGGCGATAATGTTCTCACGGGGCGGCGACGCGGAACCGGCCTGTTTCAGGCCCGATCCGGATTTCCCGATCACGACGTGTCGAAGATCCGGACCGACATTCTCCGGAGCGGCGCCCGCCCCGTTGCCACCGGGCCTGCCGAAGACGCCCCCTGAAGCACCGCGGCCGACCCGGATTGCTCCGGATCGGCCGCGGAAACAGGGCGATCGCGATTTCTACAGATCGGCCTCGAGCGTCCAGTTGTTGAGCTTGCCGACGTCGCCGCGGCCCTCGTCGACGACGGACAGCGTCCAGTCGCCGTTGACCGGCGCGCTCACGAACGAGGGCACGGTGAAGGTCTTGACGATGTCGTCGGCGCTGCCGCCCTCGCGCGCGTGCAGCACCTGGCGCGAGCCGCCGTGCGACAGGGCGACGGTGAGGTCGCCGACGTACGGGTGCGTGATGTTGACCTTCACCGCCACGCGCTTGGCGGTGCCGCTGTTGGACACGCGGATGCTGGACGTGATGCCCGTCGTGCTGTTGTCCGGGATCGACGCGGCAGTGGTGTTCGACCACGTCTTGGTATTGCCCGAGGAGGGCGTCGAGCCGCCCGAGCCCGAGCCGGTGATCGCCAGCGACCAGCTCTTGCGCGAGCCCGTGTGGCGCGCGGCGCGGTCGGACACGTTGAGCACCCACGCGCCCTTGGCAGTCACGCCGTTGAAGTCGCCCACCGGCCAGGTCTGGTTCAGGTTCGCCGTCCCGCCGCCCTGGCGGTTGTGCAGCGTCACCGTCTTGCCCTCGTGGGTCAGCGTGACGATCAGGTCGCCGATGTAGCTGTGCGTGATGGCCACCGTGACGTTGAGCGCGCCGACCGTGAAGCTGTCGGGAACCGTGATGGTGCTCTTGGTGCCGGTGGTCTTGTTGTCCGGAATCGAGGCGCTCGTCGAGTTCCGGTACGTCTTGGACGTGGTGCCGCCCGACGGCGGCGGGGTCGTGGCGCGCGACTGCTCCACGAGCCGGCGCACCTGCCCGAGATCGATGTTGGGGTTGCCGCCGTTGGCGCGGATGGGCAGCCAGAGGAAGTCCGGGTGCGTCTCGCGGCTGTAGTCGAGCCACTCGCCGCCCACGACCTTGCCGGCGCTGTCGAGCTCGAGCACGAACGAGTAGGTGTCGGTGCGGGTGTAGCGCTCGATGTTGGGCACGAGCGGTCCGTCGGTGCTCGCCGAGGACTCGGAGATGTAGTTCGTGTCCATGCGGATGAAGCGCCACGCCACGGCGTTCGGGCTGTTGAACGCGTCCTTGTACTTGGTCCCGGCGGGCTTGCCCAGCTTCGCCACCGCCTGCGCCTCGGTCAGCGCGCTGTCCTCGAGAATGCGGTAGCCCAGCACCGGCTGGTTCCACACCTGGTAGGAGCCCGTGCGGTCCTCGGCGAATGCGCGCTTGCGGGCGCCCAGCATGTTCGTGGCGATGACGTAGAACGCGCCCGCGTTCGTATCGCGGCACACGTCGCTGGTGACGCGGCCCTGCGCGTCGCGCGCCAGTTCCTTGTCGTTGCAGCGTCCGCCCAGCATCATGGCGCTCGTCGAGTCGTATACGGTGATGAGGAGCGCCTTCATGTCGCTGACGGTGAACTCCACGCCGTTGACCGTGACGCTCTTCTGCGGCTCGGGCTCCAGGATGCTCGCGGGCACCCACGCGTGGCACAGCCCCCACCAGGTCTCGACGCCGTCGTAGTCCTCGGACGTGCACTCGTCCTCCTTGCCGTCGCCGTCGTCGTCCCTGCCGTTGCGCACCGAGTAGTTGCCCTTGTTCTCGTGCTGCCACTTCGCGGCGGGGCCGAGCTGGGAGTAGTAGTCGTTGCGGGCGTTGGAGATCTTCTCGTTGCTGCACTCGTTCACGTCCATGGGCGTCTTGCTCATGTCGGGCGTCCACCCGTTGAACGCCTTGTCGTACTTCTCGACGGGCGAAAGCGTGCCCGCGCCGGCGTAGCGCACGTTGGTCGAGTCGCGGTAGGTCGCCCAGTAGTCGCTGGGCCAGGGCACCTGCTCGGCGCGCCCGGTCGCGTATGCCTTCAGGTCGTCGTACTTGTAGACGAAGTTGCTCTCGAACCGCGCGGGATTGTTGGCGGAGTTCCACGCGTCGGCCTTTTCGGCCACGTCCTTGCCGTCGCTCTCCGGCTTGGCGTCGACGACGTCGTCGGAGGACTCGGCGGTGCCGCACGCCGCCAGCGCGAGAGCCGCGAACAGGGGGAAGACCGAACGCCTCATGGGACTCTCCTGGAGGAAGCGCCTCGGGGCGCTCCGGGGGACAGGAAACCGTAACACGCGCGCCCGAGTAGCAGGACCGGCACCTCCCGTCAATCCGCCACCCGACCGACGGACCGGGCGGCGGCGACCGCCGGACACCGGCTGGAAAAGTCCAGCGATTCCGGGCGGTTGCGCGGGGCCGGCACCTGCGTCGGAACGGCGGCATCAAAGCGGAGCGGCGGCTCGCTCATGGTGAGCCCGCCGAACCACGGCCGCACTTCGGATCGTCGGCTCGCTCATGGTGAGCCTGCCGAACCATGGCCGAACGGGGCAGGGCGGTCTCCGGCCGCCCGTCGGACGCCCCGGTCCGCCCCCGAGCCCGATGAACGCCATTCAGCGTCGGCGGTACTTGAGCAGGTCGAATCCGCACCCGTCGCGGGGCTGGAGCCCGGCGGACCGGCCCTGGCTCCACCACTTGAACGAAACGTGGATGTGGTGGTGGTGGAACGGCCACCCGCACGAGCTGTTGCTCTCGCAGTTCATGGCGTCGAAGGCGAGCCGGCTGGTGAAGGAGTTCTTCTGTGCGGCGGTGATCCAGCCCTCGGAGAGCTGGCGGGCGGCCTCCTGCTGGAGCAGCGGCCCGATGACGCGGTCGGCGCCGATGACGCGGATGCGGGCGGACTCGTAGAGCTTCGCCATGAAGTAGACCTGGCGCGGCAGATCCACCACGTGCGTGTTCGAGGCCGAGGCCGCGCAGTAGGCGCCGCTCTGCACGGCACCCTCGCTCGGGTTGCAGATGATGCGCGCCTCGTTGTAGGGGAGGCTGCCGTTGGAGGCCAGGGTCGTGAAGTACGCGATGTCGATGTTTCCGCCCTGATCGTGGGTGCTCTCGGGGTGGCGCGGGTCGTTCACGTCGTAGCCGGGCGTGATGCCGTCGCGCTGGCACATGTCGATGAGTCCCAGGGGCTTGGTGTTCTCGAACTTCGCCCGGGTCTCGCGCAGCGCGTAGCGCACGAGCATCATCACCTCGCGGCGGATCCAGCGGTAGTTGGCCATGCTGTCGAAGCGCCAGGCGTCGCCGGTGTAGGGATCGTCCGGCGCGGCGTACGGCCACTGGACGAGGTTCGCGCGGCCCTGCGCGTCGCGTCCCGTGCAGTCCGCGGTCGTGTAGGGCGCTCCGCAGTCGCGCCCGTCGCTGAACGGCACGAGCTCGCGCACGAGCGTGTACAGGTTCGTCGCGCCGCGGTAGCCCAGCACCTGCCACGCGAAGGGCAGGTCGCCGGTGTCGCCCGGGTTGTAGACCGACAGGTACTCCTCGCCCGTCTCGTAGTCGCGCGGATACGAGCCGCAGCTCTGCATGAAGCGCCCGCCCAGGCACGACCCCGTGGAGGAGGCCCACGCGGTCAGGTCCAGATCGCCCGAGGTCTTCTGGAACTGGATGCCCAGCCGTCCGATGTGGCGGGGCGGAACCTCCATCGAATACCAGTCCTTGTCGGCGGCGCACAGCGCCAGGCCCGTGTCGGTGCCCGCCTGCACGGGAGTCGCCTGCGCCGGCGTCTCGTTGGGCTCGTTGCGCGTGTCGGTGCACTGGAACGTCTCGCACGTGCCCGCGTTGCACACCTGGCCCGCGGGGCAGGCGCCCGACGGATTCGCCTGGCTGCACTCGCCGGCGGTCGAGCGGCAGCGCTTGTCCGCGGTGTCGCACACGTAGCCGGCCGGACACTGCGCGTCCGCCGCGCAGCCCGGCCAGCAGGCGGTCGGCATATTCTCGCGAACGGATTTGCAGACGTAGCCGGCGCGGCAGGAGGCTGCGTCCGCGCACGTGGCGAGACAGATGTTCGCGGTGCCGCCGCCCGAGGTCTCCAGCGCGTAGCAGGAAGATCCCGCGGGGCAGCTCGCGGCGGTGCACTCCCAGATCATGCAGTAGCCGCCGACCCATCCGGTGGCCTCGCCGCGCGACTCCTCGGGGTAGCACTGGCCGCCCCCCGCGCACTGGCCGTCGGCGGTACACGGGCCGCCCGGCGGCACGTCGCCCGTGGACGTGGAGCCGCCCGGATAGCAGGTCTTGTCGGCGTCGCAGACGTAGCCTTCGCCGGTTCGGCACTCGCTGCTGGCCGCGCACGTGCGGAAGCACGCCGAGGGGATGCTGCCGCCCTCGATGCCGAAGCATTGGCTGCCTTCGGGGCATCCCGAGTCCTCGCAGTCGGCCTTCGTGCAGTAACCGCCGGGCAGGCCGTCCATGCAGGTGCCGTCGTCGCAGTCGGCGCCCGTGGCGCACGCGCTGCCCACCTGCCCCGCGGTCGTGCCGTTTCCGCCGTCGACGCCTTCCCGGGGCGCGACGCACCGGCCCGAGGCGAGATCGCACGTGGCGCCGCCGCTGCAGTCGGCGTTGCCCTTGCAGACCCAGCCGCCGCCGCTGCCGGCGTTCTGCGAACATCCCGAGAGCACCGCTGCGCACAGGAGCACCGACGACGCGAAACGGATTCCCATGATGCCGCCTTCGTCCCGCGACCGGCGCGGGAACCGCCTTCCGCCGGGCACCGGCAGGGGGCGAAAGGCGGCACGGTACACGTCCCGGAGCCGGCGTCAAGCGCCGGTGCGCGCGTGTCATTCTATCAGTGAGATTAATGTTGCGACCGCCCGGGAGGGTCTGCATGGCGCGGTGCTCCGCTGGCGCCCGGCCGGGGAAATGGGCACAATGGTCGCCGGGAGACGGGAGGATGCCCATGCAGGAGCCGACCGTTGGCGGGCCGCCGAGGGAAGCCACCTACCAGGACGTGCTCGACGCGCCCGACGACCAGATCGCCGAGGTGATCGACGGGCGCCTGGAGCTGAGCCCCCGACCGATTGGGAGGCACGGGCTGTTCTGCTTCCGGCTCGGCGGCGCGCTCGACGGTCCGTACCAGCGGGGCGTCGACGGGCCGGGCGGCTGGGACTTCGTGTTCGAGCCGGAGCTTCACCTCGGCCGCAACATCCTGGTTCCCGACGTCGCGGGCTGGCACAAGGGGCGCGTGCCGGACTTCGACGTGGCCTTCTTCGCTGTCGCCCCCGACTGGGTCTGCGAGATCCTCTCCCCCAGACCGCGCGCACCGACCTCAAGCGCAAGCCGGCCATCTACGCCCGCGAGAAGGTGGGCCACCTGTGGTTCGCGGATCCGAGGACCCGCCACATCACCGCGCACGCGCTGGGCGCCGACGGCAAGCGGGACCTTCTCGACTTGGTGCTCCCCGACGAGCGAATCCGCGTTCCCCCGTTCGAAGCCGTCGAGTTCGACATCGCCTCGCTGTGGGGCCCGTGATCGGACGACCGCGCACTTGCTCTTTCGATGGAATCAGTGCAGCGGTCCCTCGGGCAGTTCGGCGTCCTCGCTGCTGAAGGGCGAGGTGTGGTGCAGCACGAGGCGCCATTCGCCGTGGCGGCGCTCGAACAGGTTCGTGGCGAGCACGGCGCCCAGGTAGTCGCCGCTTCCGCCCTCTTCGCTCACGAGGTTCTCGACGCACGTGACCCAGGCGACGTCGCCTGCGACGCGCACGCGTACGTCGCCCAGAGCGAAGCGGATGCTCTTGGTGTTGGCGAACACGTCCTCGAAGGTCTTGCGCACGTCGGGCCAGCCGTGGCGCGCGTCCCAGCCGGGGTGGATGCACATGACGCGGTCGTCGTGCCACCACATGCGGTCCATCTGGTCCAAGTCCAGGCTCTGGAACGCGTCGTAGTAGGCGCGGTTGACGACCTCCAGCACGTGTTCGGGAGGCACCTGCGGAACGACGGGCTCGGGCGCGGGAGTCGCCGCCGGCACGGTGCCCGCCGCGTCGGCTCTGCGGCGCGGACGCCGCGCGGGCGGCCGGCGTGCGGGAGTCCGTCGCGCGGGCGTTCTCTCCGGTTCGACCCCGGCCGGCGCCTCGGCCTTGCGGTTCTTGCGCGGCATGCGTTCCTCCGCCTTGCGCGTCATGCACCTGCCTCCGGCCGGAGTCGTGCTCCGGCAGCCTCCCGCCCCGCCGCGCCCCGTCCCGCGCGCAGCTCCGGGCGGTTCTCGCGGAACCACGCCCATGCCCTCTCGACGGCCGCGCGGGCCGGCCGGCCCTGCCATCCCAGCTCGGCCCGGGCGCGGGCGGAACTCGCAGCCCCCTCTTCGAACATGGCTGCCACCGCGTTGGTGTTGAAGGTGACCGAGAAGGCGGGCCAGCGACGTCCGATCCGGTCGCCCAGCCGCGCCAGCAGCCACGCCGGCCGCCGCGGCAGCGGCGCCAGCGGACGCGGAGCACCCGTCACATCCGACATGATGCCCAGCAACTCGCGCCAGCGCAGGTTTTCTCCCGTTAGAATATATCGCCGTCCCCGCGCGCCCTTCTGCGCCGCCAGGAGGATGCCCTCGGCGACGTCGCCCGCGTCCACGACGGCCACGGTGCCCGGCGGGTAGACGCGCATGAGGCCGCGTGCCGCCCGCAGCAGGATGCTGCCGCTCGAGGGCTTCAGATCCCAGGGACCGAAGACGAGCCCGGGGTTGACGACACACGCGTCGAGCCCGCCGGTCGCGGCTTCCATGACCAGTCGTTCCGCCTCGCGCTTGGTGCTCCAGTACGGGCCGAACGATGGACCCAGCGGCGTGTCTTCGTCGGCAGGCTTCTCGATCGTGCCCGGACCGACCGCCGCCACGCTCGAAACGTGGACGAGCCGCCCGGCGCCCGACGCGCGCAACGCCTCGATCACGCGCGCCGTGCCCTCGACGTTCACCTCGTGCATTTTCTGCGCGCGCCAGGGGATGGTCGCTGCGTAGGCGGCCAGGTGGACGACGAGATCGGCGCCGGCCATGCCGCGTTCCAGCGCTGAACGATCGTTCAGATCGCCGGCCGTTTCCTCCACCTGCAGCCCGGCGAGGCCGCGCCGATCGCTTTTCGGGCGCACGAGCACGCGCACCGATTCTCCGCGCTGCGCGAGCAACCGGACCAGGTTGGTGCCGAGAAGCCCTGTCGCGCCGGTGAGGAAGGTCGTCATGGGTTCACGGTCGAACGCGGCGAGTATAGGCGCCCCCGCCCGCGCCCGGGGAAAAACCCGCAGGCCGGCGTCCGAGTGCGACCGTGTCGGCCGCAGGACGACGGCGTGTGCCGGCCGTACACGCGCCGGCGCGGCCGTGTACGGATCGCGGAATCGGCTCGCCTGCTGGCGGATCCGCGGCGGAATGCCCATGTTCGGAAACGTGATGGTGCTTGTCGTCGAAGACGATGCGGACATCCGCGACGCCCTCCGGACCCTGCTGGAGGAGGTCGGGTGCGAGGTTTCGACCGCGAACAACGGTTCCGAGGCCCTGGACGCCCTGCACGGACGAGAGCGCCCCCAACTCATCGTGCTCGACCTGATGATGCCCGTGATGGACGGCTGGACGTTTCTCGAGCGGCGCCGCGAGGACGCGGGGCTGGCCTCCATACCGGTGGTCGTCACCACGGCCGCGCACAACGCGACGGCGGGCGGGGTCGAGGCGGTGCTGCGCAAGCCCTACGATCTCGAGGATCTGGCGGCGCTCGTGCGCCGGCATTCCCCGCAGGCACGGGCGGGGTGAGGCGCCGGTCGAGCATCGCCTGCCGACGATGACGCGTTGCGTCGCGAAAGTTCGGACACGGCGGGTCGTAGGCCTCTCGTCGGGGGACACGAGGCCGGCGCACATGCTCCGAAACTTCCGCGCTCTGCTCCTGGTCGCGACCGCGCTCGCGGGCGTCGCGTTCACTTCCGCCGCACGGGCCGAGCCGCTGCCCACCAGCGACGAGGGCTACGCGCGCTGCGCGGGCGACGAGTCCTGCGAGCAGGCGTGCTTCGCCGATCGGCCCTGCCTGGAGCGCATGGTGCGCTGGCTCGACGCGGAACTGGCGCGTCTGCGGCGCGAGGTCGCGTCGCACGGATCGTCCGACGTGGTGCGCCGGGGACCCGACGTGCGCGCTGCCATGGTGCCGCCGGCGCCGCGCTGACCGGATCCGCCTGCGGCGACGGCGCCGCGATTGCCGGCGGCGGCGCAGAACCGAATCTCGTTCGAGCCTGTTTTCCGGCGGATCGCGTTCCAGCCCGGCTCACGCCCCCAGTCGCGCGTAGACCTCGGGCCTGCGGTCGGCCAGCGCCGGGAACTTCTCGCGCCAGCGCTCGACCTCGTCGAAGTCCACTTCCGCCGCGACGATGCCCTCGTGATCCTGGCCGTACGCCAGCACCTCGCCGCGCGCGTCGTGGATGGCCGACAGCCCCGGGTACTCCACGTTCGGGTCGCGCCCCACGCGGTTGACCCCGCACACGACGAACTGGTTCTCGATGGCCCGCGCCGCCAGCAGCGTGCTCCAGTGCATCGCGCGGCGCGTCGGCCAGTTCGCCGGCACCAGCACCAGCCTCGCCCCCGCGGCCGCAAGTGCCCGGAATGTCTCGGGAAACCGGAGGTCGTAGCAGATCTGCAGTCCCAGTCCGACGCCGTCCACGTCCGAGACGCCCAGCGCGTCGCCGCCGCGGTAGTGGCGGTTCTCCTCGCCGAACGAGAACGGGTGGATCTTGCGGTAGACCTGCCGCAGATCGCCCTGCGGCCCCACGTGGAAGGCCGTGTTGTACGGCAGCGGCTCGCCGCGCTCCACGACGGTCGCCACCAGGTGGATGCCGAGGCGCCGCGCCAGCTCCGACGTCCAGTCCGTCGTCGGCCCGGGCACCGTCTCGGCGAAGGGATCCGGCCACATCGTGAAGCCGGTCTGGAACATCTCGGTGAGTGCCACGACGCGCGCCCCGCCGCGCGCGGCCTCCTCCACGAACCCGGCAGCACGCGCGCGGTTGGCCGCCGGGTCGTGCCAGACCGTGGCCTGCTGCACCAGCGCGATGCGCAGCTTCGGAGCGCCCATGCCGTCCTCCCAAGGATGAAGGATGAAGAACGATGGATGAAGGACCTTTACGCCAGCAGCGAACGGACGATGCGGCACGCCTGCTCGATCTGTGCACGGTCGCACGAGAACGCGAAGCGGATGCAGCCCTCGCCGGCCGGGCCGAACGCCGTCCCCGGCGCACACCCCACGCCGCCCTGCTCGATGAGCAGGTTCGTCATCGCCCAGTCGTCGCGCGCGCCCTTGTAGCCCGTCCAGGACGGGTCGATGCGCATCCATAGGTAGAACGCGCCGCCCGGCTTGAACGGCACCAGCGCCTTCACGCCCTCCAGACCCTGGATGAGCAGATCGCGTCGCGCCTGGTACTCGGCGGCCATGGCGCGCGTGGCGTCCTGCGGGCCCGTCAGCGCCGCCGTCGCGCCATACTGCGTCGCCGAGTTCACGCCGTTGATGGTGCAGCGCAGCAGCTTCTTCGCGCGCTCGTTGAAGACCGGGTCCGGGCAGGCGACGTAGCCCACCCGCAGGCCGCTCATCGCGTACGACTTCGACATGGAATACAGGGTAATCGTGCGTTCCCACGCCCCGGGCAGCGACCCGATGCTGACGTGCTTTCGGCCGTCGAACAGCACGTGCTCGTAGGCCTCGTCGCTCACGATGCGCAGGCCCCGCCGAATCGCGAGCTCGGCAATGCGCCGCAGCTCGTCTTCGGGAATGACGGCGCCCGTCGGGTTGTGCGGCGTGTTGAGGAACACCGCGCGCGTGCGCTCCGTGACGTGCCGCTCGATGTCTTCCGCGCGGTACACCATGCCGTGCGCCGGGTCGAGGCGGCATCGCACCGGCACGCCGCCGGCCAGACGCACGTTTTCGGCGATCTCCGTCCACATCGGGTCGGGAAGGATCACCTCGTCGCCGGGCTCCAGCAGCGCGCGGAAGGTCACGTACAGGCCGTTCATGGCGCCGTTCGTGACCATGACCTCTTCCGCGCTCGCCACGGGCAGGCCGTTGTCGCGCCGAAGCTTCGTCACGATCGCCTCGCGCAGCGGCTGGATGCCCGTGGACGCCGTGTAGTGCGTCTGGCCTTTTTCCAGTGCTTTCGCGATGGCCTCTCGCACGTTCGGCGGCACGTCGAACGAGGGATCGCCGCTCTCCAGCCTGTAGATCTTCCTGCCGGCGGCCTGCTGCGCGAGCAGTCCGTCGCGCACCGCCACGATGGCGCCGAACGAAATCGAGTCGACCAGGTGCATCCGTCACTCCTCCGCACGTCCCGCCCGCGGGACGGTGCCTGCCGCCTAACGGACCTTCGCCGTGCATGCCTGCATAACACGCTCCACCGGGGCGGGGGGAGCGGCGGATGCGCTCATGCGCCCCGCAGCGCGCGCAGCACGGCCTCGCCGTAGCGCCGCACGCGCCAGGGATCCATGCCCGCCGCCTGCAGCTCCGCGGGCGTCCGAGCCTCCGCCTGCGCCACGGCGGCGAGCACTCCGTTGCCCGCGATGACGTCCACTTCCACGCCTCGGGCCTCCGCCACGCTCCTGCGCCAGCGTCGCAGTGCTTCGAACCGCTCTTCGACCGCCGGATCGCGCGCGGGGCCCCGCTCGTGCCGCACCCTCGGCAGCGGTCCCAGCGCCAGCGCGTCGAGCACCGCTTTCAGGAAGGCCTCGCCGTGCCGGCCGAGAATCGCGGGCGACATCCCGGACACGCGCGAGATCTCGGCCCGGGTCTGCGGCCGGCGCACCGCGATCTCGCCCAGCAGCGCATCCGGCGCGATGCGGAACACCGCACGATCCAGCGCGCGCCCGCGCTCCTCCCGCGCGAGGTAGAGCGCGCGAAGCACCTGCCGCGACAACGGCTCCATCTTGCGCGCGGACGGATGGCGCTCGAACGCTTCGGGATCGACCTCGCGCAAGCGCACCGGCTTTCGGCACGGGCGGTCGCTGTCGACGGCGACCTCTTCCGCGAGCTCCGCGCCGCGTGCGGCCACCTCCGCCCGCAGGAGATCCGCGAGCGGCAGCAGGTGCCGCGTGTCGCTGTACGCGTACGCGAGCTGCGAAGGTGCGAGCGGACGGCGTCCCCAGTCCGATCGCTGCTCGTCCTTGGCCAGGTCGACGCTCAGGAGCTCCTTCACGAGCGATCCGAGCCCCACCTGCCGGCGTCCGAGCGCGCGCGCCGCGACGAGCGTGTCGAAGACGCCGTGCAGCTCGAAGCCGAAGTCGCGCTTGAGCGCCGCCGCGTCGCCCTCGCAGGCGTGGATGATCTTCTCCACCCGCGCGTCGGCGAGCAGCGCTGCCATGGGCGCGGGAGCGACGGCGAGCGGGTCCACGATCCAGTCCGCCTCGCGCGTGGAAACCTGCACCAGACAGGTGCGCTCGCGCCAGGCGAAGAACGAGTTGGACTCGGTGTCCAGCGCGATCGCGGGCTGCGCGCCCCACGTCGCGAGGGCGGCGGCCAGCTTCGCGCCGGTATCGACGTATTCACAGGGCCGGTCGGTCAAGTGATTTCCGCAGGGGTGCGGGTCATCCTTCATCCTTCATCCTTCATCCTCGATCCTTGCTCCTTCATTCCCAGAGCTCGTAGCGCAGCGCCGCGGCCGCCGCCAGAGCGGTGCCGCCGAAACGGTAGCCGCCCACGGGATCGTTGATCTGGTCCTTCTTCACCTCGCGCGGGAAGAACGACTGGAGCTGCGCCCCGAGGTCCAGGTGCAGCGGCGCGGGGAAGACGCCCGTCGGATCGTGGAACTGGAACGAGACGCCGGCGCCCAAGAGCATCGCGCTGTTGTCGAGCCAGTTGAAGAAGGAC
>Ga0172368_10002339_pt1 | contig 24302 bp, 21 predicted proteins | sample Lak11m_FD_114540 | JGI IMG/M metagenome (GOLD analysis project Ga0172368, IMG submission 114540) | Freshwater microbial communities from Kabuno Bay, South-Kivu, Congo - kab_022012_11m | ecosystem: Environmental > Aquatic > Freshwater > Lake | place: Democratic Republic of the Congo: South-Kivu...
ATCTATCATTTGCTTTGCAATTTCAAGGTTGCCGTTGTGATTGATTCCAATTTCGGCAACGATATATGCAGGATGTCCATCACCCACTAAACGATTTCCAAGTTTAATTTCACGAGTCATTTTATTTTTCCTTCTCAGAGATTTTTTTTCAAAACGAAGTCGCATAACTCACGCACCGCGCCATGCCCACCGGCTTTCGTCAACACATGATCTGCGGCGCGTACAACTTCTGGAAACGCGTCGGCGACAGCCACAGCCCAGCCCGCGATCTCGAAGCAGGCCAGGTCATTGAAATCGTTGCCGACAAAAACCACCTGCGAGGCGTCCACTTTTTTCTCGATCAACAACTGGGTGAGCGCTTCGCCTTTTTTCAAAATGCCGACTCCGTGCACCGCCTCGACGCCCATCTTTTTAGCGCGCGCCGTAACTACGGAACTAACTTCTGACGAAAGGATCATTACCTCGACGCCACGCTGACGCAGTTCTCCCACCCGCATCGAATCGGACCGTGAAGCGGCTACCATTTCGCGGCCGTTCTCATCCGTCCAGACGCGGTTGTCGGTGATGACGCCGTCGAAATCACAAACGATCAACTTAATTTTCTCAGGCATGAGACGACGCGCCCTGCCTGGGCTGACCATTTCGAGTCCGCTGTAAACCAGCGCCTCGTACCTGGCCCAGTCGGGCAGTGTGTCAATGTCCACTGTGTAACGCGCATCGATCACCAGCGGATAAATGACATCACCCGTCAGTGAATGTTTATTGTGGATCACCGATGCGCGAATGGCGTCGATGTGCCCCGTCTGCCAGTAGACCGGCGGCAAAATCTGACGCGGCGCATTGTACGGCTCGGTGATTCCGTCCACAGTCAGTAACGGTTTCATCGGCTGATTGACATCGTCGAAGCACCACATCTTATGCGGATTTTGTCCCGCGGGGACAACACCACGCACACAATCTGCATCTCGATGATCAAGCAAAATCTTTACGGCATTATCAATTAATCCGCGTGGGCGGATAGGCGACGTTGGGCGCAGTTGAATCAGGACATCAGGTTTGTAGCCTTCGTTTTCCGCAAGCCAACTTAACGCGTGTTCAAAAAGAGGCAGGTCAGTGGAATTATCCTGGGCAAATTCTGCGGGACGCAAGAACGGTGTCTCCGCGCCCCACTCGCGCGCCACAGCCGCGATCTCTTCGTCGTCCGTACTGACAATGACACGCGTCACCGACTTTGACTGCTTGGCCGCGGCAATACTCCATGCAATCAGTGGATAGCCTGCAAAGTTGCGAATATTTTTGTGCGGGATGCCTTTCGAGCCTCCGCGCGCGGGGATGATTGCTAAAATTTCGGGTTTCATTGATTCCTCGCAGGGACACAATATATTGTGTCCCTGCAAATATTTACCACGCCGTCCAGCCGCCATCGACAACGACATTATTTCCCGTCATATACGAAGATGCATCAGATGCCAAAAATAAAAGTGCGCCATTCATTTCATCTTTTTTCGCCATGCGTCCAAGGATGGTTTTGGCGGAATAATTTTTAACGAAATAATCTTCGTGATTGTTGAACACACCACCAGGCGTCAACGCATTGACACGGATTTCGGTTTCTGCATAATACGCGGACAGATATTTTGTAAAGCCCATTACGCCCGCTTTGGTCACGGTGTAATAAACCGGTTTGAATGCAATGCGCTTTCCATCTTTGATGTAAATTCTCTGGTCGGGACCATTCAATCCATACGTCGAGCAGATGTTGATGATGCTGCCCTTTTTGCCTTGCGCGATCATCGGCTTGACGCACGCCTGCGTCACCAAAAACATACCGGTCAGGTTTACGTTCAGCGCCGCGTTCCAATCTGCCAGCGGATAATCTTCAAATGCGCCGGGAGCGATTCCCTTCGAGGCAGCATCGGGATCGAACTTCGGATCGAGGGCGGCAGAATTTACCAGAACGTCGAGCCGCCCAAAGTCCGAGAGAACCGAAGCGACCATTGCTTTAACGGAATCAGGTTTCGTGATGTCCGTCGGAATCGCTTTAGCGCGGTAACCGTCCTTCGTCAAAGCATCCGCAACTTTTTTAGCTGTGTCGCCATTGAGATCGACCACCGCAACAGACGCGCCTGCTTCGGCCAGCGTTTTGCAAAATTCAGCGCCGAGCAGACCCACGCCGCCAGTCACGACCGCCACGCGATCTTTCAAATCAAACTTATCTTGAATCTTCATACTGCTCCTTGCACGAACAATTGATCACGGTGCGGCTGTGTAAACTTTGCCACTGGCGGATTTTTGCGCCAAATACAATCCCTGACTCATGATCGCAGCATCGGCGCCAGAAACATCACCGCCGCTGAACAATGCCAGCACGGCCTTGCCAGATTTGATCTCGGCCTGCATCAGTTCCACACCATGCTCAAAACCGGGACGTACTTCGGCAGTTACCGGATCATATCTATCGGGCAACACATAAGCGCCTCGCCCGGTATAAAGATACACCACGCCTGACTGGTTGGTATAAATCATCGTATTAGCAGGCAAGGTTCGCAAAAAAGCCATCGCCGGTGAGCGATACCACACGAATGAAGCAAAGCCCGTCCCGCCCTTTTCAAGTTGCTGCACGGTCAAAGTTTGGAAATAAATTGAAACGGACAGGATAAAAATCGTAAGCACAATAACAACTTCACGTCGCTTGCTCCACAACCACACGCCTAGTGCAATCAACAAAATAAAAAGAGAAACATAGATCGGCGCAAGAATTCTGACCTGAAATTTTGTGGACGCGTCGAACAATAACATCGTGGCAAAAATGGACGATAAATAACCGAGCACGTACAACCCATTCGTGAACGCAAGAATCTCTGGACGAGTTGGCTGCTGAGGCGTTAAGAATTTTTTCCAACCCTTCCACACGACCCAGACCAAAACCGCACCGACGATCAACGCGATGACAACTTGAAAAACTCCGGCCTTTACAAGAGTCTGGCGCAACGATTCGTTCTGGACAAAAAAGTCCGCCACTGTGGACAGGCCAAGTCTCATGTTATCGCTGCTGATGGGATGCCAGATCAGGTTACGGTTAGCAACATTTCCACCGACCATTTCATTGCGGATGGCCCAGATCAATGCCCACGGCAAAAAGCTGACGATAAAGATTCCAGCGCTGACGAAACGCTTACGCCATGAATCATGTAGGACAAAAAGCGCAACGACAAAGGTCAGAAGCAATGCCAGGCCTGCGTAACGCGTCAAGTATGCCGCGCCGACAGAAAACGCCGTCAGCACCAGCCACAACCAATGATGGTTGCGCTCAAAATACAAATCGAACATCCAGAAAGCCAGCAGACTCAAAAATATAAAGAGCGGCTCGCTCATCGCAACAGCGTGGACTTGTAATAACTGTGAATTCGTAACGAACAACGCGGCCAGTATCAGACCCGCCGGCAAAGACTTGGTCATGCGCCAGCCGAGGATGCCGAGCAGACCCGTGTTCAGGCCAAATAATAATGCATTGAGAAAACGTGAACCGCGCAACGGATCAAGCCCAAATAACCCAATAAACGCCAATACAGATGGAAAGACTGGCGGAAAATGTGTCACTGGCCCATTGCTTGCCAGCCATGCTTCGCGATAACCATGTCCAGCCAAAATGCTGCGCGCGCCTGCAATGTATCCAATCGAATCGTCCGAGAGGCCAAGGCCTTCGGGAGTCGCTTTCAGAATAAGAAAAACCCCGAGAGCAGCCAGCAGGCCGAGGGTCACAAATGAAGCAATGCGGAGAATGGTTGTGCGATTCATTTTATTGTAGATGGGGGCACAGCGTTGCTGTGCCCCTATCATCAATTATTGTTGAGGAAGCACAAAGCCTTGCGCTTCGAGATAATCAATGACCTTGCGAGCATTCTCTTCGGGCGTGATGCCTGAACCCTGCAGAGTGATCTCAGGATCGATTGGCGGCTCGTACGGATCGTCAACGCCGGTGAAGCCCATCGGATGTCCATCGATCATAGCCTGGCGCGCCTTCGCATACAAGCCCTTGACATCGCGTTGTTCGCAGACTTCGACGGGCGTGTCCATGTACACTTCGACAAAGTTCTCGCCCACCATCTTGCGTGCTTCCTGACGTGTAGCTCGATAGGGACTGATGGCCGCGCAAATCACCACGCCGCCAGCATGAACGATCTCACCAGCCACGAATCCAATACGCATAATGTTCGTATCGCGGTCTTCCTTGCTGAAGCCGAGGCCTTTAGAAAGATGTGTGCGAACCACATCGCCATCAAGGATGGCGATCTCGCGCCCACGCTCGAGCATCAGCGCGGTCAATACTTCGGTGGTGGCGGTTTTGCCTGATCCGCTCAAGCCCGTGAACCAAATACAAACACCCTGCGTGTGACGCGGTGGATACATCTGGCGCAGAATCTCGGCGGTCTCAGGACGCGTGAACCATGGTGGCAGAAGCTTACCTTTTGCCAAATAATCATCGCGCACCTGCGTGCCGGAAATGTTCAAAACTTTTGCGCCGGCGGGAATATCCTTGTTCTCAACATAACGATCTTCATCGGGAAGATAAACAAGTTCTTCAAACGGAATAGCCTTGACGCCCAACTCGTGCTCGTACTTGTGCATGTTATCCTGCGCGTCGTACGGACCGTAGAACGGCTTGCCGCTCGAATCTTTTCCCGGCCCGGCGTGATCGCGTCCGACGATCAAATGATTCACACCGTGGTTGCGGCGGATGATTGCGTGCAGGAGCACTTCCTTCGGCCCGGCCATTCTCATCGCCAACGGAAGAAGGGAAAGAACAGTCTTGCTTTTATCGTAATATTTTTCAACCAATGCTTTATAAATGCGGACACGCGTAAAGTGATCCACATCGCCTGGCTTGGTCATGCCGACCACCGGGTGAATGAGCAGGCTTCCACCCACCGCTTCGGCAGCGCGCTTGGTCAGCTCTTCGTGAATGCGGTGCAGAGGATTGCGTGTCTGGAATGCAACCACGTTATCATTGCCCATCTTCTCGAGCAACTCGCGTACTTCAGTTGGAGTGCGGCGCAATTCTTTGAAATCATGATACTTGGGCAGGTTGATAACTTTCATCGGGCCGGAAATACAGACCTTCCCCCAACGCGCCATTTCAGAAACCATCGGATGTTTGGAATCAGTCGAACCGTATGCAAGACTGGCTTCGGTCTCGGCGTCCCAATGAAAAACTTCGTCAAGGGTCATGACTGCGATCACATCATTATTCGAGTTACGCAGGACAATGTCTTCGCCAACGGTCGGCAGGTCTTTCGGATCCGCCGTCAGCGTGACGGGAAGCGGGAAAAGTGTCCCGTCGCTGAGTCGCATCTCGTGCAGGACCCGCTCATAGTCCGCTTTGCCCATGAAGCGGTCGAGCGGAGAAAATCCGCCCGTGGCGATCAATTCCAAGTCGCACAAATTGCGCATCGTGATCTTGAGTGAAGGCAGTTTGGGGGCACGCGCAAGTTGTTTGTCACGCTCTGCGCCGGTCAGCACCAGGTTAACCAATCTCTTGCCGCCGTAAGGGGAAATCAATTTAGCTTTCGGCATTTCTACTCCATGAAATTAGAATTGCGAATGATTGCTCAAATGCAAGCCACAATTATAGCGCAGTTTATTCAAAATTCAATCGCTGAATTTTAGAAGTTAATTTATTTGCCCGGAGCGCAATACAACTTATTAAAAACCGCGGCCACGGAAGAGCTTAGGTTTGGCATTCCACCCAGGATGTGACAAGCCTGCTGCGCGACGAACGGATCGGCAACAACGGACGGGGCAAGTTCAGTCAATCGAGATTCGTTGCCAAGCGAGGCATAGGCCTGCACGAAGGGCATCCACTCGATTGGATCAGATGGAGCAAATCCCATTTTTGTCGCTTCATCTGCCAGATGCGAGACTTCCTGCCAGTTACCAATCTGACGAGCATAGGCAGCCTTCTCGTAGTAGTAGCACCAGCCCCGCATCGGCTCGGACCCAAAAGCGGGGTACGGCGGAACGTGAAAGCCCTGCCCTGGAAGGACACGTTCGGCTTCGGAGTACGGCGCGATCTGCATAATGCGTTCGTCTTCATAAGGAGAAAATTCAAGTTGAGCGCCATCCATAACCTGCACACAGGATTGAGCTGAAGGCTGAGTTAAGACCAAAATGTTTCGATAGTTAGGGTATGAAACAATACCGCGGCGTTTTACATACGGTTGCTTCACGCCTGTCAGCACCTTGATGACAGTCGAGTGATCGAGCACCACAGCGAAAAGGCCCGGTTGAACATAGCGCTCATTTTGGCTTTCAGGATAATAGATTATGTTCGCAGGCCCCCACACAAAATAATCCTCTGCCGCCGCTGTAACCGGATAATTGGCAATCAACGTGGTATTTTTTTCGATCTGCGAAACTCGCCAGGATACCTGCCACCAAAACGCGCTCATGGCATCTGAACTGCGAGCCGCAGAAAACCCGTTGGCAACATGCGTCATGACCGCCAACAGAATTAGGGTGGAAATGCCCGCCCAACGGAAAATCGTTTTTGAAAAAGAAAATATGAGAGCGATCAAAATCATCGCTACGCCAATGGAACTGGCAAGCGTATAGCGGGAATAATCTGGAAATATTACCTGGCGATTAACAACCGTTATTGGAAGAAGGCCAAAGACAATCGCGGCCAACCCAAGCCAGAATGCCTCGCCCCTCCAATCTGGACCGCTACTTTCGGTCAGCCCATGAATGGATTCGATACACCTTAACGCAAAAATCGCCAATGCAACAGAAATTAATCCGAACGCAATGACAGGTAATGAATCCCAAAAATTCAGAGGAAATACCAATTGTCCGAATGGCGTCGTCCATGCCATCAAAAATACTTTCAACGAGTCCTGCGAGAGATTAAGCGCCCAATGCGCTATCAGAGAAAGCGGGGATCCAGTCAGGCCGCCCAACTGTGTTCCTATGTCTGTTGCGCTGCGTTCGCTGTGAAACAAGAAAACGCGCCAGATCAAAAAGGGAAATAAGCCAATAAAAGCAGGCAGCCAACCACGCAAGACCTGCATGAACTTTGTCCGCCAACTTGACCGTTCTCTTAACGCGAATATCGCCAAACAGGAAAACTTTACAACCTCAAACCCAATAAAATATTCAACCAATCCCAAATAGAGCCAGCTCAACAAAATGGAAACCGCATACAACGCGAGCTTCGCGCCCACCCTTGTGGACTGAGCTGCACGTACCAGCAACACAATCGAAAACATACCGGCTGCCAGACTGACCATTTGCGACTGATAATCTATCCCCTCAACTTGCGAAAGAAAACCCGGATAGATCAAAAACAGCAACGCCATCAATGTCCCCGCTGCGCGCTGACGCGGCCATAATATCCTGACCAGCCACAAAAGGCCAAGCGCACTTAGAACCCTGAAAAAATACGCGCTCAAATTGTAGTAAAGCGGATTTCCGCCGAACAGCATATAAGCCGGTGTCATCACCAACATACGGATCGGCCGGTCAACGTTATAAATCGTCTGAAAAACCATCGGCCCGCGCGCATTGGCCGAATAGATTTCATACCAGTCATCGTTAAAATAACGAAAATGTCCGATGAACGGCAAATAGGCCAACGCTGAAATCAGCGTAAGCAAGGAAATCGAAACAAAAAGTTCTGATTTAAAAAATGTCTTCACTTTTTCCATGACGTATCCTGAGAAGTTAAATCTACAAGGATTTTATTTTTGGGAGATTCTTTTGCCGCCAGCGCGAGACGCAAGGCCTGAATCCCATCATCCAGACCGCAAACGGGTTCGGACTCACCGCGAACGACCTCGATAAAATGACGCGTTTGCGCCACGAAAAGCTGGTTCCGTTCAAACCCATCTGGAAGTTTGTACTGCTCAACGACAGCCGCTGGCGGATTGTCACTCCATGTTCCAAACTTCGCCGGCATCTTGAAAAAGTGCAGAACACCATCGGCGTTATCCCAACGCAACGTGCCTTGTGTGCCTACAATTTCCAAACAATGAACCGGCGGTCTTTGAACATAATTCAAATGCACACTGCCAATCGCGCCATTCGAAAACTTCAAACCGATCTCGTCTGTATCTTCAACATCAATTTCCAGCGGAGAAATATGTCCATTGAATGACCACAAAGATTCAACATCGCCGAGAATAAAACGCAAATAATCGAGCGGATGTGTCAGCGTGACAATCACACCGCCGCCAAGATCCGCGCGGGATGCGTAACTTTGACGATAATCCTCCCACGGATGCCAGTTGGGCAAATATTCGCCCCAATGTGCATGGACAGTTAATATTTTACCGAGTGCATTTTGTTGGATTAACTCGCGGGCTTTGTTGAGAGTCGGATGATAACGAAATTGAAATCCAACCAAAATTTTGCTTCCGCTTTTTTGCGCGGATTTTTTTAAAACATCCAGTCTATCCAAAGAATTTGAAACAGGCTTTTCCAATAAAATGTGGCAACCTGCTTCGGCGGCTGGAATGGCAACATCAAGATGAAGAGACGTTGGATTGGCAACGATAACCGCATCAGGTTCATGCTTCTTCAGGGCTTCCATCAAATCGGTCTCGACGGGATAACCGGCCAGTTCGTCATCAGGCAAAGTGGCACGATGAGAACGGAGGAGGACAATATCCTTTTCGTCGAGGGCGATCAGGTTGCGAAAATGTCGGCGGCCAATGGAACCGAGTCCGGCAATGAGAAATTTGGCAGAGTGGGACATAAGAAATTGGTAGGTTGGTAGATTGATTTAGGCTAATCAGAGGTCAAGCTAGAGATAGCGTAGGTTGCAGATTCTTCTTTTACGGCACGTTCGCCATATTCCTGCTTTCCCTGCTGTTGAGTACGAACATAGCGGATATAGCCATTGAGCGAACGCAACGCTGAATGGCACAATTCTCTTTGTTGCGATAATTCATCTTTTATATATTTTCGATCGTCACAAGCAATCAAGGCGCTCAAAACCTCCATGATCGAACCGCGGGCAATGTAATAAAACCGAAGGCTATCCAAATAATGATAACGGCCATACCCTTCTGCGATATTCAAGATAATACTGGTTGAAGCGCGGCGCAACTGGTCAGCGAGATTATATTTTTCTTCAGGCGGCAATTGAGATGCAACTTTATAACCTTCGCGAAAAACTTTCACCGCAAGTTGATAACATTCCAAATCTTCAAACCCGCGCATCTCCTTTTCAGCCATTATCTGCCTCCATTCCCAATTTACCAACTCCCAATTTACCAATCTACCGATTTTTCGTACTTCCACTTGACCAGCATCTCGCCAGCAACTTCCTTAAATACGGACCTATCATGTTCCGTGAACAATCTCTGCCAATTGCCAGCCTGCCCTTTTGGAAGGAAAGATGCGATGTCTTCACTGCGCTTGGATTGCCATTCTTCGTCGGGGTTGGATGACATCTCGGCTTTGATCGTCTTTTCAAGCAACTTGCTCGTTTTCTTTACACCCAGGAACTTCCAAAGTTTGACCATCTCATCAAACGGAGTTGCCAGCAAATCTTCATAACGTAAACTGAAATAATTCTTTTTGAACAACCGTCGTCCTTCGTCCTCTGTCTCTTGTAAGTTCATCACCCAGCCTTTTGCCACGCGACGGATGAAAGTCTCAGTGAAAATCGAGCGCGCACCATTCGTAAATGGAGTCTGATCTTTTCGCAAACCTTCGATGATGCGCCTGTCTTCCGCGCTCAAAAATTTGGACTCTTCCACAAAATTGCGGAATCTCTCCGAAATTAAAACATCGCGTCCATCACGGACGATGTACACCAGTTTCGCATCGGGATAGATCGAATACATGTCGCGCACGGCCTGACCGTGTATCGTGGATGAGGGACTTTTGTCGCCAACGATCATTTTGCCCTCGCGAGCCGCGTCGCGTTCCATGATGAAATCTGCCGCAGCGCGCAGGACGAGGGGCGAGAGGTCATGCCCCTGATTCCAGCGGTTGGACTTGCGCGTCAGCCACTCTTCCGCTTCGGGCGTATCCACCAGTGACTTGAGCAATGGTTTACGTGTGAAGAAGTGTGCCTGATAGTTGCAGTGGACTTCGGGATGCAGGCGCGCGAGGCGCATGAGCAGCGTCGTCCCGGAGCGGGCATGGCCGAAGATGAAGAATTTCTCGCGCGGGAAGAATTGCTTGATCTCAGCTACTTCTTCGGGCGTGATAGCAGGAATAGGATCACGTTTATTCATTTTGGGGTCGCCCTTGAGCAGGATGCGGGTGGCGCTTCTTATGCGAGAAAATATCTTCATGAGTTCTCCAGTTTATCTTTTCCAATTTAACATGATAAGTCCCGCCAAACAGACAAAAATTCCAGCGATATTCACCCACGAAATTTTATCCCTGAAAAAGAAAATCGCCACAGGGAGCAGAATTAGCGAAGCCACCACATTGACCAGCACCGCGGCGATGCCAGGGTTCCAGCCCGAGCGATAGACAAGCAGGAAGCCAAATTCGATACTGACGATGGCGATGGCGAGACCGATACTTGCCCAATTCAACTGTTTTAATTCTGCCATAACGCCGTTTTTAGCAGGGAAGAAATAGAAGGTAAAAAGTGTGACTGTAAATGCAACGGCATATGTTACTAAAAGAGACACTGTGAAATTCACATTCGATGGCGTGCTCTTCGCGACAAAGTGATAGAGCGCGCTGGAACAGATGGCGAGGGTGATGGAAAAATAAAAGAGGAACATGGATTTTGGTCCGGCCACGAAGCTGACCCTTTCAATCGAAGGTTGGCGAAGCCGGATTGAGGCCTTTCACTCAATCCCAGCGGTAACCTTAATGTAGATACATTACTTCAGATTCGATCCAGAGCGGCGGTATCTTGCTTGGGTCGTTAAGGCATATTAGACTGGGCGTCCGCGAAGTGGTTGGAGGATTTTTAAAGACCCATGCATAACCCCAGTAACATCCTGCCAGGACAGTGGCTTGAAGTGATTGTTCGGTACCAAGCGTGTAACTATAAGTAACACATTCCCCTTGCGCATTGGGTGTGTTCATATGAAAGGAAAGATTTACTTGACCGCCTGATTTATTTACAAATTCCACTTGTACCAACGCCCCTTGCGGCTTAGCAGGCGGCAGCTGATCGCACGCGTCGGCCGGATTGGTCGGTGGCACAGCTGTCGCAACGACCGGCGGCAGGGTCGGGAGCGACGCAAAGGTCGGGAAGGGTGTTGGAGAGGGCAGAATAGGCGTGACCGTGGCGGTCGGGAGCGCGGCCTGGGTCATGGTCATCGCGACCCAGGCCTGGGTCAAGGCTGCTTTTTGGATGTCAGCCACACTCAAGGTGGGCGTAGCAGCCGGTCCGCAGGCGGCGAAAGTGAGGATTATTAGGATTGATATTGGAAGTAGAAATTTCTTAGTCATTTGATCTCCGAGAACACATTTTTACCACAAAGGGCTCACATGTGCCTGCGGCTTAGTGCAGGCAAAGGAACAGAAAGGAATTTAAACCGCGAAGCACGCTAAGTGCGCGAAGATTTAAAAAGATTTTTCTTAGCGTTCTCACCTGCACTTGCGTCAGGTGCAAGTGTCGCGGCCTTCGCGGCTGATTTTATCCAAGACATCCAAAATAAATTCCGCCGTGCGTTTGCCGGACGTTCCATTTGTGAACGTAATTTCATCTTCGACGAATTTCCGCCTCTGGGTCGCGTCGACAGTTGGTTCTGTTAAATAGAGACTCAACGCGTCCCGGAGTTGGTCCTCGTTCTCCGCAACTCGTCCCGCCTTTGCATCGCGGAATCTTTTGTGCGTCGGCCAGTCACCAATCTCTTTTAGCGACAATGAAAATTTATTTTTCTTGTTCCAACCGCCGGGGACATCAATCGTCGCCGCGATCATGGGAGTATCGTGAACTGCTGTTTCCACTAACATTGTTGAATAAACAGTGACAACAACATTCGAATACGCCATCATGGACGATTTCTCGTCCATGTCTTCGCCACTGTAGTAGCCGAGAGAGCCGCCCAACGCCACCGGCTGGACGACATGCACATGTGGATATTTCTTCTCCAACTCAAAAACTCTTACACGTTCATCCGCAAAAATCTTCGGCTTATCTTGAAAGTGACTCGGATGCAAACGAATCAACAACTGCGAAGGTTCTGCAAGTGAATCGGATGAAACCAATTTCGCCAGCGCTTCGATGTTCGGATAGTTCGGCGCGAAATGGACAAAACTGCTGGCATAAGAAATCAACTTGCGGTTGGGGTCGAGTCCATGAAGTTTGAAATATTCATCGCGCGGCATGAGCCACTGCTTGCGGAAATATCCGTCATACGAGGGGATGCCGCTAACGTTGACGTGTTCTGGATTCCAATCAGAACCATAGACCAATTCATCTTTTTGCAATTGGGACCAACATGTCGCCCACTGCACATCCGCGCCTGAGATGTTGTACGATGATGAATTGTCCCAGCCTACGATGACGGTCATGTTCGGGATTCCGCGGCGCTTGGATTCGCGCAGGAGATAACGGTCCATGCGCCAGCCGGGAGTCGAAGCGATGACCATGTCAGGTTGATATTTATCGAAGAGGTCGGTGTAGATTCCGGGGGCGGGTGTGAAGCGGTTTTGCATCCGCACTAAAAGTTTGCGCGCCCATGAAAAATTCCGTAAAAAGAAAATCATCAGCGCGGAGGGAATCCAAATGCCGAGGCGAAATTTCCAACCGTTCTCCGCCCAGACTTCCCAGATGTGGCTATCCATGGCTTCGGTGTTGATGCGGCGCGAGCCGCCGACGCGGCGCAGGTAGATGAGCAATGATTGAAGACGTGGACTGATTTTTTTTGCGTAGTCGTTTGCCTGCTTGAGGCGCAAGCCTTCAAAAGTTAAACCGTGTTGCGTGAAGCGTGAGGCGATCTTGTCTTTGGTTTCATCGTCGGTGAGGACGACGACTTCAACGCCCGCATCAAGCAGCGTCGGAACAACGTCGCTTTGCAGGAAGTAGATGATTGCCATGCCGTGGTCGGCGCTAATAAAAATACGTTTCATATTTGATGGATTTTACCCTACCCCTCAACACGCCCGACGATAAACCGTCGGGCTAGTCTTACAAAGTCCGCTTTGCGGACTAGCCGACTGAAGTCGGCTTCGTATGTGTAGCGTGGACGTTTACGTCCGCGCGATGATTGCCATGCCGTGGTCGGCGGAGATGAAGATGCGTTTGGCTTTCATTGAAAGGGGTGTGCGTTGGGGGCGCCAGTGTGCGAAGAAGAATGCAAGACAAATCGAGAAGGCTTATTGTGGTGAGCCAAATATAAAAAATGGATACTGTTTTGCAACTGATATTATTTCAGGTAGGACTGAATTTGGTCCACTTCCTGAGGGAAAAGTCGTTAAATCAGAGTACGATAGAATCGCTGTTTGGCCATAAAATAGTATGGCTATTTTTAGTTTATCGGACCAGTCCTTTACTGATGTCAGGCTTGGCGCAATATCGATATCTGTATTTCCGTTTTGTGTCAAAATTCTTACCATAAAATTATTAGGTTTTCCAAAATAAGTATCTATTGGTGTTTTTCCATATCCATTCGATTGCATATTTTTTTCTAGCTCAAGATAATTACCATGTATATGAATTGAGATCGTTGCACCTGGCCAAAATCCTTCGCGCTGGGAGCCAGCAAGGGTTGTAAAATCAAGATATAATTTATGATCATCAAAGTGAGGTTTATCATCTTCAGTTAGATTATTAATAACGCCCCTCTTTACCATAGCTTGCGTCATGAGCGTTTCATATAAATTATTGAAATCTATCGTATTTGCTGAATCTGTATTATCTGGGTGAATTAATGTTGGGAAAGATGTCGCTTCATCCTGGAGAGCACCGTCAATATATATATTCATCATAATTTCATCAGGCAAACCTTGATTATTTAGTTCTTTAGCTCTATCAAGTAAGTAACCACTAAACACCTGTCGATACCATGCTTGCCGTTCTTTATCCCATGTGTAGGTGAGTGTGTTTCCTTTATCTGTTTTTTTATCTAATAAATAATTTCCGTTTTCAAATCTCGTAAATCCCTGCGGGGCATTAGGGTCCTTTGTCGCAGTAGGCGATGCTTCGGGAGTAACAGTTGAAGCAATTGTAGGCAAAACGGCAGCCGAAGGAATCAATGTTGCAGTTGGCGCAGGCGTGGATGGCGCTCCGCAAGAAACAAGCAGAAGAAAAGGTAAAAATAATAAGAGCCAGCGTTTCATAGAAACCTCATTTATTTCAATTTTCGGCAAACTATTTAATGACATAATGTTATGAATAATAACTGAAAATCTTGTTATACGTCGGTGGTTTCGATACGGGCGGCGGGTTTCGATACGCCGTTGCGCGGCTACTCAGCCACCGCCGCCCTACTCAACCACCGAGTTGAGCATTTTCCAAAATTACTTTACCAATTTTACTTCTATCAAAGACTTTTTTAGCAAGTGCAGGCAAAAGTTCAGGTGTGCCGTTTATCAAGGCTTCGCGCTTGCGCCGAGTCCATCCCTGGACTTGTTTTTCCCGGTAAAAGGCATCGTCAATGCGGTTATATTCTTCACAGTAAACCAGTTTCACTGGTAGTCGCTTGGATGTGTAATTTGCGCCTATCCCTTCTTGATGCTGGGATAATCGTATTTTCAGATTCTTTGTCGAACCGACATAATATGAACCTTCACAACATTCGAGAATATACATCCATGCCATAGAAATCCCTGTTTCATCCGGTGGTTGAGTAGGGCGAGCGTACTTCTCGCCCGTATCGAAACCACCATAACACCGAATTTCAAGTTTATTTGTTATTGCTGGTTTCGATACGCCCTTCGCAAAGAACGCTCAGGGCTACTCAACCAGCGAGGTTGCTCTATTTACGAATAATACCAACTAAAAATCTTGGTATAAACCGCCAGCAACAATTTCTTGATCGGACTCAACTCCAACACGCGGCGCGCAAACCCTCTCCCCTTTTTACTTTTCACTTTCCTCTTCCCCAACTCCCCGCGTAAATATCCCAGCGTATTGGACATATTCATCGCCAGCGGATCAGAGACCATCAGGCGCAGCAAACCCGCATCGTTCATGCGTTTGTCCAACTGGCGGACTTGTCCCATGGGCTTGTCCATATCAAAGGGCAGGAATTGCTGAAGCGTGGATTTGTACGCCGTGAACTGCCAATGCGACGCGCCCGCCATCGCAGTCACGCCTTTATATTGGATGCGCCAATCTTTTGTCTCGGCATAGACTTTTTTATTCTCTTCTTCGGTCTGCCCGAGCGAGAGATTGAATTCAAGGAAGGTTTCCCACGGAATGAATTGACCATCTTCGATTTTAGCATTTTCTCTCGCCCACTTCAAAGTTGATTCGTAAAATTCAGGCGGCGTGCGAAAGGGACGCGCGGTCACCATGCCAACATTCGGGAAGGTTTCGAGAATTTCCACGGAACGCGAAAGCCATTTCGGGGAGAATAGAACGTCCGCGTCGGTATAGGCGATGATCTCGCCCGGCGCGCCTGCGAGAATGACATTCCATGCGCCGCCTTTGCCCATATTTTTCTCCGCGAGAATCAAATATTGGATTCGCCCTTCTTCCTTTTCTTTCACGAGGAAGTCACGCACTTCGGCACATGAGCCGTTATCAAAAACCATCAGGTCAAACGGCAGACCTGCGTCCCTGCGCATGGACTCGAGCGAGACTTTTAACACGTCGAGAGTCTCGGCGTAGAATCCGCTTAGGAAGGGAATGTAATTCAGCAACGCGACGGTGCTCCGCTCGGGGCGGGCAACGTCTTTGACGAATTTGGCAGGGTTTTGGCCTTTTCTCATCGGTTTAAAGTTCCATGTTAAAGGTTGAATGTTTGGGATTCGTTCACAATTCTCGACTCACGATTTCCGATTCCCAAAAAGTTTTTGAAATCTCTTCTTCCACCTCTTCGGGCGGGCAACTTCCTCGATCATATCTTCGGGCAGGAAGAAGAAGACGACTCGCAGGAATAATTCCACGCCGCGTAAAAAATGCAGACGGGTCATGACCGGACGGGCGAGTTTACCATCTGCGGTCAAACGATGGGTTGCATCCAGAATTGTGTAACGAATGGCCGCGTGTCCGCCTGCCAGCCGGATATTCTCGTCGGTTTCAGGATGGGCGTAGTGGGTATTTCCGCCTGGCAAGTGACTGTAATCATGGTTTTGATGCACGATCATTACTGAAGGGGTACAGTCGATCACAGGGATTTTTTCCTGACGAGCTTTGTAGATCATCCAGTTATCCCAGCCGCCGCGGCCGATGACGAAATCGGGGACGTCTGTGTAGCAAGATTTGGGGAAGATGAAGAAATCGCTTCCAGCAGGCTTATGTAAAGAGCCTTGAGCAAGGACAGATGACCGGAGATGGTCTTGCCAGCCTTCGGTGAAATTGATGGGTTGGGTGATATCCAAATCCCAGCGTTGACTTAGCAAAACAAATTTATCTTTTAACTTCATCACTTGTTTCGCTGCCTCAACAAAATCAGAAAAAAGGATCATATCCGTATTGATGATGCACAGCAATTCGCTGTTGCTGCGCTGACTAGCGTTGCGGGCAAGTTCAAACATGGACGAGATCAGGGGCGTGCCATTGGCGTTGCGTTCTACATTCGGCAGATGTTTTACGCCGAATTCTTTGGCGGCTTGGGTGAGTCCTTCCTCTTCGCCGAGCAGAATAACTTTGACATCGGGCAAACGAGTCCATGACTGGATCGCGTTACATTGAATCATCGCAATGTGCGGATTGGTAAATGGTTTGGGAGCAGAAAATAAAGTAATGAGAGGCATAATTTCAATTCACATGTCATTGCGAGCCGTTCTTTGGCGAAGCAATCCCCAGTTAATAGGAGATTGCTTCGACCTGCTTCGCAAGTCTCGCAATGACACTATTTAAGTGCGCGTTTATCAATATCCTTGAGCGTCTTGTGTTGCACACCCGCGTTGATTTCCATCAACCGGGGTTCATCGTGAACTAAATCAAGAACTTCTTTCCACGTGAAGTCATCGCGGCCATTGAAGTGAGCAAAAATCTGGCGCATGAATTCCAGATCTTCGGCAGTGTCCACGGTCCAGCGATAGTCGCCGAAGTCGGTGGTGTGATTCAGCAAGGCGATTTTGAAGCCACGCGGAGATGTACCAGTTTGCAGTTGACGGTTGACAGTTTTCAGTTCAACGTCTTCATAGAAATATGGCATGGCATGTTCGCGGTGCTGCGGCTCTTTGGCTTCCTTCCAGGCTTTTGCCAAAACCTTGAACGTGCAGGTCTCGACATCCAAGCCGATTGGATACGTCCGGTGCCAAGGAGGCGGAAGACGATTGCAAACAAAATCGTATTCATCATCGAGCAAAGTATTGACAACATCGTCAATAAGCGCGGGATCAATGACGGGACAATCGGCAGTGATACGGACAACCACATCGGCCTTCGCACCTTTCGCGGCTTGATAATAACGATCCAGTACGTCGAACAGACTGCCGCGCGTGAATGGGATTCCGCTAAAGTCGCAGTACTCGGCAACGAGATCGTCGGAGGGATCCGTCGTCGTGGCGAAAATGGTTTCGGTAACGGTGGCCGCCCGCGAGGTCCGAATGAAGACGCGTTCCAACATGGGCTGACCTGCGATATCAGCCAGAATCTTTCCTGGCAAACGGGACGAACTCATGCGTCCCTGAATGATGGCAACGATGTGTGGTTTCATGCAGTCTGCGCCTCGGATGGAATCGGCAGGGGGGTTACGAATCCTTTGACGCGGAATTTTTCAACGTAGTCGCGCACCATCCAGTAATCGAGGCCGACTTGTTCTGCAATATCAAAAATACTATGCCGGCCTTCAAAACGCATCATGATTTTTTCGATGGCACGATTGAGCGCCCAGTTGTCACGCCAGTCCACCCACAGGCCGTTGCCGCTGAGGAAGACGGGGCCGCGGAAGGTACGCTTCGGGATGTAATTGCTAGCGTAGATGCGGACAATCTCTTCAATGACGTCGGCGGCTTCCAGTAATTTATCTTCATGAATGATGGACAAATTGTCATCGGTAGTGTGATTTTCCGGGTAGGGATAGCGGCTGATGGAAAGGCAGGGCACGTTGACGCCGGGGCCATTGAGCACGCGCTCGTCATTGGCAACAATTTCGGCAAACCCGCCTTGGCGGAATTCCTGGCCGCGTTGTTTGAGCACAAATTGCCCAATGCGATCCAGCAGATCAGTGTGCTGGCGGGTATGCTGCAAGGCAATGGTATTGTCGTTTCCAGTCATTTCGATGAAAATTCCAGCGCGCAGACGCGGGATCAAATCTTCATTATGTGCCAGATATGCAATGGAGCCAATGGTTTCAGGCCCAAACCAGAAGCGGACGCTCATCGAGCCGGGCGGCAGGGGCCGGACAGCGAGGCGGCGCGCCATTTCAATGGCAGTGACCACACCGGCAGCATCATCATTTGCCTGGTTGGGATGACAGACGTGCGACATGATGAGCATTTCACCAGCTTCGGCATTTGCCCCGCCTTGCGGATGAGCAATAGAGCTGGACACTTTGAATCCCTGTGCGGGGTCGGTAATAAATTCAGCACGGATCACCGCGTGATATTTTTTGTCGCGCGGCAAAGTATCAAACAGGTTTTTGGGCAGACAAAACCCCCAACTGCGTTCATAGTATTTGAATTGCCAGGGAACGGCATGCGGAAATTTCTCATTGTAATAAAGATGTGGTTCCAATTCGGCCCAGGTCAACATCTCATCCATGGGCAGGGAGTAAGAAACAATATGCAATGGATTATCTTTGAACTCAACGATCCGCTGGCCATCTTCGGTTTCAAGATAAGCTTCATGAACAACGTAACGCTCCGGCACATACCAGGTCCAGACGGGTTTGAGCGGCGCGTAAGTCTCGATTTTATAATTGGCATTCTCAGGCAGATAGGAACCAATGATATCGAGAGCGGCATCCGTGCCATCTGAAGCAAGTGTGCGGTGCAACGGGAATATCTCTCCCAGCACGCTTTTGAGTGAGGAGATGGGTTTCATGGGAGGAATCCAATCTTTGGCGCGCTCCGGCGTTTCGAGAATATAAGTCAGGCCGGGGCCGGGATGCTCTTTCATCGCCTTCACCGCCACACGAAAGACATCTTTACATTTCATCAAACGTACGTCCGCCTGTCCAATGGCTTGACGCGTTACCACCTGACTGTCAAGTAATGCGCCGATAGGCTCAAAATCCAACACCACACCTTTTTCAACATCACGCACGAACATGGTACAGGTTTCTTCGTGTTGCTTTCCCTGCCCGTCAATGGCTACGCCGTGGAACTCCTTCAGGTACCGATAATCCACGCCTGCGGCCTGCTCGCAGTGATGTAGAAAAGTAATACTCTTGCTGTAGGGCAATCCCAGGATCAGGATGGAAGCATCCCAATCGCGGAGTTTTTTGAAGATGGTTGTCTCGCCAAAACAATCCTGCGAGCGCAGCGCGGCGACATCATCGGCCAACCTGCCAATGGCGGCCATGGAATAAATGGGGTGATACATGCGTTTTGCGCGCGGATCCAGACGCACGAGTTCCGTCAACACACCCATTTGCGAGGGAGTGGTACGCATATCCCAAGGCACGCCTTTCAAAAAATCATAATTAAAAGTGGGCATGATCAGCGTGCCATCCGCGCCGAGCACCGTTTCCAGCGCATTGATTACGGTCTGAGGCCCGCCGTCCACGGGGCCAAAGGATTTGTATGAACTGTGGATAAACACGCAGTCCCCATCCGATATTCCAAGGTTACGAAAACCAGAAACAAGATCATTAAAAGTCAACATGGAAACTCCAAACTTATAGCTGACTGATCGGCTTTGGATTATTCATTTTTCGACGAAGCGTTCTTCCGGGTTTTTTAGCTGGTTGCTGTTCAAACTCGGCGAGTTTACGCTTATGGCGCATCAACGCCCAACTATTTCCGATGAACGATAGGAGCATCAATATCACGCCGAGCAAAACGCCAACACCCAGCACTATCAACATGAGCAAACCAGACGAGCCATCTATTGGATAGCCCAAGAACATGACGTGGATTATGGTCGCATTCTCCAGCGAGAACATATCAGTCACAACTGTGACAGCAATCATAAGAATTAAATTAATGATTATTTAGACCTCCTGTAAAGTTGGATGGTTTGCTCGTAGGCCTCAAGCAACTTTGCAAAGTTCTTCTTCCAATTGGCCCGTTCCTGCACGGACCTGCGAGCGGCGCGGCCAATATCGGGCAGTCTCTTGCTTTGAGCAATCGCCGTCAAAATTTTGGCTGCCAATGCATCTGCGTCGCCATCGGGAAACAGCCAGCCATTGAGGCCCTCGCTCACCCACTCTTTGTTGGCGGGAATATCCGAGACGAGTGCGGGCAGCCCACAAGCGAGGGCTTCCATCAGCGAAACAGACGAGCCATCCACGTGCGAGGGCGAAACATAAATATCTGCCATATGATACCAGCGCGGCAGGTCGGTTTGCGAAACCTGTCCGCCGAATTGGACTCGATCATGCACGCCACCGTTTAACACAATATTGCGAATGGCGTTGCCTTGCGAGCCGCCACCGAGCAGGAGCAAGTTTACATCATCCCGCTTTCCCGCCACTTTGACAAATGCTTTTGCAAGGATATCCATGCCGTAGCGTGTTTCCCAGGCACGGTTGCAAAAAAGTGTGAACCCTTTTGATCGGGATTTTTGGGGTCTGGACGGCGGGCTGAAATGATCCAAGTCTACACCCCACGGAAAGACAACGGTGTGCTCTGGATTCATTCCATACTCGACCGCTTTGTCGCGTGTGATATTTGCGTCGCTGGTAAAAAATGTTGAACGGCACAAAACATATCGGGTGATTCGTTCCATCCACGAATTTTTGTTGACATCGTCCATTAAATCGAACCCCCAAGACATGGTCAGAATCGGATGAAAGCCTGTCAGTACGGTGATAAAGGCACAAGTTTGGATCGGGCCTGCGTGGATCAGGTCGGGTTTAATTTCTTTAATAACACGCTTCAAGTCCAACACGAGACGCGGAACATCGCGCCAGCGAAATTGCCCCCGTCCGCCCGCCCAAAGAATCTGCTGAATATTTGACGGCACGGGACGATCTTCGACCTGGCGCAGGTTTTTTTCCAGCTTTAAATAATAAACTTCATGCTCCGTTTCAGATAATGCCGACAGGAAACGATAATCATGAGGAGAGTAATCTTTGGAGAAATAAATAATTTTCATAAGTTCAAAGGTTGGAAAGTTGAAGGTTGAATGTTCCAACCTTCCAACCCGAAACCTTAAACCGAACCTAGATCCGTCCAGCGTAATTCTTTTCCAAACGGAAGATCCGTCAGCGCTTTGGTGCCGATCACGTTTGGAATTTCATGCGGCCTGATCGCGCCAGGCGTGGCCGGACGCAGCACATCGATCATGTCGCGCGTAAAAACTTCGCCAGCCTTGATTGCGCGCGCCGCGCGCAGACAACGGCGCTGGATGACGGCAGTTTGCACTTCGTTATCGGCAACGAATTTATCTGGACTGCCCAGAGAACGTTCCAACAGGCGCGTCTCTTCAACCATCTTTGCCCAATTCTCTGGGTTCATGGCAAATTTATGGTCAGGCCCCTCACGATCATTACGATCGGTAAAGTGTCGCTCAATGACTCTCGCGCCAAGTGTCACAGCACCCAGCACAGGAGCAACGGAATGAGTATGATCGGAAAGGCCCAGGATCACATCAGGGAACATGGCCGCAAATGTCTTGAGCACGTTCAAATGCAAATGATCGTAATTATTCGGGCTGGCGGTATAGTTGGTGTTGCATTGCATCAGCACCAATTGCTTATTGATCGCCAAAATAGCGTGGACGGCTCTTTGCACTTCGCCAATATCCGATGCACCCGTAGCAATAAAGAATGGCTTGCCTTTACTTGCCATGCGCTCCAGTGCCTCGATCCAATCAATCTCGCCTGAACCCGCCTTATACATTTCCACATATTGATCCAGAAAATCAATGGCATCAAAATCATAGGGTGACGAGAAATAATGTATGCCTGCTTCGTTACATTCCTCAGCCAAAGTTAAAGTCCATTCAAAAGGAATGGACGCGCCCTTATAAACTTCAAACACAGACTTTTTCCACGCAGCCTGATGGCCGACTTGTGAATTCATGTGGGTAAAGCCATAATCGGAAACAATCTTGGGAGCGCTGAAATTTTGAAATTTGGCGGCGTCCGCTCCGGCGTCCCGCGCGAGGCGGATGAGCATTTTGGCGCGCTCAAGATCGCCGTCGTGGTTGGCGGCGATGTCGGCGATGAAATAGGTCGGATGGTTCGGTCCGATCAATCGATTACCAATTTTGATATCCACATAAACCTCCTTATATCTAATGACAGTCGATCGTCTCTGCGCAAATTTTTTGCAGAGATTGAGGGGATACATCATAAACCAAATATTCGTATGCAATTGTCCTGATCGGCCGGAAGTGCTCGCGCAGCCACTTGTATTGATCAAGATAATTCAAGGTGGTTGAGCCAACCAAATTGTTGGGCGAAACGATGATCAGCCCACTCACAGCCTGCTTCGGTTCATAGACCGCCTCGGGGTGGGCGGCCATGTAACCCTGAAGATAATATTGTCCCTGCCCCCAGTCCAGGTTCGAGTCGACCAGGTATTTATAGGCATACTTTCGATCCCAAACCAATTCATTAAAGTATGAAAGATAATAAGGGTAATAGGACAACACAGACACAACCAAATAAACAGCCAGGGCAAAGAATGCAATTTTTTGATTCCGGGAAAATTCCGGCCATCCCGTAAATAAGCTTCCGGCGAAAACATAAAGCAGGGGAAAGATCACAAGGTAATATCGTATTCCGATCTGCGCGTTGTAAAAAAAATTAAAGTAGATGGTAAAAAACGCAACAGGCACCCACAGGAATATCTCGTTTTGAAGCAGTAATTTCCTGCGCTGTTTGCTGACGATATAGGCGACAAAAGCAATGATGAGAATTAACTGTGTGGCAATGGGCACTTTCAACGCCGAGGCGACAAAATAATATCCGGCAAAACCCTGTCCAATGTGAAGTTGTCCGAGAAGGTAGATGGCCCCAATCCCTGCACCGATTCGTTCTTTAAACATAACTCTGTCCAAACCCTGCAAATAAGGGTATGGAACCGGGGCATGAAAATTCCGGGCAATTTTTATATTTTGAAGTGAAGTAAAAAGATCAGACTCGAAATCGTATTTACGCAAAGCCACAAAAGTGCGGTTGAACAAAAAACCAACGTTGATCAGCAAAAGTATTGCTGCGCAGCCAACAACCGTATACAGCGACAGTTTTGCCAGGTATCGGCCAATGGCAGCAACGCCTTTTTCCTTATACGCAGAGATCTGGGCAGAAAGGTCATGGAGTACCAGCGCCAACAGGAACAGTGGCAGCAAAACGATGGACGTATATTTAGCCAGCTGGCTGAGACCCAACATAAAAGCGCTCAGCATTCCATCATACAGGCGTCGGGTATTTGCAAATTTCCAGGCCCAGTAACAAGCAAAAAGGATCGTACCAGTCGCGTAAATGTCGGTCGTGACCAATTGGGAATGAGCAATAATGTTTGGGTCGAAAATATACAAAAACAGGGCCGCCAAGCCGGCATAAAATCCATACAAAGCGCAGGCCCAATGAAAAACAAGATATGCAACCAGCGCCGAAAACAGGATGGTCATCCATCGGGCAGCGAAGAATTCGCCGAGGAAGTTTTTCATCCATCCATCCGGCAGATATGAAGCAATTTTGGCGGGCAGGGCATTCAAAGCGGAGAATGGCATTTTGCTGTCGTCAAACCGCGTGGAGTTCAAGTTCAAAATATCCTTACCGTAACGATAATGCAGATCTTCGTCAAACGTTGTGGATACTTTTTGAACGCTTAACATCCCGAAGATAACAAAAAACGCGATCAGAGCCAGCGCAATCCAATTCTGAGCCCGCCTCGAGTTCAGATCGGTCAGGTTCGTCATAATGCATTACCTTGTTGATAACTGCGGATTTTCTGTGGATAACCCTGCTGGTATTGTGCATAAAACTCCTCCAAACCTGTGGAGAAGCTGGGGAGTGGACGCCCCAAATCTGTGGACAACTTGTGGGTAGACAGCCGCAAGTTGTGGGAACGGCGGGCGGTTAGATCGGAACTGTCAACGGACTGCGGCTCAATGAGGCTTTCCCTCAACCCAAAGCGACGCGCCA
>Ga0172368_10002340_pt1 | contig 24300 bp, 20 predicted proteins | sample Lak11m_FD_114540 | JGI IMG/M metagenome (GOLD analysis project Ga0172368, IMG submission 114540) | Freshwater microbial communities from Kabuno Bay, South-Kivu, Congo - kab_022012_11m | ecosystem: Environmental > Aquatic > Freshwater > Lake | place: Democratic Republic of the Congo: South-Kivu...
AAGTTCTTCGCGTTCCTCTTTGGAAAGTTTTACTATATACTTCTTCATAATCCATCCAGTCTGACATATTATGAATTATATATAATATATACTTTACGACCTTACATTATTGACGTGACACTACGCTACTATCAGGAAAATAAAGAAAAATGGTTCATGGATACTATTCGATCCATGAATCAATTTTGGGTTCGATCGTCCAATCGATCGCCTTAAAGAAGGCCTCTATGTAATCTGCTTTCTTTAATCCATATTCGATCATATAGGCATGTTCAAAGACATCCATGACTATTAGAGGCAATGCTCCGCAAAGGTGCCCAACATCATGTTCATTGATCCAGGTATTGAACATCCGCCCTTCAAGCGCATCATAATATAATATTACCCATCCGATCCCCCGCATGGCTCCTGTTGCCTTGAAATCTTTTTCCCAGTTCTCATATGAACCGAATTCTGAAACGATCTTTTTATATAAATTCGTTTTTTTATCGATCGCTTTCCCATCCTTGACAATGTTCTCAAAATAATATTCGTGAAGCCTCATGCCATTAAATTCCCAGCCGAACCTGCGCTTTAATTCCGCATATTCCGGTGTCGCTATCCTTCCATCTTTTGCCATAGCTAAAAGTGCATCTGTGACTTTATTCGTATTCGTCACATAGCCCTGGTACAGCGTAAAATGGTTTTTAAGCAACTGGTCGCTCAAGCCTTTTGTGCCCAATAAGCTTTCAAAATTTTTTGCTTCATATGCCATATTTTAAAACCCTCCTGATAATTACCATATACCGGAACCATCATATACTTTTCTTTTGCAATTTCCGGCACGATACTGAAAGTTTGAAAAATATACCGGCATATTTTGCCTAAAGATTTAAATCCTGTCATAGCATAAAATGAATCGTCACATGGAAAAAACGCAAGATAAATATATTTATTCCGAAACTGCGGCGATGCAAACCGTTTTTACACGTAAGATAATGCAATTATCGCCTTCAGTAAAACTTGTTTTTAAGATCCTGGAATATAAGGGCCTGATGACCCAGAAGGACCTTGTCGCAGAAAGCTACCTTCCTCCCCGCACTGTGCGCTATGCCCTTAACATGTTGAAAAAAGAAGGAATACTTGAAGAGCGCCTTTATTATAAGGATGCACGACAGTGTCTCTACGGGGTGAGGACACCGCAGCAAGATGATTTATTGTCTAACTATGCATGCGGCATTGTGTGATTGTGAATGCTTATTCTGAATATGAAGAATCTTCGATTAATTCATCTTCTAATGTTGCTGGACATACCTGTTGGAATTGTCTTGTAGGGAATTCAATTTGGCTTTGAATATCGACGATTTCCGTGAATTCCTTGATATCTTCTGTATTTATTAGATCGCTTACCAGATTTATTTCACCAAACACTCCAATATATGAATTTGGAGTCATATCGGATTTTTTTGTGATTACAATAGCTTCAGCCAACATTGCATAATTCATATCATCCGGATTTAGAAGATATATGGCTCTTTGTTGTTCTATTTCACTCAAAGTATTTTCATTTGATCTCATCTTATTGCCCCATTTATGATTGTGCTTACTATGATGATAAATCTTTCGCAAATCCGGGATTTAGTCATCAAAAATCGTCTCAAGGTATTCCCTTTCCCGGATCAATTCGTTTATCTTCTCTTCTCTTGACAATTGCACAGGATATGTTTTATCATCGATCTCGATGGTGAGGTCGTTGTTGTATCCCGTATCACGAAGATGCTGCAAAACTGTTTCCATTTTATTTTCATAATGCGCCGGATAATGTGGCTTTCCGTTATGTGGGGCTCCAACATGCACATTTAGTATCTTATCGCCAAGCTCATCAATGAAAGATAAAGCTGTATTCCTGGAGTTCAAAAATGCATGCACAACATCGAACGTGAAAAAAAGGCCAGGGAACTTATCAAGCACTTCTTTCATATCATGTGGGTTGGAACACATGGATTGAACGCCAGGCATACTGTTCTCAAGCGAAAGATTTACATTCATACTTTTCGCTTTTTCAAGGCATATCTCAAGATATCTCTCAAATTTCTTCCAATCCTCATCAGTGGGTTTTCGATGGGCTGTCCTTTTACCCGGATGGATCGTAACAACTCTTGACCCTATGGTTTTTCCAAGTTCAATAGACCATAAAGTTTCAGAAACGGTGGCTTCATGGACAAGATCATTATATGAAGAAGGATTCAGATCCATTACAGGGGCATGAAGGGTACAACCCTGAGGCATAATGGAAATTGCTTTTCTTAATTTCGAAATGGATGTTTTATCATTCCTGCTAATCCAGAAAAAAGGCGTTTCAGCCCAGAATTCAACGCTTTTTATCCCTGCTTTTAGCATTATGTCCATTATGTCGCACAGGGGATATTCCCATACGAACAGGGATGAGCATGAGATTCGCATATAGTTTGAATTATTTCAGGTTACTATCACTTTTCCGCTCATCGTTGGATGGATGCCGCATTTGTACTCAAATGTTCCAATGTCATTAAAGGTATGTGAGTATGATTGACCGTTTTCCAGTGTTTGTGAACTGAAAGCATTATTTGCTTCAACTACAGTATGCGCAACAGTATCCATATTCGTCCATGTTACAGTCGTTCCCGTAGCGACCGTAATGGTTGCAGGATCAAAAGCAAAACCCTTGATTATCACAGAATTTGGCGCCGAAGGAGTAGTGTCTGTTTTTATTACTGTTTTTTGTCCGGTGCATCCGCTTATTAAAACCATTGATATAAGAAATACCATCAATAATTTCGTTCTCATAAGACCTCCATTACTGAATATGAATGTCTTCACTATATAACCATTGTTGATGCAAGTCCTATTCCTTCACCCTTGAACCGCCTGGAGGAAGTAACATCGCTATCTTATCTGGCGATGCGACATTCTTGATCAATTTCTTATCCTCAAATTTATCGTTCATCATCCTGTGTATCTTCTTTGAGAGGTCATTCTGGTTAAACTCACCCGGCTCGACCTCGATAACGAACTTCGCTCTCTTCTTTACCATGCTCACAGGCCCTCCGATCAACCGCCTCTCTTCGCCAAGCTCAAAACCCAGGGCTGCGCCCAGCATTACATCCTTGAAATAATTGCGTTTACCCCTTATTACAAAAGCGCCTTTCCCGACATATTCTCCTGTCTCTGGTGTTTTTGACACCTGGCTGGGCAGCACCCAGTAAGCGTCCCCACTTGCCTGCCCTGATTTCCAGATGCTTGAATATGAAACCGTGAATTCTGCTGCCTCAAGGAGCGTTGATTCGGGAACAACTTTTCCCTCTGTTTTTATCATAACTGCAGGTGAACCAGATACATGCGCATGGAAGAAAATATCCTGTTTCTGAAGATATTTTTTTACTAAGTCCTCGTTACTTTGCGCATCCCTGCCTCCGATCACAAGGAATCCATCTGAGGAGATAAACCACCTGAACTGCTCGAACCATTTTGGTTTTGATTTATGTATTTTATTCTTCTTCTGCGGGGGAGCTTCTTTTTTCTCAGTTAATTTTTTTGTTTCCTCGATTGCAATAACCGCACCCTTTATTTTCCCGGATAATTTTTTTGACCTGTCGTAATAGACCTGGGAGTTCTGGGTCACAGGTAGCCTTACATCTAGTTCCACTTCTGTATTATCAATAAGTATGTTGATCAGGCCTTTCCCAGGGTTAATGGATTTGATCAATTTAGCTTCCGGCATCTCGGAGCTTTTCAGGATGTTCTTGATATCATCCCAGGAATAACCTTTGTCCCTAGCGTTATTTATCGCTTTTAATACCCCATCGCATGTCTGGTAATGTGCATAGATCAATTCACCTTTATGAACAAGCTTTTGCTCTTCTTCCCTGAACTTTGAGAGCGCAAGCACCTGTTTCTGGAGACGGTATTCATATAATCCTGTTTTTTCGTCCTTTTTCGTTTCTGCCTCTTTTACCGCTTCATTTTTCTTTTTTGCCTCGCTGCTGAAATATTCATCAAGAGCCTCGTTGAAAGTTGGGAAATATATTTTTTCGTTTGTCTCATTCTGGGAAAGGGAAAAGGGAAGCACATCAATTTTTGCACCGTTTTTTGTGATTATATGTGGTTTTAATTCAGTGCTCAGGGGTTTAAATACCTCCGCAAGTGCATTCTGGATTGGGGTAGTATCAATTAAGTCCCTGGCAGGCGTACTTTTCTCAATCCCAGCGTGCAGACAAACTTCTTCAGCATACTGGCCACCCATGTTCATTTTTGTTGCCATCGTTCTAACAATGTCAGAATCAGAATGCGTGCAGATTTCCTTTAGTTCCTCTGCGGTAGTCGTGATCGGGCTTAACTGCGCTGCTGGAAGCTCATATTGTTCACCGCCCCTTACTTTCCTGTCCCTGAAGCTTATGGACTTTAAGGGCAGGATTATCCGCTTCTCAGAATCCAGAAGTACGATATTTCCCCGGGAGAATAATTCGATCAGAAGCATTGTTTTGTCCACTCCACGCTGGATATGAAGAATGATTATCCTGTCAAAATCATACTGCACAACGTCAGTTATCCTGCCTCCGGTGAGGTGTTTGCGCAAAAGCATGGGGAATGATTGCGGTAATTTCACAGCTGTTTCAGGGTGTTTTGTTAGATGGAAACGTTTTCCGGCTTCAATTATAAGATTTGTCCTTCCCTCTTTGAAAATATGCAGCCCAATTCTTATCTCATCAGGCGAATGCTGGTATATCTTAGTTATTTTGGAATCCAGAAGTCTGGGATGTAATTCCTTTACCAGTGCCGCAACGTCCACGCTTGACATTTCCTGTTTCATGTTAGGGGGCTATATGAAGGGGATGTTAATTTAAGCTTGTCATCAAAAATCTGCGGATTTCTAATGTTTGTTGGGGGGCAATTGTCAATATGTTTTGATCCTCAAAATAATTGCTGCCATAATACCTACTATAAGCATCAAAATTAGCAACAATCTTTTAAAAAAAATTTCTCGCAGTTTTGCTCTCCCATATAGTGTTATCCATGAGTCGTTTGGGGTCTCATGTGACTTTGTGCCATCCGGATATACAAAACTGGTACAGCTCATATCAACTAATCCCTTCGATTTTAGATCATCCAAAAGAATTATGTCCTTCGGATTATTTCCTAATTCTACGAGGAGGATTTCATAATTCAGGCAATTTGGAAACTTCTTATTAAGACAATTGAGGATATGCTTTTGCCTTTTATTCACGCTTACCATTTTTTGACCTAAATTGCATTGGCTTAAGATGTATAAATAAGTATATCTTATGATCCGATCTTTTTCAATGAAAGCTGTTTGATCGTTTCAAAGGTATCGAACTCGGGAGCAAGGGCGTCATAATATTTGTACTGCCCGTATGCAATTATGTTCGCATCATTTCCTAAATAACCACCGTGTAAGGGGTAAGCAAAAATAAGGCCTTTTTTCTGGAAAAAAGCGTCAGCAACCTTTAAGAAGTTATTCTGGTTCTCTATGCTCAGGTTCTGGCTGAATGCTCCCAAAGGTGTATTTGAAGTATCGCTCCAATCAATAAAAGCGATGATCGGGATATCACCTCTTGTGTCTTTTACGCTTTTTATGGACACATTCCAACTATTTTCCATAAAACTCTGGTTCATAATTTCCTCCTTGATTGGAGATAAGGTCACAAAATCTAAATTGGGTGATGGATATGGAAATGTTTGCAGAACCCAGGTACCTGCATAAACTCCCTGTTTATAATCATGTATTTCATCTATGATATTAGATGAAGCAAAAAATGAAGCATTCACGCCTGAATGATTTGTATTGTTAGTTATTTCGGCAATATAATTCGCCTGTAAAAACAATCCATCAAACCATATCGCATCTTCTCCGGAATCTATTTGCTTCTTTGCCAGGCTCAGGAGCAGTTCATGATAATTGTCATTTGTTATATCAGGGAAAAAAGCATTCATATTTGCAGGATTGTACTGAGTGCAATCAAAAGTTTCATTCAGCCAGCTCCTATTCTTTGCATAATTGCACTGAAACTGCTCTTTAGAAATGTCCATTATGCCAAATTTAGCAGGATCAAAAGACATATTCCATGATTCTGGATATTTAATGAGTTGCTCCGTCATTGGATTATATATAGTCTTATATATTTGGTGCGCAGGTACAGCGCCAATAATAGTAATGTTTGGGGACACATCTTTGATAACTGTGGTAGCATTTTTTAGATGAGCATAACTACCACTTGATTTTTCGCAAAGTTCTTTCTTTTCCGGAGTCTGAAATTGAGTACAATTCTCAACCATAAAGCCTTCATCCCACCATCCACGGAATATTATATCGGTTTTAGTCGAGTTTAACAGATCAATAACATTGCTTATATTCCTCCCGATTTCATTTTGCATTTTATCAGAAACTCGTTCATAAATCATTGCAACACTGTGGTTAGAGAAAGGACTTATAGTTTGAACGCTCAACTCCTGGCTTTCCCTTGACTTCCCCGCCTGATTCGTCGAATTGAGTACAAAAAAATATGTTGTGGCAAGCAATAAATTGCTCAATGTTATTGAATGATTCTTTACTAAATTTGAATTATATTGTTCATATGAATAAGTTTGGCTATACCTTCCATACTTTATTAAAGAATCAGAAGGTTCATTAGTTTGCCAGGATATTTCTGTTGAATTCAAGGTTATATTAGCAATCTCAATATCAGATATCACTAAACTGTTATTTGTATTCAGTATTTTTATTTCCATATTCCCATATAGGGCAATCATGAAAGATGGAAGGTTTCCATTTGAATCTGTTTTCAATGTATAAGAATTTGTCTCGATTCCGTGTGATTTATTGTACACATCATAAATAGTGCTCTTTTTTAATCCTGTCAGCGTATAGTTGGCAATCATATTCCCGGTATCGTTCCATTGGATCAAATTCTCATTCCAACTCGATATATTCCGATTCAAATAACTTATTGTTGAAATATTTGTCCTTAGCCATATTTTATCCATTGCATTATTATTATAATTAAAATATGAATTTGAGTCTTTGAAGAAAATCGTTCTCAGATCTGTGAAATCAGTGGATATAAATTCATTTGTATCTCCAGCATTATTGAGGAAATAATCTAATGAGTTTATTGATTTTATGGAACCGCCTTTAATGTGGTTTGAGTAAGATGAGTCAAGATAAATACTGGCGACAGATTCATTCGAAGTAATAATAATGTTATTGGAAAATGTGTTCCAATTGCTAGAGTTAATAATAACAAAACCTGTAAGGTTTGAATTTGCAGTATTGCTATTAATAGAGTTGTTACAGGAAGACTCCAAATAGATTCCGTTATTATTTGAATATGCAATATTCTCAGTTAATGAGTTATTGAAGGATGAAACAACGTTGATCCCATAATTATTCATACTAGCATTATTTTTTAGTATTGTGTTATTGTTAGAAGAATTAAGATTTATGCCTTGATTGGTATTTGAGTCTACAATATTTTCAATTAATGAGTTATGGGACGATGAAACAACGTTGATCCCAACGTTATTCATACTTGCATTATTTCCAATTAATTTCATATTTATAGAAGATTTTAGAATTATTCCATAATTAATATTTGAGTCTGCAATATTGTCAGTTAAAGAGTTATTGAAGGATGACACAACGTTAATCCCAACATTATTCATACCAGCAGTATTTTTTAGCATTGTGTTATTGTTAGAAGAATTAAGTTGTATTCCAATGCCATTTGATCGCACGGTATTATTAATTAAGGTATTATAACTTGAAGATTCAAAATAAATTCCAAAATATTTATTTGAATCTGCAATATTATTGATTAAAATGTTATTTACGGATGAAATAATATTGGTGCCATAATTATTCAAACCCGCATTATTGCCAATTAATTTTATATTGTTAGAAGATTTTAAAAGTATTCCATAAACATTTGAATTGGCTGTATTGTTAGTTAAGTTGCTATTACTTGAAAAAGCAAGATTAATTCCCGAATTTAGATTCGAGTTGACAATATTATTGGTTAATGTGTTACTATTTGATGAGATTATAATTATACCAAAGTTATTCATATTCACATTATTGCTAATTAATGTTGTATTGTTGGAAGAAGTGAAAACGATTCCGTATATATTCGAATTGACTGTATTGTTAGTTAAGTTATTTTTACTTGAAAGAGCAAGATTAATTCCCGAATTTAGATTCGAGTTTACAATGTTCCCGCTTAGCGTATTATTGCTGGAAATTGAGGAAAGATATATACCATTTTTGTTTTTCGAAGCATTGTTATTTCGGATTACATTATTACCAGAATTTACAGCAATACCATAAGAGACTCCGTTTATAGCATTAAATCCATCAAGTATAACACCATTGGCTTTTATCGTAATCGGATTCCCTGCTCCCATCGCATTCACGACAGGCATCCCTCTACCGTTATCCTGTCCACGCAGCTCTATTTGCTTATTCACTATCACATTCTCATAATACGTGCCGCTGTAAACTATAATCGTATCCCTTGATCTCGCTGCATTTATCGCATCCTGTATCCTTGAATAATTCGCACCTCCGTTATCATCGACAGTAAAGGTTATTGCGTTGACACTGCCTGACATAAGGACTATAATCGCCACCCCAACCATTATATCCATTCGAAAGAAACGTTTTAGGGATTTAACCATATATTTAACACCCATTTATACATTCCTATATGAATTCTGGATATATAATTATTACTCCTATTGATACTCATCACTATAATGATGAATAATCCACTACATAGCATTATATTTGGATAGTTTATTGGTATGTGTTTTTGTTGACCTTAAAAACATCTCCGATATTTCTTTTTTCTTAACATAAAAGCAAGCATTGCTATTGCAGATGCCGCAATTATTCCTCCAAAACCCGGCGATTTTACAGTTGCTGTTGAAATTGGTTTTGTTGTTTCCTTTGTTGTCTCTGTTTGTTCAGGTTTGGCTGTTGTGACCGGTAATTCGATATTTTCATCTACAGGTGTAGTGGTCTTTAATGCAGTCGCAGGTGGTATTGGTGCTGCCGTTAGTGTTACCGTTGGTGCTGCCGTTAGTGTTACCGTTGGTGTTGCTGTTAGTGTTACCGTTGGTGCTGCCGTTAGTGTTACTGTTGGTGTTACTGTTGGTGTTACTGTTGGTGTTACCGTTAGTGTTACCGTTGGTGTTGCTGTTAGTGTTACCGTTGGCGTTACCGTTGGTATAGTTGAAGAAACTGTTATCTTACCTGAACCACTGACATCACTTGACCCCGATGCATTGTTTATTGTACCTGAGACGGTATATTCTCCACCAATGGCTCCATCTGGTACTGTTAAATTATAGATCACTGTTTTTGTTGCTCCTGGTGAAACCTCAAACCATATCCATTCATTAGTACTTGATTTGTAACTGTTTGCATCATCACTGACCCTAATTAAACTCCATCCGGAAGGTATGTTCTCATCCAATGATAATGACTGTTTAATATCACTTATTATTGTAACAGTGATTTTTGTTGATTCACCGGGAGCTAATGTTAATGTCTGTATATCCCGTGTAGCACTTGCGGATGCTGCAGCAAATGCAGGAATTGCTGTTATTAAAATTACCAAACCAAATATTAAACTCCCTGTTATAACAGGGAAATATTTTCTTATTAATTCATTCATGTTTGTATCCTCCTTAACTTGAAGACCACTCATTTGCCAGGGCAAGTAACTGCTGCGTTGTAATCGATTCTGTAAATCCAGCTGGAATTACATTATTACTCCAGTCATCAGCTGCCATAAGCAAATCTGGTGTATCTACGACATCTTTTGAACCTGTAAGGCCACGATAGTAATCAGAAATATCCTGTGCTGTTACAGTCGCTGTTGTATTTCCACTAACTATTCCACTTGTTGCGGTTATAGTTGTTGTTCCTACTGATAATGCTTTGAATGTGCCAGTGCTGGCATTGATCGTTCCAACACTTGGGTTGATGCTGTTCCAGGTCACAATAGCATTTATCGAGTTACCATATTGATCTTTAGGTATTGCAGTGAAAGTAATTGAATTTCCGACAGTTAATGAAACATTTGAAGAAGTTATATTTATGCTCGTCAATACTGGCTCCGGTGCGATAAAATCAAATTTTGTCACAATTATCTCAGCTTCTTTACCATCAGAAGGGGGTTTTCCCAATATATTATTCGGATCAAAAAGCCACAAGTTAATCCTTACGTTTTCCTTTCCAGGAGGAGGAATATAACTACCGGTATATATCCATGACCCTATGATATTAGAGCCTTCAAGACTTTGGTAAGTTATACTATCATTTTTCCAATCACCACTATGAATTGAGTCGTTTCCGGCTAAAGATATATTGAATCTATACCTGTTTCCTGGCCTGTCCCATGGTTGAACCACATACTGGGAATTATCATTCACGGTCTCGCCCCATTTTGAAAATTCAACAAAATCTATTTCCCGGTAATTATTCAGAGGGGCTGAATCGTCCCATGTGAAAAATCCTGCTACCACATTTTTGTCCAACTGATCAACTCTGCTTGCTATATGGAACACATATTTCCCATAACCAAACGAGTTTGCCAGAATTACTTCAGAACTGTACCATATATTACTAGAATTAATGATTTTTAGATGCAATTGCCCCTGTACATCAACCCAAACACTTTGCTCGCTATCTGAGAAATAATTGAGTCCGGGACCCACCGGTATTACACTTGATTTGACTACCCAGTCATATCCCGAAAACGTAATATGTCTTTCCGGTTTTCTTGTTACTTCAATATTTGGATATGGATCCAATTCGGAGGGAAATATCTGACCGCCGCTCATTTGCGGTGGAGTGTAACCATTGGGTACCAGGTATGCTTTGATTTTCGTTGCATATCGATCAGCCTCATCGGTTGTTATGTCACAAATCCAGGTACCAGTTGCTGAAATTCCAGTTAATGGGTTTGCAAAGTTTGGTTTCGTCCACCAGCCTGATACATATATATACACGGCAACTTTATAATCAGATGGCGTCACATTTATTACCTTCCCCTGCAAATTGTCGAGACTTCCATAGGCCGGAACATAAGTAAATTCTATTGTTGGAATGGAAGTAACGGGAGAGGTCACATTCCATATCCACATCTGCCTGGCGCTTCCATTTGTATTGGATGCAATTGCGGTCACATTCCATATCCCGACTCCTGCGCTCGTATTGGTATAACTTGACGTTGTTGCTTTTGTTGAATTATTCTGTACTTCAGTTCCGTTGATATGCCATATTACATTCACACTCTGGTTCGAGGTTAAGGTAAAAGTCCTTGCTGATCCTGCCGGGTCATTGACAGGCGATGCCGGGCTGGAACCTGTGATCGCTGGAGATCTTTTTGCAATAAAGTTCTTGACTGCCATATCCGGTCCTGATGGGTTATGCTTTGACCAAATGCTGCGATAAAATAACCACTCCGATCCCTCGCCTCCTTGGAACTCCATAATGCTTTCATTATGAATCACTCCATTGACATCCAGCCATCTAATATGGTCTACGTCTGCGTTGCCATCCGATACATACATGCTTCTGAAAGTGGCAAATGGGAGTTTTTCTGTTGAGAAATTCACGGTTACTTTAACACGCGCCATGCTGCGATTGACCTCACTCAAGCCTAAAATCGCCGAACCACCGTCTCTGTAAATAACTTCCATGGTTTTTGAAGAACTGATATACCGTACTGAAGATATATTCACGATCGGACGTTCTGCAACATTTGCAGATCCAATTATTACAGAAGACGCAAAGCATACACTCGAAGATCCATTTGGTGGATGTGGAATCAGCCTGGAATTTCCGTCACTGTACAATACGAAGAATTGCGGCCACTCATTGGCGCCGACAATCTTTCTAGAAACACGAATAGAGTGGATATCGGTTACTGGTGTATTGGAATTCACGGATGCATTCATGCCATGAGGTTGCCACCACAAAGCTTCTCTAACTGCTTGAATAACGGTCTCACCGTCATCGAATAGAATGTAAGTATCAGAAGGGAAAGGATAATCGGGATAATCAGGATATTCCGGATCACCCGGATTAGGGCAATTAGTGAAATTCGTTGCACAGCTAAAGTCCCCACTCACATTGTATGTGGGGTGAGTAGCTATAATATCGAATGAGGTTATATTGCCAAATAAAGGGATATCAACATTATCAAATTCTGCGCACGGTGTTATGTATGAATTATTTATTGCATTACAACTGTCGTTGCTGCTTATGGCGCCTAAGCTGTTCGTCAGCATCAAGGTTGTCAGTGCTACTAATCCAGCCATTATTCTGAAGGCACATCTCACACTAATTTTATATTGTATAATTTATACCACCTCATATTGAATTAGGTTTAATTTTTTGACTATATCAACATTACTAATTTTCCATGCCATAATAGATTTATTGGGTATAATTGATTTTTTAAGCGTCTGCGCTGAGCTCCCGCGGGTTTTTCCGTGGAAGAGTTGTCGGGCATACCGGCAGCAAAACTTCAAGTTATTACTTTGTTATAAAAAAGAAATAATATCAACTTAAATTATGTATTGTACGTTTAAGTACGTTTATATTTTAAAAAAGAGCTAATTAGACGATTAAAACCTAAAAAAAATAATTATGAACCTCAAAAATCTTGATTGAACCGTCAGTATGTTTATTTGTTTTAGATGAATATAATTGTTGAGTTGATGGAGGCATTACTTTCCTTTCCGGAGGTAATACCTGAAATTATGAGGAGGAATAAAATTGAAACTAAAGTATAAATTTACAATAGCTATAATAGTTTTTTTAATTCTTATAGCAGGGATATCATCAGCAACAGATTCTATTTTAACTGTAGATAATACAAATAAAACAACCACTGTAAATGTCAATGCGACCTACGTTCTGACCGTGAATAATACAGGCAACGCAGATATATTCAATCTTACAATTGAGAGCCTGCAGACAGTTGAAGTTGGCCTCAGCATTTCAAGAATCAATCTTGATTCAGGAAAGAATGCTACTGTTCTACTCAATGTCACGAATGCAACATCAGGCGTCTTCGTGGTTAATGTAACAGCCGCATCCCAGGCAAATCCTGGTACGAACCAAACCGTGACCACAACAACAACAGTGAACCCGATTCCGGGTGTTACACTGACAGTGGATAATACGGCAAAGTCAACGGTTGTAAATGTCAACGGGACTTATGTCATGACCGTGAATAACACGGGAACCAATGCGGATACCTTCAATATCAATATCGGGAGCCTGCAGAATGCCATGACAGGACTTAGCACATCTAGCATCAGTCTTGATGCCGGAAAGAATGGTACCTTCTTGCTCAACGTCACAAATGTAACCTCAGGGGTATTTGTGGTCAATGTAACAGCCGCATCCCATGCCAATCCTAATGCAAACCAAACCGTGACCACAACAACAACAGTGAACCCGATTCCGGGTGTCACACTGACAGTGGATAATACGGCAAAGTCAACGGTTGTAAATGTCAACGCGACTTATGTCATGACCGTGAATAACACGGGAACCAATGCGGATACCTTCAATCTCACCATCGGGAACCCGCAGAATGCTATCGCAGGACTTAGTACATCTAGCATCAATCTTGATGCCGGAAAGAATGGTACCTTCTTGCTCAACGTCACAAATGTAACCTCAGGGGTATTTGTGGTCAATGTAACAGCCGCATCCCATGCCAATCCTAATGCAAACCAAACCGTCACCACAACAACAACAGTGAGTCCATTACAAACAACAATCAATGCTGTAGTAAGAATTGAACCGCAAACACTTAACCTCAAGAGCAAAGGTAAATTCACAGCTTTCATCTCTCTGCCAGGTGGTTTTAATGTTAGTGATATCATCTCCGGCAGTGTTATGTGTGAGGGAGCTCCGGCTATAAGCTCGGAATTCTCAGGGGAAAACGGTGGCACCTTGATCGTGAAATTTAACCGGGAGGATCTAGTGGATATACCCATTGGAAACGCTGTCGTTATAACCGTCACCGGGAATATCTCAACCCAGGCCACCACGCTTGATTTCCAGGGCAATGATACGGTTAGGGTCATAAATAAAGGCAAAGGAAATGGCAATAGCGGAGGAAATGTCAATCAGGGAAATAGCAATAGTGGAGGAAATGTCAATCAGGGAAATAGCAATAGTGGAGGAAATGTCAATCAGGGAAATGGCAATAGCGGAGGAAAGAGCAATCAGGGAAATGGCAATAGCGGAGGAAAAGGTAATCAGGGAAATGGCAAAGGTAAGAAGTAACCTTTAATCAATTCCCTCCTTTTTTAAAGTTAATTTTTTATCCTTCACAGGAGACGCCAGGCCAGGCGGAAAAATAATTATGACGAAGTTATTTTTTCGGAGTCTGTGAATACTTCCATTGCTCATGGTGCAGTGTCTCCCATCCCCTGTTTGGGTATTTACAAATAGGGTCATGTCAAGGAAGTTCCCGGACAATTGGAATCTCCCCGCTACTATGATCTAATCCCTGTGGCGGCCTTACCTGTGCCGATCATTTAGGATTTCTATGAAATTGATTTGAAAGCAATTTAAATCGCAAACAAATTATAAATCATGGCTCGCCACTTACTGCAGTTGGGAAGATTACTGTCTGGTATTCTTTAGTGTAAATTTCCATGCCATCAACTACTGCATATGCCCTGAAATATATAGTGCTGTTATCAGGAACGTTTAATGTTGTATTGAATTGCTCCGGGGTATTACCTGTTAGCACTTTGCTTATGTTCGAGTAATCTGAAATGTTCGCGCTACCTTTATTAAAATCCCAGATAATCGCTGTTTTGCTTATGGTTCCTGGTGTTCCGCCTATTACTTCCCAGTCAATACCTAAGTCAGTATCTACATCACTACTTACAGGGTAAGACGTTACATTGATCGTTGGGGCAATCGGCTCTGGGCTTGCGGTTTGCGTGGGAATTACAGTCGGGATGGGCGTGGTCTTCGGTGGTACGCTCACACAACCTGAAAATATTAACGAAAAAACAATAACTATTGCTGTAACAGTGTATAAGACAGTTTTATATTTCATACATAACCTCCAAATTATTCTCCAGATAATATCTTTACCTTAGGTTCTATTTAAAACCATCTATTTGAGGTAAATATCCTGCTCTCATCTATCTTTGCTAATTAATTTAATCAAGTTAATTTAATGATGTAATAAATCCGTTATACAATCTGGGATGCGAGTAAAAAGCTCAATGCCCAGGACGGGATCCGAACCCGTGACCTCCAGATTTCTCAGGAGACTCAAGCGCCTTTTCAAATATACCCTATGAGTCTGGCGCCCTAACCGACTAGGCCACCTGGGCAAACCCTCCCCTACATGCAAGGATGGTATTAAAATATATCGTATTCTGGAACCCCATATCTCCCACTTTAATATTTTTTAATATCCTTATCCAAAAAATCAATGACAGCTCCAGCCTTATTCAAGTCTTCAAAAAATCCAGGGTACGAAATACTGATGGATTCTATTGTATCTATGGTTGTCTCGCCTGCCACCATCCCGGCCACTGCCAGCGCCATAACGATCCTGTGGTCATCCCAGCCGTGTACTTTTGCGCCTTTCATCTTCCCGCCCTTTATGATAAGCCTGTCCTTTTCTTCGGTAATATCAACGCCCATCTTTTTCAATTCAACTGTCATCGCATGAAGACGGTCTGTTTCCTTATACCTCACATGTTCTGCGTTCTCAATTACCATCGAACCCTTTGCGGCGGCTCCAAGAACCGCAAGCGTAGGAACAAGGTCCGGAGTTTTTCCGACATCTACTTTAATGCCATGAAGCTCGCTTTTGCTCACTTTTACCTCGCCCTTCTTCTTATCCCATGAGATCTGTGCTCCCATTTTTCCAAGTATTTCTATCAAAGCGGAATCGCCCTGTTCCGATGGAAAAAGGTTTTTGATGGTTACATCGCCGCATAGCGCTCCTGCTGCCATCATGTATGAAGCGGATGAAAAATCCCCGGGAACATTATACGATTTTAGGTCATATTCCTGATCAGGAGGGACAGTGAACGAATTTGCTTTTTCATCAACTATTATCTTTGCTCCTGCATCTTTTAACATATCAATTGTAATATTCACATACGGGCGGGATTTCAGATCCCCGTCGATAAATATTGTGGTCTCATTACTTGCAAACGGGCTTGCAATGAGTAATGCAGAAATGAACTGTGAGCTTATTGAACCATCAATATGAATATTTCCACCTTTCATTTTCCCTTTTACAACAATTGGAGCCATTCCATTGTTTCGCGTTGAAAAAGCTTCGGCTCCGAGATCATTGAGCGCCTTAAGAAGAGGAGTGTTTGGTCTTGTTCTTATGCTTGCATCTCCTGTAAGAACAACAACCCCATCAACGAGTGAAGATACAGCAGTCATTATTCGAAGGGTGGTCCCTGAATTGGCAACATCAAGCACATTGTCGGGAATTCTTAATTTTCCATCGAATCCAGTGATCATAAGTTCATCATTTTTATGTTCAACAGTTGCCCCGAATGCTTCAGAGGCTCTTATTGTGGCTTTTGTATCTTCGGAGATCAATGGGTAATGTACGATAGCTTTCTTTGAGAGGGCTGCAATCGCAATAGCCCTGTGAGTATAGCTTTTGGACGGGGGAGCATTAGCTGTGCCTTTCAGTTCTGATTTATGGATAGTAAGCTTCATGATGTCGAACACGTTTATTGAAGATGAAACTATTTATAATTTATATCCGAGCGCTTAAAAACAATTTATTCATCCGTAACAATTAAGTTTATCCATTTGAAATGACATGTTTAGTAAAAAAAAGGAAAATATTCCTTTATTGGTAATGAAAGCATATATTAATTTTAATCCAAACAGGTGATATTAAATGGCAAACCAGGTTCAACCAATACTTCCACTTGCGCCAGTCGAGCGCATAATAAGAAAAGCAGGAGCAGATAGGGTAGCAGAAGATGCGGGCGTCGAGCTTGCAAAAGTTCTTGAAGAATACGGTATTGAGATTTCACGCGAAGCCATAACCCTTGCAAAACATGCAAAGCGAACTACAGTAAAAGAAGAAGATATTAGACTGGCTGTTACGAGAATAAAGAAGCAGGGTTAAATTTCATAGGCCGATGCGGATGGCCCTTGAAGAAAATCTGGGTTACAAGTTCAAGAACAAATCTCTTCTTGATCGCGCTCTCACACGCAAAGCCTATGCGCTGGAACAGCATCAGCAAAATAAGGAATGTGAAGACCAGGAGATATATAGGACTCTTGGAGATGCTGTTTTAAAAGCTGTTTTGATCGATCTTTTGATAAAAAGCGGATGCAGCACAAGAGGGGAAATCACAACGAGGAAAAAAAGCCTTGAGAGGGAAGAAGGACTTGCCCAGATTGGCAAGCGTATCGGGGTAGGCTCTTTCTTAAAACTGGGGAAGGGTGAGGATAAACAAAAAGCGCAGGAAGAGCCGTATGTGCTTGCGGAGACATTTGAAGCGATAATTGGGGCGGTCTATCTTGATGGAGGATTTGGGGTTTCAAAGAGAACGATTGAGAAATTATTCGAGATTTGAGTGGTTTTGGCTTCGGGAAAGAATCCCTAAAACCTAGATAGAAATAGAAATGATTATCAATAAACCGGTTAAAAGATAATATCATGAATCCATATTTAAGATATGAAAGTGGCGATTTATAATGTCCGAAAAGATCCGGGTACCCGTTGACTTGAAGGAAATATGCAATCTTTTTGAAGACTCTTCAATTGAACACAGAGGTTACCTTGACCTGAAAACTGGTGAGATCATCCAGATTTTTGATGATATCATGGATCCTGATGAAATAGAATATCTTGATGACAAAGTGGATGAAGGATTTGGAAAGCGTTATATTACCATCCCCAAGGTGCAATCGTGTGAAAGCTATCAGGATATGGAAGATTTTATTGAGGCCATAAACTCAGACAAAATTAAAGAAAGACTTTATAAAGCAATAACCAGAAAAGGCGCATTCAGGCTGTTTAAAGATGTGCTGAACTCTTATCCGAAAGAGAGAGACAGATGGTTCAAGTTCAAGGATGAGATGGTCATGGGGCGAGTAAATGAATGGCTTGATGAAGAAGGGATCGAGATAATACCTCAAAAACCTATTGAAATCAGGGAAATATCACTGCGTGAGATCAATGAGTCAAAAGAAATAGAAGAATCCTGGAAAGGCTTTCGCGCAAGAGGATGCCTGAAATGTGATAGCGAAGAAGGATTCAAAGAAAGATATTTTGTCATTTCAAGATGTCCCGATAGTGAAGAAGAAGAACATTGGCTTGACGAAACATTAAAAAAGAAATTTAGTGTAAAGCAGCATGGGATCACAGCTGGAATTTTTAATGATGACAGAGGACTTATCAATTCGGCAGTATGCGAGAAATGCGGTTCACAGGATATTTTCTTTGATTTTTGAATAATCAGGTATGTGTTAAAATGAGATCAACTGAACTGAAAAAGATCCTTGAACAGTTCGATAAAAAAGAATAAAATACTTCATAACATATATTATTTCTTTCTCATCAAAGTATCCAAAGTAAAAAAATATGAAATTCCAAAAAGAGGATATCGTAGGCGGGCTATTAAATGCCGCGCTGCTTCTGTATGCTTTAATCCTCAGCCCTTCGATCATAGCACAGGGGGTTGGCCAGGATTATTTTGGGGCATTGATGACCACAACAATAATCGTAACAATAATATTCACTCTTGCCAATGGGATATACGCTCATGTACCCTTTGCCCAGAGCGTATATATGGGCGAGAACGCCTTCTTTGCTTTTGGACTTGTAGGTGTTGGCATACCGTTTCCAACCGCCCTTGGCATAGTGTTTTGGGCTGGTGTCCTGTTTTTAATTATCAGTGTCAGCGGTCTTAGAAAAAAGTTAGGGCAGGCGATCCCTCTGAATTTATCTCTGGTCTGGGGATTTGCAGTTGCTGTGTTTTTACTTTATCTGGCTTTTTTTGATGCAGGCCTCTTCAAGGCAAGCTCAGTGCCGGGGATGCCCACGCTTCCTGCCAATTATAATACTCTATCCGTCTTTTCTTTTTTCATTTTGGCGATCTTGATCTTTTTTCTTTATAAAAAATTGCCCGGAGCAATTAAAGGGATTGCCATGCTGGCAAGCATTGCCCTGGCTCTGATAATAGCGCCTGTGATTTTCAATACAGCTTACCCTGCTTTGAATTTCGGAATAGAAGACCCCTCAAAAGTCATTTTTATCCTGAACTTCGCGGATGCTTTTAACTACCTGCATTTGATCCTGATTTTCCTTCTCATTGAATTGGTGGATGTCACCGGTACTTTAAAAGCGCTTGTAACTCCCATGAAACTGGATGATGAAGATAAAGTCATCGAGAAAGTAATGCATGTGGAGGGAGTATCAACATCTGTAGGTGCGCTGTTCGGTCAACCCACCGTTGGCACCTACATAGAGAGCGCAGGCGCCGTCTCTGTCGGGGCGAAATCTGGCAACGCAAGCATAGTGACAGCTATCGCCTTTATTCCGGTATTATTTATCACCCCTTTTTTCAGTAAACTCCCCCTGGAATTGTTACTCTGGGCAACGGCTCCTGCGCTTGCGGCTGTTTCGGGTTTTATCCTTGTAAAAGTGTTAAAGGAGATCGATTTCCGGCAAAAACCTGAAAATGCAGTCCTGCTTTTGCTGACGTTTCCCGGGATATTCGGAGGGAACCTCCTTATTGCATTTGTACTTCCGATGATAGCCCTGGCAGGATATGAGTATTTCACTGAAAATAAAGCCAATAAGCCAACGATTATCTTGAGCCTAATCGGCTTGATAACTCTTTATCTATATCACTATTGATGTCCACTGCTGCAATAATCGCCCATACTATATGAACCGTTGACTTCGATAATTGACCCCTGACTTATCACGAACTCACTTAACCCCACCTCATTCTCAGGATTACCCCAATCGTAGGTATATCCCAGCCTTGTCCATGGATAACCAGCCTCACCATATGACTCGTTTTTCTGTTCATTGAACCATTTGATGTATTCATTGCTGACATTAATGAATTTTGACTCCGGAAAGGTTAATTCAGCCTCATGATCGGTTATTTCAGGATCGGGGCTTGGCCTGAAGAGATCATTTGGATAGACCCATATCTCCACGAACCTGGATTTTACAGTATCAGGGGGAAGCCCAAGAAGCTGCTTCAGCCTTATTGTGATATTAGGGGATTCTGTTTGATATTTAGTGCAGAAGTTCCTCAATTCCGGGGCAGCTGTGACCCAAACAAATCTATCGGCCTTAAAGGATTGGCCCACTTTATCATTATAAAAATCACCGGTCCATGCAACAACCATAACCCTTGATTGATCTGAATCAAGTTTATCCCATATCAGATTACTGTTTGATTCGATGATAGCTGTCAGATTCCTGGATATCTCCTCCTGGCTTGCAATCTCAGCATCTTTTACGGCGGTTCTATACATCCCCCATAAATCCCGGACATCCGGGATTGAAGCCCGATCATTTATATCCTTTTCCTCGTATATGAAGATAAGAACCAAAATGATAACTAAAATAAAAACAATAGCATAGCCCACCCTTGGAATTGACACTTGACTAACCCCACGTATTATTATAATAAACTGAATTCTATTTCTCCACCTTCTCCAGTTCTGCCTGTTTATCTTCCTCAAGGTTAACTTTATAAAAATCCTCGGTTTTTGGCAATTCCATTAAAAAGTCAGAAGTATAGTCAATTTCAATACTTGAATTACCCAGTATGTATTCAAGCACATGTCCGCCTGCTGTCCTGTCATCGGTAATAAAATGGAAATGAAAGCCTGGAACATTTGTTCCTTTCATATAAACAGGAAACCAAAAGCCAATTATCGTTCCATTTGCTTTATGGAACTCAAATGTTGACTGGTTTTTAGTAACTTCAACCAGTTTTGGATACGGCTTATTTTGACCGGGAACACTTCTTGTTTTTATATAATCGAAATTGCCCTTTATTTTTATAGCATAGATTATGTTTTTGGTTGGGAATTTACTCTCTAAATATCCGGGGAATTGAGAGCTATTCATAGTCCTGTTTAAAAACATTTTCTGATCAGGTTCGAAAAAGGTCACAACAGCAAAAGGCGTTTTCATCGAATCATTAACAGCATAAGCAACTCCATCGGTCTTTATTTGATACGCTTTACCATCCAGTTCAAGCATCTCCCCATCAAGTTTGTTTAAAGTACCAAGTCCGAAATCACCATGTGATTTCAGCTCTTTAAAAGTTATGTTCCCGTCATAAACACCTTCAAGCAAAGCATCGATTGTTGAAGTTTGGAAAAGGACATCTTTAGCTACCTGCTGGTTCATAGCCTTATCGTCCACTTGCCGGTCCAACTCATTTAACTCATTAATTCTTAACTCAACAACATCCATCGCATCCTCAAACAATTTCCTGTTTATTTCAATTCCAAAATACTTCTTCAGTTTTTCAGGCGGAGTCATCGTAGTGCCTGCAGAAAGATATCCAATATAATTCCTGTTAAATTCAGCCGGATCTTCTTTATATTTTTTGAAAAGGGACAGGGTAATTGCCTTTGAAACTGCGTAATTGAAAGTATAATAATTGTTTGTGAAATATATATGGTTAATATATGTCCAGACAGCAGAATCGTCTTTATAATACTCAATAGAAGAACTTCTGTATTCCTTATCGAGATTCGTCCATAATGAATTAAGTTCCGCGCCGCTTATGTTTTCCTGTCTCTCAATTAATTTATGTGCATTATATTCAAATTCCGAAATCAACGGCTGGAATCCAAAATAGTTCTGGTATTGTCCTATGTGGTCAGATAAAACCGCTACTGCTGTGTCTTTGTCATAATTTTCAATAATATAATCAACAAACAGTTCTTCATTGAACGTAGATGGGATTTCCCCCTCATACTCATTGCCGCCACAGTATAGGTAATCAACGTTATTCGCCATCAGGTAAAAATTGATTCCGTGTCCCAGTTCGTGGGTAATGGTTTTCTTGTCGTTAATCAATCCATTGTAATTCAGGAATATGATTGAAGGAGATTTCAGGGCACACATGGAAAAAGCATATCCACCAGGCTGTTTCCCGTTTTCAGGATCTGGATAAACATCTATATAATTACCTGTTACGGTTTTTATGAATATATCATTAAATACAGAGTCCATGCCTGAATAGGAGTTCTGTATCTCAAGCAATGAATCCGTATAATTGTATTTTTTGTCCGGTTCATCCATTAATTGGATGTTCAAATCATAAGGTCGCAATTGATCAACACCAAGTTTATTTTTCCTGAATTCATTATATCTATTAAATACGTCTTTTCGTTCTTTAAAGACGGAATTCATATCATCGGTCTGTTGTTTTGTGAGATACAAATTAAACAACCTGGATTCATAAGAATCAGTAAAATTCAGCTCGTGCGCATAAAGGTCATCCAGCTTCGCTTTTTCAAAATAAAGCTGAGCCATTCTATCAGATTCATTGATCAAATGGAAGTATCTCTTCTCATAAGCAATCTTGCGGTTATTCCTGTTGACGTCAGTTGAAAGCAGGGAATAATATGATTGCGCATCCACAACATATTCCTTGCCATTGTCAAGAGTTATGTTTCCGGCAGCTGTAACATTATTCGTGATCAATTTCATTGCATCGGTCTCAAGTTTCATGCGCTGGTTGGAAATATTTTCAAGAAATGCCGCATGGGATTCATTTCTGGGTTTGTGTTCCGTGAACCTGATATAATTCGATTCAAGATACGCCCTGTATTTTTCAAGCCCTGGTTCTTCATTGAATAAGGCATCCCATTCAGTCTTTGAAAGTGATGTAAGTTTCAATGTGGTAAAAGAAGTAGCAGTATTGTATTGTGTAATCAAATCCTGTATATCTTCCAAAAAACTTTCAAAGAATTCATCGTTTACATCCAGTGAATTCATGGAATATGCATATGTGTATAAGTTCTCAAATGATTTATCGATGCTCTCTTCATCTTTCAGGTATTCCAATAATACCGTCCCGTTAAGTCTCTCAAATCCAGGGCGGTATGTTTTATTGATTTGTTCTATCCTCAATTTCGTTTTATTGAACTCTGCCAAAGCTTCGTCCGTTCTGCCGAATAAGAACGATAGGTTCCATGTAGTTGTAACATTACTGACATTCAATTTTTCCACATAAGCTGTTTGAGAAATATTTTCTGTTGCTTTTTCACCAACACATCCTGAAAGAGAAAGAATAAATGCGACTGTTATAATGGCGATTAAGCCTTTTATTGTGTTTTTTATCATATTTTTTCCACCTTGTTGAATAAGCTGCAATTATTTCTTAAATGCAATTTCATAAAGGGTATGTTCAACCAAAAGATTTGGCCAAATCTCCTTTTTTTCTTATACCCAATAACCCATTGCCAGTATTATTATGTAAAGGATTAAATTAATCACATTTACCGGATACCAGATAAACTCCATAATAATAACGATGATTAAATTTACAATCTTTAAATTTAAAGCTTTTCATCCATAAAAAGTATCTCCTGTTCTTACCAATGTAACAGGTTTATTTACCGATATCTTCAAACCAAAGGTCATGGTTTTTCTTAATAAAGTCCTGCATCATTGTGAAGCATTCATCATTGTCAAGGTTTATCACTTCGACTCCATGTTGCTTCATAAATTCTTCACAGCCTTCAAAAGTCCTGGATTCGCCAACAATTACTTTCTTAATCCCGAACTGGACAATTGCTCCCCCACAAAGGTAACATGGCATTAACGTAGAATAAAGAACCGTCTCCTTATAACTCCCAATCCTGCCTGCATTTCTCAAACAATCAATCTCTGCATGAGCCATAGGGTCATTATTCTGGACTCTCTGGTTGTGACCTCGCCCTATTATTTTACTCTCTTTCACAAGAACCGAACCAATAGGTATTCCTCCCTGAGCATAACTTTTATTGGCTTCTTCGATTGCTGCTTCAATAAATTCATCCATATTTTCCGTAAAAAATATTTGTATGTGCTCCGATCGAGAATTGCGCAATTAGTCTAAATCCGCATCAGGTTGGTATCAATCTTATGTGCTTTTTGTCAGGAAGATAAACTGGTACTGTATTTATCAACCAGTTTGTATATTTGCATGCTGTGCTTCTTGTAAGATCAAAAAGCTGCATTAATCTTA
>Ga0172368_10002342_pt1 | contig 24291 bp, 22 predicted proteins | sample Lak11m_FD_114540 | JGI IMG/M metagenome (GOLD analysis project Ga0172368, IMG submission 114540) | Freshwater microbial communities from Kabuno Bay, South-Kivu, Congo - kab_022012_11m | ecosystem: Environmental > Aquatic > Freshwater > Lake | place: Democratic Republic of the Congo: South-Kivu...
TATCCAGATACTTTAAGGCGTATACGCTTCTATGATGAAGAACAGAAACGCACCTTTGTCTTCTTAACCAATAATTTTGATGTACCGGCATTGACGATTGCACAACTTTTCAAAGAACGATGGAAGATCGAGTTATTCTTCAAATGGATCAAACAACACCTGAAGATTAAAGCATTCTATGGTAACTCCGAAAACGCAGTGTATGCACAGATCTGGATTGCAGTGTGTACATACTTGCTTCTTGCCATCGCAAAGAAGCGCTGGAAACTGGAGGAATCATTATACACAATATCACAGGTCCTTGAATTTTGCATTTTCGATAAAATATCTATAAATGAGCTGTTTAGCGATAACAATAAGTTCAATTTTGACACACAAAAAGACAATCAACTGAATTTGTTCAATTTATAACCGGACAGTACTGATTTTAAGATGAAGATCATTGAAGGTGGTTTAAGGGGATTCTTCAAGCGCTTTTTTAGTTTCTCTATTATTGGCCTGTCTTTAACTGTTTCTACAATTATCATAAGCACATTATGTCTCGCGATTCTGAAGACAGAACTGTATTTGACATATTTTTTGATGTATACATCCTCTATAGTTACTTCTTATCTTCTCAATGCAAAATATACATATAAGGCCCGAAAGGGATTTTCATCATTTCTAATGTTTGTTATGAATTACGGTGTCTCTTTCTTGCTTGGGCTGTTGTTATTGAAACTTTTCCGGACTACCTTAGATTATCCCAATTTTATTATTGGTCTGTTGCCAATTCCATTTCAATTTATTTGGAATTTTATTTTTTCGCATTTTACTTTTACAAAAGATGAATAAAATTTTATCGATCATTTTGCTCTCCTATTATAGTGAGAAAAAAATTGAGAATATCTTTGATAAGACTAGAGAGGTTATGGAGCGTGAAAACATTCCTTTTGAATTTATCATAATCGATGACGGATCGAAGGATAGTTCCTTCAAGATAGCCTGTGAACTTGAGAAAACAGATATGCGTGTTAAAGCATTTCAATTGAGTAAAAATTTTACTAGCCATTATGCGAAGTTCGCTGGATTTTCAGTTTGCATTGGAGCCTGTGCTACTTCAATTCCAGATGATGACCAACAACCTTTGGAAACCTATATACAGATGTATCGGCAATGGGAAAAAGGTAATAAACTTGTTATTCCGTATAGGATTTCTCGGAATGATGGAATCATTAAAGATGCTTTTTCGAAAATCTATTATAAAATGATGAATTATCTTTCTGTTGTAAAATATCCACCTGGTGGATGCGATGTATTTCTAGCTGATCGGCAAATCATTGATATTTTAAATCAACATATTCATCCCATCAACACATCAAGTACTGTTGAGGTTCTACGTCTTGGTTTCGATCCTGTGTTTATTCCTTTTCATAGGCCGAAGGTAAAAAGCAAAAGCAGATGGACATTTAATAAAAAATTAAAACAAGCTACAGATTCATTTTTCACTTCTTCCAATTTTCCCATTCGGCTAATCACTTATCTTGGTTTTTCAACTTCCTCCTTTGCATTGTTACTAATTATTGTTACTTTATTTGCAAAAATATTTGGAGAAAAAACTGTTGGCGGCTTTTCAGTTCCAGGTTGGGCAACAACATTGATTTTCATTTCCTTTTTCAGTGGGCTAGTTTTATTCTCATTAGGAATTCTTGCTGAGTACGTTTGGCGTATATATGAAGAGGTGAAAAACAGACCTGGATTTATAATAAAAAAGAAATGAATAAAGTAATGCTAGCAAGTAAATATCTGTATTATTTTGTGGCTCTAATTTTTTGGGTCATTTTTCCAACGATTCTTTTCTTTGGCGAACTAACGAATATCAATAATGGTTGTGGATTTGACGGTGGAACATTTTATGCACCCATTATAAAAAATTTTTGGCAACTTGCACAGTCAAGAAGCTTTGATTCATATTCATTCTCCAAAATACTACCTCAATTTTTAATTGCGAGTTTTTCTTTTGTATTTAATATACCTATTACTAATAATTTTATTATTTTTAGTTATAAATTTATTCATTTTATTGCAATCGGGATTTCTTGGATATATGTTAATAAATTCTTTCATGAGAATAAAACCGATTATTCAAAGAAAGTTCTTCTGACCATTTTGATCTTTTTTAATTACCCCATTCTTAAATTAGTCGGATTTGTTCCAGTATCTCCAGATGCTTCATTATATGCACTAGGTATTGTTTTCTCATATTACTATTTTCACGATAATTTAAGTGGCATGTTTTTTACTTCTCTTATTGGTATATTTATGGTTCCTAGTTTTTTGATATTTTTTTTACCATTATTCATTTTTAAACAAAGGCCTGTTGTAATTAGCGAGCTAAAAACCAATAAAGTAATACTATATTTCTTGGTTGTTTCCTATTTTATAATCTCATTATGTATTATCCTATTAACTTATTCATATTTATTTCATTGGGGATGGTATAAAGACAAATCATTTTTTAAAGCAATGTATTCAGGTCACACTGAAGGGTATTTTTTTTTATTATTCCCTATATCCCTTATTATCGCATCCTTATATGTTTACTTTAGTGCTATGGGGTTTTGTTACAACTATAGAATTAAGAATATATTCAAAACAATAAATTATAAAGGTTTATTTTTTTGGTTGATACTATTTACAATATTTTATACTTTATCAAAAGCATTTATCGATTATACATTACCAACTCGTTCAAATTATGTTTATATTTTTCAAGCTGCGTTTCTTGGATCAATTAAATATCCAGGACATTTTATTTTATCAAAGATTTTTTATTTTGGACCCGTTTTCGTTTTTCTTCTTCTTTATTGGCATAAGTTAACAGTAACTATAATGGAAAAAGGTTACGGTTTAATTTTCTTTTCACTAATTGTCTTATCATTTAATTTGATTACTGAATCACGTTTCCTCTTGCATCTTATACCTGTCTATTTCTTTATCATTTTCCCAAAAATCAGCACCATATCCAATAAGAAAATATTATTGTTACTGGTTATTTCCTTATTGTTATCAAGGTTCTGGTTTCATATTGGTTATCTTAAAGGAGATTTGTATGGAGATTCCATGCAGCGTTTTCTATTGGGAAACGGTTCATTCAACTCACATAAAAGCTATATAATATCTGCCTCTTCAGCGATAATTACTTTTATAATCCTTTACTTTATAATATTTAAAGCAAAATGTAAAACTTATTTTCATTTATATCAATGATTGAATCTCAATCCACAATTACGACTTTAAAATAGGGTCTCATTAAAAATAAAAGTTGAGGCAGAAGACAAATCATCCCAATAATAATTATTCAGACCTGAATTACCGATTAGAATAAATAGTAATTCTGCAAATTAAGATTAGTGAAAGACAGTAATAAGATAGCCTTTAATACTACCATTACTTATTTACGAATGGTAATCACGGTTTTAATTTCGTTGTACACTTCAAGAATCGTGTTATTAGCGTTAGGTGTCACTGATTTCGGAATATTCAATATTGTCGCAGGTGCAGTTGCAATGTTTGCCTTTGTTAATGGGTCGATGACAATATCAACCTTAAGGTATCTATCATTTGAATTAGGCAGGAAAAATTTTAAAGCTGCCAATAATATATTAAATGCAAGTATAATTGTACATGTAGTAATTGCTTTTGCTATTTTGCTGATAGCTGAAACTTTAGGTTTATGGTTTTTTAAAAATTTTCTAAATATCCCGAGTAACCGAATTGGTTCAGCATTACTAATTTATCAGTTTGCTATTTTCTCATTTTTGCTCAATATTTTAAACGTTCCTTATCAATCATTTTTAAATGCAAAAGAAAATTTACTCGCAATTGCAATCATAAACATTATTGAAACTGTTCTCAGGTTAATCACTGCACTGCTGTTAACTTTCACTGTATTTGATAAACTTGAGTTTTATGGACTTGCAACTCTATTAATATCAGCTTTTTCTTTAGCATTATACACTTTTATTTGTTTATTTAAATACACCGACACATCGATATATATAATAAAGGACATTAAACTCTATAAAGAATTAACAAGTTTTGCTGGTTGGAATCTTTTTGGAGCAATTGCTGGATTAGCAAAAAGTCAAGGAAGTGCAGTATTAATAAATATTTATTTTGGTCCCGCATTAAACGCTGCTTATGCAATTGGCTATCAGGTTAATGGTCAATTAGCCTTTTTTTCTCAAAGCATTTTCAGAGCGACAAATCCTCAAATTGTAAGCAACTATAGTACGAATAATAAAGAACAAATGTTTAAATTAATTTTTCAATCGGCAAAATTTGCATTCTTTATGCTTTTTCTTTTTGCATTGCCTATCCTCTTACGCATGGATTATGTATTAAAGATATGGTTGAAAAATGTACCAGACTATGCACCCATATTCTGTAAGTTAATATTAATAGACACCTTAATTGACCTTGTTTCTTATCCTTTAATGACTGCTGCTCAATCAACAGGTAAGATTAAATATTATCAAATGTTTATGGGGTCATTTATTTTCCTTAATTTACCTATTTCATTCTTATTGTTTTTCTTTGGTTTTCCAGCATTCTCAATTATAATCTGTAATATCTCAATTACATTCATAGCTTTATGGTTTCGCCTAATATTTTTAAAATCTATGATTACTTTACCTATTAACCTTTGGTTTAAACAATGTTTTTTAAATATTTTGCTCTTGGTTATTGTTGTTACTCTTTTTTCACTCATATTAAACACGTTGATAGGCGACGGTTTTGTAAATTTTATAATTTTTAGCACTGTTTCAGCTATAATTTCCATCATTACGTTTTACATTTTGTTAAATACCAATGAAAAATATTATATTAAATATTTGTTAAATAAAATTTATATATTGCTCGTAATGTATTTTTCACCAAAGTTAAGATGAACTTTTAATAAGATATAACGTAACACATGAAAGTCGGTATTCTTACTTTTCAGAGAGCTCAAAATTATGGTGCGCTATTTCAGGCCTATGCGCTCCAAACAATAATCCATAAACTTGGTTTTACAAGCGAACTAATTGATTACAGGCATATTGGTGAAAAGAAAAATATTCCAAATATTAAAAATGGGATCAGAGCATATATTCATGATATTTTCTATTTCGTTATTGGGTTTAATAATAACAGAGTAAGAAATAAAAGATTTTCAGATTTCAAAAATCAGAATTTAGTTTATTCAAAGGAATATTATCCTGATACTGTATCATTAAATAAAATTTTAAATATATATGATACGATTATTACTGGCAGTGACCAGGTCTGGAATCCAAATATCACGAATAGTGACATGTCATATTTTCTTGACTTTGTAGATATAAAAACTAAAAAAGTTTCTTATTCTCCAAGTTTTGGGGTTACGGTATTACCACAAAACATTATACCAAAAATTACTTTGTTATTAAATCAAATCGATTTTCTGTCCATTAGAGAAGCTCAGGGCCAACAAATCATCCGTGAATTGTGTAATAGAAATGCGCAATTAGTTTTGGATCCTACTTTATTGCTAACGAATAAGGATTGGGATAATTTATTAATAAAATTAGAATTCAAGAAACCGTATATTTTTTGTTATGCGTTAGGAGATCAGCCGCGGATGATGGATCTCTGTTACTATTTAAAAGATATGACCGGCTATCCAATTGTTAAAATTGGTAGCCTAAAAGATAAATCAAACAAAAACATAATTTTTGCATATTCTTCTGGGCCGAGAGAGTTTCTTAGCTTGATAAAAGAAGCTGAAATAGTAGTAACGAATTCTTATCATGGAACTATATTATCAATTATATATGAAAAACCATTTTATACTATTCCTACAGAAGGAAATATTAAAATCGCAAGAAATTCTCGTTTATTAAGTATTTTAACACTATTTCAACTTGAGGATAGAATTTTTTCTCATGATTCACATATTCCCGCTTATAACAATTATAAAATTTGTTATGAATATACTAGAACAAAGTTATTAAACGAAAGGGTAAAATCAATAGATTTTTTAAGAAAAAGCTTATCGATAAATGCTTAGAATATTGATCTTCTTCTTTACAAAAATTGAAAATATGCTTAATTTTATTGATTAATCACAATCATACACCACGTCATATATTGGCGTAGTCAGAGTTTATCTTCGCATGAAAAAAGACATGAATACATTGTATTTTATTCAACGGTTTCCCGATGAGACTGCATGAAAAGAGCATTACAGGGATATGCGGATCAAACAAGGTTTGACCTGCAAGAAGTGTGGGGGAACCAGTCATTTCTGGCTGGCCTGCAAATGGCAATTTGAGTGTAGAGCCTGTCATTTCCGTACAACATTAAGAAGTGGGACACTGATGGAGCATTTCAATTTACCATTCAGAATCTGGTATTTGGCAATCTTATTTATGACAGCTACGAAAAAAGGTGTTTCAGCCTGTAAGATGCAGCGCCAGCTTGTGTATAAAAGATATATGACAGTGTGGTCCCTTATGCATTGGATCAGGGTCCTAATGGGTAAAAAGGACGATCTATATTCACTGACAGGAATGATTGAGTTCGATGAGGGGTTCTTTGAAATCGCAACAACAGAATATGAGCGGAAAAGCCTGAAACGGGGCAAAGGTAGCCAGCGGCAGGAAGATGTTGGCGTAATGGCAGAATCAACCCCATTGGTGGATATTAACACAGGAATCGAAACTAAACATTGCAGATATTTCAAAATGAAGGTTTTAGATTCCCAAAAATCAGAATCGGTTAATACTCTCTTTCAGGACAATGTCACATCCGACAGTGTTGTATTCACAGACCGGGGTAAAAACTACCAGGATATTCATAAGTATGTCGATATGCATATCACCGAAAAATCATCAAAACAGACTACGAAAACAACACTGAAATGGGCTCACATCGCAATAAGCAACGCTAAAAGAACTTTTCTTGGTGTCTATCATAGGATGAGCCCAAATTATTTACAAAACTATCTAAACGAATTTGCTTACAAACTGAATAGGAGAAACTTCGCTGATTTATTCGAAAGGGTGATCATAGCTGCTGTTTTTCCTTACTGGTACGAAATCAAATAATTTTATAATTATAATGAAACCTTCTGTGATTGAATAAATGATATTGACGATAATTGTGTTGATTAAGTGGCTGAATTTTCCTAGCACATTATCATAAAATTTGACACCAGGTTAATTTTACATATGAATCATCTGCTTTCCGTATTTTTATGAATGGCGTCAGTGTCATAATTCCTGTATTCAATCAAGAAAAATATATTGCTAAAGCAATTGACAGCGTCTTACAACAAAATTTCCCATATAAAATTGAATTAATTATCTCTGATGATGGATCTACAGATAATTCAATTAAAATTGCAGAATCGTACTTACCATTTATAATAATTCTGAAAAAGCCAAAAAATGTTTTCTCACATGGTGCCTCAAGTACTCGAAATAGGGGAATTAACGTTGCAACACAACCATATATTTGCTTTTTAGATTCAGATGATTTCTTTTTACAAAACCATATTAGTAACCTCTTGTCAATTTTGGAAAAAAATCCACATTTGGGATTTGCTTTCGATAGAATTATAGAAGTTCGTAATATAAATGGTATTGAAGAATACAGAAAATGGACAAAAGAGGTAATAAGGAAAAATGATATAATAAATCCTGTAATCACGAGATCAAACGTTGTACACACGAATGCATTTATGTTTAGAAGTGTTGTTTTTAAGATTGTTGGCTTGTTTAACGAAAAATACAAAAATGGTGAAGATGGAGATTTATGGATGAGAATCAGTGAAGTATGTCCTGGTGAGTTCGTAAACAGTTATGGTGCTGTTTATCGTACAAATCATTCTGACAAACAACTTACCAAGAATAATCCTGATAATATATACTCTGATTCATACGACATATTTTCTTCCGCATTAATAAGATATAACAAACTTAAATTGAAAAATAAACATCGTCTTTTTAAGCTTAAATTAATAATATTACATTTTAAATTCAAGAAGAAAACTCTAAATTTCATTATTCAATATATTGTGTTAGTTTTAACCTTTCCTTATCAATTCACTCGACATCGATATGAAATACTTTTAGACTTTTTTTCCTCACAATATGATAATTTATGGAAACCTTTTGTTAATGTTGAATAAATATCTTTATAAACTGAATGAAAATAGTTTTGCAAAATATCAGGGGTGAAATAGTTGAAATTTATCAGCCATTAATGATCGAAATTCTATCCGATATTTTGAGATATGTATGAAAAATAGAGACAATATTTTTTGAACACTGCAAATTTTTCATATTAGGAATTATATGTTATTGATTTTCTAAATAATTTCCACAATCGTTCAATCATGTTTAGATTTAAACTGCCTTTGTAAGCCTCTCCGAAGCTAATTTTAAAATATTAAATCTGAAATTCAATGGCTGAGATACCTGATTTTCCTAGTTACAATTGTAGTGAGAACGGGGGTCCCTCGTACAGTTTTTAAAATACATTGTTGTATTTTTATGGGAGTATTGAAAAAGTAAATTCATTGAAATATTACAATATAATTGCGAAAATTGGATTGTCAATAATCTTGATAACTCAATATTTCCAAACTTCATTTTCTAAGGATAATGTTTATTTAAGCAAAATTGCAGCATTATCAGGTGATATTATGATTTTGTTTGAAATTATTGTATTATTATTTTTACTTAGTATTAAAATAAAAATGCTTTCTATCTCTCATATAAATAAAATAATATTTTTTTTATTACTTCTCTTTCTAATATTAACGACATTTAATTCCAAATATTTTTTAGTTGAGAGTATAGTTCAAGTTCTATTTTGGTTTTTTGTTTACTATATATTTAATGTGATTTCCTATATGAGGCCAGATCTATTAACTTCGTTTAATAATTTTTTCTACAAATTCACAATATTTTTAATATTTATTGTTATTTTTCAAGCTATAATATATTATTCTTCATCATTTCAAGAATATGTGGGTTTCAACAAATGCTATTATCCTCTTTTTGCTCTACCATGGGCTTTAAGTATTAAAGGGAGAAAAAAGAAATTATTTGTTTATCTTTTGTTACTAATTGCAATATTGATTTCATTTAAAAGGACTATTTCCATTGCTTTCGTCTTAGCTAGTGTCTTTTATATCTATATTTCAAATTTGGTCAATAAAAGAAGATTTATTTTTAAAAATTTTATTTTAATTATTTCATTAATTACTACATCATATTTAATGTATACTTATATAGATACATTGTTTAGTCATGATATTACTAAAAGATTCTCATCAATATCTATGGAAGAGAAGGAAAATGATAGAATTCGAATTTACAATGAAATTATATATTATCAGAATAGATCAACTTTATCTGAATGGTTGTTGGGACATGGCTATAATAGTGTTAAAAAAGCTACAAAATTTGAACTTTCTGCCCATAATGATTGGTTGGAAATATTATATGATTATGGTCTTTTTGCATTTTTAATTTATGGAATTCTTAATGTATATTTAATCAAATATCTTTCTTATTTAATAAAAATAAGATCTCAATATGCTGCAGCATTTGGAGTATCTATCATAATATTTTTTGTCAGCTCGCTACTAAGCACTGTTATTCTTGTGCCAGGGCATTTTGTATTAATATCTTCATTTTGGGGTGCAATTATTGGTTGTACAGAGCAAATGAAAAGATATAATAAAATATCGTAATTACGGTGAATGTTTATATAATTATTAATACCTCCCCGTTTTTTGGCAATTCTGCCTCATCAAATCGTTGGCGCACATTAATCGAAGGATTGGCAAATCTTGGAGTACAAATATCGCTTCTTATCTATGGTGGTTACAAAACCGAACAAGAGGCTAGAATATACAATGGTCAAGGTGAGAAAAATGGCATTAGTATTAAATACATATCTCCTAAACTCATTAAAGGATATTGTAAACAACGATATTACACCTACATTGGTTTTGATTCAGAAAAATCAAAAATATCAAGACTTATCCTAAAAGAGTTAGAGAATAAAGAAGGATTTGTTTGGACTGAATCGAGCCATTTTGGGTTTCAAATGGCAGTTAAGATAAAAAGTGAACAGTCTGAAAAACTGCTTTTCATTGAAATGAGCGAATACCTTGATATTCACAAAAACAATTCTGGAAATTTTTTGCAAAGTTGGAAAGCAAACCAAAGGCAAATGTATTTCAAATGGAAAGCTTATAACGCTTACAATGGGATAGCTTTGATGACCAAAACCCTGATTGACCATTTTAAAAATTGCAAAACACCTCACACAAAATTTCTCCATTTACCGATGACTGTTGACCTAGATCGGTTTTCTGAAATATCAGAACCACCCAAAGAGTTCATAAAACCCTACATTGCCTTTGTTGGAGTAATGAATGATGTGAAAGATGGTGTGAATGTTTTGATCCAATCATTTTCCAAAATTAGTCATGATTTCCCTCACCATAAACTTTATCTGATTGGCCCATGGGGCTATGACACCCCAATTCATTTGAAAATGATAAAAGAACATGGACTTACCGATCGAGTATTTTGGATGGAGGAATACCCCCGTGATATCATTCCATCCATCATTATGAGCGCTGACCTATTGGTACTACCCAGGCCACACTCAAAACAAGCTCAAGGCGGCTTTCCCACCAAACTAGGAGAATATCTGGCAACCGGCAATCCTGTATGTGCTACTATCGTCGGTGAAATCCCGGATTACTTAAAGGATAGAGAATCTGTCTATTTTGCTGAACCAGGTTCTGTGAAGTCCTTTGCAGAAGCTATGCAGTGTGCCTTAAGCAATCCTCAAGAAGCAAAAAGAATTGGAGTCAATGGACGCAAGGTTGCCGAAGTCCATTTCAATAAAGATATTCAAGCAAAGAAACTTTACGATTTTCTTTTAAGTTTGACCCAGGAATGATTGCCTCAAAAACAATTTTAATTGGTGTAGATCAGTCAAATCCGTATTATCCTTGTTCAATTAAATGCTCTCAAATATTAAGCATAACGTTTCTCATCATTTACTGAACCTGCAAGGTTGGTGTACTAGTCGTAAAATCGTAGTAATCGAAAGCGATGATTGGGGCAGTATTCGTATGCCTTCAAAAGAAGTTTATGAAAAGATATTGAGAGCAGGAATCAAAGTTGATAAGTGCCATTACAACAAATATGATTCGCTTGCAAGTGAAAAAGACCTAATATGTTTATTTGAAACTTTGACCAAGTTTAACGATAAAAATGGCAAGCATCCTGTAATCACAGCAAATACCATTGTTGCCAATCCGGATTTTGAAAAAATCAAAGCAAGTGACTTTAAAGAATATTTTTACGAAAATTTTACCGTTACGTTAGAGCGTTATCCGTTTCATACTAAATCCTTTGAACTATGGAAACAGGGTATTGCTGAGAAAATTTTCATCCCTCAGTTTCATGGCCGAGAACATCTGAATGTAAAGCGCTGGCTCAGAGCACTTCAAACAGGTTCACAAGAATCCACACTGGCTTTTGAAAATCGACTTTTCGGGTTAAGTACAAACATAGCTTCAGAAAAAAGAAAAAGCTATTTAGCAGCGTTGGATTTTGATGACGAAAATGAATTAAGTTGGCAAATGAATATGCTGAAGGATGGCTTGGAGATTTTTGAACAGCTATTTGGTTATAAATCAAAGTCCTATATCGCTGCTAATTATATTTGGCATCCTAACATTGAGGAGCAGTTGCATCAATCAGGTGTTGTTTCTTTGCAGGCAGGCAATTCACATATTATTCCTGGAGGACAAAAACCAAATCGTGTCATCAGACACAAATTAGGTGAAAAAAATGCCTTAGGTCAAACTTATCTGATTCGAAATGCACTATTTGAACCCTCTGAAAATCCGAACAAGGACTGGGTAAAATCCTGTTTAAAAGAAATCGCAATAGCATTTAATTGGAACAAGCCAGTTATAATCAGTTCTCATCGGGTTAATTTCATTGGATACATAGAGGAAAGTAATCGAGAAAACGGTCTACAGGCATTGTGTCATTTGCTTTCAATCATGCTTTCAAAATGGCCTGATATTGAATTTATGTCATCTGATCAATTAGCAGATCTCATCCGGTTCCAACCTAAATGACATGGGAAATACTGTCAAAATATTGATAACAGGAGATTTTTATGGGGGAAATAGAATAAAAGAGTTGATCTTAAAACAAGATTACAACCAAATTTTCAACGATTTCCTACCCGTAGTTAGAAATGCTGATATTGCGATTACAAATCTGGAGGCACCTCTCTTGACATGTGGCATGCCTATAGATAAAACAGGCCCCGCTATTAAATCCGTTCCTGAAACCATTGCGGCAATTAAATATGCTGGTTTTAAATTACTCACATTAGCTAATAATCACATCATGGATTATGGTGCTGAAGGTTTGCATAATACCATAAAACTTAGTAAGGAAAACGAAATCGCTGTTGTTGGTGCCGGTGATAACCTTGAAAAAGCCTCTAAAACCTTGTTCAAAAAGGTAAAAGGGATTACCATTGCTTTCATCAATATTGCAGAAAATGAATGGTCCACCACAAATGATGATACTCCTGGTGCTCATCCTTTAAATCCTGTGGCTAATTACTACAAAATCAAAGAGGCTAATGAAATAGCTGATTTTATTATTGTAATTGTGCACGGCGGTCATGAAATGTACAATCTGCCAAGCCCTAGGATGAAAGAAACCTACCGTTTTTTTATCGATGCCGGAGCTGATGCAGTTGTTGGTCATCATACACATTGCTATAGCGGTTATGAAATATATCAAAATAAACCTCTCTTTTATGGTCTCGGTAATTTTATTTTTGACAGGAGTGATTTAAAAGAAGAATGCTGGCATTTTGGATATGGTGTTAACTTTCTAATTTTTGATAATCTTGATGTTTCATTCGAAATATTGCCTTTTGAACAATGTAATTCGACTGTTGGTGTTAATTTGTTAGATCAAGATCAAAAAGATCAATTTTTTGAAAAAATATCAAAGTTGAATATTCATATCCAGAATGATGATTTTTTAATGAAAAGCTTTAATGATTTTATTAAAAATATAAATTCGAAACCATATAAAGCATTTCTTGAACCTCATTCGTCTCGATTTTTGTTTTATCTACAAAATAAAGGCATACTCCCAAGTCTATTGTCGAAAAGAAAAAAGAAATTGTATTTAAACCTTATTCGCTGTGAAGCACACAGAGATGTTGTGATCAATTTGATGAACAATGATTGCAATACATAACAGTAATTCCGGCTTCCATATTCGATGGAAAGCTTACTGCGACCGTTGCAATATTCCATATCGACTGGTAAACTGCTTCGACAATGACATAATTCATAAGATAGAAGGATGTAGTACATTGATGTGGCACCATTCGCAGAACGACCCGAAAGCAATAATTGCAGCCAAATCCATACTTTTTGCTTTGGAACAGACTGGAATAAAGGTCTTTCCCGACTTCCGCACAAATTGGCATTTTGATGACAAACTTGGCCAAAAATACCTCTTGGAAGCAATGAATGTACCTTTGGTTCATACTTGGATATTCTATGACAAAGTTGAAGCGTTATATTGGGCTTCACAAACATGTTTTCCTAAAGTATTCAAGCTAAGAGGTGGGGCTGGTTCTGAAAATGTGACATTGGTTGAAAGTCGCCGAAGAGCTGTAAAACTAATATACAAAGCCTTCGGAGGAGGTTTTTCAAACTATAACAGTTGGGGTAATTTAAAGGAGCGTATCAGGAAATGGAAGCTAGGTGTAACTGACTTCACTGACGTTCTAAAAGGTATGGTTCGTCTCGTCGCAAAACCGGCGTTTACCAAAATTGCAGGTCGCGAATCAGGTTACATATATTTTCAAGAGTTCATTCCCGATAACAAACACGACATCAGAGTTATTGTCATCGGCGATAAAGCCTTTGCTATCAAGCGTTTTGTACGAAAAAACGATTTCCGAGCATCGGGAAGCGGGAATATTCGTTATGAGAAAGAAAACTTTAAAGAGGAATGGATTAAGCTTGCTTTCCAGATTAATGAGAAAGTAAAAGCCCAATCACTTGCTCTGGATTATGTTTTCGATCATGATGTGCCCAAAGTAGTAGAAATTAGCTATGGCTTTGTGCCCGAAGGTTATGATTCTTGTCCGGGTTATTGGGATAAGAGTTTGAATTGGCATAAAGGTAAATTTGACCCATATGGGTGGATGGTGGAATCGATTATAAATGAAACAATATAAAATTCTTATCATTAACAACGGCCTGTCCGGTGGTGGCATCGAGCGAGTCTCTGTTTGTCTGGCAAATTATTGGGCAGAGAAGGGATATAATATTAGTATTTTAGCACTTTACCAAAGTGAACATTTTTATCAGATAAACAACACAATTACCTTCATCGAACCTGAATTTTCCAGGAAGAACCTTACCAAGTATGCCTATGTAGCCAAAATGATTCTATTTGCCAGAAAATACATTATCCATTATCAACCTGACACTATACTATCATTCAGCGAATGGACCAATCCCTATGTAGTTTTATCAAATTTGGGTTTACCATATAAACTGTTTTTGACAGACAGAATGAATCCATTGGCAAAATTGCCTTTTTTAAGTGAATTTTTACGAAAAACATTGTATAAAAAGGCAACCGGTATTATTGCCCAATCAACTTTTGCAAAAGAAATTCTATATAGAAGAACCAAGGCAGCGAATATTCGTGTTATTCATAACCCGGTAAATACTATAAATAAAATAGAATGCAAACCAAAAAATCGAATTGTATCCGTTGGTAGGTTAACACCTGAAAAAGGTCATATTTTTCTGATAAAAGCTTTTGCTAAACTTAAAAATAAAGAGTGGGAACTTAGCATCGTAGGAGAAGGTACTGAAATGGATCGGTTGATGAATATTGCAACAGAGCTGGGCCTACAAGATAGAGTTATTTTTTATGGTCAATTACAAAATTTTAGCCGACAGTTATCTGAAGCACAAATATTTGTTCTTCCGTCTCTTAAGGAAGGGTTCCCAAATGCTTTGCTTGAGGCGATGTCTGTTCCCATGGCCTGCATCACTACAGACTTTTTTCAAGGTAAAAATGAAATCGTACAAAACGGGATAAATGGTCTTGTTGTAAGACCAGGTGATATAATTGAATTAACTGATGTCATGGAAAAATTGATAATGGATGAAGAGTTACGGCTGAAATTGGCAAAAAATGCTTTTCATGTTCGCGAAGTTTATAAATTCGAAAAAATAGCCAACCAGTATCTGGATTTCATTTTGCCAGAAAATGCTTGACCTAAGAAAAAATCTCAGTAACGCATTGGGTTGGCGAACCAATCGAAAAATTATTGTTATAGAATCAGATGATTGGGGAAGTATAAGAACTCGTAGTAAATTTGATTACGACCAAATGCTGACAAAAGGTCTGGAACTTGAACGCTCCAATTTTACCCGTTACGATGGTCTTGAATCAAACGTTGATCTGGAAAACTTGTTTGAGGCATTATCAAAACACAAAGATTCCACAGGAAGGCCTCCAGTGTTAACACCCATGTGTATAGTTGCCAACCCGGACTTTGATAAAATCAGGGCAACTGGATTTACGGAATATCACTTTGAATCATTCCTTGAAACTTGTAAAAGGTATCCTACGCATGACAAGGTTGGTGAGCTCTGGAAGACTGGTGTACGTGAAAGACTTTTTGTTCCCCAGTTACACGGCAGGGAACACCTGAATGTTGCAAAATGGATGCGGGCTTTAGATTCAAAATATGAAGGGTTGAGAATTGCCTTCGATCATCAGTCATTAGGGGCATCCTGGTTTAAATCTCAGCGACTGCCTGAATACCTTGCTGCATTCGATCCCAAAACACCAGAAGAAATTTTACCCTATGAACAAATAATTCAAGATGCCGGTAACCTTTTCCATCAGATTTGTGGATATATGCCTCTACATTTTATAGCTTCCAATAGTTCTGAGCCAAAATCTTTAGAAAAATCGTTAAAAGAAATTGGTGTTATCTATCTAACACGTTATAAAATACAGCGTTACCCATTGGGTAATGGTAAGTATTCAAAACATTTTAACTGGCAGGGTAAAAAAAATAAATTAGGTCAAACCTACCTGACCAGGAATGCAAGTTTTGAGCCTTCTGATGCTTTAGGTAAGGATTGGGTAAAATCTTGCCTTGCTGAGATTGAAATTGCTTTTCGATGGAGTAAGCCGGTGACTATCAGCTCTCATCGGGTGAATTATTTGGGATTTATTGATTCTACAAATGCTTTTCGAGGTCTAAAGGAATTGGATAGACTTTTATCGGAAATTATTAAAAAATGGCCAATGGTTGAATTTTTGAGTTCTGAAGAGCTGGGTAGTCTATTAAATTCTTGATTGATGCTTCTATATAGCAATACTTAATTTTCCTTGCTTGAATTTTAAATTTGGTTGATATGTATAAACTAAAATGGTCATAACTATATATGGAAGAAAAACTTATAATCGAAAAATTGACAACAGTCTTTAGAATTGTTTTTAAGAACTCTACATTGATTGTAACTGGAAATCTCAGTAAAACAGATATTAGTAATTGGGATTCATTAGCCCATCTAATTCTATTAACTGAGGTTGAAAAAGAATTTGGAATTAGATTTAAGATAAAAGAAATTTCGTCATGGAATAAGGTGTCAGAATTAATTGAAATAATTAAAAACAAAATTTAAGCAATGAGCTTCATATCAACCCTCTACAATTTCACCGTAAATCTGTCACCTTATTCCGAAATATTCTTTCGGAAATTATATTGGAAACATGTTAAAATACTGAAAAAATTTAAGCCACGAGAGCTGGATAAAAGTAAGAAGGTCACAATCGATTTTGAAAAGATCATTAATTATATAAAAGAATGTGGTGTGAATCAGGATGACATCCTTATTGTTCATTCATCATTCAATTCTATGGCAGGAAATAATCTGACCCCAGAATCAATAATTGACGAATTGTTAGAGATTATTCCTGCTGGGACCTTGGCGATGCCAGCCATTAGGAGATTTGACGAAGATTGTGAATATGATGATTACATTCAGACCGAGGACTATGAAATTACTGCAAATTATGATGTGTGGAATTCAAAAATTATATCAGGCATACTACCGTTCGTATTAATGCGATATGACAATGCTGTTGCAAGTCGATGTCCATTAAATCCATTAGTTGCTGTTGGAAATGAGGCAGCAAAAATGATGGAAAATAATATCGAATCGGGATATATTACAGCCCATGGTGTAGGTTCTTGTTGGGAATATTGTGCAAATAGAGACGCATGGAATATCGGTTTGGGAATTGATATAAAAGGATTTTTAACAATTCACCATGTCTTTCAGGAATTAAGTGGTTGGCCGGTTAAAAATTGGTTTTTCAAAAGAAATTTTCTTGTCATTGATGGAAAATTCAGAAAAGATATTATTGTTAATGAACGTCGCCATTTATGGACACAATATTTAGCAGAAAACCATTTTTACAACGATTTGATAAATGCAGGAATAATAAAGACTAAGGTAATAGATGGGGTAAATGTATTTGCATGTAAAACTTCAGAATTAGAAAGTTTCATTAAGACTAACACCAGAAAAACATATCCGTATTATATCCCCAAATCTATGTATCATGAATATTGATAAAAATATTTACAAGTTTTATCCGGTAATAGTATTTGGTGAAAGTTCGTTAATTGGATATAATAGGGGAACATTTTATAAATATGACATTAAGCAGCATTTTATTGAGAAAATTGCATATTTGAAATTGTCACTAAAAGAAAGCTTTATTCAAAAGAGTAGATTATTGTCTCGACTGTTTCGTAGAATCAATTTTACTAGTGTGAAATGTGGTGAATATATTTATTTTGCTTACAATAAGTCTTTGTACAAATTAGATTTAGCAAAGGGGACGATACATACAATTGGGAAATTAAATAGAGGTAGAAGACCTCTAAATATGATTTTTGCTGAAAATCAAAGTTTCAATAAAGGAATATATTTTGGTGATTACTTTAACAATAGGGATAAGATTCCCGTAAACATCTATCATCTGGATGAGGCAGGTGATATCAAAATAGTCTATACATTTTCAAGTGGTTTGATAAATCATGTGCATTCTCTGATAGAAGATAAAACCAATCATTGCATTTTTATTCTTACAGGTGATTTTGAAGATGCTGCTGCAATTTGGAAAGCCGAGGACAATTTTACCAAGGTAACTCCAATTGCAACTGGAAACCAAGACTTCAGGGCTTGTATAATGACATCAGTACCTCAAGGTTTTTTGTATGCGACCGACACTCCTTTGGCAAATAATTCGGTGCGACTTCTAAGGAATAATAATAAAATATGGATAAGTGAAAAATTGTTTGAAGTTAATGGCTCTGTTATCTATGGATTTGAGAGCAATGATTACCTTTTTATTTCTACAACAGTTGAATCTAATGGGATATATAAGAGCAAACTTGACAGCTTTATCTCAAGAAAAAAAGGAGATGGAATAAAAGACTATTATTCTTATATCTATAAAATAGACAAAATAACCTTTGAACATCAAATAATTTATAAGCAAAAAAAGGATATTTTTCCATTCGTTCTTTTTCAATTTGGGACTCTGGTTTTTCCTAATGGTCACTGGAAGACTAGAACTATTCCAGTATTTCATATTGCCACAGTAAATAATGATTTAAAAACAGTATTATTAAATTTCTAGAAGTAATGAAGTAATTACAATTACATTATTACTGTATTTTTCCTATGATAAAACTTCTTCAAATTCATAATGAAGGGAATGCTGCATCAGGTGGATTAATTGCAGATGAGATTGGTAGAAAGGCTATTAGAAGGGGATGGGATAGCTACATTGCGATAGGTCGCAATATCAGGAAAAGCGGATCTAAGATCATCGTAATTGGAAATATCATTGATCAGACAATTCACTTTATATTGACAAAATTATTCGATATCCATGGATTTGGATCGGTTTTATCAACAATAAAACTGATCAGCCAAATAAAAAGAATTCAACCAGATTTAATTCATCTTCATAGTTTACATGGATATTACATCAATGTAAGAATATTGTTTAAATATTTAGCATCTGCTAATATTCCGGTTGTTTGGACATTCCACGATTTTTGGCCAATAACTGGCCATTGTACATATTTTGATAATATTGGTTGTCAAAAATGGTTAACAGAATGCAACAATTGTCCAAAGAAAAGATATTATCCTTCGAGTTACCTTTTGGACAGATCAAGAGAAAATTACTATTTAAAAAAAAAATTGTTTAATTCTGTAGGAAATTTGACAATCGTATCAGTATCACATTGGGTTAACAACATTGTCAGATATTCATTTATTAAAAACGCTAATAAAAAAGTAATCTATAATGGTATTGACACGGATGTTTTCAAACATACTGCAATTAAAGAAGATGTATTAGACAGGTATAATGTTAGAGATAAATTTGTCATTCTTAGTGTTGCGAGCCCTTGGAGTGGAAGGAAGGGCTATTTGGATTTTATTAAATTAAGCAAGTATATTAAAGATGATGAAGTAATAATTTTAGTAGGTGTTAACAATGAACAACAGAATAATTTACCCAATAATATAATCGGATTACAGGCAATTGGTTTAAAGAAAAACGACAATAAGCAACGTTTGGTGGACCTGTATTCAGCATGTGACGTATATATGAATTTATCTGTAGAAGAAACTTTTGGACTTACAACAACCGAGGCGATGTCCTGTGGCACACCTGTTATTGCATACAATTCCACCGCTTGCCCGGAAATTATAAACTCGGAAACAGGAATCATTGTTGAAAAAAAGGACATTGATGCTCTGATATCAGCAATAGAAATTATTAAAAAGAGAGGCAAAGCTTTTTATTCTGAAAATTGTCGGGCACGTGTTTTGAGAAATTTTAACACAGTGAAAAACATGCAGGAATACATTGATTTATACTATGAATTATTGAATAAATAATATGATTTGCGGTCTAACCCTCGACAAAACTTACATAAAATTTAAAGATCAATGCTATGAGTAATTTCACTGACGAAATATTATCCCCTGTATTACTCAATATAAAAAATAATCCCAATAATAATGCATTTTGTATAAACAAAAAATATTATACTTATAGATTTTTTGGTGAATGTATTTCGAAAATATTCAACGCGATTAATGAGTCTAAGGAAGAAAGCAAAGTACTTGGGTTGATTGCTAATGACGATATTGATACTTATGCTTCAATTTTTGCCTTATGGCTTGCGGGGAAATGTTACGTACCTCTGCACCCGAATCAACCGATCGACAGATGTTTAGACATCATATCCCAAGTTTCTATTTCTTTAATCCTAGATTCTTCATTAAAATCCAGATACCTTGATGTTCCGGTAATCTCAACCTGTAAACTTGAAAATACGGAAATCTTGCCCGAATTGGTGGATTCCTATTCAGATCTGGAATTAGCCTATATTTTATTCACTTCCGGAAGTACAGGTATACCAAAAGGAGTTATGCTAACTAGAATGAATTTAAGCTCATTCATAAATGCATTTTGGGAAACAGGTATAATTACGAACCATGAAGATAGATGCCTGCAATGTTTCGATCTGACTTTTGATGTATCTATACAATCATTTTTAGTTGGTCTGATCAAGGGGGCATGTGTGTTCACCGTTCCTGTTGGACAAATAAAATATTCATATGTAGCTGGTTTAATTGAAGAATACCATTTAACTTTCGTTGTATTAGCTCCTTCAATACTAAGATATCTTCAGCCATATTTCAATGAAATTAACGCATCCAGTATTAAAATTTCTATATTTACTGCTGAGGCATGCCCTTTGTCCATGCTGGAAGATTGGTGTAAATATGCCTATAATTCAGACATATATGATTTTTATGGTCCCACTGAGGCAACCATTTATTGTACTTATTACAAATTCAGAAAAAAAGCTGAAAATAAAACGGCAAATGGAATCATTTCGATAGGTAAACCTCTTAAAAATGTTACAGCTATTATAGTTGATGAGAAGATGAATATTTTACCAAAAGATAATAAAGGTGAGTTATGTGTGGCTGGAATACAGGTTACACAGGGGTATTGGGGAAATTCAGATAAAAATCTCAGTTCGTTTTTTGTTAAGACGATCAACAATGTGGATATGGTATTTTATCACACGGGAGATTTGTGTTACTGTGATAGTGAGGGTGATTTAATGTATCTCGGTCGAATTGACAACCAGGTAAAAATACAAGGGTATAGAATTGAGATTGGTGAAATAGAATACTATGCAAGAAGTTTTTTAAAAGAACTTAATGTTGTTGCGGTTCCGTTTATTAACAATTATGACCTTTATGAACTTTGTCTGTTTATTGAATCAGATCCATTCGATTTGACTGAGCTACTTAATTTTTTAGAATCAAAACTGCCTCATTATATGGTACCCTCCTTGCTGAGATTTGAGAGAAAATTTCCTCTGAATACTAATGATAAGATTGATAGAATTGCACTTAGACAACGATTAAATTAACAAACTGATGAAGCATGTTGTTTCTTTTCACCATATTGGATATGCCGTGCAAGATATTGAAGTCACTGCTAAGATTTATCAGGAGGCTGGCTGGATTTTATCCGAGGTCTTTATTGAACACATTCAAAACTGTAAGATTGCCTTTCTTTCAAGACACAAATTTCCTCTGATTGAATTAGTTGCCCCAATTGATACTACTTCGCCAATTAATCAGACAATCAATAAATCGGGTGTGACACCCTATCACATCTGTTATGAGGTAAACAATATAGAAGAAGCGATTATAGAATTTAGTGAAGCTTGTCAATTTATACCTCTGTTTGAACCAGTGGCATCAAATGCTATGGGAAATTGTAAAATTTGTTATCTGTACAATAAAGATATTGGATTGGTTGAATTGGTTGAAACAAAAAGGTATTCATAAGAATAAGTAACTCCTGCTGTATTTTATGTTTATAAGGTTCAGTACATTGAAGATGTATGTGAAAATATTTTGTTCTACACAATGAACATCCTTTTCTTGTCAATATCAACAGCCGTCAAAAACTTAGAAAACAGGGGGATATACCCTGATCTGCTAAGAAAGTTTGCAGAAGAAGGACATGAAATTTTTATTGTGGCTCCTGCTGAACGCAGGTCAGGGGTAAGAACAAATCTGTTTAAAAAGAATAACGTTACCACATTATTGGTTCAGATATTCAATATAACAAAAACGAATATCATTGAGAAAGGAATAAGTACGATATTTATTGAGCATAGATTTTATCAAGCAATTAAAAAATATTTAAAAGATATATCTTTTGATCTAATCCTTTATTCAACACCTCCTATTACCTTTAATGGAATAATCCGGAAATTAAAGCTGAAATCCATGGGTTCAACCTATCTGTTGTTAAAGGATATTTTTCCACAGAATGCAGTCGATCTCGGTATGCTAAGCAAACGAAATCCGCTCTACCACTATTTTAAACGAAAAGAAGCTGCTTTGTACAAAGTATCTGATTTTATCGGTTGTATGTCCCCGGCTAATGTAAGGTACCTTATAAAAAACAATCCCGAAATACAGCCAGAGAAGATTGAAGTATGCCCAAATAGTATTACACCTATCTTAATTGATAAAATTGATCATCCTGAAAACATACTTGCAAAGTATAATCTTCCGGCTGATAGAGTCATTTGTATTTATGGCGGTAATCTGGGTAAGCCCCAGGGAATTGGATTTTTACTTGAAGTTTTGGAGCACAATAAAAAAAGAAAAGATATTTTTTTCGTCATTGCAGGTGCAGGTACCGAGGCATACAAGATTAAAACCTTTCTGCATGTATCAAATCCTCAAAATGTGAGTTTTATCCCACAATTACCCCGTGAAGAATTTGATAAATTGCTTCAAGCATGTGACATTGGATTGATATTTCTGGAAAAAAGTTACAGCATACCTAATTACCCATCACGTTTACTTAACTATATGGAATTCAAAAAACCGGTCTTAATGGCGATTGATCAAACCACAGATTTGGGAACAATCGCTGAAGATAATAATTACGGATTTTGGGCAGAAAGTGGTGATATATTCAAGTTCAATCAGAGACTTAATGAGTTAGTTAATAATAAGGTTTTACGAATAGAAATGGGTTTAAATGGTTATCATTTTATGATGAATAATTATACAGTAGAGCAATCCTACAAAACTATCATGGCACACTTGTCTTGATTTGAATAATATCTTTGGCAGAGAGAATATTATACAGTTCAGAAACCACTTAAAACAAGAGCAAATCAAACAATGTATGTTAACTTCATAAAGCCACTCTTCGATTTCCTCATAAGTCTGTTGGCTCTGCTCATACTACTTCCGATTCTACTGTTGATTTCTATGGTTTTAATATTAACCTTGCGAGGCAGCCCGTTCTTTTTTCAGGAACGTCCCGGCAAAAACGAAAAGCTATTCAAATTAATTAAATTCAGAACCATGTTAGATGGGCGGGATAGCAATGGTTATCTTTTACACGATAAATATCGGCTCACTGTGGTAGGTAAATTACTTAGATCCACTTCTCTGGACGAACTTCCACAACTTATTAATGTATTTAAAGGAGATATGTCATTAATCGGCCCTCGTCCTTTGCTCATTAAGTACCTTCCATTATACTCTGCAGAACAGGCTCGTCGACATGAAGTTCGACCTGGAATTACAGGATGGGCGCAAGTTAATGGAAGAAATGCCATTGGTTGGGATGAAAAATTTAAGCTTGATATTTGGTATGTAGATAATGTATCACTGAGGGTTGATTTCAAAATTTTCTGTTTAACTTTAAAAAGGGTATTAAAAAGAACCGGGATTAATTTTTCAAATTCGGAAAATTATAATGCATTCACAGGTAATAAATAATATTTATCAAAAAGAAGTCCAGTTAAAATTTGATTTAGGAACAATAGATATAATTTTACGGTGGATGTCTCATTGATCAAAATCTATAAGAACACTTATCAATGTGAATCAAGGGTTAAAACCTTGAGTTGTTAACAGTCTGAATGTTAATAAAATATGAAAATATAAAAAACATATAACCTTAGAAAACAGTATCTTAGATGTAAGTACCACCAAACATCATA
>Ga0172368_10002345_pt1 | contig 24247 bp, 15 predicted proteins | sample Lak11m_FD_114540 | JGI IMG/M metagenome (GOLD analysis project Ga0172368, IMG submission 114540) | Freshwater microbial communities from Kabuno Bay, South-Kivu, Congo - kab_022012_11m | ecosystem: Environmental > Aquatic > Freshwater > Lake | place: Democratic Republic of the Congo: South-Kivu...
CGCCTGGAGCAGTTCAGCTCCCTGGAGTTTCTGTCCAGGCAGGTGGTTGAGGGATTTATTACCGGGTTGCACAAAAGCCCGTTTCACGGATTCTCAGTCGAGTTTGCCGAACACCGGTTGTACAACTCAGGTGAATCTATCCGGAATATCGACTGGAAACTCTATGGACGCACTGACCGGCTCTATGTGAAACGATATGAAGAAGAAACCAACCTCCGGTGCCAGATCCTGATCGACAACTCCTCTTCCATGTACTATCCTGTACTGGAAAAACCGACCATCGACAATCCAAATAAGATCACGTTCTCAGTGTACATCAGTGCGGCCCTGATACACCTTTTTCGCAAACAAAGAGATGCAGCCGGAATCAGTATTTTTTCCGATCGCATCGAACTGCATACGCTGGCCAAATCAAGCAATATCCATCACAAATACATCTTTTCCGAGCTTGAGAAACTGCTTGTTCCAATCCCCGTAAACACCCGGAAGAACACCGCTGTGACAGAAACCATCCATGAACTGGCCGAACGCATTCACAAAAGGTCACTGGTGATCATTTTCAGCGATATGATTGAACAAACGACCAAATCTGATGAAATTTTCGCTGCGTTACAACATTTGAAGCATAACAAGCATGAAGTGATCTTGTTTCATGTGACGGATAAGTCTAAAGAGCTTGACTTTTCCTTTGAAAACAGACCCTATCGCTTTGTTGATGTAGAAACCGGACAACAGGTTAAGCTCTTTCCGGCAGAAGTGAAGCAGCAATACCTGGCTGCAGTGAACACCTTCAAGGATGAACTTAAGCTGAAATGCGGGCAATACCAGATTGACCTGGTGGAAGCAGATATCAACAAAGGATTTGAGCAGGTCCTGCTGCCTTACCTTGTTAAACGGAGCAAACTCTTTTAAACTACGAATGTTCCCTATTACGAATGATTCGAATTGTGAATGATTCGCTTTTCGTATTTTTGCGGCTCAATAATGTAACAGATCCATGGAAATTCCTTCAAGATATAACCCTGCTTTGGTTGAGACCAAATGGTACGGCTACTGGCTGAAGCAGGGTCTGTTTCACTCTGTACCCGACGATAGGGAACCATACTGCATAGTCATACCCCCACCCAATGTGACAGGTGTCCTTCATATGGGACACATGCTGAATAATACGATCCAGGATATCCTTGTCAGAAAGGCTCGCATGGCGGGAAAAAATGCCTGCTGGGTTCCGGGGACCGATCACGCCTCCATTGCGACAGAGGCTAAAGTGGTGGCGAAACTCAGAGAGCAGGGTATTGAAAAGGCAGCCATTACCAGGGAGGAATTCCTGGAACATGCCTGGGAGTGGAAAGAGAAACACGGAGGGATCATCCTCGAACAGCTCAAAAAACTGGGCGCTTCCTGCGACTGGGAGAGAACCTGTTTTACGATGGATGAGGCCCGGTATGAATCAGTCATTGATGTTTTCATTGACCTGTATAACAAGGGATTGATCTATCGTGGAGCCCGGATGGTGAACTGGGACCCTAAAGCGCTTACTGCCGTATCTGATGAAGAGGTGGTGTACAAAGAAGTCCAGTCAAAGCTTTACCATGTCAGGTATAAAATTGAAGGTACCGCAGATGAGTGGCTGACGATTGCTACAACGCGTCCGGAAACGATCCTGGGAGATACCGGGATCTGTGTACATCCGGATGACAAAAGATATCGTCACCTGAAGGGAAAAAGAGTCCTTATACCGTTGATAAACAGGTCGGTGCCTGTCATTTTTGATGACTATGTAGATATAGAATTCGGAACCGGAGCCCTGAAGGTCACTCCGGCCCATGATGTCAACGATTATAATCTTGGCCTGAAGCACAAACTCGAGGTAGTTGATACATTCAATCCTGATGGCACCTTAAGCAAGGAGGCACAGCTTTACATTGGCGAGGACCGTTTTGCCGTGAGGAAAAAAATCGTTTCCGACCTGGAAGCAGCCGGACATATTGTCAAAGTCGAAGAATACACGAATAAAGTAGGGTATTCTGAACGCACCGACGAGGTGATCGAACCACGAATTTCCGTGCAGTGGTTCCTCAGGATGAATGATATCGCTAAACCCGCCCTGGATGTTGTCGGGAATGACTCCGTGCAGTTTCATCCTGCAAAGTATAAGAACATGTACCGGCACTGGATGGAAAACGTTCAGGATTGGTGCATCTCCCGCCAGCTCTGGTGGGGGCACAGGATCCCTGCCTGGTATTTGCCGGACGGGACGGTGGTGGTAGGCAAAACCAAACAGGAAGCCTGGGAGAAGTATATTCATAGCACAGGTCATAGGGCACAGGGACCCGATTACCAACCACCAGTCACCAGCCACCAGTCACCAGTCACCAGCCACCAGCCACCAGTCACTATCGATAACCTGACTCAGGATCCCGACGTGTTGGATACCTGGTTCTCCAGCTGGTTATGGCCGATCTCAGTTTTTGACGGCATCAGGTATCCCGGTAATCCGGATATCCGTTACTACTACCCGACCAATGACCTTGTCACGGCCCCGGAGATCATTTTTTTCTGGGTTGCCAGGATGATCATGGCAGGTGAGGAGTACCGCAAGGATATCCCTTTTCGCAATGTCTATTTTACAGGAATCGTGCGTGATAAGATGGGCAGGAAGATGTCAAAATCACTTGGAAACTCACCTGAACCAATCACACTTATCGAGCATTACGGAGCTGATGCGGTCAGGATGGGGATGCTGTTATGTTCTCCAGCGGGAAACGATCTCCTGTTTGATGAAGGATTAATTGAACAGGGGAGAAACTTCTGCAACAAGGTGTGGAATGCATTCAGGCTGGTGAAAGGCTGGGAAGTGGACCAGAACCTCGCACAGCCTCTCTCCTGCCATGTTTCGGTAGCCTGGTTTAACGCCCAACTTGCATTCTCCCTGCGTGAGATCGAAGCATTATTGTCCGATTACAGGCTGTCGGAAGCTCTGATGACGGTCTATAAACTTTTCTGGGACGACTTCTGTGCCTGGTACCTTGAGATGATCAAACCCGCATATCAGCAACCTGTTGATCCTCAGACACTCAAAATTACCATCAATTTCTTCGAAGAACTGATGTGCGTGATCCATCCGTTTCTTCCTTTTATCACGGAGGAGATCTGGCAGTTGTTGAGAGAAAGAGAGGAAGGCGACTCGATCATGGTGAGCCGGCTCCCGGATACCGGCTCCCGGATACCGGATCCCGGCATACTTCAAACTTTTGAGTTTACAAAAGAGGTGGTGACAGCCATCCGAACGGCAAGAAAAGAGAACAGCATTTCCATGAAAGAAACGATTCAACTGATGATCAGGAAAAACAGCGATGATCCGGTTGATACCACCTTTGATGAAGTGGTGATGAAGCTGTGCGGCATTGATGCGTTGAACTACGTGCAGGAAAAACAGCCGGAGGTATATTCATTCGTTGTTAAATCAACCGAATTTTATATCCCCCTCTCTGCGCCTGTTAACATCGAGGAGGATCGAAAGAAACTGGAAGAGGAACTCGCTTACACCAGAGGATTTCTGATCTCCGTGGACAAGAAACTTAGCAACGAGAAATTTGTAGGCAGCGCCCCGCAGCATGTCGTTGACCTGGAACGGAAAAAGAAAGCCGACGCGGAAGCCAGGATCAGGGTACTTGAAGAGAAGATGAAGACAATGACATGAATGACATGAATTTCGAAACGTTTTACGAGATATCAGGATCCATGTGGTGATGAATAGGACTGCTATCAGCAGTAATACGGAAACTGTGATGGAGAAGATTCCAATGCCGACCAGGTGGTATCTTCAAAATTCTTTGAAGGTCATAGTAACCTGTTCCTGAAAGTCTACTTAAAAGATAATGAAAAATCAAACAGGTATTGCGTCGTAGACTATTTCAGCAATATCGAGAACTTCGACCTGTGCATGTTTGGCGAAGGTTTTTTTACAGAGAGGGCACGCAGTAGCGACAACCTCCGGGTCAGATGCTTCCAGATGCTCCAGGGCATCTTTCGTTATCAGGTCACGTTTTCTAGGTGAGACTGTATAGATTCCAAGGCTTCCCCCGCAACAAAGCGCATCCTTTCCTTCCTGCGAAACCTCTACAAGGGTGGCTACTTTGGACAGCAGTTCCCTGGGTGCGGAATACTCCCTGCTACCCCTTCCAAGATCACACGGATCATGATAAGCGACCTTCCGGTGAACGGCCTGCAGCGGGATCCTGCCTGCTTTGATGAGTTCCAGAATGTAGTGTGAATGGTGGAGCACACGGATCGGTAGGTTATATTCCTCCCTGAACGCCCGAAGACAGATCGGACAGGATGTGACCAGGGTATGGGCTTCCGACCGGAGGATACGTTCTTTATTGAATTCAATCAGGTCTCTTGCTTGATCGTGTTTTCCGGAAAGTATGACAGGACGGCCGCAACAAACGGTTCCTCCCTCATCCAGAAAAAGGTAGTCCACACCGGCTTGTTTCAGGATCCCTTTCATAGCTTTTATTATAGCAGGTGTAAGGTGTGTCATGCAGCCTGCAAAGTAAATCACCGAAGCCTTGCGTGGGAATGATGCAGGGAGATAGGAAAAATCAGCATCATGCGTTCCCGAAAAGGTGTTTCGTTCTATCAACCGGATCGTATCGGCGCCAATACCAACAGGACAAGCTTCCTGGCACCGGCCGCAAACCAGGCATCGCAGTGCAATATCGCGGTTAACCTGTTCGTCTCTGACAGACCTGATAAAATAAACGGCCTGTATGTCGTGGATCCGGGCGGCGCTACCTAGCTGGCAGACATCGATGCAAACACCGCAGCGTGAACACGCACCTATCTCAACATGTGTGAATGAAGTTGAGAATTTCCTTGATGTAATACCAAAATGACGGAAGAAAATCAATAACAGCTCAGTAGGGATATGCCAGTAGCGGGAAAATGGCACGGTCACAAAGAAGATCCCCAATGCAAGGGAGTATGTCCACCATAAGGCATAAGCAATATGCCTGGAAGATTCCTGAAAAATGAGTGCCAGGAAATTACCGAGATGCTGTGTGACGAATCCGCCGCCGCCGCCATAATACCCGTCGGTGAAACTCTCGGCAAGCAGCCTGACAGGAAAGATCAGCCAGAGGCATGTCAGGGCTACCTTATCGGTAAGCTGGGAGTTGGTTGTTCGCCTCAAGCCGAACCACCGTGACTTGCCTCTTTTGATCAGCGCCAGGATCAATCCGGAGAGAACGAATAAAAGCAGAAAGTCCATAAGGAACCTGAAAAAGCCGGGGACTGTATTGATCTCAAACCACAACACGGTTTTATCGTGGATGAAAAACTTCAAAAAGATCGGGTAATACGGCGGATTGACGTGGGAAGTGCTGTAGATCCGGCTTTCCATATTCCCAAATACGATCAGCAGAAACCATCCTAATGCAAAACTCATATGCATATAGCCCAGCAACGCATTACGCCTGAACATCTTGCGGTGGATCAGGCTTTCTGAAAAGATCTCTTTTAACGCTGATAAAAACTTCTTGCTGAAGATCCCTGCTTTGAACAGGTTCCGGTCCTCTTCCGGAAGCGCCTTAACCCACTTGTACCACCACCGGATGATCATGTACAGCAAGTAGATCAGCCCAAGGGAAAAGGGAAGGACAAAAAGGTTAAAGGAGATCATTTCAGTTTATCTATTGCAGTTTGAATGGCAAGGATCAGGTTCCTCATATTGACTCCCCTGGGACAAACGAGGATGCATTTCCCGCAAAGCATGCACTTCCTGATCTCCTGCTTCAGCGGTTCAATCTCCCCTCTTCGTAAGAGAGTCTGAACAAGGCGGATGTTGAAATCAACGAACTGTCCGGCGCTGCAGGTCGCCGTGCAACTGCCGCAAGCGATACAGGTGAGAACAGATGGTTCATGTTTTTTAAGGTGTTCCAGAACTCGCTTATCGTTTTTATCGTAATCGATAAGCCTCTCTTTATGAGCTGTATATCCGAAATTTATCACCGGATCTTTTATTTTAAGGTTTTCAGGTAATTGTGTATCTGCAGGGCAGCCTCACCTGCATCGGCAATCGTGTTTGCAATAGTTAACGGCCCCCTGGAAGTTCCTGCAACGAAGATCCCGGGTTTACCGGTGTAATTAAACCGGGTGTGCTCATCCAGGCATTCCAGGAAACGATCTTCTCCGATGCTTATTCCCAGGAGTTTAGCAATGCGAACGGTTTCAGGCTTCTGAACGAACCCTACAAGAAGGACCAACAGATCGACTGTCATTTTCAACGGCCGTGAAGTCAGGGTGTCTTCGATCTTCAGAACGATGCTTTGATCCTCGTTTTCAGCACATTCGGAAACCCTCCCCCGCAGAAAGTTTATTTCCCATTTCTGCTGTGCCTCGTAGTACATCTCTTCAAAGTGACGATCGTACATCCTGAGGTCCATATAGAATCCAAATACCTCTGAACCGGGAAGATGTTCCTTGATTTCAATCGCCTGTTTAACGCCGGTGACGCAGCAGACTTTGGAGCAATAGAGATTTCCGGCTTTTTCGTCGCGGGAGCCGACACAATGGACAAATCCTACACGTGACGGAGCCTTTCCGGCGGAGGTTGTGACTGGTGAACCACTTCGGAGCATCCTTTCAAGATCGGCCGAGGTGATCACATTGTCGTAAATTCCATATCCATATTCCTCTTTTCTCCGGGCATCGAAGAGGTCGAAACCTGTTGCCATCAAAACGGCATCGCACGTGATCTTTTCTCCGGATTCCAGTTCAACGATAAAACTTGACTGCAGAGAATGGATCTCACCGGGGGACTCATTGCATCGGATCTCAACCCTGTTTCCAAGGGTCTCCTTCAAATCATGGAGGACCTCAGATCCCGGTCTCCGGTTTGGGAAAAGTCTGTCCCAGTTCCTGAGATGCCCGCCGATCTCCTCCTCCCGTTCAAGAAGGAGAACCTTCTCCCCGAGGTCGGCCAGCCGGGAAGCCGCAGTCATTCCTGCAACGCCTCCTCCAACGATGACAACTGTTTTTGCCATATCAAAAAAACTTTAAAACCGATGGCGCATCTGGTCTCCCAAGATCCTGCCCATCTTTCCCCAGGAATTTCCGGGATGTGTCATACTGGATTCCCATCTTATCCAGAAGGGGTTCCACCGGCACCTGGTGTACCTGTAGACCCAGGTCCCACGGGTCGTATCCCAGGATCAATCCGGCCAGCTCCTCATAGGTCAGGACCGGAATTCCCCGGCCATTTTCACCATATGTTACGCCCTCCATTTCACTGAGCGTGTATTGCCACCTGTCAAGAAACATCGGACAGCCCGGACAATTCGTGAGGATGAAGTCCGGTTTGTATGGTTTCATCGACTCAAATTTCTTTTTGGAATTTGCCAGTGAGTATCCCCTGTTGGCTCTGACCAGGTACTGCCTGAATCCAAATCCGCAACAATGCCTGCGTTCAGGGTAGTCTATCACTTCGCCACCCCACTCTTCAACCATTCCAACCAGTACATACGGGTATTCGGCCCCTCCAACTCCCTTCGACGGAAACATCTTTGAATAGTGGCATCCGATGTGTTCCACCACTTTCAGGGGTCGTCCGGTTTCATGATGTACGAGCCTGTTGACCCCTATTGCGCTGATCTCTTTCCTGAATCTGAAAATTACATCGCTGGCATGAGCTACATTCTTGGGAATCTCAAACTCCCGACCGGTGGCTGTTTTTAGGTAACCTCTTACTTTTTTCAGAACATCCGGGAAATGCTTCCAGGTTTCAAGCACTTCGTTGTATAAGCCGAAAGAGGTGATACAGGATGTCACCAGGTTTTCATTTCCCGATTCGGTCATCAGGGAAAATTGCCTGGCAATCACTGTCATTGTTGTGTCGAACGGGACCACGTCGCTGTGGTAGCCGATACCTGAACAGGTGGTGTGTGCTGCATTTTCGAAGACATCTTTCTTCAATTCCTCCTGCATGATCCTGAGGAAGGCTTTTTCGGAAGCAGGGAAGAAATTTTGCCTGATGCAGCTTCTGACATAGAAATAGCGGTCATCGGCTATCTCTTTCTGGTAATCTTTCCAGATCCTCTTTTTCCCTTCATTGATCATTCGGCAGCCGTGTGTTTGGGGTCGTTTGTCGTGTAGATATGGTGTACATATTCGCTATCGAGACTGTCGGTCAGTTCCATCCCCATCTCCTCGGCTTTCTGTCTGCTGCATGCTTCTATCTTTTCGAACCTGCGGGTTCCGCCTGTCACATCAAAGATCTTTTTCAGCTCCTGCAAGTCCTCATCAGGCACTTTGCGAAGAATCCCGGGGCCTGTTTTGGCATAATTGGCTCCAAGCCTTTCCATGACCTCTTCGATGTGTTCAACTTCCCATTTCCATACAGGTCCCTGCTCGGGGTGTGCCTCCGGCCTCACTTCAGAAGGGAACATGCAGTATCCGTATTCGAGGATCCATTCTCCCACCGTGCGTTTTATCGCCAGTTGCTGCCTGCCTTTTTCCGACTCGGTAAAATACCCCAGATCCTGTGACAAACCGCGAAGGACGGTAATTAACAGGCCAGGGGCGTTTCCCCGCGGGCACCTGGTAACACATGACATGCACTCCCCGCAATACCAGATCATATCCCCCTTCAGCAATGCCTCTATCTCCTCTTCATTTTTGGTCTGAAGGATCTCTACGATCTTCCGGGGCTGGTAATTGTAGAACTCTGCGGCAGGACAAATGGCGGTGCATGTGCCACAGTGAAGACAGGCTTTCAATCCTTCCTTAAACCGGACATCAGCTGACAACATATCATAGAGACGATCCATGTGTCGTTAATTTTTTAACAAATTTATTAAAAAAAGTGATAAGGTGATGAATTGCCGGTCTCTTTTAAGGGACGGTGAGAGGGGACATAACAGGGGCTTTAGCCCTCGTATCCAGCATCCAGGATCCAGCATCCAGGATCCAGCATCCAGGGATCCAGCATCCAGGGATCCAGCATCCAGCATCTAGTTATCCAGAAACGCGTATTCGAGGATATTCGCTCCCATCCGGAGGGCTTTCTGGCGTGTTGCATCAGAGTCATTGTGAACACGCGGATCTTCCCATCCGTCACCCAGGTCACATTCGTAGGTATAGAAGCAGATCAGCCTGCCCTGCCAGAGAAGTCCAAATCCCTGGGGTGCTTTCCCGTCATGCTCGTGGATTTTCGGAAGTCCGTTTGGGAAGTCGTAGGATTGGTGATAGATCGGATGGGAATAGGGGAGTTCCACAAAATCAAGTTCCGGGAATGCAAGCTTCATCTGAGGCCTGATGAATTTATCAAGGCCATAATTGTCGTCGATATGCAGAAATCCTCCGGCCAGCAGGTACTCTCTCAGGTTTTGCGCTTCCTGCTGAGAAAAAAGCACATTCCCATGACCCGTCATATGTACGAACGGGTAGTTAAAGATCTCCTTGCTTCCCACATCTACCGTAGCGATGTCTTCACTGATGTTTGTTCCGAGGTTCTGGTTGACAAATTTTACAAGGTTCGGCAAAGAGGTAGGATTTGCATACCAGTCTCCTCCACCGCTATATTTCAACAGAGCGATCTGGAAAGAGGGAGGTGTGGCGGAGAAATTCAGCAGGAATATCGGGATAAGAAAGAGGGATCGTAACATAAGATCGGAATGACAGGGACAAAGTTACTTTTTTACTCCAAATTAATAGATCATTTCGTTCGCCTGTCCGGCTGAATATCAAGAAATATTCTTCATTTTTATCACAAAACCCATTGATTTTACGTATATTTGGCTGGCCCTAATCTCCTGATCATGAAATCAATCCATCAATCCTGTGAATTATGGATTGGCGACAGGTTTGCGTGTTCCACAAAGTTTATCCTGGTGCGATGAGGGCCTGCGTATTCATTGCAATCAGTTTCTTGTCTTTCACTTTCGGTTCTTTTGCTCAAACAACCTGGGAAAGAACTTACGGGATTCCCAACCGGTGGGAAGATTGTTATAGTGTTACATCCACCTATGACAATGGCTTTCTTTTTGCGATCAATTTCTTAGCCAATACTAATCCAGGTAATCCTCTCTACGCTTCCTGGTTGTTAAAGACAGATATCAACGGTTTTCCACTCTGGTCGAAATATTTCTATAATCCATTCTTTACCTTTGGGATATTCTTTATAGAATCTGGACAGAATGGAAACATTATTGCAATCGGTCAAACAAATGAGGTTAGTTTGTCAGGTGACTCATTTATCATGTTGCTGGATGCCTGTGGTGAAAAAATATGGTGCAAAAGGTTCCATTACATGAACATGAATTATGGATGGAGAGTAAGAGGAGATTCTTTAGGAAATTTTGTTTTATATACACGTTCGGCATCTAATATTGGATTAATCGAGCGAAACCAACTATGGAAATTTGATTCAATTGGTGATCTCATTTTTTATGCTCAAATTATCCCCGAATATGAGTATCCTGATATAGATGATCCCTCCTTCTATGACTTTATTTGTACTCCGGACAATGGATTCCTTTTATCTGGATATGGATATATGCAAGACACAACAAGCCCTCAACAATGGTGGAGATTGCAGCATTTATTAGTGAAAACAGATTCGCTTGGGAATGAAGTATGGGTAAGACCTGACACATTTAACCTTCAGTATGTGGGGGCTTTATGTGCATTGGCAAACTATAATGACTATTACTTTGCTGTATCAACAAGTTCAATTACTTATATTTTTCATCCACAAAATAATTCTTCAAGGAAAATTATTCCGGATAAAGTGAATCCTCCTCCATTAATCAATGTTGTTCAATATAACTATCAGTTTTCAACATATGATAAACCTGCTTGTTGTTCCCAAACTGTTTATCCGGAAGGATCAAGGGAAGAATTACGAGCCGGGATCACATATTCAGAGAACAAGATCGACAGTATTGAACAACTATTGACTCAATTTATAGATGCAGGAGCCACGGATACATTACATGATGAGGTGGCAACCAGCTTTGCCAGCCAGTCCTATGAGGTATACCAGGATCTTATGGCAGCATCCCCATATCTTTCTGATACTGTCCTCAAGAAATCCATTGAAAGAGAAGATGTTCTTCCAAATGTGATGATCCGTGATATCATGGTTGCCAACCCACAGTCGGCAAAGGATGATTCTATCTTAACCGTTCTTGATAACCGGTTCAATCCTATGCCTGATTCTCTGTATGCACAAATCCTCGGTGGCGCTGAAATTCTTGGTGCAAAAGAAGTACTTGAAAATAAATTATCCCATTGGAAGCAAAAGAGACAAATGAATTTCAGGGCTTTGATGCATTTGTTTAAAACAGACACAGTAAATTCCTGGGCACAGGATAGCCTGGTCGTTTTACTGGAGAGTGAACCAACTTTATCGAGTAAATATTCATTGTTATTAAATTATATTGACAACTATCAATTTGGGAGAGCAGATACATTGCTGCAGAATATTCCATCAGGTTTTATGCTTTCACCAGGTGAAATGATAACTTATCATAGGTATGATTCACTATTAGCTTTGTTACAGCTAATATATATTGATTCACTCGGGTATAGAATTCCGGATAGTACCCATTTACCTCTGTTACAAGGGCTATCCGGTAACCAATCGGACCTTCCGGGCGTATTTGCCAGAAACATCCTGGTATCCTTCGGGCTGATGGAGTATGAAGAATCCTATATCATCCAACCTTCACTTAAATCAACACGAAGAATCAAAAATGTATCCAAAACGAATCCGGAATCACCGTTAAAGGTATTTCCCAATCCATGTTCAGACTTTGTGACAGTAGAATACTTATCTCCGGAATCATTAACCGGAAAAGTAATAACGATCTATTCTGCTGAAGGGAAGCCGGTTTTTTCAAGGCCCATAGAAAGAACCTACAATCAGTTTATCATCCCTATGACATCTGTGAAACCTGGTATTTACCTTGTGGAAATCACAACAGGGAATAAAAGTATTGCAACAAAAAAGCTGATTGTTACAAAATAAATATTTCTCAATTATATGAAAGTAAAGTTTTTTCTTGCCTGGCATTTTCTGATGTTTTACGGAATAACGATTTTTTCTCAGAACTGGATCCGAACATACGAGAGCATTGAAGATGCTATGGGAAGGGCATGTACTGAATATTACGATAAAGGATTCCTTATTGCAGGATATGTTCATATTGACGAACCAACATATGTTGCGTATGGGTGGATACAAAAAACTGATGTTAATGGGTATGAATTGTGGAGAAAAACCATTAAAGATTCAATGAAACTAGCTGGCTTGTTTGATATGAGATCGTTAGAAGACGGCGGTTTTATAGCCATTGGTAGCAGTATTCAATCAGATCTATTTCATGATCCTTTAGTTATTAAATTTAATGTCTGCGGTGAAAAAGAATGGTGTAACCTTTACAATTCACCAGGAAATTTTGATTATGGACTGGATATTGAACCTGTCCCCGGAGGAGGATATATGGCATTAATGAACTATTGGGGATATGATAAAAATAAACGAATCTGGCTATTCAGGTTGGATGATTCCGGTAGCATAGTCTGGCAACAAGCATATGCTTTGGATACGTTATTTTATAATGAAGAAGCAGTTGGAATTTGTCGAGCTACAGATACATCTATCATAATAACCGGGTATACTTATTGGCCGGATAGTATTCCTCCTCACTATTATTTTCTTACGCCATTACTTATTGAAGTTAATTATAATGGTGTAGCGGAATGGGAATTACCATGGGGAGAAACGAGTGAATTTATAGGGTCCGGGAATCAATCCATTTCATCAGACAATCAAGAAATATATACAGTTGTGCAACATTCAAGGTCTAGTTACCCATTTGGTACATCACCAACTTTAATAAAAACAAATAATGATGGTGTTCCAATAGGATTCCATAACATTCTTGATTCAACAAATAATGCTAACGCTACGACAATAAATTGGTTTCAGGATTCAAGTTTGGCAATAGGGGCTGGATGGCAATTAATAGGTGCATCTGAACCTGATATAGGTGTTTTTAAGGTTGATACTTCCGGAACTTTATTACAGGAAAAAGTATTGTTAACTTCACATGAACAAGTTCCGAACGATGCTTATGTTACACAGGATAATAAATTATTCTTAATCACTTCAGTTTTCGTGGTGGAGGATTGGAAATGGAAAGTTTATGCCTTTAAACTCAATGCCGACCTTGAATATGACAGCATCTACACAGCCCCCTTCAACTACGATAGCTTGTGCCCATATCCAATCGTGTCGGATACTATTCCATTGGATGATTGTGAAGTGATTGTAGATATTGATGATCCTATTGAGCATCCAGAGAAATCCCGACTAAAGGTATACCCGAATCCGGCACAAGAGAAGATAGCGGTTGAGATGCCGGAATATTTAGTCAGAAAATCAGAAGGAGATAGAATCTCAACAACGACCTATTATCATCAGTGGTCCAGGGTACAGCTTGAGGTGTTTGACCTGTTTGGACGGTTAATGTTTGTAAAAGAGATCCCGCAACAGGAGAATCGTGTCGAGATTGATGTCTCCTCCTGGCCGGCAGGAATGTATGTAGCAAGGATCGTGTTTATGAATGAGGTGGTGGGGAGTGTAAAGTTCGTGGTTAATTGACAATTTGAACCGTTACGCAAGCCACAACCCCGGCAGTCTCTGTTCTCAGCCGGCTGCTTCCCAGACTGACAGGTATAAAATTTTCCTTCACTGCCTGCGCAACCTCATCAGGAGAAAAATCACCTTCAGGGCCAATCAGGATCAGCGCCGGTTCACCCGGATGATATATATTCTGAAGCAGGTCTTCGGAGCCGGTTCCGCAGTAAGCGATAAACTTCTGCCCCGGGAATTTCCTGCTGATCAGTTCGCCGAACGTTACCGGTTCATGAAGAACCGGCAGCCAGCTTTTCAGCGATTGTTTCATGGCTGCAACCAGTATTTTTATCAGCCTTTCCGTTTTCACGGAGGTTCTCTCTGAATGGGTACAGATAAGGGGTGTGACCTCCCGGATCCCTATCTCGGTTGCTTTTTCGAGGAACCACTCAAACCGGTTGATGTTCTTTGTCGGTGCAATGGCTATATGAAGGGGGTGAGGGTGTGAGGGTATGAGCGTATGAGAGTGAAGGATTGCTTCACAGTGTTTCGGATCGGCGGTTTGGATTCTCCCTTCATACAGGATTCCTTTCCCGTCGGTAAGATGGATCACGTCACCCTGTTTCAGCCTCAGGACACGTATGATATGCCCCGACTCTTCGCGGTCGAAGATGTGGCTGGGGGGGTGAATTTCCGGAGAGTAGAAGAGGTTCATGATTACTGGTGACTGGTGACTGGTGACTGGTGACTGGTGACTGGTGATTGGTGACTGGTGACAGGTGACTGGTGACTGGTGACTGGTGACTGGTGATTGGTGACTGGTGACTGGTGATTGGTTCGGTTATGTGTTTGGGGCAAAGATCTCTGGTATTTCAACCCTCCCGGCTGCTAAAATTGTAAATTGTAAATTGTAAATTGTAAATTGTAAATTGTAAATTGTAAATTCATACCTCTCACATCCCGCGTCCTACGTTCTTTTCGTAGAATCCCCGTACCTTCCAGAAATAGTGGATCATGGCAACCACGGAAAAACCAACGCATACAAGGAACATTCCGTCAAAACCGATCCACTCCGAGAGGTAGCCTAATCCCAGGGATCCAAGTCCGATACCAAGATCAAAAGCTGTTATCAGCGTTGCATTGGCAGCGCCCCTCCGGTGAACTGTTACTATATTGTTCACCATCGTTTGTAACGTCGGCATCATAATTCCAACTCCAAGGCCGATAAGCCCTGCAGCTATAAAAAATCCGGAAAGGTTCATCAGAAGGCCCAGAGAGAGTAGCCCTGCGGTATTCACAAGGAATCCTCCGAGCATCAGGTACGTGGGGCCATGTCTGTCAAAGATCTGCCCGGCGAAAAGGCGTGAAAGGGTAACTCCTCCTGCCAGGATCAGGAAAAAAGTACCTGCCTGGTACAAGCCCAGTTCTTTGTCATATAATGTAATGAACGACACAACGCCACCGTATGTGATGCCAAAAAGAGCCATCGGAATGGAGATAGGGACCACTTTTGGTTCAATAAACCGTCTCCAGTTGATCCCGGTTTCAATACGCCGTGTTTGGAATAGCGGATACCTTACAAAGAAAACCATCACGAGTCCGCAGAAAGAAAACAGTGCGGCTATGTAAAACATATGAAAATACCCCCATTTCTCAAGGATGAAAAGGGCGAGCACAGGAGCTACGGCCATAGCCAGGGTGAAGGATATCCCAAAGTAACCAATCCCACGGCCTCTTTTTTGCGGAGGAATAATATCCACAACAACGGTCATACCGGTTGTAGTGGTGGCGCCCCAGGAAAATCCGTGAAAGAAACGTACAAGCAGCAGTACCCCGAAAGTCAGGATAAGTGGATAAAGAAGAATCGTCAGGGTGAAGATCAACAGGGAGAGAAGGTAGATCCATTTTCTTCCCCAGGTATCCAGTGCTAGTCCAATGAAGGGACGGATGATCAGCGCCGAAATTGTATACGCTGCCAGGATGTATCCTACATCACTTGTTTTTGCGTGGAGCACATCTACCACATATACAGGCAGGGTTGGGATCAGGAAATAGAACCCTGTTGCCATCAACAGGTTCCCGATTGCCAGTAAGATGAAACTGGGATTCCAGAGCTGGCCGTGTGATGATGATACCATCAGGGGAGAAGGTTACTGAGGCCGCGGCGTTGAATTGCCGCCGTCAAGAACCCAGCGCCATGATCCGTCTGTCTCTTTTCTCCAGACCGTGAAATAGTTGCCATAACGGATATCTCCCCGCGTGAAATCATACAACTCGTAATTCCCGAATGTGTACCCCAGGTCACATGATTTACTCACCTCCGCCTTTACAGGTTCCCAGGTAAGGCGGTACATACTGTCGGGAACGCCCGCAAAACTGTTGCTTAGCGCTTCTTTCCCTATGACTGGGAACTGCCCGTCCTGCAATTTCACCAGATCGTCGGCAGCAAAATGCAGAAATGCCTCTTGCATGCCATTCTCCGAACTCCAGGCTGAAAAAGCGCGATCGGTACTCAGCATCTCTTTTCTTGCTTCCTTTTGCCGGTCTTCCGAAGAGGTGCATGCTGCCAGCGCTGTAAGGAGAAATAACAGAAGTTTCTTCATGGGAACCTCCCTATTGAATGATCAGTTTTTCAATAATATGTCTCCTGTCGGATCGTATCCTCAGGAAATAGATGCCCTTTGGCAGATCCGGCAGGGTAATCTTTCTCAGTTTCATGTTTTTTTCCTGTGGTAAAGTATAGACAACCTTGCCCTGAATTGTAAGGATTTCGCAAATCCCTTGTTCTATATTGTTTGTATTGAAATAAAACGTCCCCTGGTTCGGGTTGGGATAGATTTCCACGGTTTGGCTGTCATCGGACGCTGCCACTCCTGAGCAGGCATCAATAGTCACCTCCATCGTATCGGAAGCCATGCAGCCGCCGGAAGTGGTCACCTGCACCCAGATGGTGTGCATCCCGATTCCAAATCCGGAGGAGTTTACAAGGATACTTTGGGTTGTCTCCCCTGTAGACCATTCATATGTACTGCCCGGGTTACCCGCATCCAGTGTGAGCCACTCCCATGTACATATTGTCGTATCGGGACCAAGTAACGTCACAGGGACCTGGTTTACTGTAATAGCCGTACTGTCTGAGTATTGGCTCTCCCCGCAGGAAGTCACCTCTTTTACTTTTAAAAAGGCGGAGCCGGTAAAATCTCCGTCCCATTCAACTGTTGCAGTCATCCATTGGCCCGAAACCGTCCCGGACTCTGCCGGAGCAAGATCCCAGATGAAGCTGCTGGCTGAAGGTGAACCAACGGTTGTATATTCATCAACTCCGTTCTGACAAACATTCAGAGGCCCGGCCGGCGAGGAAGGGGTTGAAGGAGCTTCTCCGACATGGATATAGAACTCCTTGGTTGTTGTAACGTGTGTAAAGCTGTTCTGGACTGATAATGAAACGTTATACTGTCCGGGAACCGAGTAGGTGATTCCGGCCGGATTTTGTTGGAGAGAGGCTGAAGGAGTCCCTCCGGGAAACTGCCATAACCACGAGGTTGGATTTCCGATGGACATGTCGAAAAAATTCACTGGATCTCCCATGCATGGGTTCGTATTGCCTGCCATGAAATCGGCAATCAGCGGTGGGGTCAGGATCTCTATTCCGTCCAGGTCGAACCCGGCATCGTTGGCATTTGTTGCGCCGTCGCCGTCATCGAGGATCTTGACATACCGGATTCCCGAAATAGGAGAGGTTGAAAGGTCAAAAGCCGTAGTGGATGATCCCGTTCCAAGGTTGGTCCAGGGACCATCCATGTTCTGACTTACATAACAGGTGTATCCTTCGGGAGAGGTATCCCCCTCGTAAATCCTGAAATCGTTCCCTGTTCCATTATAGATGGTATCTCCCATGTCGATGATGATATAGCCGCTTCGCCCAAGGCTGTAATTGACGGAATCGGGCGGCCCCACCATCCCGGGAACATATGATTCGTCGAAGTATATCCCTGAACTGGGAAAACTTGGAATGTTTGTTGCAAGACACCGGTAGGCATATCTACCTGGGGTTCTGGTTAGCTGGATGTTCTTGATCACAGATCCCTGCGCGGGCACTGTCACGCCCGAAATGGTCTTTGTCTGGTAACCGCTGGCTTTGACAACGATAGTGTATTGGCCCGGAAGCAGGTATTTGTGGTAGTCGCCCAACTGCGCCTGGGTGTATACAGGATAGAAGGAATTGACGAACACAGCCGCTTTGACAGGACTTCCGGTTAACTGGTCAGTGATCTTCCCTTCCAGGCCCCATCCAACCCGGTTGATCATCTCGGTGATAGCCGGCACATTGTAATTGTAATACATCGGTATCTGGCTGGAAGGGGGCTGTTTGGATTGGGAGATCTCCATGGACCATCCAACCTGGCCAAGGGCTCCGTAGTTGAAGTCTTTGGTGGCTCCGAAGATCTGGTACATGATGACACAGCCCTGCCCGTAGCCCAGGTTGGCGTAACCTGAAGTGGATGAATATACCGCTGCCAACTGATTGATATGCTGCCAGTCGGGAGGCTGGGAGATCCGGTAGCTCCACGGATACGAAATCACTTCAGTTCCTCCGTGGAAATTTGTATACAATATGAAGTTATGATCCAGCCATAATTGTCTTAATATCCTGGACTCAGGTTGCGAAAAAGGCCCGGTGCTGTACCCTTCCCCCCCCCACATAAAGCCAATGTCACGGTTGCAGTCAACGCCGTTTGAGTTGTACCTGATGCCGCTGGCAAATCCATCCGGGTTGACCAGGTAATACAGCCAGATCTCCCGGCTATTGATGAGGTTTGTGTATGTTGAGTCAACCCCGTATCCCAGGCAAAGATCCCGGGCATACCGGATGACGATCTCCGGGCCCATGATCTCGTCCCCGTGAATACCGCCATCAAACATCACTTCCGGTTCATTTTCATCCGTGTTTACGTTATCGCTGATTTTTAGGATTCCTAGCTGGCGTCCTCCGAGAGTCGTGCCAAGCAGGATCTTTTTGCATATCGCCGGGAAATTCGCAGCCAGGCTGTCGGATAGTTCAACCATCTGGTTGTAATTGTGGTAGCTTTCAAGAACAGACCGGTCCCAGAAATGCCGACTAGTGTAATTCAGGTCATAGTTATTTATAACATACTCAAGCCCGGAAGTCTTCAGTTTCTCAAGTTCAGCGGGAGTAAGATACACCCAGGCAATGGCATGTCCCTTTTCCAGTCCAGGCTCGTCCATCAGTTTCAGGCTTTTCAGGATGGCGCCGTCCTCCGGTGAACGAAGGTAGACCTTAACCTCCATTTCGCCGGTTCGCCATGTTGCCTGGCTCCAGCAGGTTGCAGAAAGAAAAAATAAGATCAGTAATCCGGGTAGTCTCCTCATAAGCTTGTTTAAGTGGTTATTCTTTTACAATCTTTTTAACCTGGGTTGCATGACTGGTTGTCACCTTCAGAAAATAGACTCCTTTTGCCAGGGTGTTCAGGTTAAGTTGCCGGGTAACCTGTTCACCGGTGCCTTCAAGTTTTTGAGTGAGGATATTCTTACCCTGCATGGTATAAAGAATCAGTGTGGCATCGCCATATAGCCTGTCTACAGATACATTTATAATTCCATCGGTCGGATTCGGGTAGATAGAAATCTGTTGAGGGTAATTTGATGCCGAAGGAATGCCAACTGTACCGGTCAGACTAATGTCGTCGAGGAAAAGGTTATTTCCGCGACGGTTGTAAGATTCAAAGACGATCTTTACATCAGGTTTCCAGGAGAATGCATTGAGATCCACCTCATAGCAATTCACGCCATAACTTCCACTGCACCAGTCGCCGGCACTCTCCGGGTAAAAGGAGTTCATGGTCGGTTCGTGTGTTACAAATGTGTTGGGCGTTCCGTCCGGGCCGAGGGCCAGTACCCTGGTAAATGTCGCTCCGCAATCATCAGAAACCAGGATGATCAGCGAGTCTTTCAATATATCCCTTTGCGCATAAGCATGACGGAAGGTCAGAACGACATTGTGGTAGTTGGTCAGGTCGAATGCCGGGCTGATCAGCCGGTCGCGCTTGTACATATAGACGTAGTCATAGAAATTCATCCATGCAGCTTTGTTTCCGGATGTGGTCCCGGGAACGGAGATCGTATCCCAGGTGATCTGGTAATCGGGATTTTCAATGGTCCAGAACTGGGTGGCAAATCCTGTCTCAAAATCATCCGTGAAGGGGAGTAGGTATCCCCCGTTCATGATATAATTCGGTTTTGTTTCACTGGAGCTGCCAATAGAGTTCGTTGCCGTGAGAGACACGCTGTAGGCCCCGTTTTGAGTGAATGTCACGACAGGATTCTGACTGGAACTTGTCGTTCCCTGCAGGTAGATGACATTATTTGGCGTGATTTGCCAGCTCCAGGAAACGGGGCAGTATTGCGTAAGGTCGAACAGATGGACGACATCCCCTGCACAGAGTACGTTCTTGTCGGCCGTAAAATCCACTGCCGGCAAGAGGGTGTTGCTCACGGTAATGTATCCTGTTTTGGTGATGGAGTCGGAACCGGCTTCATTGGTCGCAACCATCTTAACCTGGAATGTTCCGGGATTATTGTAAACGATATCTGCCGGTTGTTTTACAATAGATGAAGAGGGTGTTCCTCCCTCAAATGTCCATTGCCATTGGGTTGGTACGCCACTGGAGAGGTCCGTAAAGTTGACGCCACATCCAATCGGGATCGTGGTTTTATCTGCTTCAAAATCGACAACAGGAGTGCTGTGATACATGTCGGATCCCCACAATCCACGGCCATAACTGCTGGCACGGATGGCATCGTTCGCAACAGTGTCGGAATTGTAGTAGATGTCCAGTTCGGTGATTTTTATATTCACGGGAAGCCCTTCACTGAAAGAAATCCAGTCGGTCATGGAGGCGTGTTTGTAATAGACACCGGCATCCGTGCCAACGTACAGCCCTTCTATCGCGTTTTTATAATAAATGATAGTGCTGATGTGGATGTTTGGCAGGTTTCCGCTGATCTCGGTCCAGGTGATCCCTTTGTCAGTCGATTTGTAAACTCCGTTGGCCATGGTTATGTAAACCACCTCAGGGTCAGTTGGATGCGCTTCTATGTCGGTCGGATAACCGGACGCTGGCATGAACGAAGTGATCTCAGCCCAAGAAGGATTGTCATCCTCGCAGTTGTCTGACCGGAACAGCCTGTTATCATACCGGGCAACATAGAGAATGTTTGTATCGGCCGGTGATTGTTCTACCACCACACAGGTGTTGGCAGTTCCAAAATCAGAGATCTTTGTCCATGCAGGAACACCGCCCCTGATGTTTCTGCATCTCCAAACATTGTTATACCCGACAAACATCGCCTGAGGATTCGTTTCATGAAGGCAGAAGGGAGTCACCCATGCACCGCTTTCGGTGATGCCGTAGGTTCCGATCCCGGCTATTTTCTTTTCTCCGGCATTGTTGTATTTCCGGAAGATGTCACCATAGTAGATTGTGTGGTATGTATATGCTGCGTTGGAATAATCAACAGCACATTCCATCCCGTCACCACCCCCGGTAGCCCACCAAACCGGACCCATGTAAGTGTAAGTGCCGTTGTCCTGGAATCCGTTGATCACCTTCTCTTTTACGGTCTGAGACTGGCCCAGCTTGTAAATCTGTCCGATCGTCATAGTCTCCGTATGGTCGGTCCAGGTGGTTCCCCCGTTATTTGTATTATAAACACCTCCGTCATTACAGGCATACAGCATCCCGTCAACGGGCGAATACTTTAGCATATGGCAGTCGGCGTGCACGGCAGGCACTCCGCATCCGCCATACCAATGAGAGTTTATCAGCCAGGTAATCCCTCCGTCTGACGATTTCCATACGTCAACGCCTCCGACATAAATGATTTCAGGGTTCACCGGGTCTGCTTCGAGGGAAAGATCATACCATCCCTGTCCGCCGGTACCGCTCCCGTCGCACGACCAGTCCAGGATGTTCGGGGAGGTGGAACGGGTGGTAAATGAAACGCCGGCATCGGTCGAACGGTATAGTCCTTTGAAGCCACTGCTGCTGGCGGACTGGACAAAGTATACATAATTGGGATTTGCCGGAGTTACGGCGATGGTTCCGCGCTGACCGGCACTAAGGCCGGCAGTGATCAGTGTCCAGGTGATCCCGTTGTCGGCAGAACGATAGAAGCTGGAACCAGCGGCAGCATAAACAATATTTGGATCATTTGGTTTGAAATCAATGTCTTTAAAATTCCCTGTCTGAGAAACGCTCCAGTTTGTTCCACCGTCGGTACTTCTGTAGATCCCACCATTGGCAGCAGCAAGGAGAATGAGGTGGTTGGTGGGGTGCATCAGGATCTCTCCGATGGTTTTTTCACCCATCCCCTGCGTTGACTGGGTCCAGGTGTATCCTCCGTCAGTACTCTTGAAAACACCCAATCCCGGGGCATCTCCTGCATCACGGTCACCGGATCCGATAAAAATAACACTCGGGTTGGTATAATCCACTACGATAGCTGAAACACCCAGGGTTGGCAGGGTATCGGTATGGGTTTCCCAGGTCTGCCCTCCGTCACTGGTCATCCACATACCGCCTGAAGGAGCAGCAACAAACCATTTGTTCACATCAGTCGGGTGAAATGCGATGTTGTTAAGTCTGCCCAATCCCTCGTACCCTACTGGTCCGGGCAACGGGATGAGTGAAGGGCCCATGGAAGTCCAGGCTCCGCTGGCGGACCGGACTGAATTTTTGAAGTCGTTGAAGGCCTGGTATGTAGCATCAGGTGATGGTTTCACTCCTTCTGCCGAAACCCTGTCACGCATCATATATTCCCAGCGCTTGAATACCTTCCATCCGCAGCCTTTTGTGATAGGGCGGTCTTTCCAGTAGTCGTTGAAAGCTTTCTGCGTTTCAAAGAAGTTTGCGTCCGGATCTTGCATCATGGACACCCATACAGGGCCATCAGAATCCTTTTCAGGAGTTCCTGAAGATGTCTGAATAGATTGTGATCTTGCTGTTAACACAGTGAAAATCAGTCCTAAAGAAATAAGGATAAATCGTTTCATATATGAAGGGGATGAGGGATTGGTTTCGACTGTAAAATTACGATTTTTAATTGAATGTCGGGAATCTTGTCCTTGTCTGTATTTTTTTCATAAATTTTTGTTTTTATTTAGAATTAATTTAAATTTGTGTCGGATTCACTTAATCCAGAGTCACCTGATTAAAAATAGAACCAGTCGCTATGTCTCATTATTTTTCACTTGGAAAGATTCCGCGAAAGCGTCATGTTGTTTTTAAAAAACCCGGCGGAGGATTATATGCGGAGCAGCTTGTCTCGACGGAAGGATTTTCTGACACCTACTCACTTGTTTATCATTGTCACCCGCCCACACTCGTTGACCGGATTGAAGAGTCCTACTCTGTTGCGCCTATGATAGCCGTAGACCAGAACATGCAGCACCGGAGTTTCAACGGGCTGAACCTTCCCGCAACGGATGATTTCCTTGAAAGCAGGGCCCCGGTGCTTGTCAACAATGACCTCTGTATCTCCCTTGCTGCTCCCAAAGAATCTATGACCGGTTATTTTTTCAAAAACTCGGGCGCCGACGAGATGATATTTGTTCACAGGGGAAAAGGGGTCTTAAGAACGATGTACGGGAATATCCCCTTCAGATATGGCGATCATCTCATCATCCCCAGGGGAGTGATATACCAGATGGAATTCTCCGAAAATGATAACAGGCTGTTTATTGTCGAATCATTCACTCCGCTGAGGTTCCCAAAAAGGTATCTGAACAGATCGGGTCAATTGCTGGAACACGCACCATTTTGTGAAAGGGATATCAGGGCACCGGTTGAGTTGGAGACTCATGATGAAAAAGGAGATTTTCTGGTCAGGATCAAGCGGGACAACAGGATCTGGCCGTACCATTTTGCAACCCATCCCTTCGACCTGATCGGCTGGGACGGGTATCATTACCCGTATGCCTTCTCGATCCATGATTTTGAACCGATCACAGGCAGGTTGCACCAGCCGCCACCCGTTCACCAGACTTTCGAAACACCGACCTTTGTAGTTTGTGCATTTGTTCCGAGATTGTACGACTATCATCCCGATTCTATCCCTGCGCCGTACAACCACAGCAATGTGGATTCGGATGAAGTGCTGTACTATGTTGATGGTGACTTCATGAGCCGGAATAACATTGAACAGGGGATGATCACTTTGCATCCAACGGGGATCCCTCATGGACCGCACCCCGGGGCGGTGGAAAGGAGCATCGGGGCCAGGGAGACCAAAGAGTTGGCTGTCATGGTCGACACATTCAGGCCCCTGATGATCACCCAACAGGCTATGGACCTGGAAAATCCGGAGTATTACAGGTCGTGGAGGAGCGGTTGGGGATCAGGGATTAGGGATAAGAGATAGAGGATAAGGGTAAGAGATAAAGGATCAGGGATAAGAGGTAAAGGATCAGGGTAAGAGATAAAGGATCAGGGTAAGAGATAAAGGATCAGGGTAAGAGATAAAGGATCAGGGTAAGAGATAAAGGATCAGGGTAAGAGATAAAGGATCAGGGTAAGAGATAAA
>Ga0172368_10002348_pt1 | contig 24240 bp, 20 predicted proteins | sample Lak11m_FD_114540 | JGI IMG/M metagenome (GOLD analysis project Ga0172368, IMG submission 114540) | Freshwater microbial communities from Kabuno Bay, South-Kivu, Congo - kab_022012_11m | ecosystem: Environmental > Aquatic > Freshwater > Lake | place: Democratic Republic of the Congo: South-Kivu...
CAACATCGCATAAAGCTGAGTATCTTCCATACCGTTTCCTCCTGGTAATTTGTATGAAAGATATTATCACAAAATCAGCTGCTACTACATCTTGGGGTTACCCATACTCGTTCCGGAAGGACCATATATTTTACCGCCGTGACTTTGTTGCCGGATTCATTGAATGCGAGCTCATCCATGAGTGATTTTACAATAAACAGCCCGCGCTTGGTGGGCGGGACAGCGTGTTCGGCGGAAAGCGCCGCCATAAGCTTGTGATGGTCAAAACCCGGGCCTTCATCCTCAAAACTTATGGTGAATTTTTCCGCGTCAAAAATCAGCTGAATGGAAATCTTTTTGTCCTCATCCAGCTCATTTCCGTGAATGAGGGCATTGGTGAGCAGCTCATCGGCGCACACCGAGACATTGCTCAGCTGATCTTCATCATCGATGCCCCGCCACTGGCATTCCCGCACGATATACAGCGTGGCCGGCGGAAGATAGTGGGGGTTGTTCGGGATATTAATTTCAGTATAGTTTCTGATCCCCTCCAGGATTTTATGGGTCCCCAGGGAAAAATCCCGCAGCCGCAGCCCCTTGTTTATAATTGCCTCTATCTCTTTTATGGTAAAGGGCTTGCTGACAAAATTATAGGCCCCCCGGTTGAGTGCTTCAATCACGTTTTGCGCTTCCCCGTGGCCGGAAATAACAGCAATGGGAATTTTGGCATTGAGCTGCCTGCTTTGCTTTATCAGCTCCAGGCCGTCCATCTTCGGCATAATCAAGTCGGTAATGATCAGATCAATCTTCTGCGACTTAAGCTTTTCCATTGCTTCCTGGCCATGAGAAGCCGTGACCGGCGTCAGGTTCAGCTCTTTTACGATATCCGCGAGCATGGTCATAACTTCACGGTCATCATCAACTATCAAAACCCGTATATCTTTCATCGCTCAAACCCCCGGAATTAAAGTTGTTGAAAACTAACCATAGGACGCAGAGAAATTTTTATGCAGCGTTTATTACAGCGTTCTTTTTGGAACACAGCGTTTTCACTGAGTTCTGAGTCATTGCACGCCTTTTCTCTATTCATGAAACCGAATGAAAAGACATGCTTCTTTCACAGGTTAGGACAATACTGCACCAAACAAACCACGGGAGTCAAGCAAATGTTGCAGGCTATAAACCCTCTCGCTTCTTTTTTTGTCTTTTGCCGGCGGTAAAGAGGTCCCGCAGAGACTCCCGCAGCTCAGGGTCTTGGATTGAAGCAGTTTGCCGCGCTATCATCTCCTGCTCTTCTGCGGACAGCTCCGGCGGAGGCGCACTCCCATAGCCGCCTGCCCGGTCCTTTTGCCCAGCCCCCAGCTTGAAGCGGATGTCTTTGATCATTCCGGGCGCAAGCTTCTGCTGGAGCCGGTCAAGGATCTTCTGCTTGAAAAAGCTCAGCTCCTGCATCCACACGGAGCTTGAAACGCCTACCACCAGAACTGAGTTTCTCAATGTTTCAGGCTGTGCCCGCTCAGCAATCCGGGGGCCTACCGCCTCTTTCCAGATATCCCAGATGCGCAGCTGCTCGCGCTGCGGCGCTTTGTCCAGCTTTTTAAAAACGCTGCCTATTATCGTATGCAAATCCGCCGGGCTGTCTTTTTTTTCCATATAAAAAATGTGGCCTTCAAAGGGCCAAGGATTCAATCGGGAGCCAACTGCATGAATGCAGAAGTTAAAATTCCGAATAAATATTCACTCCTATTCTGCAATCCGCAATCTCAAATCTGCAATTAGATGACCCTTGGCCCCTTGAACCCTTGGCCCCTATTTATATTCCCGTTGCCTCAATATAAAAGGACATGTATAATGGCACAAATTTTACACCGCATCGGGTAAGAATGCAAACATCCCTGAAAAATAAATTTATCATCCTCGGCGCCGGCATCTCCGGGCTGACCGCAGCGCGCGTCCTCCAGGAGGCGGGACGCAGCGGGACAGTTCTTGAAGCGTGTCCGTCCTGCGGCGGGCTGAGCCGCACCGTGAAAGCGAGCGAATTCTGCTTCGACTACACCGGCCATTTTCTGCACCTTGCCCGCTTTAACTCGCCCGCAGCCATACCCTATGCTGATTTAAATGATAACGACTGGGAACTCCTTGAGCGCAGGGCTTGCTGCTATATTGACGGGCACTTTACTGCCGCACCGGTCCAGTATCATCTGCGGCAGCTGCCGCCGCACCTGTTTCAGGCCTGTGCTGCATCATACGCTGCGCGGCCGGCGCCTGGGGCCGGCGGTGACCGAACCCTTAAGGATTATATTATCTCCGGCTTCGGCCGGCAGCTGGCGGACATTTTTCTCATTCCCCAGAACGAGAAGACCCTGGCCGCTTCGCTTGACAATATCTCCAGCAGCGCGGTAAAGCGCTTCTTCCCCCCGCCTGATGATAAGCTGATACAGGCTGGGATTGCATCAGCATCTGCCAGGGCAGAAGGCTATAATGCGCAGTTCTGGTACCCGCGCAGGGGCGGCATTGAAAAGCTCGCCGCAGGGCTTAAAAACGGTTTAGCGGATATACAGCTGCTTGAAGAAGCGGCGGTAATTGACGTGGTGCAAAAAAAGCTGCGCACGACCTCGAACCGAAGCCTCGACTGGGATGTTCTGCTCTCAAGCATCCCGCTGCCCGAACTGTGCAGAAGAACCCGAGACCGGGAGCTTTCAGCGCTTGCCAACTCCCTGAGCCACAGTTCAACTATCGTCTTTAACCTTGGCGTGCGCGCGCCCCTGCCCCCGGAGCTTGCAAATGTACACTGGGTATATGTGCCTGACCCATCAATTCCCTTCTACCGGGTCGGCTTTTATTCAAATATAAACAGGGGCATGTGCCTGCCGGGATGCTCGTCTCTGTATGTTGAAGTGGGGGTGCCGGGTGGGGAGGTTGACCGCGCCAATATTATTAATTCCCTTCAGCCCGGGGTCATCCAGACTCTGGCACGCCTCGGATGGGTGCGGCCGGAGACTATCATCTGCAGCGTAGTCCACATCATACGCTGCGCCTATGTGCACCATACCTTCGAGCGTGAGCAGGTGATTGAGCAAATTTTTAAGCGGCTGGAAAGTTTTGACATCTATCCCATAGGCCGCTACGGGCTCTGGGATTATATAAGCATGGAGGATTCAATTATATCGGCAATGGAGACGGTGAACAAACTATTATAGAGGGTTCGAGGATTCAAGGGGTCACCCGCTGCGCCAAAGCGAAGCGCGGCGAGAGGGTTCAAGTGCAATACAGTTTATAAACAATTTCACTCGGACCCTTGAATCCCGGGCCCCTTGGACCTTTCTCCTTCACGCTGCGACGTAAATTCTTCTCCTGCTTTGATTGCCTGGCCCTGGATAAACTCCTGCGCCGGCATCCTTTTTTTTCCCTCAAGCTGCAGCTCTTGTATCAGCAGCGTGCCGCTGGCGGTTGCAGCTTCGATTCCCTGATCACTCACTGCGGTTATTTTCCCTGGGGCAGCGTCTGTAGATTTTTCTAAAAAATCCGTATGATAAATTTTTAACAGTTTTTCCCTGAAGAAGGTAAAGCTTCCGGGCCAGGGATTCATGCCGCGGACCTGATTGTGAATTTCGCGGGCACTTTTGCTCCACGCTATACGGCCGTCCTCTTTTTTCAGAATCGGGGCATAGGTTGCGCGTGCATGGTCCTGTACCATACGTTTCCACCCGCCTCTTGCACACTGATCAAGGGCTTCTCCCAGAAGCGCGGCACCGCTCTTGGCAAGCCGGTCATGGAGCGTTGCAGACGTATCCTCGGACAGTATTGCAACCGGCTGCTGAAGTAGCATGTCCCCGGTGTCCATTCCTTCATCAAGAAGCATAATGGCCACGCCGGTCACGGTTTCGCCGTTAATGAGCGCCCAGTTGATCGGGGCTGCGCCCCGGTAGGCAGGCAGCAGCGATGCGTGAACATTGACGCACCCCAGGGGCGGGATATCCAGAAGCGCGCGGGGAAGAATCTGGCCGAAAGCCACCACCACGATAAGATCCGGAGCGAGCGCCTGCACCTCTCGTATAAACTGATCTTCCCTTACTTTTCGCGGCTGATAGACTGGAAGCCCCTGTCTCACGGCCAAATTCTTGACCGGAGGTTCTACCACCTGCCGGCCTCTGCCTGAAGGGCGGTCCGGCTGGGTTACGACGCCCAGAATATTTTCTGCCCGGTCAATAAGCAGCTGCAGGGAGGCAAGTGCAAAACGGGGGGTTCCCATAAACAGTATGCGCGGCTTTTCCACGTGCTGGTTCCTCTCGTAACTCAGCGCTCGTGCGCCTGAGCAGCATATATATATATTTTACTTTACAAATACGTTTTTTTAAGTGAAAAAAGTTCTGATTCTTACAAAAAACTACTGCGCAGGGAGAAGCATATGGCAATATCACAAAAAATTCAACAGTTCATGGAAAATGCTTCCTGGATACGAAAAATGTTTGAAGAGGGAGCAGCCCTGAGAAAAGAGTTCGGCGATAAAAATGTATTTGATTTCAGCCTCGGCAACCCCAACCTTGAGCCGCCGGACAATTTTTTTGAGGTCTTTTCAAATCTTGCCCGTGAAAAAATACCCGGCAGGCACGGCTACATGGCCAATGCCGGATATAACGAAACCCGCGACGCAATTGCAGAATATCTTTCAGAAGAGCATGGAAAGGAAATTTTCGGCAAGCATATCATCATGACCTGCGGCGCCGGGGGGGCGCTTAATGTGGTGCTGAAAACCCTGCTCGACCCGGGCGATGAAGTGGTGATCTTCCGGCCGTATTTTGTTGAATACAACTTTTATGTGGATAACTGCCAGGGCATACCCCGGCTGGTAAAAACAAAAGATGATTTTTCTCTGGACCTTGATGCGCTCGCAGCAGCCCTTTCACCCCGGACCAAGGCAGTGCTCATCAACTCGCCCAACAATCCCACCGGCAAGATATATGATAGAGAATCGATCAACGGGCTTTCCCGGCTCCTGGAAATAAAATCGCGCGAATTTGGCAAAGAGCTCTATCTTATCTCTGATGAGCCCTATAATAAAATTGTCTATGACGGCATAACGGTGCCCAGCATCCTTGCCGCCTACCGCAACAGCATCCTGATAACCTCCTACTCCAAGGATCTGTCCATCCCCGGTGAGCGCCTCGGATTTATTGCCGTGAACCCTGACGCAGCACCCCTTGATCAGCTCCTGAACGGCCTGATCTTCTGCAACAGAACGCTCGGGTTTGTCAATGCCCCGGCATTTGTACAGCGGGTTGTGCAGCAGCTGCAGGGCATGTCAGTGGATATAAATATATATAAGCGCAAGCGGGACCGGCTGTGCAACGCACTGCAGAAAATGGGGTATGCGCTCATTAAACCGGAGGGCGCATTCTACCTTTTTCCCCGGTCCCCGGTTGATGACGTCGCGTTTGTCCGAGAGCTGCAGAAGGAACGAATCCTCACCGTGCCCGGCAGCGGCTTTGGCAGCCCGGGCTTTTTCAGAATCGCCTACTGCGTTGAAGACTGGGTCATCGAGGGCGCTCTGCCGGGATTTAAAAAGCTGGCGGACAAGTATTGTACGTAACTGCGGTGGTTGCTGAAGGGCATACCGAAGACGCAACAACCCCTTTTGAAAGCAAATATATTTTTTTAATTGAAAGCGCTCTGCTGTTTGTGTAACGGTACTGTTTAAAATAATACTTGACATCTTTTGTCTAAATAATGTAAATAATAGGTCAATTAATTGTCAGCCGAAATCCGCACACGCGGATGCGGGGAATCCAGATTCGGGGCGAAGCCTTCAAACAGAAGGCAGGGTACCTCCAAGCCCGAGCCCGTCAGCTAACCTCGTAGGCTCTTGGAGGCAATTAGGGAGAAACACCACTGCAGTAAGACCACGTTCATCGCTCTCTCCTTTTTGCCTCAATAAACTATTTACACTGCTCAGGCATCGAGCACTGCCCATATCACTGCACACCCCGGAGAAGAAAAGTCATATCTCCTGGTTAATTTTTTTGTTTGCATCGCACCGCAGTTGAGATCTCTGACTAAAGCCGATCAGCCTGCGAACTTTTTTCGTTTCACCAACAGCCCGAACGGTCGCGGCACCTTAAACCCGCACCGGCACTATTATTTAATTCAGACAGCAAAGGAGGATAGCCCATGGAGAAAAAAAATCGCCTCCGGCTATTCCTGTTAACCATGTTTTTTGTTTTATATGGTTGCCAGACTATTACACAAAATTTTCCCACCATTCTGACCGCGCCCTTTATGTCGGGCTTTGATCAGAAAGAGGAAGTGCTGGACCCTGCAGCTTTCTCTTTTACTGATGATTTCTTTTTCGCGCCGGATTACCTGCCGGAACGCAGTTTCAGCCGTACTCCGCCCGAAGACCTGGCGCCCGCTATGCTGGCACAGCTCAGCAAAGAGCAGGATGAGGGTGCCCGAAATTCATTTGCCCTGGTGTACAACCGGCAGGTGAATCATTATCTTGCCCTGTACCAGGGAAAAGCACGGGGGCATTTAAAGACCTCTCTGGAAAAAGGAGCAGCGTATCTGCCGCACATAACCGCGGTGTTTAAGCAGGAGAACATCCCCGCCGAGCTTGCGTATCTGGCCCTGCTGGAGAGCAATTTTAATGTAAACGCCTATTCAAAAAATCATGCAGCGGGCATGTGGCAGTTTTTGCGCGGCACTGCGCAGCGCTGCGGTCTGCGCGTCGACTCGTGGGTGGATGAACGGCTGGATTTTAAAAAATCAACCCGGGCGGCAGCTTTTTATTTAAAGCAGCTCCATGCAGCATTTGGTTCATGGCATCTGGCTGTTGCCGCATACAACGCCGGAGAGCTGCCCATTAGAAACGCCATCTGCAGCAATAAAAGCACCGAGTTCTGGGATATCACCAAGCGCTCCAATCTCACGTGCGAAACAATAAACTTTGTACCGCAGCTGATTGCCGTGGCGATCATTGCTGAAAATCCGGCGGCCTATGGCTTCACTGATCTTCGCTATCAGCAGCCCGTCCGCTACGATACCGTTATCATTGCCGAAGCAACCGACCTGAAACGCACTGCAGCGTTCAGCGGCTGCGCCGTGAGCGACATACGGCAGCTCAACCCTTCCATCAGAAAAAACACCACACCGCCCAACTACCCTGATTTCGCGCTGCATATTCCGCAGGGCACGCGGGAGCGCTTCATTACCGCAGCCGCAGGTTCGCCCGCTGCAGCGCAGGTTGCTGCCGTGATTGAAGCGGCATCAGAACGCACTGCCCGCCTGCGGAACGTTGCGTACACCCGCGAGGAAACTGACCGGCTTTACACGGTGTATCGCGTAAAGAGCGGCGACACGCTCTGGAGCATTGCCCGGTCTTATCATATCAAGCCGGCGCAGATTAAACGCTGGAACAAATTGAACGGCACGGTGCTACACCCCGGTACCGAGTTACGGCTTATACTCCCTCAGGAAAAGATGATCTGAAAAAAAATATTTTTTTCATTTTGTCAAAAAAAAACTTGACATACTATATGTAGGAGTATAAGTATAGTTTCAACACTAGATAAGCTACCGAAAGAAAATTTCATTTCCGCAGGTAGCGAAGGACCCACAAACCCAAATTCTTAGGGGGGTAACACCATGGCAACAGCTAAGAAGAAAGCAGCACCCAAAAAGGCCGCAAAAAAGAAACCAGCAGCCAAGAAAAAAGCAAAAAAGTAACACCTGAGAAGTTTTATTGAAAAATGGAGAGGCGAGTACCAGGCGCCTCTCCATTTTTTTAAAAATGTTTCCCGCCTGCGCTCCTCTTCCAACGCCATCTTTTCTGTTTTCGCCTTACCCGTTTTACGCTATACTTTAAGAAGCTACCAGTATCTGTGTGTTGGAATAGTTGTTTTTCTCGGGCTGGTCAAAAACATTCAGATGCAAGGCGCGCGACATCACGAGGAATGAGGAGTACTTCGCGGTGCGCTGCAATGATTCCGACAGCAATCGGGAATGAGCGCAATCCCGAAGCATGTCGGGATTGCTGGTTTTTTTTCAACAGCCTGCAGGCGCCACTATTAATCAGTGCACAAAAGCTATGCTGCCAGATAAAGATTCCCATGCATATTTGCGGGAAGAATGCGTAAAAATAAAAAACTCTTTCTTTGGCACTCTTATCACCAGAGGGGAGTACGGATTTGCGCTCATTGCCGCTGATTTTACCGTGCTTGAGGTAAATCAGAAATTTCTGCAATGGTTTCCTGAAACCAGGGAAGCAGGCGGTGTTCACTGCTACCGCTGTTTGTACGCGCAGAAAGCGCCCTGCCCCGGCTGCCCTGCAGCGCTTTCTCTGCAGGATGGCAAGGTCCATTCGGCGGTCATTGAGCGCAGCACGGGTGGCCCGTCCCCGCGTTATCTCACCATAATCTGCGTGCCGATTATTGACCCCCAGGGATGCATCCAGGGCATCATGGAGCTTGCCGAATCGGCCGCGGCAGAGCCCGAAAGCAGTCTTCACGAAGAGCTTTTTCCCCAGTTTATAGACAGCGCCAGTGATGCCATCATCTCATGCGACAGCGACGGCACTATCGTGCTTTTCAATAAGAAAGCGCAGGAGCTCTTCGGCTATGCAGAGCAGGCTATCATCGGGAAAAAATTCTCTGCACTGGTGCCGCCGGAAACACAGCAGCAGCAGCTGCTGCGGTTTCAGAGGCTCCCGTCAAAAGAGCATCCCTGGGTGCCCGAGAAAATCATGTTCAATGGCCTCTGCTTGAAAAGCGACGGCGCTACGTTTCCGGCAGAAGCGAGCTATTCAACGCAAAAGACCGGGCAGGGCATTATCATTACGGCGATTTTTCGGGATGTTTCGGAAAGAAGAGCATCTGAAGAAAAGCTGCAGCAGTATGCACAACAGCTGGAACAGGAGGTGACGAACCGGACCCGCGATCTCAATTACTCGCAGGAACGGCTGCACCTTTTTCTGGAAACCGCAAGCGACGCCATCGTTTCAACAGACCGGGACGGTACGATAATTTATATTAACAGGACCGCCGAGGAGATTTTTAATTATCAGCGGGAGGAAATTCTGGGGAAAAATATAGCGCTGCTTACGCCACAAGAAATCTGGCAGGTCGCCCAGACCAGCATTCATATCCATGACGGCCACATAACCAATCCCATCGGCAAGACGCTCGAATCCTGGGGCATTAAAAAGGACCGTACGACCTTTCCCATTGAATTCAGCCTCTCCGTGTTTGAACGGGATAGCGAAACCTATTTTACTTCCATTATCCGGGATATCTCCCGGCGGAAAAAGCTGGAGCAGAAGCTCCAGGAATACACCACCACCCTGGAGGAGCGGGTGAAGGAGCGAACCTTTGAGCTCACCCAGTCCCAGCAGCGGCTCAATGAAAAAATTGCCGAGCTCTCTATTTTAAATGAGATCGGCGAGGCACTGTCCAGCACCATGGATCTGGAGCTGGTGCTGGATATAATTCTGGTGGGAGCTACATCGCACCAGGGCCTGGGATTTAACCGGGCATTTCTGTTTCTGCTCAATGAGGATGGCTCGCTGCTCGAGGGAAAAGTGGCGGTCGGGCCGGCACATGCTGAAGAGGCGCACCGGGTGTGGAGCGAAATCCTGAGCAGGCAGATGACCCTGAAGGAGATGCTCTACTCATACACCCGGCAGCAGGAAACCGTCGACTCCTACGTCAATGAGCTGGTGCGGCAGATCAGAATCCCGCTCCAGGGCAGCGAAAACATCCTCACGCACGTCGTGACGACCTGCAAGCCGATCAATATCGCGGATGCGGCAGCTCACCCCCTGGTCCCCCGGGAATTAACTGACCTGCTGTGCTGCAATGCCTTTGCCGTGGTTCCCCTCATCACCCGTGAAAAAGTTCTGGGAGTTCTCTGGGCTGATAATGCCATCACCCAGAAGCCCATTGAGGACCGCGACGTGGAGCGGCTGCGCATCTTTTCCAACAATGCCAGCCTGGCGCTGGAAAATTCCAATCTCTACCAGAACATACAGGAGAAGGTGTCTGAGCTGAACCGCGCCTACCATGAGCTTCAGGAGAATAAAGACCGTCTCGTCCGGACTGAAAAGCTTGCCGCGGTGGGGGAAATGTCGGCCATGGTCGCGCATGCCATCAGAAACCCGCTCACAGCCATCGGCGGTTTTGCCCGGCGGCTGTTTAAAAAGGAAGCCGGCAATAGCGCAATAAACAGGTACCTGAAGATAATTATTGACGAGATCGACCGGCTGGAAATACTCCTGAACGAGATTCTTGACTTTGTGCGTCCCCGGGAGCCCAGTCTTCGTCCGGCAGGTATCAATGAGCTGCTGGAGAACACCCTGGAAATTCTCGCCGAAGACTTCACGGCACGCACTATCAGCGTAATAAAAGAGTATGCGCCGGATTTGCCGCAGGTCACGGTGGACGGGGATCAGTTCAAGGAAGTATTCATCAATATGTTACGCAATGCCATGGATGCCATGTCGGGCGGGGGCACCCTCACCGTCAGCACACAGGTCGATGATCACTGGGTGAAGATTACCTTTGCGGATACCGGGGTGGGTATCCGGGAGGACGATGCGGAAAAGATTTTTCATCCTTTTTTTACGCGCAAGGCGCAGGGTTCAGGCCTCGGGCTTGCGATGAGCAACCAGATTGTTGCCTTTCACAGCGGGCATATCACCCTGCGCAGGGGGGAAGCGAGCGGAGCAACGTTTGATATCTTCCTGCCGCTGCCCTGAAACGGCCTCCCCGCATTTTCCCTCCCGGCGCGTTACAGGTTGAGCTTGCTGGTGCTTTCTTTTACTTCGCGGGCGGATTTTTCTACCGCCTGCTTTTCCTCAGCGGTCAACGCAACTTCGATAATTTTTTCCACGCCATTCGCCCCCAGGATTACCGGGACACCGAAAAACAGGTCCCGCAGTCCGTATTCGCCGTCAAGATAAACAGAGCAGGGCAGAATGCGCCGCTTGTCTTTAATAATGGCCTCAGCCATCTGCACGGCAGAAGCGGCCGGGGAATAAAACGCGCTCCCGGTTTTAAGCAGGTTGACTATTTCTCCGCCGGCCTTGCGCGTGCGCTCAACGATTGCCCGGATCCGGTCCTCGGGAATAAGCTCGGCAATAGGAATGCCGGCAACGGTTGAGTAGCGGATGAGCGGCACCATCTCATCGCCGTGGCCTCCCAGGACAAACGCCTGCACCTCTTCCACGGAAACATTCAGCTCCATGGCGATAAAGGTTTTAAACCGAGCGCTGTCCAGCACTCCGGCCATGCCCATGACCCGGTTCCGGGAGAAGCCGCTTACCCGGTACGCCAGATACGCCATGGTGTCCAGCGGGTTGCTCACCATGATGATAAAGCACTGCGGCGAGCAGGTGACAATCTGCCGGGTTACCGCTTCCACAATCTCGCGGTTTTTCTGCACCAGGTCTTCGCGGCTCATGCCGGGTTTTCTCGGCAGTCCGGCAGTTATGATCACGACGTCTGAATTTCTGGTATCCTCGTAGTTGTTGCTGCCGGTGATCGTGACGTCAAAGTCCTCAACCGGCCGCGCCTCCATCAGGTCCAGGGCCTTGCCCTGCGGGACACCCGCAACGATATCAACCAGCACGATATCCCCCAGTTCCCGCTCAGCAGCCCAGTGGGCTGCTGTTGCTCCGACATTGCCGGCACCGACGATAGTGATTTTTTTACGCATGTTCCTCTTCCTGTTTTGTATGGTTTCTGGTTATCTGGTTTGCCCCTATTTGGGCATGATCACTTTCAGATGCAGTTCCTGAAGCTGCTTCGGGTCAACCGCAGAGGGCGCGCCGGACATCAGGCACGATGCCCGCTGAGTCTTGGGAAACGCTATCACATCGCGGATGGAATCCGCTCCGGTCATAAGCATCACCATCCGGTCAAGGCCCAGGGCAATCCCGCCGTGGGGCGGAGCGCCGAAGCGCAGCGCATCCAGCAGGAAGCCGAATTTGAGCGCGGCATCTTCCTCGCTGATCCCGAGGATGGTGAACATCTGCGACTGAATCTCCTGGCGGTGGATACGAATGCTGCCGCCGCCGATTTCGCTGCCGTTGAGCACCAGGTCATAGGCTCGGGCGCAGGCTTTCCCCGGATCTGACGCAAGAAGCGGAATATCCTCTTCCACCGGCGAGGTAAACGGGTGGTGGACGGCAACAAAGCGCTTCTCCTCCGGAGCATATTCGAGCAGCGGAAACCGGGTAACCCAGTTGAAGGCAAAGCGCTCGGAAGGCTCAAGACCGAGCTTCTTTATGAGATGCAGCCGCAAATTTCCCAGCGCGCTGCAGACAACCGTATAGGATGCGTCAGCAACCAGCAGCAGCAGGTCTCCGGTTTGAGCGCCCATAATTTCAGCAATGGCGCTTTTTTCGCGCTCATCAAGAAACTTGGCGACCGGTGACTGCCAACCGTCCGCTGTTATGCGTATCCAGATCAGCCCCTGCGCGCCATAAATTTTTGTCACCTCCACGAACCCGTCCAGCTCAGCGCGTGAAAACCGGGCCCCGTCTTTCACCGTGATGCCCTTGACCACGCCGCCTTTTTCTATGGCATTGGCAAACACCTTGAACCGGGAGCTCTTAAGCGCTGTGGTACTATCGCTCAGTTCCAGCTCGAAGCGGGTATCGGGCTTGTCAACCCCGTAGCGATTCATGGCGTCGTGATAGCTCAACCGCGGGAACGGTGCCGGTATCTCCAGGGAAAGAATTTCCCTGAACAGCCGCTGCATCATCCCCTCTAAAATCTGATAGATATCCTCTTCCCGTACAAACGACAGCTCCATATCAACCTGCGTGAACTCGGGTTGCCGGTCAGCGCGCAGGTCCTCATCCCGGAAGCACTTCACGATCTGAAAATACCGCTCAAACCCGGCAACCATCAGGATCTGTTTGAACAGCTGCGGCGACTGGGGCAGGGCAAAGAAATTTCCGGCCTCAAGGCGGCTCGGCACCAGGTAGTCGCGCGCGCCTTCGGGCGTGCTCTTGGTAAGAAAGGGCGTTTCAACCTCCAGAAAACCCTGTTCGGAGAGATAATTTCTGATAAGCTGACAGATGCGGTGGCGCAGGATAAAAATGTTCTGCAGTGAGGGCCGTCGCAGGTCAAGGTAGCGGTATTTCAGGCGAACGTTTTCAGCCACATCCTTGCGCTCGGTGAGATCAAACGGCGGCGTTTTTGCTTCGTTGAGGATGTACAGCTCACGGGCGTGGATCTCTATTTCGCCGGTTGTCATGTCGGGGTTGACGGTTCCCTCGGGACGCGGCTGCACCAGCCCGGTTACCGCGATGACAAATTCGCTCCTCAGGCTGTGGGCTTTCTCCAGCGCCGGGGCGCTGGTCTCAGGGGTGAACGCCACCTGCACCAGCCCCTCCCGGTCCCGCACATCGACAAAAATGAGCCCGCCGTGATCCCGGCGCCGGTGCACCCAGCCCATAACCGTGACGGTCTCGCCGTTGTGTTCGGACCGCAGGTGCCCGCAGTAATGCGATCGTGCAATATTTATAAAAGCGTCAGTCACCCTTTGCTCCTTCAGTCTCTATCCGGTTGTTGTAAAAACAGTTTTCTTTCAGGCTGGTCAAAAACACCCAGATGCAAGGCGCGCGAAATATAGAGGAATGCGACGTACTGTACGGTACGTCGCAATGATTCCGATAGCAATCGGGAATGAGCGCAATCCCGACGCATATCGGGACAGATAGGTGTTTTTCAACAGACTAGTAATAAAGTGTTTCAGAGTATCCAAAATCCCGGTCCAGAATCTGCACCGTTACTTTGTCTCCCGCCTTTACCCCTGCCCGGTCTGCCGGCACGATCATCAGCCCCGTGGCTTTTGCCATGGACATGAGAATGCCAGAGCCCTGCTCTCCGGTCGTGGTGGCAGCATAGCCTGCTTCGGTTTTCAGCACCCGGCACCTGATAAAATACTGCCGGCCCTGCCGCGTTGCCACGTCCTCCTGCGCCGTTGCCTCTATCACCGGCCGAAACAGTTTTTTGTGACCGCTCATTTTGCGCAGGGACGGACGGACAAACTGCTCAAAAGAAACCATGACCGAAACCGGATTTCCCGGCAGGCCGAAAGCCGGTTTGCCGCCGATAACGCCGAAGGCCAGGGGGTTGCCGGGGCGCATGGCAACCTTCCAGAACTTCATTTCAATGCCGAGATCCTGCATGACATCTTTTACAAAATCATAGTCTCCCACCGACACGCCGCCTGAGGAAATAATCATGTCGGCGTGGAGCGCTGCAGCAAATTTTTCCCTGAGAGCCTCCCGGGTATCGCGGGCAATCCCGAGTGCCACGGGGCTGGCGCCGCTGTCCAGCGCCAGCGCCAGCAGGGAATAGCTGTTACTGCTGACAATCTTTCCATCGGAGAGTTCTTCATCGACATCAACCAGCTCATCGCCGGTGGAGATAATCGCAACCCGCGGCCGCTGATAGACGGTCACCAGTGTTTTTTTTATGGAGGCCAGAACGCCGATATGCGCCGGCCCCAGCAGCTGGCCGCCGGTTACCACGCGGTCGCCGGCAGCCAGGTCCTCGCCCGCCCGCCTGATGTGAGAGCCGCAGGGACATTCCTGTAAAATTTCCACCACCTCGCCGCGGACCTGCGTGTCCTCCTGCATCACCACCGTGTCAGCGCCTGCCGGAACAGGCGCTCCGGTCATGATCCGGTAGGTCTCTCCAGGGTTAATCGGCTTTGATGCGCTGTAGCCTGCGGGTATATCCCCAAGAATCTTAAGCTTTGCCGGGTTTTGTGCCGTTGCGCCCCGGATGTCGGAGAAACGCACCGCATAGCCGTCCATGGCCGAGTTGTCAAGCGGCGGGATATTAAAGGGGGCGCTGATGTCTTCCGCGAGCACGCGGCCGAGAGCGCCGGTGATGGCGATTCGTTCAGTGCCGAGCACCGCTATTTCTTTTAATATCGTTGTGATTGCTTCAGTGACAGAAATCACGCTCTACCGCTCTCCTTCAGCGCCGCCGCTGCCCCTTTGGCGCAAACAGCTTTTCCCAGAAAATGACCACCGGACAGGCGACAAAAATAGAGGAATACGTACCGGTTATGACGCCGATCAGCATGGCAAAGGCAAAGTCATGAATAACTGTCCCGCCGAAAACATATAAGGCCACAATAGCCAGAAACGTGGTCCCGGCGGTAATAATAGTCCGGCTCAGGGTCTGGTTGACGCTGATATTAATAATGGTGGGCAATTTTTCCTTGGTCATCTTCGGTCTGTTTTCGCGGATGCGGTCGCACACGATGATGGTATCATTCACCGAATATCCGACAATCGTTAGCAATGCTGCCACTACCGGCAGGTCAATGGGGGTATTGGTAATTGAGAGCGCCCCCATGGTTATGAGCACGTCATGGACCAGGCCCACGACTGCACCCAGCCCGAACCGGAACTCAAACCTGAACCATATATAGATAAGCATGCCAAGACAGGAAAGGCACACCGCCAGGAGCGCCTTTTCCCGCAGGTCTTTACCGACCTTGGGCCCCACAATTTCAGCGCGTCTGATTTCAAAACTGTCCTTGCCGAATTTTTTAACAAAATTCTCGCGCACCTTTTCTGAAAACTGCTCCAAATCTTCCTGCTCGGTTTCAAAGTTAACCAGAAACTCATGGTCGGTTGCAGCGCCCACGCTCTGCACCGCCCCGCTTTCCAGACCCATAGCCTTGAGCGACTGCCTGACGTCATTCGCGCTGACCTGCTTTGCAAACTTTATCTGCAGCAGGGTGCCGCCCCTGAAATCTATCCCATACCGCGGGCCGCCCTTTGCTATCATGGAGATGATACCGAGGATGATCAGCACCCAGGAGATGATGACGGCCAGACGGATTTTTCCGATAAAATCGATTTTGGTATTTGGCTTAATCAGTTCCACAAGACCGTTCCTTTCTTATATACTTAATGTTTTAATACGCCGCTCTACAACAAAGTAATCAAAAATCAGCCTCGTTACCGCGACGGCGGTAAATATATTGGCCATGAGGCCGATACTCAGGGTTATCGCAAAGCCTTTAACCGGCCCGGTCCCGAACTGGAACAGAAATACGGCGGCGATAATGGTGGTGAGGTTTGAGTCCATGATGGTGATAAGAGCCCGGGAATAGCCCGTGTCTATGCAGGCCTTGAGCGTTTTACCGGAGCGCATCTCTTCCCTGATGCGCTCATAAATTAGCACGTTGGCATCGACCGCCATGCCGATGGTGAGCACAATACCGGCAAGGCCCGGCAGCGTCAGCGTTGCCCGGAATCCGGCAAGCACGCCGAGAATAAGCAGGATATTTAATGCCAGGGCGATATTGGCAACCATTCCTGATAACCGGTAGTAGGCAATCATGAACAGGAGTACCGCAGCGCTGCCGATGAGCATCGCCCGGATCCCCTGCTGAATCGAATCCTGCCCCAGAGAGGGGCCGACCGTGCGCTTCTCCATGATGATGACCGGAGCCGGCAGAGACCCGGCGCGCAGCACGATGGCCAGATCCCGTGCCTCTTCCGGCGTAAAGCGGCCCGATATCTGGGCATTGCCGCCGGATATTTTTTCCTTGATGACCGGCGCGGAATAGACATTGTTGTCCAGAACTATGGCAAGCCGCTTGTTGACATACTTTTCAGTTATCTTCTCAAACAGCGCCGCGCCCCGGGAATCGAATTCCAGGGCCACGTACGGCTGGTTGAACTGGCTTTCAATGCGCACCTGCGCGTTTACCAGGCGGTCGCCGGTGAGCAGGGTCTTCTTTTTCAGCAGGAACGGTACTTTTTTCACCTCGCCGGTCTCGCGGTTTACTTCCCGCTGGTAGAGAACTTCATCCTCCAGGGGGACATTGCCCTTCAGCGCGTCGTCAAGGTTTCCCTCTTCGTCGACGATTTTAAATTCAAGGAGCGCTGTTTTACCGATTAAATCAAGCGCCCGCTTGGGATCTTTTATGCCGGGGAGCTGGATGAGAATGCGGTCATCTCCCTGCTGCTGAATGGTCGGCTCGGCAACGCCGAATTGGTCTATCCGGTTTCTGATCGTTTCCAGCGCCTGCTCGGTGGCGGATTTCTTTATCTGCTCTGCTTCCCGCTTGTCCAGCTCCAGAATATAGATAATGCCGTCCTTGGTCTCCTCGACCTTCACCTTTTTCATGACGGAAAATCTATCTTCCAGCAGTTTGCCCGCCTTGTCACGCGCAGCCGGGTCAACGACCTGCACTTCCAGACGGTCTTTACCTATTTTTTTAACATGATCAAACGGCACGCGCTCCTTGAAGAGCATCTCTTCAAGGTCAGAGCCATAGCGCTCGACTGTATTTTCCACGGCTTTTTCCGTCTCAACGCCGAGGATCAGGTGCATACCTCCCTGCAGGTCAAGGCCAAGAGATATTTTTTCCGCAGGCAGATAGTCTTCCCACCAGGAAGGCATTTTCACAAGCGTGGGCAGAAGGTAGACCACCGCCACCAGAATAATCACCGTATAGAGGATTGCTCTCCATTTCAGACTCTTCAGCATATACGCTCCTTATGAAATAAATTGCAACGCTTGTCTTGTGACCGGCGCTGTATTTGATCGAGGCTATTCCTCGCCTTTTTTATAGATCTCGCTCAGGCCGGCAATCTGGCTCCGGGAAAGCTTGATCTTCACCGACGGGTTCTGGGAAATTTCCAGGGTCACGATGGTATCAGTCAGCCCGGTAATTTTTCCGTGAATGCCGCCGGTGGTGACCACCATGTCGTCTTTTTTGATATTGCTTAACATCTCTTTCAATTTTTTAGCCCGCTGCTGCTGCGGCCGGAGCAGGATAAAATAAAAAATGCCCAGCATCAGGATAAGCGGTATGAAGGTCGCGAACCCGCCGCCTGCCCCCTCTCCGCCCGTTGGGGCCATTGCGTATGCTACTGATACCAGTATCACGTTTCACCTCCGGTTAAGATAATATTTAATGTTGTATGAACGTAATAAAAAGGCGTCCGGAATTGCTACCGGTCCTCCTCTTCGTCTCCTGCGCCCTGCTGAGTCGCGTAGAAATTGCGCCGGAACTCTTCATAGGTCCCGTCCGCTAATGCCGTGCGCAAGCCCTCAAGCAACGTAGTAAAGTAAAACAGGTTATGCACGGTATTTAAACGGTAGGAAAGAATCTCCCTGGCCATATACAGATGCCGCAGATACGCCCGCGAATAGGTGCGGCACGTATAGCACCGGCACTGTTCATCCACCGGCCGCGCGTCCTCCCGATACCGGGCATTTTTTATGACCAGTTTTCCCCGCCGGGTAAAGAGCATCCCGTTGCGGGCGTTTCTGGTCGGGAGCACGCAGTCAAACATGTCGATGCCGCGGCCGACGCACTCTACCAGATCTGCCGGCGTTCCCACGCCCATAAGATAGCGCGGACGGTCTTCAGGAAGCAGCGGAACCGCCTGTTCCACCACGGCGCGCATCATCTCCGTTGACTCTCCGACGCTGAGTCCCCCCAGGGCGTAGCCGTCAAAGCCGATCTCCCGCAGCTCCCGGATGCTGCGCTCCCGCAGCTCGCCAAACATTCCTCCCTGGACAATGCCGAACAGCGCCTGCCCGGGCCCCCGTACCTGCTCCCGGCAGCGTGCCGCCCATGCGGTAGTGCGCTGTGCTGCTGCTTCCGTGTCCGCAAATGTCGCCGGGTACTGAATGCATTCATCAAAACTCATGATGATGTCAGCGCCCAGCGCCCGCTGTATGTCAACAGCGCGCTCCGGCGTTAAAAAATGGGTCGAGCCGTCAATGTGCGACTGAAAAAGAACGCCCTCATCGGTGACTTTTCTCAGGTCGCTCAGGCTGTAGACCTGGAACCCGCCGCTGTCCGTGAGAATGGGCCGGTGCCAGTTCATGAAGCAATGCAGCCCCCCCAGGCGCTCAATCACCTCATGCCCCGGCCGCAGATAGAGATGATAGGTGTTGCACAGTATGATTTCAGCGCGAATCTCTTCCGCTACTTCCTCAGGGGTTAGGGCCTTTACGGTTCCCTGAGTACCCACCGGCATGAACACCGGGGTTTGAATGTCACCGTGCGGGGTGGTAATCCGTCCCAGCCTCCTGAGCGAACCCTCATCCTTTTTTACAATGGTAAAACCAAACCCCATATCTTCATCACCCGCAGCCCCCGCTGTTACCGGACACTGTAATGAACAGCACTCAGAGAACTCAGCACTTTTAAATAATCAGCATTGCATCGCCGTAGCTGTAAAAACGATAGCGTTCTCCTATCGCTGCTGCATAAGCCCTGCGGATAAAAGCAGTTCCGGCAAAAGCGCTCACCAGCAGCAGCAGGCTTGATTTGGGGAGGTGAAAATTTGTTATGAGCGCGTCCACTGACCTGAAGGTATACCCGGGATAGATATACAGATCAGTTACGCCCTCACCCGCCCGTATGGTTCCGTCATCTGCGGCCAGTGTTTCAAGGGTGCGGGTTGCGGTGGTCCCGATGCAGATGATTCTTCGCCCCCCGGCTCTGGCCTGATTGATGCGGTCTGCTGCTGCACGCGGCAGCTGGTAGAACTCCTCATGCATCCGGTGGTCTTCGATACGTTCTTCCCTAATTGGCTGGAACGTGCCCAGGCCGACATGAAGCGTTACAAATACGATATCTGCCCCGGCCTGCCTGATCTCCTGTAAAATATTTTCCGTAACATGGAGCCCGGCAGTCGGCGCTGCAACAGCCCCGCTGCGGCTTGCATATACTGTTTGATAGCGCTCCCGGTCAAGAGCCTCATGCGCCGGGTTTTCGCTTCTTTCTATATACGGCGGGAGCGGTGTGATCCCGGAGGCGCTCAACGCTTCTTCAAAGCTGCCCTGGTACTCAAGTCTAATAAGCCACGTGCCATCTCCGGACGGCTCCAGAACTTCGCCCTGGATACGGGCGGAAAAATAAAGTCGTGCATGAGCCAGCGGTTTCCTGCGGCTTTTAAGCAGGCATTCCCATACCTGCGCGCTCCCGGCATGCTGCGCGACAAAGCGCAGCAGCAGAAGCTCCACCCTGCCGCCTGTTTTCTTTTTCCCATACAGCCGCGCCGGTATTACCCGTGTATCATTAGCCACCAGCAGGTCTCCCGGCTGCAGGTACCGGGGAAGGGCATAAAAATGTGAGTTGGCTATTGTTTGCGTGCGGCGGTCAAGCACCATCAGCCGGGAGCTGTCACGCTCTGTCAAGGGCTCCTGGGCAATCAATTCACGGGGCAAAGAATAATCAAAATCTTTTAACTGCATAAATGCAAAATGTCAAATAATATATTGAAATTTAAAGGAATTATTTATAAATAGGGTACTATAGCTTATCTTGTCAGCGTGTCAAGAACTCTGTCACCGCCGGCATCCGCTGCGCCCTGTCCTATATAATATATATACTCCCCGCCCTGATTAAAATTTTATTTTTTGAAAAAAACATGGTACAGTTTAATCTGTCCGCGAGAGTAAGACTATCCGCAAGCAAGGAGATATGCCCGTGCTCATAGTAATGAAAAAGGACGCGACTCCGGAACAGATAGACCGGGTCAATGAAGAGATTAAAAGGCTCAGCTTAACCCCGGTAGACATACCCGGCAGCGAGCGCATCGCAATCGGCATCATCGGCAATGCCGGCCCGCTCGACCCGGAGCTTTTTTTCGGCCTGGAAGGGGTTAAGGAAGCCATACCGGTTTCCAAACCCTATAAGCTGGTGAGCCGTGAGGTAAAGCCCGAGGATACGGTCATTCAGATAGGCGATGTAGCGATCGGCGGCAGTGATTTTACGGTTATTGCCGGCCCCTGCGCGGTGGAAAGCCTTGGGCAGTGCCTGACCATTGCCCGCGCGGTACAAAAGGCCGGGGCCCGGCTGTTTCGCGGCGGCGCCTTTAAACCGCGCACCTCTCCCTACAGTTTTCAGGGACTGGAAGACAAGGGGCTCGCAATACTTGACCAGGTGCGCAGAGAGACCGGCCTCCTGATTGTCACCGAGGCCATTGACCATGACGTGCTTGCCGTTGTTGAAGAGGTGGCGGATATCATCCAGATCGGCGCCCGCAACATGCAGAATTTTTCCCTGCTGAAGCGCGCCGGCAGAAGCTCGAAGCCGATACTGCTCAAGCGCGGCATGTCCGCCACCATCGAGGAACTGCTCATGGCCGCGGAATACATCATGTCCGAGGGGAACCACAGGATCATCCTGTGCGAGCGCGGGGTGCGGACTTTTGCCGATCATTCGCGCAACACCCTGGACCTGAGCGCAATCCCTGCGGTAAAACTGCTCAGCCATCTGCCCATCATTGTTGACCCCAGCCATGCCGCCGGCAAGCGCGATCAGGTTATCCCCCTGTCCCGCGCTGCAGCAGCGGTCGGCGCCCACGGGCTGATTGTGGAGGTGCATCATGACCCGCAGCACGCGCTTTCCGACGGGCCCCAGTCACTCTACCCGGAGCAGTTCGAAGAGCTCATGCGCTCCGTCAAAATGCTTTCTTCTCTGGCTCATTAGAGGCCCTATGAAAATAAAATTGCCGCTGTTTGTAGTGGCCCTGCTGCTTAACAGCTGCTTATTTCTTCCGGAAATGCCCGAGCGCAAGCCCAACGAGGAGCAGCGCTATCTCATCGAGGGGCAGCGGGCTTTTGACGACAAAGCCTACCCTGAGGCTATAAAACTGTTTCAGGCATATCTGGATAACTATCCCCAGGCAAAGGATTATACCATTGTGCTGCAGCGCCTGGGCGAATCGTATGAGGGGCTGCTGGAGATGGAGTACCAGCGCCGCATCAAAAACGGGGACCCCGAGCCGCTGGTTAAAAAGCAGTTTCTGCAAAAATACGGCAGCTATAACTGCTGGGAGATACAGCCGGCCGGCATTACCTATAATCGCAGCCAGTACAAAATACTTCTTGAAAAATATCCTGACAGCCCCATTGCCGACGAGGCTGCCTACCGCATGATCAACTGGGAGCCTGCCTACAAGGGCCGGCCTGAAGGAGTGCTTCGGGAGCTCAAGCAGCTACAGGAGATTTTTGAGAAGTACCCGACAACCTCTTTCCGGCCCATGATCCTCTACCAGATGGCGCACCGCTGCAGCATCCTCTATGAGATTTTCTCATTTTCCCCCGCGGCGAATGTACGGGACCCGCAGAAGGCGCAGGAATACCGGGAAAAGGCCCTCTACCTCTACCAGCTCTCGCTGAAATCCCCTGAGCATACAAAGTATGCAGACAAGTCGTGGAAGGAGATGGAGCAGCTGCAGAAGGGGGAGAGAATCTATCATTTTGATTAAATAAATCCCCCCGCTGTCTGTTCGAGCAGGGAACAGGGTTGCCTCACCGCAAAGCAAGCTCCCATGAACAGCAATCAAAATTGTACACGTTTTATGATTTATTTTAGTCTTTTGGGAAAGACCCCCCGATAGAACCGTTCACCAAACAGCCTCCTGGCCGCGCAAAACCATCATTATTAAAAGCTCAGTTTTAAAGCCGCTGGTAGAGTGGCTGCTTATGGTATGCTTTTTGCCATTCATATCCTCACCCATGCTCAAAATCATAACCTGAATCCTTTTAAAATGTATGTTTACACAAGTGTTAAGATTTATTAAGCAGTCCGGTAAAAAGAAACCGGATAACGCAAAAATAAACACCTACACAACACTGATAGACTTCTACCTGAAAAACGGGTATCAAAAAGAAGCCCGTTCGACCCTCGAAGACCTCGCGCAATACTATGCCGCTATCGGCTATGATACTGAGGCAAAAAAAGCCTTGCAGCTTGCGGCACAAATGGGCTACGCAAAAAAAACTGACCACCTGCAGGAGTCTCTCCCGGATAATACTGAACAGCCACAGGGGAAACAACGGTCAAAGCAGCATGGCGACAATCCCGCTTATAACAATGTCGCGGTAAAACGTGATACGATTAATATGAACAAGGCTGCCCAGAATGCTGATTTTTTTGACCTGGAAAGCGCGCTTACTGAAAATGATTCTTCTGCTTTCGTCCCCATGAGTGTTGATTCAAAATCACCATTTTTAACTCAGCATGTGAATGCGCCCCAAAAACCCCATGCGGCAATCTTTAGAGAAATTAAACTCAACACGGAAAACAGCCCTGCTTTTCATTATAGTGTGGGGATTGCCCATAAGCAACTGCGCCAGTTTGACGACGCTATTGAAGAATTTGCAGCAGCGCTTGCTGAAGTAAAGAACGCTGCAGCACGCAAAACCCCAACCAGCATAATGCCCGGCGATTGTTATTTTCAATTAGTCCGGTGTTATGATGCCCTGCATAAGCGGGCCAAAGCTGCTGAATATGCCGGAAAAGCACTGGCATTGATTTCCCTGACTGCAGAGCAGCGGCTGTTTTTAGAGGAATTTACTGCGGGGGTTGGACATTCGGCCGGCAAAAAGGGGATGTATTTCTTTCTGGGCACACAATTTGTTCATATAAAAAATGCTTTATTCAGGTTATGTACTAGTGCGGTAAGCTGAACCCGTATGCCGTGCGGACCTGTCTTTATGAAATTGCAGGCCGGGCCCCGGGTATATCCTATACACTTGAGCCAATTGCAAAAGTCTAATTTATTGAGATTGCTTCGTCGCAACGCTCCTCGCAATGACCGCAAAGTCGCCATTTGTCATTGCGAGCGAAGCGCGGCAATCCCCTTCTTGAATACTTTTGCAATTACCTCACTTGTATCAATTTAATTATCGCTTCAGCGCAGGAATTCTTTCAGGTTGGTAGCGCCGTAATTAATGTCCGGGTGCTGTTCCCGCAGCAGCTTTGCCACGATGGCCAGCAGCTTTTTCACTCCCGCCGTCTTCACCGGATCGGTCCCCGGATAGATTCTCACCGTTGTCCTGTTATCCTTTACCGAGACCTGGATGAAAAACCGCTGCGGCGGCCCGTCCTCGACAGCTATGGCCTCAATGAGAACTATTTTCCTGTCCTGGCTGATATAGATGTCCTGGGTTTTTAAAATTTCTCCTTCCCTGCGCTCCTGGGCCGGGCGGAAGGACTCAAAGAAGTGCTCACCATTGACGGTGCCGTCTAAAACAATATGGGGCATTGTTCCTCTCAAGAATACGGGGCTGGTTTAAAAAAATCTGCAATAAAAAGGTGCGTGGTATTTTTACCGCTAATCGAGTAGGAGGCAGGTGATTAGTTCACCTGCCGTCCTCTCACACCACCGTACGTACCGTTCGGTATACGGCGGTTCGTAAAGAACTAAGCCTTACTATAAACAACAGCAAGACCCGTCTTCTCCTCCTGCTG
>Ga0172368_10002349_pt1 | contig 24220 bp, 25 predicted proteins | sample Lak11m_FD_114540 | JGI IMG/M metagenome (GOLD analysis project Ga0172368, IMG submission 114540) | Freshwater microbial communities from Kabuno Bay, South-Kivu, Congo - kab_022012_11m | ecosystem: Environmental > Aquatic > Freshwater > Lake | place: Democratic Republic of the Congo: South-Kivu...
AGATATTTCATCGGCAGTTATGGTGTTAACTGATTGTTCAACGCTTACAATCGGGCGTTCTATAATCTTTACCAATGTAAATCTTTTGCGTGCACTTTGTGGGCGACAGCTAGTTATGGCCACTTTATCACCTTTATTCGCTTGGTTTTTTTCATCATGAACCATATATCGTTTCGTAAAAAGATATTGCTTTTTATAAAGCGAATGCAACTTGTGTGTAGAAACTGTTACAACAATAGTTTTATCGCCTTTATCACTTGACACTAAACCGATAATAGTTTTAGCCATTAGCTGTTCTCCTTAGCAAATTGTTCACTTAGAATTGTAAGCATACGAGCAAGCTCTTTTCGTTTATTGCGAACGATTCTAACGTTCTGATTTTCACCCATATAAATACTATGGCGTAATTTAACAATCTCTTCACGCAATTTTGTACTCTCGGTGGCAAGTTCGGAGGTAGATAATTTACGTATTTCATTGACTTTCATTTTTAGGCCCCTTCTTTAACACGGAACTTAGTCTTAATCGGAAGTTTTCGAGAGGCCAGCCGCATAGCTTCGCGGGCTATCTCTTCCGTAACGCCCTGCATCTCAAACAAAACTGTTCCGGGCCTAACTTTTGCTACAAAAAACTCTGGGTTACCCTTGCCACTACCCATTTTTACATCTAATGGTTTGCGAGTAACAGGTGTATGCGGAAAAATTCTTATCCATATTTGTCCACCGCGCTTGATGTAGCGAGTCATAGCTTGTCGGGCTGCCTCAATCTGGCGAGCTGTTATTCTATATGTTCCTTGTGACTGTAATCCGTAATCCCCAAAGGCAATGGTGTTGCCTTTAGTCGCAACGCCCTTAATTCTTCCTTTGCGCATTTTACGATGTTTGCTTCGCTTTGGCATTAACATAGCGCAATCCCTTCATACATTGAATTGGTCATTAAACAATGCCCAATGTTCAATGTTGGCAACTTATTATCATTTATCATTGAATATTGGTGTAATGTCATTTGGAGGTCTCTCCTTTATAAATCCATACTTTAACACCAATTATTCCAGTAACAGTTTTGGCGTGTACTTGACAATAATCAATATCTGCTCGAATCGTATGCAACGGCACACTGCCTAGTAATTCTTTTTCTACGCGGGCCATTTCGACGCCATTTAATCTACCAGATAATTGAATTCGTACTCCTTTAGCACCGGCACGCATAGTAGCGGCCGCCGTTTGCTTAATTGCTCGTCTAAACGAAATACGGCGTTCTAGCTGGTGGGCAATATTCTCGGCAACTAATTTAGCCTGCATTTCTGGTCTTTTTACTTCTTCTATATTTAACCGGATTGGTACACCGTAGATCTTTTCAATTTCTAGCTTTAATTCTTGGACGCCGGTACCACCACGGCCAATAACAACTCCAGCTTTGGCGGTTAGAATAGTTACGTTAACTAGGTTTGGCGATCGTTCTATATCAACCTTATTAATTGCCGCTCTTAACCCCAATTTGTCAGTTATTAGCCGTCGTACAGCTAGATCTTGTCGCAAATAATTGGCATAATCGCGTTTATTAGCGAACCACTTACTGCGCCAGTCTTTGTTGACTTGTAGGCGCATACTAATTGGATTAACTTTCTGTCCCACGTCAGGCCTCCCTCACCGCATTTACCTGCCACCCAGCAAAGCTGGCTGCACCGTAAATGCTGTCATCGATTACAGCGTCAGATGCTTCCAGTGCTCGTTCAGCGTATGTTATAGTACGCTTTACTCCGCGCTTCAGCACTTCCTTGTACTCAATTGAGTGAAGGAAGGTCTGATTGTTGTCTAGTATTGTATTAGTCATTTTTTATCTCCGTGTTTTCTTTTTTAGACGTTGGTTTCTTGACGAGGCGTTTTTCGCCGTCTAATTCTATATATATATGCGAAGTTCGTCGTTGAAAGGGTAAGCCGCGTCCTTGAGCCCCAGGGCGCATACGTTTATAACGTATACCCGGGCTTACAGTAATTGATGCAATTTTCAGCGTATCAGGCCTCATTTTGTTATTAATATCAGCATTTGCTTTAGCGCTTTCAACTAGCTTTATAATTGGTTTAGCAGATTTTCTAGGCGTATTCGCCAATATAACAAGGGCGTCATTTACGCTGCGGCCACGCACCAGACTAGCTACTATACCAACTTTTCGTGGGCTAATTCTAACCTTCATAGCTGCGGCTTTTACAATCATTTTGAACAATCCCCATAGTCACGTAAAATTCTTGTGTTTGATAACAAAACTTTAGACAAATACGAGTAATCAATAATCAAATTACAAACATTTGGAATTAAAGTTTTGTAATTTCGTGCTTTTTTATAATTAAAATATTCTGGTTTAGTATTTTTCATGAGTTTACTGCCCTTGCTAGCTTACCGCCGTGTTTGCGAAACTTTCTAGTTGGTGAAAATTCACCTAGTTTATGACCTACCATATTCTCCGTAATAAAAACCGGAACGTGTATTTTACCATTATGAACAGCGAACGTTTTGCCTACAAATTCAGGCGCAATCGTGCATGCTCGCGCCCATGTCTTGATAATCGTGCGGTCTTCCGGGCCCAAAGCAGCTGCCTTTTTGGCCAGCTTAGGATCTATAAATGGCCCTTTTTTAAGCGAGCGCGACATATTTATATCTCCCCTCGTTTATAAATACTAAATTCTAATACAGAAACTCTAGACAAATTAGAATATATAGATTCTAAATTCAAAACGTTTGATATTTGAAATTTATAATTTCGTGCTTGTTTATGAATTATATATTCAGATTTAGTGCTTTTCATTTCTTTATTTCCTCTTAGCCATATGCCGGCTTTTTATAATATATTTAGTTGTACTCTTGCGTTTGCGTGTCTTGTAGCCCAGTGTTTTTTGACCCCAAGGAGTCTTCGGCGCTGAACCGTGGTTCTTACCACCGCCAATACCGTGTCTACCACCGTCGCCACCACCGTGCGGGTGATCGACCGCATTCATTACTACTCCTCTGACGGTTGGTCGAATTCCTCGTCTACGGTTACGACCGGCTTTGCCGTACTTAATGTTTTGATGCTGTTCATTACCTACGCTACCAAGGCTGGCCATGCATTCCAGTAAGACAATTCTGACTTCTCCGCTAGGTAATCGTATTTGAGCATATTTGTTTTCTTTAGCTATAAGTTGTGCCCCCACACCGGCGCTTCTTACCATTTGAGCCCCCTTATTAGGTTGCATTTCTACCATATAAATTACGCTTCCGACTGGAATATTTTTTAGTGGTAAACGGTTACCGTTTTCTATTGGTACCTCATCGCCACAAGCTATATTTTGGCCTATTTTCATTCCGCTTGAAGCAATTATGTAGTGGTATGTTTGATCCGTGTCCTTTATCCTGGCAATTCTAGCACTACGGTTAGGGTCATACTCTATTTGTTCAATAACTGCTTTAGTACCATTATGTAGACTAAAGTTTACTTTCCGATAAAATCTTTTTACACCACCGCCCTTGTGCCGAGTTGTTATCCGACCTTGGTTATTTCTGCCTGCTATGCTTCTTTTTTTAATCAATAGTTTTGGTACCGGCTTACGCGAAGTAATCTCAGCTAAATCCTGAGTTGTCATACCGCGTTTGCCCGGAGTAGTTGGTTTATATGTCTTTATCATTCTGTATCCTTTTTGGACTTCCCAAAACGCTTAGCTTTAGACTTTTGGCTAGCTTTTTCTGCATCTTTTTTGGCTTTATTCTCTGCCTCTTCCTCTTGTGCAAAGATCGGTAGACTAGCACCCTTAGCTAGTGTTACATAGGCCTTTTTATAGTCTGAACGTGTACCTTTTAGGTGTTTACTACGCTTGTTTATATAGGTAGTTTTAGATTTACCTTTTACGTTTTGTGTCCTCACATTTACTACCGCAACTTCATATTGCTCGGTCACTTTTTTGCCAACAGTTAGTTTGTTGGCATACCGAGGAACATCAAAAACGTAAGTATTATTAGTTTTGCTTAGGCCGTAAGCTTTTTCGCTAATTCGTGGCTTTAAGATAATATCTTTCATTTTTCAGTTTCCTCGCCCAGCCATTGATTTATCACAGTCAGTGCTTTGGAGCTTATTACGATGTAATCTGTATTTAAAATGTCATATACATTTAGATATTTGGCTTGTGCAACAACTAGATTTTGTACATTTTTTGTAGCTCGCTCAACATAAATATCTTTTTTACTAACAACTAATAATATTTTACCTTTTAATTTCATTTTATTTATTAATTTTACGGTTGGCGATACTTTTCCAGTGCTACAATCAAATGTTTCAATAATAACTATTTTGTTTGAGCTTGCCATTATTGATAAGGCTTGCCGAATAGCTTGACGTTTAGAGTTAATACTAAGTTTATGCGAATAATTCTCTTGACCCGTTGGCCCAAAAGCAATTCCGCCACCTCGCCAAATGGGGTTTCGACTTGAACCAAAGCGAGCTCTACCAGTACCTTTTTGACGCCATGGTTTTCTGCCACCACCGCTTACCAACCCGCGAGTTTTTGTTTTGGCAAGATTTACTCTGCCATTGCATAAATATGTCAAGTAGGCCTGTTTTAATAAATCATGATTTTTTGCCTCAACGCCAAAGACAGATTTACTTATTTTGGCTGTTGACGTAGACTTGTTGCCAGTTTTTGTATAAACTACGACACTCATACAGGTTCTCCAGTTTTCATTTCCTGTACCAAAACTATACCTTTTCGCGGGCCCGGTACTGCTCCAGTAACACCAATAACATTATTTTCAGTATCAACAATTGCAATTTTCAGATTTCTGGTTGTAGTTTGCACATTACCCATTTGTCCGGCCATTTTTTTACCTTTAGGTATATTTTGTGGGTACATTGACCCAATAGAACCCGGCCGACGATAGCTACCACCGCCGTGGGTTTTTCTACCTCTGTGAAAGTTATGTCTTTTAATTGTTCCAGCCCAACCCTTGCCCTTACTATTAGCGGTTACCACTACCTTGTCTCCAATAGAAAAGACCTCGGCGGTTAATTCTTTTCCAACTGCGAGGTCTTTAGTGTCATTTTGATTATTTTCATCGAGGCGAATTTCACGAATAACTTTTGGCATAATATTGGCTAGTTTTAAATGTCCGATTTGGGCTTTATTTAGCTTTTTAGTTTCTTCAAAACCTAATTGAATAGCTCTATATCCATCATTTTCAACATTTTTGATTTGTGTTACTACACATGGTCTAGCCGAAAGCAAAGTTACAGCCCGAACCGTACCATCTTGGTCGATGGTACTGGTCATACCGATTTTTCGGGTAATTAGTGCTTTCATCTATCTCCATATAACAAAGTTGCTTTTATATATAGTCCTCTATTAAAAACGCTTGGTAAAAAGCGGTATCTACCTTAGTTATTTACAATAAAAAGGTAGACCTACTAATTTACCAAGTACAACTTCTTGATATACTGATACAGATTAGCAGATTATATGTACCTCTGTCAATATGTTGTTAATTACACACCTTTTTCATTAGGACTGCTATAATAGAATAGTAACCCCAACAGGAAGCCAATAACCGACCACCATTGACGTAAGAAGAACGGCGTATTCAATTTTTCTGTCTATCTGAAAATGATCATGCGAAGTAAATAATAACCCTACTAAAAAGCCGATAGGAATTGGAATTAAAAAACCGGAATGTAACGTGATGCGCAGCCACTGTATGCCAATAATGTGGTACAAAATCATTTTTAAGATGTAAACTGTGTCTTTTTCTGGTTTTTGGCGTTTTTTATATTTTCGTTTTGGCATATTTATAGTTAAGCATTAACGTTTTAAGATATCAACTATGGATATTTATAAATCACACAGATCTTTAGTTTAATTACAAATGTTATAAATTAAAGAATTTAGTGTTTTGACGATGTTTTAATATTTACGATAAATAAACTAAAAAATCCAGTAAAACGTTACATCTTAATTTCAGCATCGCAGCCAGCTGGCAAACTAAGATTCATTAACCCATCAATTGTCTTCGGTGTTGGTTCTAGTACATCAATTAGGCGTTTGTGTATACGCATTTCAAATTGTTCGCGACTCTTCTTATAAACGTGCGGGCTTTTTACTACAGTAAATGTGTTTCTTCTAGTTGGCAGAGGAATTGGTCCGGCGATAGTTGCGCCAGTACGAAGCGCGTTATCGACTATCTGCTTAGCTGATTGGTCAATAACTTTATGGTCATAGGCCTTCAAGCGAATCCTAATGCGTTGTTTGGTAGAAGCTTCAGGTTTAGGTTGAGTCTGCTTATCGTTATTCTGTCTACCTGGCCGAACAAATTTGTCCTGAACCAGCATATTTTGGGTGATTTGGGCCGGTTTATCAACAGCTGAAACAGCTTTTACGATTTTAGCAGAAATTTTAGGTTCATCTGCTGGTTCATTTTTGGACATATTTTTTTTATTAGTAACCATATCTATTGTTTATAGTATCCTACTTAGCAATCTTTGTTACAACACCGGCGCCAACAGTTCGGCCACCTTCGCGGATAGCAAAACGCAAGCCTTGTTCCATAGCAATTGGTGCTAGTAATTTAACCTTAAATGTAACAGTATCGCCCGGCATAACCATTTCTTTATCGGCTGGAAGTTCTACTTCGCCAGTAACGTCAGTAGTACGGAAATAAAACTGCGGTTTGTAACCCTTGAAAAACGGTGTGTGTCGTCCACCCTCTTCTTTTGTTAGGATATAAACTTCACTATCAAATTCGGTGTGAGGAGTAATCGTACCCGGCTTTGCCAAAACTTGACCTCGTTCAATATCATCGCGCTCAATTCCTCGTAGCAAAATGCCGACATTATCGCCGGCCTGACCTTGATCCAAATTCTTTTTAAACATCTCAACACCAGTAACAACAGATTTTTTGGTTGGATGTATGCCAACAATTTCTACTTCTTCGTTGACTTTTACAATACCTTGCTCGATACGACCGGTAGCAACCGTACCGCGTCCCTTAATAGAGAACACGTCTTCAATTGGCATTAGAAACGGCTTATCAAGTTCACGCTTTGGCTCTGGAATGTAATCGTCCATGGCCTTTACCAGTTCCATAATGCTATCTTCGTTTTCTTTATCACCTTCCAGCGCTTTGGTGGCGGAACCCTTAATGATTGGAGCTTTTTCGTCAAAGTCGTATTTTTTTAAGAGGTCGCGAATGTCCATTTCTACCAGTTCAACTAGTTCTGGATCAGCTAGGTCCATTTTGTTCATATAAACCAAAATAGAAGGCACACCGACTTGCTTAGCAAGCAGAACGTGTTCGCGGGTTTGTGGCATCGGGCCATCGGCCGCGGAAACAACTAAAATAGCTCCGTCTATCTGTGCTGCGCCAGTAATCATATTTTTGACATAGTCAGCATGGCCCGGCATATCTACGTGAGCATAATGGCGTTTTTCTGATTCATATTCTTGATGAGAAGTGGCAATTGTAATTCCTCTGGCTTTTTCTTCCGGCGCATTATCAATTTGTGCGTATGTAACAGGTTTATTCACATTACTTGGTAGTTTTTTAGCTAGTACTGCCGTAATTGCCGCGGTTAATGTGGTTTTTCCATGATCTACGTGCCCCATAGTGCCGACATTTATATGTGGCTTACTTCTGTCAAAATTTTCTGCCATTGTATCTATTCTCCTATTTTTATAGATTATTGCTTATTTAGCGTAAATTAATACCTAGCTTACGCTTTAGCTTTGTAAAACGATTATAGGTGATAACAGTTAAATTGTAAAGCCTATTGTACAAAATATTTGTCTGATTTTTGTTAATATTTGATTAGCTTGTATTGATAATCCGGATACAAAGCATCAAGTTGTTCCGGGTTTTGTATTGGTTGAATATCAGGTATGTCTGACAAGATTTGGTTTTCCAAACGTTTTTGCCATTGTTTCTGATGTTTAATAGGCATGTTGACGTGGTGTTTGCGAGTGTAATCTATGTCTACAATTGAGGCAACCGTCCAGGCTTGAATTGTTTCTGGTTTGTTTGTGCTTTTTATAAGCGATAGTTCGCCGTGTGTTTTAGTAGTTGGATCACCAATCATAACTTTTCCAGATTCATTGACATAGATAAATTCTGGGTAACTATGGCTTTTATGCACAACATTTAAGATACGATTTTCAAGCTGTTCAGCAAGTCTCAAAAAGCCCTGTCGGCGTAATCCCTTGGCAATATCGTAGGTTTCTTTGGGCCAGCTAGTAAACGAGCCGTGGTAATCCCAGAATTTTATCAATTTGCTTTCCTTTAGACTACGACTTCGAACTCCCCCATCTGTTAAAAAATCCGTATTCATTATCTGTCGTACAATTTGACAAATATATTTTTTACTTTTTATACGTGGTAGATTATCAAACAAACAAGTATTTAGTAGCTCAGCTGGATTTGCCGTAATTGTTTTGATGGGGCGAATAAGGCCTTTTGGACTATAATCCAATCCTAGAGCGAAGTATTGCTCGTCTTTTAGCCAGAGTAAATCAAACGTTCGTTTTTGGAGTTTTTTGGCGTGTTTTATGAGTTCTTTGGCGCGCATCGGGAACAGTCTAGCTCCGTAAATTAGCGCATCATAAGCTAGGCCCTGTACTTCAATTGATGCGATTGGCTGATGGCGATTAGCCAGTTGACCGCTTTTATGGACGTAAAACTCTCTAGAATCCTTCCAAACTTGATTTTCAATTCCTTTTGGGTTACGCGAATGATATTCGAGTAGTCCGGAACTAGAATTCGCTAGTTTTTTAGTAATCCAATCAATTGCATTACTAACAGTTTGGCCAAACAAGACAGACTTACCATCGCGTCGTGTAATGGGATTGTCCATAATATTATTGTCCACTAATTGGCAATACAACCCGACTACGCGTATAAACTGTGGCGTTGCATCAATTGAACCATAGTATGCCATTTCTCTGTTATTTCCACCCCAGCGAGACGATAATTCGTTAAATATTTTTCTAGATACGCTGTCTAAATGTTTGCCGTCTATTAATGTATTACGATATTCGTGAATTATTTTACCGTGGTCTTCTTCGTTAATATTACTGCTATGCAATCCCTGTAAACTAGCTAGCGTTATTAAAATATGTCTAACCAGCTTTGGGTTTATTTTCATTAAATCCTCGGCAACCTCAAGCGAATCTCGGCCAAATATAGCACCCTTAAATAACGTCCCTGAACTAGCGTATACGCCCTTGTCGGTGCTTGAAATTACACTTTTAAGTGCCTCTAACGGAGTAAGCACTTTAGATATATGTTTGTTTTTTAAAATACTAAATAATTTTTTCACATTAGTATAAAGTGTAAGCGTTTGACTAAAATCTGGTCAAGCTTATTTGGCGTTTTTGGCGATAATTGCCTCGGCCACATTGCGCGGAACATCAGCGTAATGATCCAGCTCCATAGTTGAGCTGGCTCGCCCCTTAGTCATAGAACGCAGATTAGTTGTATAACCAAACATTTCACCAAGTGGCACATAGGCCGTAATCTCTTTAATTCCTGGCGAAAGATCTTCCATAGATTCTATCCTACCGCGTTTGCTATTTAGATCGCCAATAACATCACCCATAAAAGACTCTGGCGTAATGACCACAATTTTCATAATTGGCTCCAGTAGTACCGGGTTCGCCATTTTAACAGCTGATTGCAGAGCCATTGATCCGGCAATTTTAAAGGCCATTTCACTTGAATCTACTTCGTGGAAGCTACCGTCATACAAGGTTGCCTTTATGTCTACCACCGGATAACCCGCCAAAACGCCGTTATTCATCGCTTCTTCAATGCCTGATTTTACTGGAGTTATATATTCGCTCGGTACAACGCCGCCCTTAATAGCGTTGATAAATTCAAAGCCCTTGCCCTGTTCGTTTTGCTCTATTTTAATCCAAACATGGCCGTACTGCCCGCGTCCGCCCGATTGTCGAATAAACTTGCCCTCGGCCTGTACGTTATCCTTCCTAATTGTTTCACGGTAGGCCACCTGTGGCTGGCCAATGTTGGCCTCTACACTAAATTCCCGCTTCATTCTATCCACAATTATTTCCAAATGAAGCTCGCCCATCCCGCTAATAATTGTCTGCCCCGTCTCGTCGTTGACTTTTATTCTAAAAGTTGGGTCTTCTTCCGCCAAACGTTGCATTGCAATACTCATTTTTTCTTGGTCGGCTTTAGTTTTTGGTTCAATGGCAATGGATACCGGCGGTTCAGGGAAAGTAATACTTTCTAATATTATTTGGTTATTTGCATCGCATAAGGTGTTTCCAGTGGTAGTGCTTTTAAGGCCAACAATAGCGGCAATATCGCCGGCACCGACCTCTGTTACGTCAGCGCGGTCATTAGCATGCATACGCACAATCCGCCCAACTCTTTCTTTTTCGCCGGTTGAGCTGTTCATTATATACGATCCTGCCACCACTTTACCCGAATATATCCGTATAAAACACAGCTTACCGACAAACGGATCGGTAGCAATTTTGAATGCCAGTCCGGCAAATGGTTGATTTTCGTCCGGCTTACGCTCTATTTCTTCATCAGTTTTTGGGTGAGTACCCCAGGTTGAACCACGATCGATTGGCGACGGTAAATAATCCACAACAGCATCCAAAAGTTTTTCAACTATTACGCCACGGCCATCGCCACCACTAACTACAAAAAACTTTCCAGTAAGCACAGCCGTGCGAATTGCCTGCTTTATATCGGCTTCGCTTAATCCATCTTCGCCAACTTCAAAATACTTCTCCAGCATTTGCTCATCTTCGGCAACGGCGTTCTCGATAAGTAACGAGCGATACTTTTTGGCTTTGTCCAACATATCGCTTGGTATTTCGGATTTTACTAACTCATGGTCAGTAAATTCCTTGTAGGTGTAGGCCTTCATTGTGACTAAATCTACAATGCCGTTAATTTTCTGTTCAAAGCCAATCGGCAAATGTATTGGAAAGGCCAGTTTATTTAAACGATTATGAATAGAATCTAGTGATTTATAAAAGTCTCCACCAGTCTGATTTATTTTGTTAATAAAGCAAATCCTAGGAACTTTATATTTGTCAGCTTGGCGCCAGACTGTCTCGCTCTGACTTTCGACGCCCATTTTGCCGTCAAAAACAGTAACTGCGCCGTCCAAAACCCTTAAACTGCGCTCCACTTCAACCGTAAAGTCAATATGGCCGGGTGTATCAATAATGTTTATCTTGTGATCGTTCCAAAAGCATGTAACTGATGCACTGGTAATGGTAATACCCCGTTCTTTTTCTTGGGCCATCCAATCAGTTGTAGTTTCACCTTCGTGCACCGCGCCGATTTTATGCTTTAATCCCGTCCGATACAGAACCGCCTCAGTTGTAGTAGTTTTACCAGCGTCAATATGAGCAATAATACCAACGTTTCTAACCTTATCTAGCACATATTTTTTTTCAGCCATTATTTTTACCTACTTAGAATCTTGCAAAATGAGCAAATGCTCTATTAGCTTCAGCCATTTTATGCGTATCTTCGCGCTTTTTAACGGCGTTGCCAGCGTTATTATAAGCGTCAATAAGCTCTAGTGCGATGCGATCTGCCATACTCATACCCCTTCGAGCCCGAGATGCTTCTACAAACCACATAATAGTTAAGTGTATCTGTCGCTGGCCTTTTACCTCAAATGGTATCTGGTAATTAGCGCCCCCGACGCGCCGCGACCTAGTTTCCAAATGAGGTTCTATGTTTTTCATAGCTTGTTCAAAAACTTCAATTGGATTTTTTATTTTTAACTTATCAGCAGCCTTTTGCATACCGTTGTACACTAGACGTTCGGCTAATTGTTTTTTGCCGTTAAGCATTATACGGTTGATTATACGTTGAACTAGGACGCTATTGTATAGGCGGTCAGGTTCAATATCACGTATTAGTGATTTTGTTTTCTTCCTTGGCATTTTACTTGCTGCCCTTCTTTACACCGTATTTACTGCGGCCTTGTTTGCGCTCGCTAACTCCCTGCAAGTCAAGTGTTCCACGAACAATATGATATCTAACACCCGGCAAATCTTTTACTCGTCCACCGCGAATTAGTACCACAGCGTGTTCTTGAAGGTTATGACCTTCACCTCCAATATAGGCCCATACTTCGTGACCGTTGGTTAGGCGGACTCTGGCAACCTTTCTGAGTGCTGAGTTTGGCTTTTTAGGAGTTTTAGTGGTAACTTTTACGCACACACCGCGTTTGAAGGGAGCTTCTTTATCGTAATTCCTATTTTTAAGGTTATTCGAGATACGTTGCAAGGCCGGAGTATTAGTTTTAGTAATCGTCTTGACGCGCGGTTTGCGAATTAATTGATTAATTGTTGGCACTTTAAATTATCTCCGATTTTTTACTGTTATACGTTATACGTACTATGTTATACGGTTTTGAGTTAAGTGCGTATTTTATCACTTTACTGCCTCTGTTGCAATCTCTTCAATAGCTTCGTCGGTTTGATAACCAGTTCCTACCGGTATACGTCTCCCTAAGATAACGTTTTCTTTTAATCCAAACAAATGATCCACCCTGCCACTTGTAGCGGCACTAATTAGTACCCTAGTTGTATCTTGAAAACTAGCGGCGCTTAGGAATGAATCTGTTGACAATGATGCTTTGGTAATACCAAGTAATAATTGTTCATATTTGGCTGGTTTTTTACCAGCTTTGGTCAAATTCTTGTTGGTTTTGGCGACAACTAGCTTGCTACAGATATCACCAATTACGAGTTCACTGTCACCGGGCTCTTCTATCTGAACTCGGCTAAACATTTGTCTGATAATTATTTCAAGGTGTTTATCGGCTATATTTTGGCCTTGAGATGCAAAAATTCGTAAAATCTCGTTCATTATGTAGCGCTGAGTAGCTTCTACACCCTTTAATTCCATAAGTTCATGCAAGTTAATTGATCCGTTTGTTAAACGGTGTCCAGCTTCAACTTCTTCACCTTCTTTGACTAATAGTTGTTTATATCCCGGGATGTTATAGCTTTGTATTTGTTCGTTTGACGGAAGCAATATGACCATATTTTTAACAAAGTCAACTTTGCCGGCCATAGTAGCAACTAATGGTTTAGTATTATTTTTACCACTGGCAATAACATCGCCAATTGCTACAGTTGAACCGTTGGCAACCTGGGGCTTGCGTCCTTTTAATGGTAATTCTATAAGCTTGCTATCTTTAGCAACAATCTGCATTACATAATGATCGCCATCTTCTCTAACGTGGACAACACCGGCAATTTCTGATAAGTACGCCTGACCTTTTGGAGACCGAGCCTCAAAAAGCTCCTCAACGCGTGGCAAACCAGTAGTAATATCTTCGCCAGAGACTCCTCCGGAGTGGAAAGACTTTAACGTCAATTGTGTACCCGGCTCACCAATACTTTGCGCAGCAATTACTCCTATTGGGTGATGAGGAGCTACAAGCTCACCGGTGGCGGGGTCTAGCCCATATGATTTTCTACTTATTCCGCTGACGCTTGAGCAACTAAGTACACTCATTATTTTTACATCGTTAATAGATTTATCGTCCTCTATCAATGTAGCTATTTCTGGTGTAATTAATTGACCTCGTTTTTTTATGTATTTGCCGATTTTTTCGGCTGAAAAACGACCCTTCAGCCTTGCGCCGTAATTAATACCAATTTCTTCAGAATCCTGGCGGTAAATTGAGAAACCATTGTCCGGCATTTCTTCGTCAATCGTAAATACATCTTGACTAACATCTACCAGTCGGCGTGTAAGATATCCGGCGTCGGCAGTCTTAAGCGCTGTGTTAATCATAACTTTTCTAGCACCACGGGTAGCTGTAAAGTATTCCAGCGGCGTTAAACCTTTTTTATAGTTTGATTTAATCGGCAACTCAATATCGCGTCCGCTGGTGTCGGTAGAAATTCCAAACATTCCTACCGCCGTCATAACCTGGCTTATATTTCCACGTGCACCCGACGTAACTGCTATAGCCATAGAACTGTCGTCATGGGTAAACTGCTCGCTTAATACTTCTTGAACATTGGCAACTGTATTCTTCCAGCATTCAATTGTTAAACGGTAACGCTCATTGTCGGTAATAAAGCCCTGTTCGTATTGCTGGCTTATTTCAGTAGCTGTTTTTTCACCCTTTTGTATAATACTTTCTAAACCTTTAACGTCAGCAAAATCGCCCATACCCATTGACAATCCAGATGATGTAGCATATTGAAAACCAAGGGCCATCAAGTCGTCAGCAATTTCGGCGGTTTTTGCCTGACCGTATTTTTCATAAATACTTGCCATTACTTGTTGCAGTTTCTTTTTGGTCATTGCTTCGTCTTGAAAATCAAAATCTTCTGGCAAGACTTCGTTAAACAGCACTCTGCCTAGTGTTGTTTTACGGGTTACACCTCTAAACATTATCCTAATATCATCTTGTAATTTTATTATTTGATTGTCATATGCCATTATGGCTTCGGCTAGATTTGAAAAGGATACTACTTTATTAACAGACTTTGGCGGTTTGTACGTTAGGTAATAGCAACCCAAAACAATATCTTGCTCAATATGAAGTATTGGCGACCCATCAGCCGGTTTGAGCAAATTTTTGTTAGCAGCCATAATGTCGCGCGATTCTTCCTGAGCTTTTTCACTTAACGGCAAGTGTACAGCCATTTGATCACCGTCAAAATCGGCGTTAAATCCACGGCAAACTAGCGGATGTAGCTGAACTGCCTTGCCTTCAATTAAAACAGGTTGAAATGCCTGTATGCTCATCCGGTGCAAGCTCGGTGCGCGGTTTAGCAAAACATATTTGCCCTTAATAACTTCGTCAAGCGTATCCCACACTTCTATTTCACCCATTTCAATCATTCGGGTGGCACTGCGAATATTGTGTGCTTTTTCGTTTTCTATAAGTTTGCCTATTACAAACGGCTTAAATAGTTCAAGCGCCATCATTTTAGGCATACCACACTGATTTATCTTAAGTTCCGGTCCAGCAACAATTACCGATCTACCAGAATAATCTACTCTTTTTCCAAGTAAATTCTGACGGAATCTTCCCTGTTTACCCTTCAGTGTGTCGCTTAAACTCTTCAACCGACGGCGCTGACCGGTTGCAGCCACAGCTCTGCCTGACCTTGCATTATTGTTGTCTATTAGCGCATCAACTGCCTCTTGAAGCATTCGCTGTTCATTGCGTCTAATTACTTCTGGGGCGTTTAGATCAATCAGCTTCTTTAACCTATTATTACGGTTAATAACTCGCCGATATAAATCGTTCAAATCGCTGGTAGCAAACCGTCCACCTGTTAGCTGTACCATGGGGCGCAAATCAGGCGGAATAACTGGTATAACTGATACACACAGATCACTCGGTTTTATGCCGGCGCGGTGCATATTTTCTATCAACCGGAGACGCTTCATAACTTTTTTCTTTCGCTGGCCTTTAGCTTCATCAGCTTCTTTTTCTAGTATTTTTATAAGATCGTTTAGGTTAATTTCGTCTAGCAAATCTTTTAGAGCTGAACCGCCCATCCCGACCCTGATAAGACTTTGAATATCTTCAGCTAAATTGCGATAATCTGTTTCACTAATTAGTCCATATTTATTTATAGACTGTAACTGATCTCTAACTAATTCGTAATTTGCCGTTAATTCTTCTAGCTCTTTGGTCTGTTGCTCGGCTAAGGATTTTAGGTCAACATTTTCCACCGCAGACTGCTTTTCATAACGTAGTCGAATGGCTTCTTTGGCTGCATTATATTCGGCCTCTTTATCAGCAATAATCACCTCAAGATTTTTTACATCTACGGATTTGATTATATAGCTAGCAAAATAGGCCACTCGCTCAAGATTTTTGACCGTCATTCCCAACACTAGGCCAATGGCAGATGGCGTTCCCCGCAAAAACCAAATGTGGGCGACGGGGCTGGCCAATGTGATATGACCCATCCGTTCACGTCTAACTATGCTTTTGGTGACTACTTCGCCGTTTTTATCAACCGCTGCCTCGCGACTTCGAACTCCCTTAAATTTTACATCGTTAGGGTTAATATCTTTAATCGGCCCGAATATTCTTTCACAGAATAAACCGTCGCGTTCCGGTTTTTGGGTACGATAGTTAATAGTTTCGGGTTTCGTTACTTCGCCGTGCGACCACTCTAGTATATCTTCCGGGCTCGCAACCGATAAGCTAATAGCATCAAACTCTGCGATGTTGGTACTTGCCAGATTGTGACGCATTATTCGGCCTCCTTTTGATCTACATTATTTTCTGTGACTAAAATCGCTTCATTTTCCGGTTTATTAGAATTATCAAATGAATCATTTTCGGCAGGTATTTGATCGTCTACCGTTATAACATCAAACTCATCTGTTGATGCATCTGTCGTAACGTCGACTTCGGAGGCCTCTTGAGCGGGAACTTCAATCTCTGGCAGTTGATCGGTCTCTATCTTGATGTTTTCCTTTAATATTTCTTCGGCGTCTATAACAGTTTCTGAGGTTTTAAGGTCTACTTTTAGCACCAAACCTTGAAGCTCCTTGACAAGCACCTTAAAACTTTCTGGTACTTTAGGCCCGATAATTTCAGTACCCTTAATAATTGACTCATAGGCCTTACTTCGTCCAAACACATCATCGGACTTAATCGTTAACATCTCTTGTAATGTGTATGAAGCCCCGTATGCCTCTAACGCCCAGACTTCCATTTCCCCAAATCTTTGTCCGCCGTTTTGGGCCTTTCCGCCAAGTGGTTGCTGAGTAACCATGGTGTACGGCCCGGTTGAACGAGCATGAATTTTATCGGCAATCATATGATTTAGCTTTATGATGTACATACTGCCAACTGTCGTTAGTTCTTTAAATGCTTCGCCGGTTCGTCCATCGTATAACTGCTGTTTACCGTCTGTAGACAATTTTGCTTCTTTTAATAATTCGTGTATTTTTGACAGTTCAACTCCATCAAAAGACGGACTGGCCACTTTTATACCTAATACTTTTGCCGCCATACCAAGATGTGCTTCAAAAAGTTGTCCAACATTCATTCTGGAAGGTACGCCAAGGGGATTTAGCACAATATCTAATGGCGTACCGTCTGCTGTGAAAGGCATATCCTCGACTGGTAGAATTCTAGCAATTACGCCTTTATTACCATGCCGTCCGCCAAGCTTATCACCAACGGCAATTTTTCGCATTTGAGCCACAAATATTTGAATTTGCATAATTACTCCGGCCTTTAATTCGTGGCCGTTTGCTCGACTAAACACCTTTACTCCAACTACTTTGCCGTGCTTGCCGTTGCTCATTCGCTGTGACGTGTCGCGAACTTCTTTGGCTTTCTCGCCGAATATTGCTCGCAAAAGTCTTTCCTCACTACTTAATTCCTGTTCACCCTTTGGAGTAATTTTGCCGACAAGAATATCACCGGGATGTACATCTGCGCCGATCCGAACAATTCCATCATCGTCTAAGTGCCTAAGGGATTCTTCAGAGACGTTTGGAATGTCGCGTGTAACTATCTCAGGACCTAGCTTTGTTTCGCGTACTTCAGTCATATAATCAATAATATGTATTGAAGTTAGTAAATCGTCCTCAACTATTTTTCTGGAAATAATAATCGCGTCTTCAAAGTTGTAGCCAGACCAAGGCATAAAAGCTACTAACAAATCACGTCCTAGCGCTAACTCACCGCCTTGAACTGACATTCCCTCAATAATAATGTCGCCCTTTTTTACCTTATCACCGGCGTTTACAACTACTTTTTGATTAATGCAGGTTCCGGCGTTAGATCGAACAAAATGGCACGGCTTATAGGTTGAAATATGTTTGCCATACTTAATTTGTACTTCGTTTGCATTAGCCGTTATAACTGTTCCTTTTTCCTGGGCATAGATTATTTGACCAGAATTTTCGGCTGCGACTGCTTCCATACCAGTACCCACAATCGGAGACACTGGGTTAATGAGTGGTACGGCTTGGCGCTGTTGATTACTACCCATTAACGATCTATAAACATAATTTTTCTCAATAAACGGAATTAGTCCAGCACTAGCACCGATAATTTGCCCTTTAGCAGCGTCCATATGTGTTACTTCGTTGGCGTCTACTTCTCCAGAAACTAGACGGCTTCGAGCACTCACCCGCAGATTCTTAAAGTACCCTTTATCATCAAGGTCTTCTTCTGCGCTAGCAATAATTGAGTGTCCCTCGTCGCTGGCGTCTAAATAAATAATTTCGTTTGTAACTTTAGCTCTCACCGGCCAGGTCGCTTGTTTTTTAACAGTGGCTAATTTTTTGGCATTAACTACAGTAATTTTTGCTCCGGCCTTTACAATTACTTTGCCTTTTTCGTCTTCCAAATTAACAGCGGCAATATGACCGCTAGCTTTGTTAGCCGTGACGGCATTTATTACTTTTCTATATGGTGTTTCTATAAAGCCGTAATCATTTACCCTAGCGTAGCTAGCGAGGTTTAAGACTAATCCGATGTTGGCACCTTCAGGTGTTTCTACGGTGCAAATTCTGCCATAATGGGTGGCGTGGGCATCGCGCACTTCAAAACCAGCTCTTTCTCGGCTAAGCCCGCCCGGACCCATAGAGCTAAGACGACGCTTGTGCGCTAGCTCCGATAACGGGTTCATTTGATCCATAAATTGCGAAAGCTGACTTGATGCAAAAAATTCCCGTACGGCGGCTACAATCGGGCGAGCATTTATAAGTTGGGCCGGAGTAACTGTTTCAATTTCACTCATGCTCATACGGTCTTTGGTGTTACGCTCCATCCTAAGCAGGCCAATACGAAATTGTCTTTGAACAAGTTCACCAACTAATTTAATACGGCGATTTGCCAAACTATCAATATCGTCAGCTGGTTCCTGGGTGTTATTAAGTCGTATTATTTCTTCTATAATCGCGTTTAGATCCTCCAAACGCATTACCCGATTTTCTATTGTGTTAGGAATTTTTATATCCAGACGTTTATTAATCTTATATCTGCCAACTCGGCTAAAATCAAACCGCTTATAGTTATAAAACATATTTTCTAATAAATTTCGGGCATTCTCATAAGTTGCCAAATCACCCGGCCTCAAACGGCGGTAAACTTCAATTAGGGCGTCGTTAGTACCTCTAGTAGTGTCTTTTCCTAAAGTTGCTTCTATGTAATTTAGCTCGCCTTGGTCAACATGCTTAAATCTATCGCGAATTTGGGTATCAGTTACACCCAGCGCACGTAATAGAGTAGTTATTGGTATCTTACGTTTGCGGTCTATTTTTACAAATATTGCACCGGACACCGCTGTCTCAAATTCCAACCAAGCACCTCGGCCGGGGATGACTTTTGCGCCATATAAATTGCTTGAGCCATGATGTTCAGCAGTAAAAAAAACGCCAGCTGATCTTATCAGCTGGCTGACAACTACTCGTTCGGCGCCATTAATCACAAATGTTCCGCGCTCTGTCATCCACGGAAAGTCGCCAAGGTATATTTCTTGTTCTTTTACTTCGCCAGTTACTTTGTTAGTCAGTATTACGGTTGCTTTTAACGGCGCCTCATAACTTATGTTATTTTCGTGGGCGAGTGCCTCGGTAGTCTTTGGTTCGTCAAATTTGTAATCTTTAAACGATAGCGTTAGCTTGGTACCGGTATAATCTTCAATCGGGCTTATTTCAGCTAATAGTTCACCTAAACCTTCTTCAACAAACCATTGAAATGATCTGTTTTGATGATCCACCAGGTTAGGTATGTTGATAATGTCTTTAGTTTTAGTAAAATAAACTCGTTTTTTATTATTTGTACTGACGGCGGTGCTTTTGGCCATATTAAACAACTACTCCATTTAGTATTTATACTTTTCTGGGCTTTTATTTTAATCTATAAAATTTTTTGGTAGCGAAGTTTACTAAGGGGATTGTAATTTATTATTTTTGATAAACTACAGCACCGCCCTTACACTACTTCATAGGACTATAATATAGATTTAACGGGCAACAGTCAATACTTTTTTTATTTTTTAGAACTTGTAATTATTTTATCAACTAAACCGTATTTCGTGGCTTCGTCGGACGTCATCCAATAATCGCGCTCCATATCATCCTGAATTCTTTTTGTGCTCTGACCGGTGTTCTTGGCCATAATTTCGTTTAGACGATGTTTAATGCGTAAGCTTTCTTTTAAGTCAATTTCCATATCTGTGAGCTTGCCTTTGGTGCCACTACTGGGCTGATGAATCATGACGCTAGCATTTGGTAGCATAAATCGCTTGCCTTTGGTGCCACTGCTTAGCAGAAAAGCCGCTGCGCTGGCCTGTATGCCAATCCCGACAGTCTGGATGTCGCTTTTTACGTATTGCATTGTATCGTAGATAGCCAGCGCATCATAGACGCTACCTCCCGGGCTGTTTATGTATAAGCATATGTCCTTATTTGAGTCTTCGTTATCCAAAAATAGTAATTGCGCAACGATCAGATTAGCCGTGTGCGGATTTACATCATCTCCAATAAATATAATGCGATCTTTTAGTAAACGGCTATAAATGTCATAAGCTCGTTCTATTCGTCCTTCTGTTTCAATAACTGTCGGCACGAGTGTTGATCTTGGAGAATTTCTCATACCTTTAATTATATAAAATTGGCACTCGCGTGTCAAGAGTGCTAACCCAACTTGTTGGCTGGGCTATCTGACCAGTATAGTTTGTCTGTTTATCTTCGAAGACCTGAGCAAGTTGTAGCCTTAGCTACTACTTGCTGGACTGGAGAAGAAAACGACAAAATAGGCTGTTAGTCAGATGGTTCAGACGATGAGTTGGTGTTAGCACTTTGACACGCCGTCAAGAGTGCTAACTTGGTTTATGTGACGCTTTGTCCTGCTCGCTGGCAAAGCCACCGACTCTGGCAAAGCTCTTGGCGCACTGCTGCGTCAGAATTTCCGGTACTCTTTCACCGTACTAATGTGTACGGCTCTATCCGTTTCTCAATTCTTCCTTGCATTGCATCCAAGCACATAACCCAAGAATATCGGTTAGCCATATATGTGGCGTTTTGACACGCGCTCATGTGTGCCAGTCGTCCCGCAATGCGGGACTCCAATGCTCAATTAGCTATTGGCAATTTTTAGTAAATAACAGTTTATATTTATTAGTGTTTTGGTATATTAGTTGAGTTATTCTCGCAATTTCGCATTTCCTGACGTACAGCTACTACACCGGCTACTATCGTTGAGACCGCACCTATAGCCAATGTTATACTGCCTGCAAAATAATTCCCTTCAGCATATAATACTAATGCACCCAGGTCGCTTATCACCGCCATTGCGGAAACTTCACTAGAACGCCGCATTAAATTAAAAATTCTTAGCTTGTTGTCGGATGGATTTTCAACGTTGAATTCTGTTCTAAAACTCATAATAATATATAGTTTATCACTTTATTCACTATTTAGCAACTTTATTTGTAACGTAGGCGAGGAGTTTATTGACGGTTTTGTCGGCCATTAGGCGGCCTTCAATGTCTCGCTGATTTTCCGGCTTGTCCAGTTCGGCTTGCATTGCTTTGTCTGTATATCTCTGCTTTAACAAACTAATTTGGTTTTCCACTTCGTCTTTTGTAACTATTATTGCCTCAAGTTTAGCAATTTCGGTCAATATCAGACTGGTTTTAACATTCTGCACAGCAATCGGGCGTTGACGCTTGCGATATTCAGTTTCGGTTAATTTTTCAGACTTCAGATATTCTTGCCAAGTTTGCCCGCGTGCCACAAGATTATTTTTAAATACTTTTTCTGCTTCCTCGCTTTGAGCATCAATTATTACGTCAGGGATAGCAACACTAGATTTATTTACAATTTCTTGAACTAGCTCGTTTTTGAGTATTTTGCTGGCTTGAGCATCCTTCTCGGCTTTGAGATGTTTTTTTATGTCTGCCCGCATTTCTCCAAGTTTTTTGAATGGTCCAGCTTTTGACGCAAAGCCATCGTCCACAATCGGTTCTACTAGTTCTTGAACTTTTTTAACAGCTACATCAAAAGATACTTTTTTGTTTTGCAATCCGATGAAGCCATAATCTTTGGGAAATTTAATGGTGAAAGTTTTATTTGCACCGGCTTTTAGCCCGATTAGTTCATCTTCAAATCCAGGAATAAATGCATTACTACCTATAACTATCGGAAAATCTTTGCCATCTGCCCCACTTACCGGCTGGCCTTTTTCATCTTTGCCATTGAAATCTATAACTAGTTCGTCACCGTGCTTTGCTGGACGTGCAACTTCGTTTCTGGTTGCTTGAGATTTTTTAATAGAGTTTATTACTTCATTTATCTCTTTTGGACTAACTTTAGACGGCTTTAGACTTTTTTTAATAAGTTTGTAGTTGGCTAGCTTGACATCGCCAATAATCGTTAGTTCTGCGTCAAATTCAACTGTCGTAAATGGCACAAATTTTTTTAGATCAATCTTGGGCTGATCAATTGGCCTCAAGTTTTCATTTTTAACGGCTGTTTCGTACATCCGATTGATTGCCTCTTCCAAAAACTCCTGTTGCAGAGCATTGCTATCTATATTTTTTTCAATTAAATTCAGCGGAGCTTTCCCAGCTCTAAAACCTGGGATTTTTATATCCCTATCGCCAATTCGGCGAAGAACCAGTGATTTTACATTATCAATAAACTCTTGGTCGGCTATTACTGTTAATTTAACGCGAGTATCCGATATAACTTGTTTTTTTACTTGCATAGAACTGTACTATAACAGATATAATGATAATTTTCTATCTATATGTGAGAGCTTAGTAAAAAAACGATGCCGAAAAACCAAAGTAATTCTATATATATTCCCCACGGACGCTCGCCCCACTGAATTTTTTTGTGAAAACGAGTAATCATATCCATCGGTTTATGTGACACTTTGCCGTGAATTTCTTTCCAAAAGCGCGGAAACCACATCAAATCCGGCGCCGCACACATCACCGCGCAGGCTATCATTAGCAACCAATTATTTGGCTGGGTAACTATCAAAAATCCTAAAAAACTGCTTGCTACAATAATGTCGCTACACAAAATAACCATATATTTTTTAGTTGTATGAGGTTCTTTTCCAAAATGTGGCAATGCGTCCAGCACAAAGTGCGTAACAATTGCTAGAGGCAAAGCCACAGCCGGATTATGAAAATTGGTCGCAAGTAATGCGCCAGTTACTACGTGGTTACTGGCTGTCACTTGTTACCCTGTGATTAATTGTTATCATTGTTTATCTTTAATAATGCTAACTAATTTTGATTGGCTTAGCTTTTTTTCTTCGCCTGTTTGCAAATTTTTAACTGTTAATTTATTTCCTGTTAGTTCCTGTGCCCCAATAAATAGACAGTACTTTATACCTTTTTTGACGGCCGTTTTTATCTGAGAAGCCGGTTTTCTACCAGTTATATCAAAAGCTATGTTTAGGCCGCTACTGCGCAGTTTTTTTATAACATTTCTGGCCTCTTCGTATACATCACCAACTAGCACAGCGTATATGTCACATTCGGTTTTTAGTTTTACGCATAGCCCCCGTGACTCTAAAAAGTTTTGCAAAGTAACATCGCCCATACCAAAGCCAACAGTCGGCAACGGTTCTACGCCAAACAGACCGACTAAACCATCATAACGACCACCGCCAAACATTGAACGGTTATTCTCTGGGTCAGAGTCAACAACCTCAAATACAATATCCGTGTAATAATCCAGGCCTCGCATTATCGAAAAATCAAACTCTATATTTTTAATACCATCTGCTTCTAGTAATTTAATCAACTTTTTTAGCTCGGTCGCCGACGAGTTTTGATACAACTCGTCTGGTAAGTCCTTTATGTCATTAGTTCGGACTAATTCTTCAAGCTTTTTTAGAGTACCGTTTTTTATTTGGGTTGGCTTTAATATTGATTTTGCCTGAACGCTAAACTCGCCAGTTGCCATTTTTGGCATTCTATCTATCAATTTTATAATTTCTAGAGTCTGTGACGGGCCTAGCTTCAAATAGTCTTCTAAACAAGCATTTATCAGTTTTCGGCTGTTTAATTTAATAGTGTACTGGCTACGTTTAGCACCAAAAGCCTGCATTACTTCGTCGGCTACGGTGATTACCTCTAATTCGGCTTCAATGCCGTTAACCCCAAAAAGATCAATATTAAGTTGCCAAAATTCTCGTAAACGTCCTCTCTGTGGCCGTTCATATCGCCAATTA
>Ga0172368_10002352_pt1 | contig 24202 bp, 31 predicted proteins | sample Lak11m_FD_114540 | JGI IMG/M metagenome (GOLD analysis project Ga0172368, IMG submission 114540) | Freshwater microbial communities from Kabuno Bay, South-Kivu, Congo - kab_022012_11m | ecosystem: Environmental > Aquatic > Freshwater > Lake | place: Democratic Republic of the Congo: South-Kivu...
TTGCTATCCCCAGCCATATATTAGGCCCACTATGAATATGATATTCTGCTATCTTTCCTGTACGGGGATTGTAGGCATTTGCAAAAGCACCTTCTGATTTTTCAGCCTTGCTTCTATAAAAATCCAGGACTCCTTTTGCATTCTCCTGGTCCCCCACTAAAGTAAAACATTGGCTTGAAAGAGACTGATCATAAGTAAAAGCTAATTCTTCCAAATCTTTATCTCCCCTATAACTCATCACCAGGCCCGTACGGCGATTCTGATGGTTCTTGATCCATTGATACATGCCGGATATATTTTTCTCTTCGATTGTGTTAAAAGAGGATAGAAGAGATTTTAAATTATCCTCTGTTGAAACCTTCTGATTTGAAAGCCTTGAAATTCTATTTTTTAAATACACATTCTCTCTGCTCAGATCCTGCGTCTTCTGATTGAACACGGCTCTCTGATAGAGCACGTGTTTCATAATCTTTTTCGTCTTTTCTTTATCGTCCTCTAAATACGCTATAAGCTTGTCTTTTGTTTTAGTATCGGTAGCGACCTTTTCCAGGTCTTTGATCTGTGCTTTGTATTTCTTGATCTTGTCCTCATTCAGAGCAATCTTGCTTTCTACCGCTCCGTGCTCTTTGTCAAGCGCCAGAAGGTTTTTTTCAAGCTCAGACTTTTTAGTGGAAAGCTGGTTCATTTCCTCTACTAATTTTATATTATCAGCCTTTGATTTAAAACCAGCGGAATAAAAATAGGCGATCCCGGAAACAAGAAATAAAAATAAAACTGCTGTAATAACCGGGGTCAAAATTACTCTTGTGGCGTGAAAATAGATCCTGCTGCTGTCTTTTGGATCTATCTGTAAAAATGAAAGGCCTATAAGATATTTATTCGGGTAACCTGACTTTATCTTTTCGTGCCAGGCAATCTTTGCTATTGCCTTGGTCTCAGGCATAGACAAAGGTATATGAAGCCTGATGTCTACTTTAGCCCTGCCTTCTTTTATAACTTGATCAAGGCCCTCTTCTAAATTATTAACCTCTAAACAAATACCGCCTTTGCTTACATCTCTGGTAAAACCCTGTTTAATATCGCTTATAGAGCCGGATGTTTCAGAATCTATAAATTGAAACTCTACGGGAAATGCCGCATTAAGCCTTATATATTTCCTGTGCTCAATACTTTCATGGCTCTTATTTTTCGGAAATAAATCATTAGTTCCCATTTAATAAGATATTAGCAGTAATAGACCATGAAATCAAGGAAAATCTGCCCTTCGGCCGGCAGAGACTTTAACAGATTTTCCGTAGACCCGCCGATCTTTGTGGCGGGTCAAGGAATCACACTTTTAGCCAATTTTGAGATTAAAAAGATTGATATAATTTCTATGCTATCAAGCAAAATTCGGCGAAGCTGAATTTTATCCTGCCTAGCATCAAGGTGAGGATGTAAAAATAATAGCCTCCAAAGGATAAAGATCTTGAAAGAATTCGGTAAGGAACAGGTATGTCCGTTCCTTACTTAGATCCTGGGCGGATAAAAAAATAGGATAGCAAAAAACCTGACAGGATTATTAAGATAGCTATAAAATCTATTCCGGCGTTAGGATTAGAGTCATATGCAGAAGTTTTAATGTATGGCGTTTCCCCTTTCTGCTCTGTCGCAGCATTTGCCTCCACAGTATAATCAAAAGAGTTTTCTGTGCCTTCTCTGACAATTTGCACAAAAGGGTGCAGATTTTTTTCTCTCTCTTTTCTTACTTGTACCATATTCTTTACTATATTTTGCTTTTCATTGTTCATTCGAGCGGCTTCCATATTATTGGATTCCTCAGAATACCCCGTTTCATAAGGCATAAGCCCATAGATAGGCGCTACGCTGACCAAAAGAAATAAAACAACTATTAAAAATATTTTCATTCCCACCACCTTATAATATCAACTTTCCTGGAGACAGGAAGCCCGATATCTATTAGCCTATCCTGCCCGGTAGAATACCTTGAATGTATTCTTTCGTCATAATTTATAGTAAAGGTATTGCTGTATATAATGGCTTCGTCTTTGGAAATTATAGCTCCATTTACAGCGGCGCCATTTCCTAATTTGCCTGTGAAAGCGTGATTCGTATAAAAAACACCGTCTATCTTATTCAAGCTGTTTGTGGCAATATCTCCAAAATTAGAAGCATCCGCAGGGCAATTCGTAAAATTTCTTAAGGCTGTCTGAGTTTGGACATTAGGCCATCCATAATTATTATCCTTTATACCGTCCCCATCCAGGTCTTCATAGCGGGATTCAAATATCCCATTCCCCTCGCCTGTATCATGCGTATCAGGAATCCCATCCTGGCCAACATCCTCATCTCCCATATTAAAAAGATAACTATTTGCATACCACGAGCCTCCTGTCCTGCCCGTATAATCTCCTAAAATAATACTCTCTTTTGCAGCAAAACCAACAAGGTCTTTATCTTTCTGCGCCTTTACCCAATTATCCAGCGCATCAGGATTATTGGAACCGGGCCTTGGGCTCCCGGGAGCATTTTTATACGTAAGATCATTCGCAACATAGATATTTCTGCCTGCGTAAATAGTGCCCTGCCCCTTTATTACGCCCTTTATTATAACATCGCCTCTTACAACAACTGTCCCGGTTATTTCTATCGGCTTAGAGCTTGTGCCAATTAAAACAATATTGCCGTTTTCTCCGGCATCGTCTCCGAAAACATTATTTATAAGCGTAATGCCGTCCACTACCACAGATCCGCCTGTCGCTTTTGCCTTATTTTCGTAATAAGACAAATCGTTAAGATTCGGCATATCAAGCTTATCGGAATAAGGGTGCTGATTTGTATAATTTCCATTGCCGTCTTGCGAACCGCCAGAACCTCTTATTCCCTGAGCGCCATCATCAATCTCAAAACCTGCATAAATATTGCCTTCTACTGCCGGGTTATCTCTAAAATCAAATCTGCCGTTTGAACGTACATCGCCTTTCGCAGTTATACCTCTTCCGTAAAACCAGCCCCAGTTATTTATAAAATAACCATAATTAAAAACCTGGCTTTGAGGATCTTTTTGTATTAATGTATTCAATGTTTTTGTGGAATTCCCGACAGCGCTGGTAGAGCTGATTGCATACATATTGCTGCCCAGGCTGGTGATGGTTACAGTTATATCTTCATCTTCAAGATAATTAGCGGGGGAATTCTCCCCTTTTAATCTGAAAGTTTCAGAGTTCACTATATTATTATTTTTTACTCTCCACACAGCCTTTTCTATCCCTGAATTAGCCAGAAAAAACGCCTTTTGCGTATCAGCCTGCCTTTCAGCCTGTTTAGATTCGCTGGTAGTCATATACAGATAGGAGCTGCCTTCTACGAAAAGCATGCTCAGAAAAGCCATAACCACGATCAAAGCAAACCCTTTCTTATTCATCAGCTATTCCTCATATTAACAGAAGTCGTCATGCTTAACCAATGGGTGCCATACAATGTGTCATTCTTATATACCTTAAAAGTAATAACGGTAAAATTGCCTGATATTTGAAAAAATGGTATATTCGATTCTTTATACGTATTGCCCAGCAATATCGTTTCATCACCGGAGATGCCGGTGTTAGGATCGTAAATAATATTCGTGCTTGAAATATAGTATTCGCATGTTATATCGTCGGATGCATTGTTGTAGGTCCTGTTAGGATCTGCCGTAAATCTTATTTTATTTCCATTATCTAATATAATAGCGCCTGTCGCAGAGCGTAAATTCCGCGTAATTTTCTCCAGCGCCGCCCTTCCTGTAGATTGAAACGTAATCTGCGTAAATCCCCCTTTCCACAGCTTCTGAGTAACCAAGTAGGTTGACGCTGTTGCGCCAAAAACAACCAGCATAATACTTACCGTAACCATTAGTTCTATCAGAGTAAATCCTTTTTCTTTCATATGTTTTATAAATACGAGGTTATGATAGATGTTACAACTTCACTCATCTGGCCGTAATAATCGTTCCATGAAATAGTTGCTGTGGCTTTATATCCTTCGCTTATACTGGAAATATTTGTAACCATTGTCCCGTTGATATCGTCGCTTGCATTGTTTGTTTTACCAGTATCGATTTTGACAGCCTTTGTCACAGGATAACTGCTGATATTTATACCTTCATAAGAAGCGCTGATAAGAGATTCTATCTCTGCCTGAGCTATATTCATAGCCATAATTTTATGCCTGGAGAGAATAGATTGCACATCTCCCAAAGAATATAGCCGCAGCATTCCTACTAATACAAAGCCTACTATCATAATGCTTACAACTGCTTCGATTATAGTCATCCCCCTGGAAAAGCTCTTCATATGCAAACCTCCCCTGCACTATAAAGTATACCCTAAAATAAGGCTTATTCAATATATTTTGAAAAGAAATATTATGTATAACTATATATAATTATTGTAGTTATGAAAATTTGTTTCTATTTGGAGGGATTACCTATTCTATATTATTTGATATATGTTCCAGAACCTGCTCGTCTACGAAAATCCTGGCTTTGGCTCTTATAGCTATTGCAATACTGTCGCTTGGCCTGGCGTCTACTTCCAGCACACGGCTATCCGCTGATATTATAAGCTTTGCAAAAAATGTATTATTTTCTACCTTATTGATTATTATTTTATCTATCTTTGCGCCTAGTTGGGTTATCGCGTTATAAAATAGATCATGCGTCATAGGCCTGGGAGGATTCACTCCACTTATTTTCATCTTAATAGCAGTGACTTCCATTATACCTATTACAATAGGCAGTATACGGGGACCGTCTTTTTCCTTAAGCACAATAACCTGCTCGCCCCTGTTTTCATCTATCCTTATTTTATTCAATTCCATCTCTACAATAGCCATAGTAAGAAAAATATTATCACATGAATCCCGCGTTGTCAAGAACTTGACATTCTGACAATGTTAGTTTTGTAAAGTTTATGAATATTTAATTGTTAATTAACATCTTCACTACCTTATCCAGGGATGTTTTTACAGGCAAACTCATGTCCTTGCCGAATTCGTTCGACACCGGCTTTATGCCTAACATGTAAATATCGGCTCTGGTAGAAACTTTAAGATACTCTATTAATAATTTCAGGGAAACGTCATGCGTTGAAATCTTCCCTGAACCAAGTTCCTCCCCTGAAAAAATCCTCATATCCCCGGGACTTCCTTCAAAACAAATTGCATCCACCATAATGATCGTATCCGGTTTTAATCTGGTTACAACCCCTGTCCAATTCTCAGGTACAGTACCTGCGTCTATAACCTCGAAAGAGGTTTTATCTTTTATCATCATGGCAAGGCGCGGGCCTAACCCATCATCTCCGCGCTCAATATTTCCAATGCAAAGCATGACAACCTTGCCTTTTAATATATCTTTTAAACGCATAAGCATGTAGAGGGCGGCCGCAACCGCCCTCTACCCTCATCCATAATTCTTCTTCTATGTATTAAGAGTTACTTCTCTTCTACATTTCGGGCAGAGTATTTTAATTCTATCCTGGCGGGTAAATTCTTCTGATTTTTGAATATCAAGATATGCTAATTTAAGTTCTTTTAAAGTGGATAGATAAGATGTAGGGCTTGAATAAGCCAGAGGCCCTAGTTTTTTTGCAACCCAGGCCAAGTGATCCTTTGCCCCTACTACACAACCGCAGCTTTCGCAAAGAGCTAATTCTTTATCGACTGATTCAATCGCCTGGGTCCTGTCAAATACAGCCAAATCAAACTTATTGGAAAGCTTTATGCCTTCTTGCGTAATGCACGCTGCCTGGCACTGTCCGCAGAATATGCATGAATCATAACGCAGCTCTAGCCTTCTCAATGGAATATCGGAATCAGGCGTATCTTTTACTTCTATGCAGTTTGTAGGGCAGACCTCTGCACACGCCTTGCAGCCCACGCATCCGTCTTTAGAATACTCCGGCTTTCCCCTGAAACGCTTCTCAGGCACATGAGGCTCAAACGGAAATTTTGTCGTGTATGGGCCTTTTATCAATGCCCTGACTGCTTCTATTAGTTCTCTTAATTTTGGATACCGCATCAGTTGCCGTCCTGTTCGTATTTATCCACGATACTTTTAGGCCATAGTTTTACACCTGATTTATGGGCACCTCTTGCAAGCGCATGTGCAGCAACAGGCGAAGTAAGAAACAAAAATATCGCCACCAGAATCGCTTTTACCCCTGTCGCGCCAAATCCCTTTAATATAAACGTGCCTAAAAAAATGCTGCATGTGCCTAAAGTAACACATTTGGTTGTAGCCTGTAACCTGTTATATACATCAGGGAGCCTCACTAAACCAATGCACCCGAATATATCAAAACCAAGCCCGATAACAATAAATATTATACCGGCTGCATGCTGTAAGTTATTCATCAAACCCTCTCCCTTCTAAATACTTTGCCAGCGCAAGAGCGCCTATAAAACTCTGCAAAGCCCACGCAATTGCTATATCCAGATACCAGTCTCTTCCTGTAGGAATACTAAGAATTGCACAGAAACCTACTATCAAAATCCCAAGGGTATCTATTGCCACTGCCCTGTCAGCTGGCGTTGGGCCAGCCATAACCCTGAAAAGGCACATAACAAAACAGAGTATAAGAACAAAAAAACAATGCGCCAGAAATTCAGACTGCCAGCTCAATAAAGACGGTATCGGATATAACATTATGAACAATAAACTTGCTGCCAGAATGCCGAAACCCATCAACCATTTCAGATTTTTCATCCTTCGACAAACTCCTCATTCCATTCGTCGCTTCGCTCAGGATGACTCTGAGCGAAGCCGAATGGGTCATAAAAATCACTCGAATATCTTCTTTAGAATTTTTTCAAAATTATGCACAATTAATCTGGTGGCCTTATCCGCGTCCTGAGTTTTTACATCAATCCAGTGAATATATAGTATGCCTTTTTCAGCATCTATATCTACGCAAAGCGTTCCCGGAGTCAATGTAATAGAATTCGCCAAGAATGTCAATCCCGTGTCGGATCTCAGAGTAGTTGTTACCTTCACAATACCTGGATTAATCGGCAACTTAGGATTTAGAACCCTTAACGCGACATCTATATTTGCCTTAAAGCATTCCCACAAAAACATGGGCACATAATAACAAAACCAAATATACCTGGTTATATGGCCGAAATGATAAGGCCTGTAGCTGAACAAATCCCCTGTAATAAAAGCTACAAAAGCCGCGACCATCAGGCCTACTATCAAATGCTGGAAATCTAAAGGCCACGTTAAAAGAGCCCATACCAGAAATCCTATTATGAATAATGCAATTTTACTTTTCATTTCTCGATTCCTTTTAGTCGCTCAGTATGGCGGCCCTGAGCCTTTCGGCCTGTATTCGCTCGTTCGGCAAGGCAAATGTTGAGCTTGTCAAATAGGTCATTATTTTGCTGCTGCCTCCAGGACAATACCAGCATAACTCGTGCCTTTTAACACAACAGCTACTGCATCATCCAGAAAAAATCTCAAAGATGGCATTAGCAAGAGTCCTCCTGATACGCATATAACAGCCAGGCAAACAACAGAAAACAGCATTGCAAAAGGCACCTCTTTGATATTTTTTAATTTATCTTTTATTTCTCCAAGAAAAACAAACTTCTGCACTTTCATAAACGAAGCCAGTGTAAGGATACTGCCTATCACCGCACAAATCGCATACCCGGTAAATCCTTTCTGCAGGCAGGCTATAATAATTATGGCCTTGCTGAAAAATCCGTTGAAAGGCGGTATGCCTGCAATAGCCATGGAAGCAACCAGGTTAGTCTTTGCAGTTACAGGCATAAGTTTCCCAAGACCTCCTGTTTCTTTTAAATCCCTGGTGCCGGCTGTATAATCCACCGAGCCTGAATTCAAGAAAAGTAATGACTTAAAGACTGAGTGGTTAAATAAATGGAATAGTCCGCCAAATACCCCTAGAGGCGTCCCAAGCCCAATACCTAGAACTACATAACCAATCTGGCTAATAGAATGATATGCCAGCAATCTCTTTAAATCCCATTGCGACAAAGCAAGCACAACTCCCGTTATCATAGAGATAGCTCCTAAAAACATCAATACTGTAAGATAGCCTTGAGTAGAACCTATTATATTGAAGAAAATTCTGACCAGGGAATATACGCCTAATGTTTTTATTAAAATCCCTGAAAGCATGGCTGAAATCGAAGCAGGGGCAGATGGATGGGCATCAGGAAGCCACGCGTGAAACGGGACAAGGCTGGATTTCAAGCCAAAGCCCATTAAAAACAATACCCCTACAAAAGGTATGACCCACGCGTTTTGCTTATAAGCTAAAATCCTGGCCATATCCGCCATATTCAAAGTGGACGTAAAGCTATATAAAAAAGCAATCCCTATAAAGATAAAAGCTGAGGCGACCGAGCCCATAATCGCATATTTAAAAGACGCTTCCAACTCTTCCGCTTCTGTGCCAAATGCCACCAGGGCATAACTGGCAATAGAAGCAATCTCAAGGAATACAAAAAGATTAAATAAATCGCCTGTTATAATCACTCCGTTCATGCCGCAAACCATCAGAGAAAACAATGTGAAAAATTTCGGCTTATCCGTATATTGATTCATATAGGACAATGAATACACTGCCACAAAAAATGCGATAAGGTTTACGGTTACAAGCATAAAACCAGACAGGCCGTCTATTACCATACAGATGCCAAATGGTGGCATCCAGCCTCCTATCTTATACACCAGAATCTTCCCAGGTACGGAATTAAGTAAAAATCTTGTATAAACAGAAAATCCCAGAAGCGCAAGGCTTGTAATAAGAATTATTACCTCGCTGGAACGCCTGATGAGCCTGCCCACAAACGACGTAAGAAATGCCGCAGCCAGCGGAATGATAACAAATAAAGGTATAATGTTTATGGCTTTCATTTATCCTTTCAATTTCTTTATCTTAGTGATATCGAAAGTGCCGTATTTCTCATAAATTCTAATGGCTATAGAAATAATAAGTGCTGTAACAGCAAGGCCGATAACAATAGACGTCAGCACCAGGGCCTGGGGAAGCGGATCTACCATATTAAATATGTCCTGGTTATTGGCATCTATAGGCGCCCTTCCATGAAAACGATAACCAAGAAGAACAAAGAACAAATTCATGGCATATTCCATTATGCCGAGCCCGACTATTATTTTTATAATGTTCCTTTTGCGTAATACGCCATAAAGCCCGACACAGAATAACATAAGACACAGAAAATAAAGCGTCATGGTTCCTTTTTAGATGATTTTTCCAATATTACAAGCGCCAGAAAAATAGCAAACAATCCTACACCTACCTTTATACCTATGGATATATTGCTCAAAGGTATTGTACCTGCGCTAAAAATATTAAAAGGGCTTCCTTTACTAAGGACATTCAAGAAGAACGAACCTCCAAGAAAACCTAATAACGCTACAAACAAGAACATCATTGCGCCTATGGATTCCAGATTAGACGCCATGTTCCTGGAAATCCTGGCTGCTGCAACATCTTTTCCAAAGGCAAGCATGAGATGTACAAACGACAGCGCCACAATCACGCCACCTGCAAACCCGCCTCCAGGAGAAACATGCCCGTGCAAAATAATGTAAATGCCGAAAAGCAGTATCAGGCCTATTGTCAACCGCGTAATCGTTTTTACTATCAATGTCATACCTGTTTTCGGATTATCTATCATTCTCTTTCCTTCCTGCCAGGCCTGCGTAATATTGCCATTATGCCTATTACAGCGGTAAATAAGACAGTTGCTTCGCCCAATGTATCGTATGCCCTGAAATCCAGTATTACCGCAGTTACAATATTGACAGCGCCTGTCTTGGATACACCTTCCTGCAGATATTTTTTTACAACTTCCATTATAGGTTCGCCAAAATGAGGAAGTTCTCTTAATGCTAACCAGCTGAAAAATAAGAAAACAGCAATAAATCCAAGCGTGGAAAACGTATTAAAAACCCACCTGCCTTCAATCACTAACGGCAAGTCTTTATTGATTGTTGCTCTGATTAGAATAATTAAACATAATATCTCTACCACCAGCTGTGTAATAGCCAGGTCCGGCGCCTTAAGAATCAGGAAAGCCAGGCATAGGGCAAAACCAACAGCCCCCACAGCGATTACGCTGGAAAGAAGATCTTTCACTTCTATCGCAACTATTGCAGCAAAAATCATGAATATTAAAAGGATATGTAATTCCATATTATTTTGTAAGGAACGACGCGACCGTTCCTTACCTCAATAAAAATAAAAATAATCCCACCATGCCCAAAAGCGTCCACACCAGATACGTCGGCAATATGCCGTTATGCAGATACTGGAAGAACCCGCCTATTCCGAAAACAAGAGTCTTTCCCTGCTCGTATATATCAAAAAATCCAGCTTCTGCCTTTTTATAAATAATCCTCAGCAAGCCATATTCTTTTATTGTATTATAAAACTCTGTACCGGAAAGCCTCATATCTTTTCCAACCGGCTCTCCTCCTATATAAGGATCGCTCATCCTGACTGATTTAAAATTCCCCAGGAAATATATGATAAGCCCTATCGCAAGACCTGCAAACAAGAATAAAGTTGCTTTTAATGACTGCCATTTACCTATAAATTCAAAACCAGAGCCTAAGGCAGGTTTTATAAAAAATTTCAAAGGTATCTGGTATGCGAACACTCCAAACACTAGGCATAGAATTGCCAGTGTAATAACCGGCACCCACATCTGCCATGAAACCTCATTTTGTCGTCGTTCGTCATTCGTCATTCGTCGTTCGTGACTCGGTGTTCCTAGAAAAATTGCATGCATTAATTTTATAAACGACGCCAGGGTTATTCCGCTTCCGAACATTGCTGCCACAAGGCAAATTATCCACAATACCCCGCCTGATTTGCCCTTTTCTATCAAGCCCTGATAAATCATCCATTTTGAAAAGAACCCGTTAAAAGGCGGCACTCCTGATATCGCGCATGAGGCAATCAGCGTTGTAAGAAATGTTATTGGCATTATCTTGCTAAGCCCTCCGAGATTATTCAGTTCCGAGGTCTTTGTCTTATATTCTACATTGCCGGCTGAAAGAAACAGGCAGCATTTGTATATTGCGTTGTTCAGCATATGAAACAGCCCGCCTGCTATTCCTATGGGATTGCCTGTCCCGATACCCAGCATCATATAGCCTACCTGGCTCACTGCATGATAGCCCAAAAGTTTCTTAAAATCGTGCTGTATAAGCGCCATCATAACCGCTGCTATTATTGTAATCGAGCCTGCTAACATAAGAATTGCACAGGTAAAGCTATCCAGAATAAATACATTAAGCGCCAATCTTGCCAGTAAATAAATACCCAGCAATTTATCCAGACTGGCAGGTAAAAATGCTGTTACGCTGATAGGTGCTTCCTGAGCGGTTTCAGGTACCCACGTATGAAAAGGCATAGCTCCTGCTTTTGCAAACGCGCCGGCTGCCACCAGTAAAAAAGACCAAAACGCCATAGGAGTGGCCATGTCTATTCTCATATCGCTTAAATTCAAAGACTTTGTCGTAAGCCACATTATACCGAAACCGAGTATCATGAGGCTGTCTGACCCTCCGATTATAATAAATGTTTTTTTGCTTATCGCAGCTACCCTTGGCCCTGATATATTTATAAGCGTATAAAGAGTGAACCCAAGAAACCCCCAGGAGACTAAAAAAAGGATTATATTATTTGAAACCGCTGCCAGCATAGATAAGCCGATAGTCCATAATATATAGGTATAGTAAGAGGATATGTCCTTATAAGACGCCATGGACCGCATCGAATACATTGTTACCAGCATCCCGAAAAACCCTATGGCCGGCACAATAAATCTGGATAATCCATCTACGTAAAAATACCCTTCATTAAGAGGGGCGGCAAAAAATATCTTTATGCCTGCGATGAATAAATATATAGAAGTAATGAAGCTGAAAAATTCTATGACCTTCCTGAATCTTTTAGGTATGGCAAAAATAAACAGCCCTGCGGTTATTGAAACTAATATTGGTTCCAGAAATATCTTCATTATCTGCATTATCATCCCGTTTTGCTTTACTTTTTGTATTTTTCTGCTATTTTTTTTGTTTTTTCTTGCGAAAGCCTTATTAAATCCTGGCCATCCATTAATTTTTTGCCCGTCTTGTAATCCACCACAGCCATTCTCTCTGTACAGCAATAGCACGGGTCTACTGCAGCCAGGATAATGGTCGCGTCTGAAATAGTCTCTCCTATAACAGCCTTTTTATTGGAAGCAATATTCATAAAGCTCGGAGCCCTTACCTTGTGGCGAGCAGGGCTGTTTCCGCCATCTGACATTATATAATGAAATACCTCACCCCTGGGAGCCTCATGCCTGCCGATGCCTTCTCCTGAAGGGATATCTTTTATGCCCGAATCTATAGAACCTTTCGGCATTTTATCTAGGCACTGAAGTATTATATTTATAGATTCGTAAAGCTCCAGTATCCTGACAACTGCCTTAGAGTATACATCTCCGCCTTCATGAGTAATCACTTTCCATTCAACTTTATCATACGCCGCGTAAGGATCGTCTTTTCTGATATCCACAGCCACGCCGGACGCCCTCGCTGTAGGGCCTACCACACTATACTGATGCACGTCTTCTTTTGTCAAAACACCTATGCCTTCTGTCCTTGCATGAATAACAGGGTCGTCTATAACAGCTCCTTTAAACATGTCAACCTTAGGGATCAAATCCTTTAATGTCTTTTTTATCCATGAAAAATCTTCTTCGAACATATCTCTGCGCACACCTCCGGGTTTCATCATCGCGTAGTTTTGCCTGTTGCCTGCAACGCGCTCGAATATATCCAGGACCGGCTCCCTGTATCTCCACGCCCACATCCAGACTGTGTTATATCCTAGAAAATGGCCTGCGAGGCCGAGCCACAAAAGATGACTGTGGATCCTTTCCAATTCTCCCATGATTGTCCGTATGTAAAGGGCCCTCTCCGGAACCTGCGTCCCTAAAAGATCATCTACTGCATTTACATACGCAAATGGATGCGAGGTAGAGCATATGCCGCAGATCCTTTCGACCAGGAATGTCACCTGGTCAAAACTTTTGGATTCAGCTATTTTTTCAATAAGCCTGTGGTTATATCCAAGCTCCATATCGATATCCACAACAGTTTCACCGTCCACGTGAAGTTTAAAAAATTCAGGCTCTTCCTGCAATGGGTGATACGGCCCTATAGGTATAATCTTATGCGCCATGCAATTAACCTCATATAAACCGCGTAGGTGGCCGTAGGCCTCCTGCGCGGTTAGGATAGTTCCTACATATCTCGCCTCAGCGGATAATTCCCATCCGGCCAGTCGTCTTTTAAAAGCAAATGTTTCAAATTCGGATGGCCCTTAAAATTTACTCCTAACATTTCATGTATCTCCATCTCTATCCACTCTGCACATTTCATCAAAGGCGTCAAGCTATCTACTTCCAAATCTGGCTTATCCAGGATAACCCTCAACGTAACAATAAATCCTATCTCATCTATTGAAAAATGATATAAAATTTCAACTGCCTTTCTTGTGTCGACACCGGAGGCAGTAGAAAACCTTGCTTTTTCTTCGTTAAAAAGATACCTTGCTATCTGTGGCAGGATATTTTTATCGATTGTAAAATACGCTCTATTTTTAGACTTATGGATAAATTCCAATAAATCTTTGTCCGAGCGCACCTTTATATTTTCTATTATCGCTTCTCTTTTCATATTAAAGAAACCGTGCACCGGTTACAATCGGGACACGGTTGGGGTGGTTATATTTCCTTTAAGTTTTTCAATCAGTTTTACAACCCCTGCTATCATCGCCTCTGGCTTAGGCGGACATCCTGGTATATAAACATCTACCGGCAGAATAGAATCCACAGGATTAGGACAATTAGGCCCATTCTTAAAGATACCCTGGCCACATGAACAGGCCCCTATTGCAATGACCACGCAAGGTTTAGGCGCCTGTTCATAGATGGCCTTTATTCGAGGTATTGTCTTCAGATTCAAAGACCCTGTTACCAGTATTGCGTCAGCATGCCTTATACTTCCCACAAGCATTATGCCAAATCTCTCCACGTCAAACCTAGGAGTCAGCATGTCCAAGATCTCTATATCGCAATTGTTGCAACTACCTGTTGACATGTGATATACCCATATAGATTTTGTCAAAGCTTTTAACTTGAGATTCATAATTTAAGAAACCGTGCAGGTTGCCTCGCAGGCAACCTACACGGTTAAGATGGTTAAAACCCCTTCACAGCCAATAATACTGCCAGCACTGCCAATAGCGTCATCTTGCCCCAGAAAAATCTCACAGCCTGGTCAACCCTTACTCTGGGATTAGTATTTCTTATTAAAACTATTATAACTAAAAGTACTACATACTTCCAGATGCTTAAAAAATTAAATCCCTGCCAGAATAATGTTATAAGAAATAGCGGCAAGGTTACTATTAACATTGTCTTCGTAAGTTTAAAAATGGCTAAAAGCATACCGGAATATTCTATTAGCACGCCTCCCATTATTTCTGTTTCTGCCTCGCTTGCATCAAAAGGTACAAGGCCCAGCTTTGCCTGCATGCAGAATATCATAATAATAAACGCAATAATGCCAGAAAGGCTTGAAAGAAATGCGCCATAGCTTGCCTGGTAAGTTATAATATCGCCTAATCTCAACATCCCTCCGCTCTTAATAACAGGTACCAATAATGAAATAATAAAAGGTAGCTCATATGCCATTACAAGCTTTATCTCTCTTGATGCGCCTACTGATGCAAGCGGATTACCGCTTGCAGAAGCCCCTAATATAACAGCTATCGCAGGCAGCATCAAAAGATACATAACTACTATGATGTCTCCTGAAAAACCTTTTGAAGCAGGATCTATATTAGGAAGCCATATAAGCATGGACACAAGCGTAGCCGCGCTTAAGCCTATCATAGGCGAAAAGAAAAATAATTCCTTTGACGCCAGAGTTGGGACCGTAATCTCTTTCATGCTGAGCTTTACAATGTCCATTAGCGGCTGATACCACGGCGGCCCAACTCTCCATTGAATACGCGCAGTAACTTTACGATCTACCCAGCATGCCGCAAGGCCGAAAACTACCGTAAACAAAAAACCCGGAAATATTAAAAAATTAAACAGATGTTTAATCATAACTCTCTTCAAGACCAGGTCTTGGTCACAGTTTACTGTGCTCAAGACCTGGTCTTGATTTCACGGATGATACTTTTTCCAGGGCATAGCATGAACTGCCACATGCTTGCTTATCAGATATATATCGTCTTTTTCAGATTCTTCTATTTCTACGAATTTCACTGCGTCAGAAATTGAGCATGTTTTTACGCAAACAGGCTCTTCTTTCTCGCTTCTGTCAATACATGCGTCGCACTGGGATATTACATAAGGTATTGTATCGAGAGGTATTGTGCCAAACGGGCACGCCAGGCTGCAGGAAGCGCAGGAAACACATCTCATGGTATAACGCTTTATTATACCGTCATCCTGTCTTGTAATAGCGTCCTTAGGACAGGCGTTTACGCAAGGCGCTTCTGTACAATGCCTGCAGACATATAAAAACTGTCCAATCTCCCGCAGCCGCGTTATCCCTGAATTCTTCGGGTGATAATAATAACTGCACTTTGCATTTACTTCCCTGCAATCATTCAATTTTTCTAAATCTATAAATAAACGTTTCATATTTCAGCTTTAAGCTATAAGTTATAAGTAGTAAGCTTAGAATTCAAAGCTTACGGTTTATGGCTAATTTGTCAATCCCACATCTCATGGATATGGCTTATCTTATCGTATCTGAATACCGGGCCATCTTTACAAGCGTAAAAATTCCCTAGCCTGCAATGTCCACATTTCCCGATACCGCAGCTCATGTTTTTTTCCATTGATAGATAAATCTGATCCGGCTTATACCCTACTTCCAGAAGCTTAAACGTTACGAATTTCATCATTATTGGCGGTCCACATACTATTGAAACGCTGTTTTTAAGGTCTATATCTAACCTATCAAGAGTTGTGGTCACAAGCCCTACGCTTCCTTTCCAGCTATCGTCTTTTTTATCAACTGTTATCCTGAATTTAATTTTATTTTTATCCAAATTCTGCCATTTATCTAAAACGCAGTCTTTGTAAATTATATCTGACGAAGTCCTGGAACCGCAGCAGAATAAAACGTTTTTATACTTTTCTATATCATGCACTAACGCCAGAAATAATGCCCGTAGCGGCGCAAGCCCTACCCCTCCTCCTACAAGCAGAATTTCCTTTCTTTCGAATTCAGAAAGAGGGTACTCTTTTCCATAAGGCCCTCTTAACCCCACAATATCACCCTTCTTTAAACTATGGATCATTGAGGTAATTCTGCCTGACTTCATTATAGTAACCTCTAATTTATCTTTTTCATACGGCGAGGACGATGGCGTAAAAGGCGCTTCCCCTTTGCCAGGAATACTTATTTCAACAAACTGCCCTGCCTTAAAATGCAAAAAACTTTCTGGCTTAAGCCTGAAAGTTTTTATAGTAGCACTCTCTTCTATTACATCCAACACTTCTGTTTTTACAGGCAAATACGGATTATCTATCATCATTTATGCATCGTTCCATCCAAAAAAACTTGACAAAACTGTCATTGTAAGAGTGTCAAGTTTTTTGGAGTTTAGAGAGTACTTCGCGTATATCTATCTTGCCGGGGCACGCCTCTATGCATCTTCCACAACCTGTGCACCCAAACCTCCCTATCGTATCAGGAAAAAAATTGAACTTTTTATCAAAGCGATTTCTCATGCGCTGCGCCAGAAGTTTTCTGGGATTTGCGCCTCCTGCAACCCTTGCAAAAGACATTAGAAGGCAGGAATCCCACATCTTTAATCTTTCAAAACTATTTTCATTTTTCTGGTCCATTAAAATAAAACAGTGGCAGGCAGGGCATATCATATTGCAGGCGCCGCATTCAACGCAGGTACTGGCAACATCTTCCCATAAATTTGAATCAAATTTACTTTTAAATACTCCCTGCACAGAATCTTTCGGAGGGATATTGCTTTTCTTGACATGCCCTGACAAGTCCTCTTTCAATTTTTTTCTGTTTAAATCTATCTTCCCCATATAAGGCTCTGCGCTTTGAAATAATTTAAAGTACTCTTTTATGATTTTTTCTCCCTTGGGAGATCCGGACTCCGCAACATAACCGCCATCAAGTTCTGAAAGATTTATATCAAAACCTTCTGTTGGATAAGGCGTTAAGCCTATCGCTACGCAGAAACATGTCTCGCCGTAACATGTGCAATCGCTGGATATTATAAGGCTTTCTTCTTTTTTGGATATATAGAAAGGATCACGAAATGGCTCTTGAGCGTAGATATAGTCCATTATCTTGAAAGACGCAAGGTCGCAGGATTTCGCGCCTATAATGGTTATAGGTTTTTCTTTTTTATCTGAAGCTTTTTTAGAAAAATATTCTGCTATCTTCGTCCTGGCAGGAAAATAAAAACTCTTTATAGGTTCTACAGCTCTTATCTCTCCTATAACAGAATCGCCGAGGCCATTTTCTCCTATCTCTCTGTAGAATCTTTTATTATCTGATTTTACAGGCGCAAAGATCTTGTATGTTTTAGATAAAGACTTTACCAACCTGTCAAGATTTGGTTTATTTATAAAATACAGATTCAAAGTTGTCTCCGCTTAGGCTTGAAAAAAAATTATTGATTATACTATACCATACTAGTAGGGATTAATGTCAAGAAAAATATGACTCAAAAATTTTGGCGATATTGAGGATTAAAAAGATTGATACAATTTCCTATGCTATCAAGTCAAAAATGTAATTCCATTGCTCTTGGCGGACAGGCCTTAATGCATAACTCGCATGCAATGCACTTTGTATCATAAAAAAGCACTTTGCGGGTCAGCGAATCTGTAACAAGAGCAGCTGTTGGACATATTGGAACGCACGCGCCGCAATGAGTGCATTTCGACTCATTCCTTTTAATATCTTTTGAAAGCGGCTGTGTTGTAACGCCAAGAGATGTTGCATATTTTAATGCCTTTTCAAGTTTTTCATCCTCGCCTGTAAGCTCCAGGACCATCAACCCTTCTTCTCTGGGCGTGACATATGCTTTCAGTATATTGAACTCCAAGTCAAAGTCTTTTACCATCTTATATACTATTGGCTGATCCACTAATCTGTGGGGAAACTTTAAAACAATTCTTTTAGAGCCCATGTTAATCCTCCTTCTATTCAAGTTGACACTCCTGACATTGTCAGAAGTGTCAACTTTGACAGACATTGAGATTAAAAAGATCTATATAGCTTCCTATGCTATCAAGCCAATTCTACATTTCCTATGCTACCCAATTCTTTCCCTAGAATTGCTACTGCAGCCTTAACCCCTTTTATAGATAAAGCAAATTTAAGGCTTGGTGCAATATCTTTTTTTTTCTTAATCCTGTTGCACATAGCTGTTGCAACTGCATCTGCCAAAGTCGCAGATTTGGCTATTATAACACAAGCGTCTGCTTTTCCAAAGCTCAAAGAGTGCCCAACTGTGCCAGAAGATGTGCAAACCCCAACAGGCGTGTCTTCCGGTTTTATCTTTATAAAAATCTTATTGGAAAAAGGTGAATCGCCTGCATAAATCGCAATTGTTCGAACCTTGTCTGATTTTATAAATATATCCCCGCCGTTTTCTATTATAATCTGCCTGCTATGCGCCAAAAGCTCATTGCCGCTAAACTCGCTGAGAGCCCCTGCAACGCTTGCCATCGGACCGACGCCCGCAAGCTCAGTTGTCCGAATCATTTCTTTTATAATATCCGCAGCTAAGGAATCCTGTTTGATTGGCTCAAGGCTTGTCATGAATTCAGGCCTTCTTTTTATATAAGCCTCTATTTGAGCTCTGTATTTTTTTACAACCTCTTCCGTTATAAGTTTGATATCTTTTTCTGCAAAAATAAAAAGATCTGTCTCCTTTACAACAACCTCCTGCCCGAGGAGATCACTGGATTTTGTCAATCCCCTGTAAAATCTTTTTTGGTAATCTTTACTCTTTGCCATATTTTTAATAAACCTGTCCAACTTCGCAAGTTGCCCAATTGGGCAACTTGCGAAGTTGGACAGGTCATCAACAAATCCTCGGAAGCTGTTCCCCTGCAATCATATCCAGGATCCTCAAACCGCCCGACCGGGTTTCTAGATAAACTTTTTTATCTTTTTCTTTCTTAACCTCACCTATAATCCTGGCGGATTTGCCTAAAGCATGTTTTCTCATTTTTGCCAATATGTTTGTTGCAGCATCTTTGGAAACTATTGCAATCAACTTGCCTTCATTGGCCATATATAACGGGTCAAAACCCAGGATCTCACACAAAGCACTTACTGATTCCTTTACAGGAATGCCGGATTCTTCTATAGCAATATCATATCCTGAGGCAAGGCTGATTTCGTTCAATGTAGTAGCGAGGCCCCCTCTAGTAGGATCTCTCATAAATTTTATGTCCCTGCATATTATAGAAGATACGAATTTATTAAGGGGGCTGCAATCGCTCTTAATCCCGGTTTTGAATTTCAAATCCTCCCTGGCCAGAAGTATTGAGGCAGCATGGTCCCCTATTGTTCCGCTTATTATAATCTTATCGCCAGGGGTTATCCTTGAAACAGATATCTCTGAATTATTTGATACCTCCCCTACCCCCGATGTATTTATAAATATCCCGTCAATAGCCCCTTTTTCAACAACCTTAAAATCTCCTGCCACTATATTTACGCCTGCAGACTTACACGTATCTCTGATGGAGATTGTTATTTTTTCCAATGTAGCATAATTAAACCCGTCTTCTACTATTATCCCGCAGGATAAATACTTGCTCATCGCTCCTGAGACAGCCAGGTCATTTACTGTGCCACACACCGAAAGTTTCCCTATATCGCCTCCTGGAAAAAATAAAGGCTTAACAACAAACGAATCAGTGGTATAAGCCAGCTTTCTTGTTCTGAAATTTAGAAGCGCGGCATCGCCCAGTTTATTCAAAAAAGGATTGCCCAGATACTTTAAAAATAAATCCTTTATGAGATTATGCATCAATTTTCCGCCGTTTCCATGCGAAAGAGTTATAGTTTTCATTTTCTGTACCTATAATATGCAGCGCATATGCCTTCGCTTGAAACCATGCATGCGCCATAAGGATTATCCGGATTACACCTTTTAGAAAATAACTTGCAATCCAGAGGCGTTTTTATGCCCTTCAATACGCTGCCGCATATGCACCCTTTGTCCACGCTTGTTTTTACATCCGGTAAATCCATATTTTTCTCGGCATCAAAATCCCTGTATCCTTTGCTCAAAACAAGGCCACTATTTTTTATAACCCCGATACCCCTCCAGTCTGAATCACTTATTGAAAAAACTTCATAAATCAGGCGAAGCGCCATAATATTGCCTGAGGCCTTAACCACCCGGCTGTATTGATTTTCAACCTTTGCCTTTTTTGATTTAACCTGCCTTATTAACATCAATATAGATTGCAGTATATCAAGCGGCTCAAAACCGGATATTACGCATGGTATATTATATCTTCTGCAAATTATCCTATAATATTTCACTCCTATAATAGCGCTGACATGGGCCGGGCACAAAAATCCTTTTATATTCACTTCCTTATCTTTTGCCAGCAGTTCCATCGCAGGAGGCATAATCTTGTGCCCTGAATATATAAAAAAGTTTTTCAACTTTTTCTTTTTTGCATATTTTACACTGGCAGCAACAGTTGGAACCGTTGTCTCGAACCCTATCCCCAAAAATATTATTTTTTTATCCTGATTTTTTTCCGCAAACTGAACACTGTCTAAAGGCGAATATACAATCTTCACTTTGCCTTTTGACCTTTGCTTTAGAAGGCTGGAACTTGTGCCGGGAACCTTTAACATATCTCCGAAGCTGAATACTATAATATTTTCAATATCTGCCATAGCTATTGCTTTATCGATATAATCCTTCGGGGTAACGCATACAGGACACCCTGGCCCGGAAATAAGCCTTACATTATCCGGAAGTGTTTTTCTTATGCCAAATCTTTCAACAGCCATTGTATGAGTACCGCACACTTCCATAAAATTTACCGGCTTAAGGCCCCTGGCCTCTCTCTGTATAAGCTCTGTTATTTTAGTTGCTATACTTATATTCCTGAATTCGTCTATATATTTCATAAATTAAAGTAGGGGGCGGCGCGGCCGCCCCTACTGAATTTCCTCCAATAATTTTAATGTCTCTTCCGCTTTTACAGTATCTAATTTCTCTATCGCAAACCCCGCGTGCACAATTACGTAATCGCCCACCCTGGGGTTCTTCAAAAAATTAACGCCTATCGTGCGCCGGATTCCTCCGCTTGACACAACCGCTCTGTCGAGAGTTATTTTTAAGATCTTCATAGGTATAGCCAAGCACATATTAAGCTCCTGCCAGAACCGCCTGCCCTAACGCAATACCGCCATCATGCGTTGGAATATTTTTATGCACGTAAATATTAAACCCTTCCTTCTCCAGCATTGGCTTCATATTCCGGCTTAAATACTTATTCTGAAAAACTCCTCCGCTGAAACAGACCTTATTTATTTTGTATTTTTTTCTCAAAAGATTACATGTATCTTTTACCATATCGCAAATTGCATTATGAAATTTCAAAGAAATTTCCGGCTGCTTAACATTGTTTTTCAAATCTTTAACAATACCTCGTATCACAGGCTCCCAATCTATTAGCACAATGTCATTCTCATTTTTATATTTAAAACTATACTTCCCCTCCCGCCTGCTTGCCATGCATCCTGGCAATATGGAATTCCTAGTGCCTTCTATTATTTTTTCCAGCCTGATTGCTGCTTCGCCCTCGTATCTTGCGAAACTGCATATCCCGATAAGCGCCGAAACTCCGTCAAACAGCCTGCCCATACTCGAAACTAGCGGCGCATTTATTTTCTTATCTATCATCTGACCCAGCATGTCACTGCAGGAAACAGCCTGTCCTAAACGAAGCTGAAGGAAGCGGCGAAGCAACTTCAGATTACCTCTATGTATCCCATACAAATAGCTGAAAGCCATTCTCCAAGGCTCTTTAATACAGGCCTCGCCTCCAGGCATCGGGATATATTTTAAATGCGCAGCCCTCTTAAATTCCTTTACACTTCCTACAAAAAACTCTCCTCCCCATATATTTCCATCTCTTCCAAAACCAGTCCCGTCAAACGCAACTCCTATTACCCTGCCTTTTATATTATTATCAGCCGCGCAACTGGCCACATGTGCCTCATGATGCTGGATTTTCGTCGTTCGCCCCTCGACTTCGCCCGGGATTCCCTTCGGTCGTCGTTCGCCCCTCGACTTCGCCCGGGATTCTCTTCGGTCGTCGTTCGCCATTCGTAGAGCATATCTAGTGGAAACATATTCCGGATGCAGGTCGCAGGCAATAACATCTGGCTTTATCTTAAACTTTTTCTGCAATAGTTTAATCTGTTTTTCGAATTTTTTAAAATTTCCAAGATCGCTCAGTTCGCCTCCGGAATCCGACACCCAGGCGGAATTATCTTTTGCAAAACAAATAGCGCTCTTAGACTGTGCCCCTAAAGCCAAAACAACTCTCTTCATCCTATAAGGTAAAACAATCTCCGTATAATTCATGCTATCTCCATAATCTTGACAAATTGACAATGTCGCTTTTGTCAAGATTATTGCATTGTTTGCGATAGTTTTCCAAGGTCAGAAAGCTTATCTACTATATCCCTTGTAAGATTTTCGGATAGCGTGCCCATTCCGCAGCTCGGGGTAAGGAGTGAATTTTGTATTATCAAATCTCTGTTTATGGATTTTTTCTCTAGATTTTTTATCTGCAAAATCAGCCTCTCAAAAAGAGATCCGCTTGTTTCTTTTAATACAACATCAGAAGTAGGTACAATACCCCACGCCAGATATCCTCCTCTTTTTAAAAATCTATCTATATCTTTAGAATAAAGCGAAAGGTTATCCGCGTATAAATACGCGTCAAAATTTATAATATCTACCTTTGTTTCCGCAATCATTGACCAGTCTGTATTGCCGCAACAATGTATCCCAGCCGCCGCGCCTTTCGAATGAATCCCGTCTATGATAGAATCCAGCATAGATATAACATCTTCTCTTTTTATATTCATAAAACTGGATCCGAAACTCGTAAGGTAAGGTTCGTCTATAAAGATTATAACCTTCTCCGCCAAGGCTTTCAGCCTGTCGATCTGCCACACGGCTTTTATCTCCAGCAGTTTAACAAGCGCCTCTTTAAGGCTTTCGTTATAAATAATAGATTTGTCGGCTTCGTCAGTCACGCCAAGGCCGAAGCTTACAGGCCCAGTAATATGGCCTTTCACATACTCCGGCTTGCGTTTTGCCGCCTCTTTGATAAAACTGTAAAAACCTTCCGCAAATTCTTCCGTAATCCCGAACAGATCATAGCTCCCGGAAATACAAGCCTCATATATCCCGGCCAGTTCTTCGCTCAGATCCTTAGAACTGTCGACGTGGATAGTCTTTTTTTCCTCATCCATAATAAGCCCGGGCAAACCCTGGCTGAACTGGCTGTACATATTTTCCTTGAAGCTTCTTTTCGGAAGTTGCGGCCAGAAAGGAATGTCAAACGTATTGAATATCCATTCTACGCTTTTGTCTGCGTCAATATAAGGCAGGCTTCCTATGCCCAATGTAAGAAACTTATTGTTTATTTTCATAGATTTATATTTTAACATCTTACTCGATATCGGTCAATCCACTAATTCCTTAGGAGATTTCCGGAATAATCAGATATTAAAATGCCCAAATTTTACGCCTGCAAAAAATTTCGCCAGGAAAAATATAACATTTGCCAGGATATTATTAAAACTTGCTATAAAAGGCCCGGCAAAAGGCACCCACCCCAACGCAATAAAACACAAGCCTCCTATCATTAATATGAACATCAGCGGAACAATCAGGATATTGGAGGCAATAGCTACGGGAGTAGCTATCCTGAAATAATACAGAATAAGAGGAAGCGTGCCAAGCGTAGCGGAAATAGAAATCGCCAGCGGCTCAAGAAAATATTTCCTTATATAAAAATTCCAATCTTTTTTTACAAA